>Ga0182740_1002361_pt1 | contig 11639 bp, 11 predicted proteins | sample eDN5th37CKraftBY_FD_128872 | JGI IMG/M metagenome (GOLD analysis project Ga0182740, IMG submission 128872) | Enriched backyard soil microbial communities from Emeryville, California, USA - eDNA 5th pass 37_C Kraft BY (version 2) (version 2) | ecosystem: Environmental > Terrestrial > Soil >...
AACCGCCAAGAGTCTGGATCAGGCCTTCATTGAAGACATGGCTTTCGCGGTTGAGGAAAAGCCCCAGGGTCTCGCCCGTGATCGTGCCGGAATTCCTGACCTGGGTTCTGTCGGCGTCGAATGGATTCTCCGGGGCCTTCACGCTGGTCTGGATACCGATCCGACCATAGATCGAGCCGGTGTTGATGATGGACGCATCCGTGTTGCCGACAAAGACACCTCTCACATCGCCGATGATCTGGCCGGCGTTCTCGACGACGCCATTGAGCGCGATCGCGGCACCTGTTGTGCCGCCGTGAACGCGTCCGGTGGAACCGACATGAATCGTCGCGTTGTCTGTCTCGTAGTTGATGCCGGTGATCTGACCGGACACGAAGCCGTAAACGGAGGCAGTAACGTCGTTGGCGTTGCCGTCGCTCAGCGTAATCCCATTGTCGGACAGGCTGACGATCTGGCCGGTTTCCGTGACGATCGTATGATCGCCCGTAGCGGTCCATATCTCTGTCGTTTCGGTATATATGATGTAGTCAACGGGCATCGCAATAATCTCCAATCTTGTGGTAGGTTATTGCGTTACAAAAATTGGTCAATGTCTAAACTGTCTCATGACCCCTTCTGACAGCTCAGCCTTTGGATCAATCGATTGTAATGTCGTCGAAAAATCGCCTTCGAGAGGGATTGGGCGGGAAAGCAAGATCCATTTGCATTCCCGCAAGTTGATGTCGGCCAGCCGTCGAGAGCCTTGCGACACAGCCCCGACTCTCGCTCCGGGAAGGTCGCAGAGCAAAAGCTTCGCCGAGCACGCTCAGGATCGAAAGCGTCCCGCCGTGCCCAGCATGAGTTGCGGCGTATGGCTCAGCTGCAACGGAACGTTGTCTTGACGTTCACGTCTTCGACCACCGGCTTGAACTCGCCCGTGTCCGGATCGCGCACCAGCAGCTTGCCGGTGGCGACGCCGAAATAGGCGCCGTGGAGCTGCAGCTTGCCGCGCTCGACGAGAATGCGCACGCAGGGGAAGGTCATCAGGTTCTGCAGGCTGTTCTCGATGGCGGCGAGCTCCAGGCGCGGCACGTATTCGTCGAGATTGCCGTTATGCGGCCCCAGGCGATCGCCCGCGGGTTTGATCAAACTCATCCAGCGTCCGATGAAATCGCCCGGCGACAGGGGAGCGGCATCGTCGGCAAAGGCGCGAATGCCGCCGCAGCGGGCGTGGCCGAGCACCACGATATGCTTCACGCGCAGCGCCTGCACGGCGAATTCGAGGGCCGCCGAGGTGCCGTGGTAGTCGCCGCCCGTCTCGAAGGGTGGCACCAGGTTCGCCACGTTGCGGACGACGAACATCTCGCCCGGGCTCGCATCGAAGATCACTTCCGGCGAAACGCGGCTGTCGCAGCAGCCGATGATCATGACCTCGGGCGACTGCCCCTTTTCGGCCAGCGCTTCGAAGCGGTTCTTCTCGCGCGGCAGGCGCTCATCGAGGAACGCGCGGTAGCCTTCGGTCAGACGTTGCGGAAACATGGGCGTCCTTCCCTTCAAGGATGGGTGATCTCGGCAAGCTTGGCGAGTTCGACATTGGCTCCGCACAGGAGCACGCCGATGCGCTCGCCCGAGCGGGGGTTATAGGCCCCTGAAAGGAGCGCCGCCAGTGCGGCAGCTCCGCCGGGCTCGGAGGCGATGCGGTAGTCGCGCCAGAGCAGCCGCTGCGCATCGCGGATCGCCGGGTCGGTGACGAGCGCCACGTGATCGACCGTGTCCCGGCAGATGGAATAGACCAGATCGCCGGTGTTCTTCGCGCCAAGCGAATCGGCCGCCACCGAATCCACGTCCACGTCGACCGGCCGCCCGGCTTCGAGCGCGGCATGGAGCGCCCGCGAGCCCTCCGGCTCGACGCCCACCACCTTCACGCGCCCGGCCCACCAGCTCGCCACGCCGCTGATGAGGCCGCCGCCGCCGACCGCCACGAGCACGGTGTCGAGGGCCGGTACATCCTGCTCCCATTCGAGGGCCGCCGTGCCCTGGCCGATCATGGTGCTCTCGGCGCCGAAGGGATGGATGCGCAGGGCCCCGCTCTCCTCCACGTAGAGGTCGCAGGCGGCTTGCGCATCCGCATAGCGCGCGCCGCCGATCACCACCTCGGCCCCGTGCGAGCGGATGACGGCGATCTTGGCCGGGCTCGAGATCTCCGGCACGAAGATGCGCGCCTTCACGCCGAGCTGCTTCGCCGCATAGGCCACGGCCGCCCCGTGATTGCCGCCCGAGGCGGCTGCAACGCCGGCCGCCGGCACCTCTTTCGACAACAGGGTGTTGAAGGCGCCGCGCGTCTTGAACGAGCCCGCATGCTGCAGGAACTCGAGCTTCAGGCTCACCGGTCCATCATGGCCGAAGGCGCTTCCCATGGTCAGGACGGGCGTGCGGCGGATATGGGGGGCGATGCGGGCATGGGCCGCTTCGATCTCGGCGCGGGTGATGGGCATGGCTCAACCTTGGGGCTGCTTGCGGAGGGTCCAGATGGCGACCGGAAGGCCGTGCGCGTCACGGCCGGGCGGGTCGGGGAAGGATTGTCCTCCACCTCTCGCGAGATCCAGCGCCACGGTCAACCCCGCAAGCGCATCGAGCAGGTCGTCCTGGGCGGCTCCGCGCGGCGGCGGCGCATCGACGAGGCGGCCGGGAAGAAGCCCGGATCCTTTGAGAAGCCCGCGGCGAAGCGCCATGCCGGGCCCGTAGGGCGTTCCCTTCACCTTCTTCGGCTGACCGAGCGCCCGGTTTCCGTTCAGCGCCCAGAAGGCAAGCTCGGGATGCACCTCGTGGACGCGAGGGATCAGATCAGGACGGGCGCGCAGCAGCGCGTCGATCTCCCGGATCTTCGGGAAGATGGCGAAGCCCTGCCGCGACACCTTCCGCGATGGATCGGAGGTGGCGGCGGCAATCGCGCAGGTGTCTCCATACTCGGTAGCCTCCACGGCGCGGCGGGAGGGAATCGCGAAGACGGAGGATTGCCGCTCGCCGAGCAGGGGGCGAATCAGCTGCTCCGGCAGGCGGCCCGATCCTTCCGTGCGGTCCGGCAGGCCGACCGGCATGTCGACGGCGATCACCGCGGGCCGCTCCGGCGCGTCGGCGATGGCTTCGAAGGTCGGCGCCGTCACGATGCGGTGGGTGTCCGGATCGTCCACCCGCATCAGGACCGCGATCCACCCGGCCCGGCAGCCATCCACTCCTGCGACCCACATGGCTCGGCTTCTCCTTTGCTGGCCTTCGCGCCAGCATTACAACCAGTCTGCCGCTGGAGGAAAAAGCCATGATTCCGATTCGCCCGCGCCGCAGCGCCCTCTACATGCCCGGATCCAATGCCCGCGCCATCGAGAAGGCGAAGACGCTGGCCACCGACGTGGTGATCTTCGACCTGGAGGATGCGGTCGCGCCCGATCTGAAGATACAGGCACGCGAGCAGGTCTGCGCGGCCGTTCAGGCCGGGGGCTACGGCCGGCGGGAACTGGTGATTCGCATCAACGCGCTCGAAACGCCCTGGGGAGAGGCCGATCTCGCGGCGGCGGTCGCGGCCGCGCCCGACGCGATCCTCGTGCCGAAGGTGTCCTCGGCCGAAACGCTCGCGGCGGTGGGCCTGCGCCTGCGCAAGCTCGGCGCCGCAGAGCGCACCAGGATCTGGGCGATGATCGAGACGCCGCTGGCGATTCTCCGGGCGGAATCCATTGCGAGCGCAGCGCACGATGTCGACACGCGGCTCACCTGCTTCGTCATGGGCACCAACGATCTCGCCAAGGACACCCGCGCCCGCCTGCTGCCCGGTCGCGCGGCGATGCTGCCCTGGCTGATGACGGCCCTTGCGGCCGCGCGGGCGCATGGGATCGACATTCTCGACGGGGTCTACAACAGTCTGTCCGATGCAGAGGGCTTTCGCGCCGAATGCGGGCAGGGCCGCGATTGCGGCTTCGACGGCAAGACGCTGATCCATCCCGATCAGATCGCGGCGGCCAACGAGATCTTCGCGCCGTCAGCGCAGGAGATCGAGAACGCCCGCGCTGTCGCGGCGGCCTTCGCACAGCCGGAGAATGCCGGAAAAGGCGCCATCAGCCTCAATGGCCGCATGGTCGAGCGGCTTCATGCCGAGATGGCGAGGCGGACCTTGGCGCTGGCGGAGGCGATTGCCCGAGCAACGTGAGGCTGTTCCTCTCAGAAGGCGGAACCGGGGATGAGATTCGAAATCTCGACCATGTTGTCGTCGGGGTCGTAGAAGTACACGGAAAGAAGGGGTCCTTGCGCACCGATGCGTGCGGCAGGGCCATCGAAGATCCCGACGCCGCAGGCCTTCAGATGCGCCACGACTTCGTCAATGGGAACATCCGTCAGCAGGCAGAAATCCGCCGCGCCCGGCGTGGGCTTTCGCGCAAGCGGGTCCACATCGCGTCCCACCTGCTGAAGGTTGATCTTCTGTGTGCCGAAATGCAGGGCCCAGCGGCCGTTGGGCATCTGCTCCGGCTTCATTCCGAGCGCGCGGCTGTAGAACGCACAGGTGCGCTCCGCGTCCTTCACCACAAGGACGAAGTGGTCGATGCCGCGCACTTGCATGGATCCGGCCTCAATCCGTCAATGGCCGCGCCTCTTCCGGCAGCATGATCGGAATGCCGTCGCGGATCGGGTAGGCGAGCTTGGCCCGGCGGCTGATCAGCTCCTGGCGGGCGGCGTCGTATTCGAGGGTTTCCTTGGTGAGCGGGCAGACGAGAAGCTCCAGGAGCTTGGGGTCGATCCGCGTCGCCTCCACGGGCTGGGGCGTCTCGGGCTGAGAGGTTTCTGGAACCATCGGGGGCATCCTATTGCAGGGTCGAGTCCGAACCGGCGCCGCCGCGGGCAAGCTCGATCTCGGTCAGGGCGATGAGCACTTCGGCCCGGCTCTTCAGGTCGGGCGCCTCGAGCAGCGCCTGCTTCTCGCGCACGCCGAAGGGACTCATCATGCACAAGGCATTCACGAGGGCCTCGTTGGGAGCTTCCTCGATGCCACGCCAGTCGACCTTCACATGCACCGCATTGACGAAATCGCGCAGGGCCTTCACCACGCCGGCGCGGTTCACGGCGTTCTCGCCGGCGCGGGCGGTGAAGTCGTCGGCGAACGGCTCGAACGCCACTCGGCATTGGCGGAACAGGTTCAAAGCCGGCAGTTCCTCCTCGATGCGGAAGCGCGCGATGCCGATGAGCGTGATGAGATACCGCCCGTCGCCGGTCTCGGCGAGCTGCGTGATACGGCCGGCGCAGCCGACCCGGTAGAGCTTCGGCACACTCGCCTGCGGGTCGTTGTCCGCATCCGGCTGCACGATGCCGATGACGCGGTCGGTCTTCAGCGCCTCGTCGACCATCGCCAGATAGCGCGGCTCGAAGATGTTGAGCGGCATCTGCCCGCGCGGCAGGAGGAGGGCGCCGGGAAGCGGGAAGACGGGAATGACCGACGGGCAATCCTCCGGCCCTCGGTATACCGCGTTCATTCCCATCCCGATCTCCTAAGCGTGTTGGACGGCGTCAAGAGAACAGGAGCGAGGAGAGCCTCCGCCGCCCTGCCAACGTCATCGCGTCCATCGGGCCCCAGGCCTCGAAGAACTGGACGAGCTGCTTGCGCGCGCCGTCATCGTTCCAATTGCGGTCGCGCCGGACGATTTCAAGGAGGTGATTGGCGGCTTCTTCGCGCCGACCGAGGGCGTTGAGGCCAACGGCCAGATCGAAGCGGGCCTGATGGTCCGCCGGATCGGCCTCGACCTTGCGCTGGAGGTCCGCCAGGTCGCCGAGAGAGCCCGCCTGCTCGGCGAGTTCGATCGCCGCCCGCGCGCCGGCCAGGGCCGGATCGTTGGCTTTTCCTTCCGGCGCCATGGCGAGGAAGCGCTTGGCGCCCTCCAGGTCGCTCACCTCCACATGCAGCTTCACGAGGGCGGCCAGTGCCGCGATGTTCTCCGGGTCCTGGGCCAGGACAGCAGAGTAGAGCTCGGCCGCCCCGCCGATATCGCCCTCGGCCATCAGACGGTCGGCCTCGGCCAGGATCTCCTCGGCCGCGCCGGGACCGAGCGGTCCGACGAGGCGCTCGATGAAGCTCTTGATCTGGCTCTCGGGCAGGGCCCCCATGAAACCGTCCACCGGCTGGCCGCGCTGGAAGGCGAAAACGGCCGGGATGGACTGGACGCCGAGCTGGCCTGCGATCTGCGGATGCTCGTCGATGTTCATCTTGACGAGCTTCACCTTGCCGGCGGCGGCACGCACAGCCTTTTCGAGAATCGGGGTGAGCTGCTTGCAGGGGCCGCACCAGGGGGCCCAGAAATCGACCAGCACGGGCTGCTGCATGGATTCGGCGAGCACGTCCTGACGGAAATTCGCCGTGGTGGTGTCCTTCACGAGATCGTCGGAGGAAGGGACGGGGGTATCGGACAGCATGCGATCCTCGAATCGTGAGAAGAACGCTCCTTAGATGGGAGCTTGAGCGTCGTCTGGCAATTGCGCCGGCGGTTCCGGCAGGCGCAGGATGAGCGGATCGTGCCCCGTGGCCCGCAGGAAGGTCACCAGATCCTCCCGCGAGATTCCGGTGGTCATGGAATTGACCAGGGGATGAAAATTCAGCCGCTCGTGGTCCATGAGGTTGGCGTCGAGCACCATGGTGACCTTGCCGTCCGTATCGTTCGCCACCGCGAAGGCGGTGACCGAACCGGGCTCGACCCCGAGCAGGGCGCGCAGCTGCTCGGCCGAGCCGAAGGAGAGGCGGCCGGAGGCGCCGATGGCCTCATGGGTGCGCTTGAGGTCGATGGCCGTATCGTGCTTGGCGGAAATCAGGAAGAAGCGGCCCTTCTTGTCCTTCACGAACAGGTTCTTGGAATGGGCGCCCGGGATCTGCTCCTTGACGGATGCCGATTCGGCCACCGTGAAGACGGGCTCGTGCTCCACCGTCTCGGTCTCGATGCCGAGCGAGGACAGGCGATCCAGGAGTTCCCGGGGAGACAGATGGGCCAAGCGTGCAACCTCCGTGAGAGCCCGGGTTCTAAAGCATCGGACCCAAAAGTGAACTTGCACTTTTGGGATCAACCCGATGCTTCGTCTATGGATGAGAGCATCGTTCGGCCCTCTGGGTCCGCACGATGCTCTAGCGACCGGATGAAGCAGGCTCAAGGGCTCGCGCGAAAAGATCGGCACGCCCCTCTTGCAATATGCCGCGTTTTGGGGCACATCACGGGCCTCGCAACGATGCCTCGGCATCGCGGAGCGCGGGTGTAGCTCAGGGGTAGAGCACAACCTTGCCAAGGTTGGGGTCGAGGGTTCGAATCCCTTCGCCCGCTCCAATTTCTCTCAAGTTTTGAGAGGGGTACGAAGGCCCGCCATCCGGCGGGCTTTTCGTTTTTGCGGTTCGCGGCCGGAGCGGATAAGGTCACACCTCCCTCGTGGTCGCCAGTCCCTTCCGCCCATGCTTGTCATCAAAGAAGTCTTCGCCGCAGGCTATCGCTCGCTGAAGCATATCCGTTTTCCCGTCGAGCCGTTGTCCGTGTTCGTCGGCGCGAACGGGACGGGCAAGACGAATCTCTACCGCTCGCTCCAGCTCCTGCAATCGGCCGCCGCCGGTACGCTGACCCATGACCTGGCCGCCGAGGGCGGCTTCGATTCCGTCTATTGGGCGGGCCAGCGCAGCGCCAAGGACCCTGTCAGGGTCCGGCTTGGGGTTCGCCTATCGGGAGAGGGCGCCGGCGACTACAACCTCGAATATGCAGTCGAGACGGGCTTGGTCGAGCTTTTGGGCGCGGGGTTTTCGCTGGAGCCTCAGATCAAGGTGGAAACACTCGTCTATGAGGCGGGCAAACGCTCGAAGACATTGCTTGAGCGTCGAGGGCCGAGAGGGCATTGCCTGGATGAGTACGGGTTGAAGCGGCCCTTGGGCAGCGAGATCCTGCAATCCGAGACAGCTCTGAACACCCTGCAGGATGCCGCTGCCTTCCCGGATCTTCATCTTGCCCGGCGCACCATGCTGGAATGGCGGTTCTTTCACGACTTCCGCACCGATGTCCGCTCGTCCCTGCGTCAGCCGTGCCTTGCGGTCACATCGCCGACGCTCGCCTCCGACGGTTCGAACCTGGCGGCGGTCTTCGCGACCCTGGCTCATATCCGCCAGGACACGACCGATCTCGACCAGGCCTTCGACGACGCGTTTCCCGGTGCGCGGCTCGTCATTCCCGAACCGGACCGGTTTGCCACCTTCGGCGTGATCTTTCCCGATTACCCGAAGCGCGTGTTCCAGCCCTCCGAACTGTCGGACGGCACCCTGCATTTCCTGGCCCTCGCCGGAGCCCTTCTGTCCTATCGTCTCCCGCCCTTCATTGCCTTGAACGAACCGGAGACGAGCCTGCATCCCGATCTCCTCGAGCCGCTCGCGCGCATGATCGTCGCGGCCTCGAATCGAACGCAGGTTTGGCTCGTGACCCATTCCGAACCCCTGGCCGACGCCATCGCACGCCATGGCGGGGTTTCGCCACGGCGGGTCATCAAGCGGAAGGGCGAAACCTGGATCGATGGCCTGCGGCTCAGCGGTGACTTTGCGGAAGAGGAGGATATTTGAGCCGCTATGCGCCTTCCGTCTCGATAGCGGTCGCGCCTGCCCTCTGATAACGATGGGACACGAATAAAGCCTGACGCCGTCCTGCTTCCGGGGCAGAGACGCAGCGTCCGGTTTGGCCTGGGAGAACACACATGGCGGACGCGCGGCACCTGAGCATTCTGAAGGAACTCGAGCGCAAGGTGCTCTGGCTTTCGACCTGGACGATCCACAATGCCAACCATCTGCGCGCCAACGAGGATGGGCTGAAGATCGGCGGCCACCAGGCCTCCTCCGCCTCGCTCTCGACCATCCTGACCGCGCTCTACTTCTCGGTGCTGCGGCCCGAGGACCGGGTGGCGGTGAAGCCTCATGCCAGCCCGATCTATCACGCGATCCAGTATCTCTTCGGCCGCCAGACCCGCGAGAAGCTGGAGAATTTCCGCGGCTACAAGGGCGCGCAATCCTATCCGTCCCGCACCAAGGACATCGACGACGTGGACTTCTCCACCGGCTCGGTGGGCCTGGGCGTCGCCCAGACGCTCTTCGCCAGCCTCGTGCAGGACTACGTGAAGGCCCATGGCTGGATGAAGGACAAGCCCGAAGGCCGCATGATCTCCCTCGTGGGCGACGCGGAGATGGACGAGGGCAACATCTTCGAGGCCCTGCTGGAGGGCTGGAAGCACGGCATCCGCAACACCTGGTGGATCATCGACTACAACCGCCAGAGCCTCGACGCGGTGATTCGCGAAGGCCTGTGGGAGCGCTTCGAGGCCCTGTTCCGCAATTTCGGCTGGGACGTGGTCATCCTCAAGCACGGCTCCCTGATGCAGGAGGCGTTCAAGGAACCCGGCGGCGACCGCCTGCGCGAGTGGATCGATTCCTGCCCCAACCAGCTCTACTCGGCCCTGACCTATCAGGGCGGCGCGGCCTGGCGGAAGCGCCTGATGGACGATCTCGGCGACCAGGGGCCGGTGACCCGCCTCATCGAGAAGCGCACGGACGAGGAGCTGGCCCGGCTCATGTCCAATCTCGGCGGGCACGACCTGCCGAGCCTGCTCGACGCCTTCGAGAAGGCCCGCCAGCACGACCGGCCGGTCTGCTTCCTGGCCTATACGATCAAGGGCTTCGGCCTGCCGCTCGCCGGCCACAAGGACAACCATTCCGGCATGCTGACGCCCTCCCAGATGGAGGCGTGGCAGAAGACGCAGGGCGTGCGCCCCGGCCACGAGTGGGACAAGTTCGAGGGCCTCGGGCTTCCGCAGGCCGAGATCGAGCGCTTCCTAGGCGAGGTGCCGTTCATCCGGAAGGGCACGCGGCGCTACACCGCCCCGCAGGTGCCGGTTCCGGAGCGGCTCACTTTCCCGGCCAACCCCGCCATGTCGACCCAGCAGGGATTCGGCCTCATTCTCAACGAGCTCGCCCGCTCCGACGATGCGCTGGCGTCCCGCGTCGTCACCACGGCGCCGGACGTGACGGTCTCGACCAATCTCGGCGCCTGGGTGAACCGGCGCGGCCTGTTCGCCCGGGAAAGCCTGGTCGACACCTTCAAGAAGGAGCGGATTCCCTCGACCTACAACTGGGAATTCTCGCCGAAAGGCCAGCATATCGAGCTCGGCATCGCCGAGATGAACCTGTTCATCGTGCTCTCGGCCCTCGGGCTGTCGCATTCCCTCTTCGGGGAGCGCATCCTGCCCATCGGCACCCTCTACGATCCCTTCATCTACCGCGGCGCCGATGCCCTGAACTATGCCTGCTACCAGGATGCGCGGTTCATGATCGTCGCCACGCCGTCCGGCGTGACGCTGGCGCCGGAGGGCGGCGCGCATCAATCCATCGGCACGCCGCTGGTGGGCATGGCGCAGGACGGGCTCGCCTCCTTCGAGCCCGCCTTCGTGGACGAGCTCGCCGTGATCATGCGCTGGGCCTTCGACTACATGCAGCGCGACGGCGAGGGCGAGCCGAACGAGACGACCTGGCTGCGCGACGAGACCGGCGGCTCGGTCTACCTGCGCCTGTCCACCCGCAGCCTCGAACAGCCGCAGCGCACGATGACGGCCGAGCTCGCCGACGAGGTCATGGCCGGTGCCTATTGGCTGCGCAAGCCGGGGCCGAACGCCCAGGTGGTGGTCGCCTATACGGGGGCGGTCGCGCCCGAAGCCATCGAGGCCGTGGGGCTGATGGCCGAGGACCGGCGCGATATCGGCCTGCTCGCCATCACGTCGGCCGACCGGCTCAACGCCGGCTGGACGGCCGCGCAGCGCGCCCGCGAGCGTGGGCTCGTCCATGCCCGGTCGCATGTGGAGCGCCTGCTCGCCGACGTGCCGCCCCATTGCGGGCTGGTGACGGTGATCGACGGCCACCCGGCGACCCTGGCCTGGATGGGCTCCGTCATGGGCCACCGCACGCGCTCGCTCGGCGTCGAGCATTTCGGCCAGACCGGCACGATCAAGGACCTCTACCGCCACTTCGGCATCGACGCCCAGGGCATCATCGCGGCCGCCGAGATGATCGCACCCGGCCGGCCCATGCGGTATCTGAAGGCGGTGTGAGGAAGGTAGCCTCAGCGGACAGGATTGTCCTCTGATCTCCTCAGAGTCTGGCCGATAAATCGGTTGAGCGCCTTTCCCTCCCCACAAGGGGGAGGAGGGTTACCAGCGCATTTATCGGCTAGACACTCAGGATGAGGGCTTGTGGGACGCTCAATTTCTCAGCCTTGCCCCGCCCGCAGCGCCACCGTGGCGATGCCGGCCCCGATCAGGAGGCTGCCGCCGGTCCGGTTGATCACGCGCATGGTCCGGGGGCTCTGCACGACGCTGCGCGCCCGTGAGGCGATGAGCGCGTAGGTAATGACGTTCGCGAAGGCGAGGATCAGGAAGGTTGCCGCGAAGACGCCGACCTGGGGCAGGAGCGCGAGCTTCGGGTCGATGAACTGCGGCAGGAAGGCGATGAAGAAGGTCAGGCCCTTCGGGTTCAGCGCTGTGACCAGCCAGGCATGGCCCAGCATCCTGAGCGCGGAGGTCGCATCCGTGCGGGGCTTGGCATCGAGCGCGCCGCCGGCCCGCCAGAGCTTGAT
>Ga0182740_1002362_pt1 | contig 11638 bp, 8 predicted proteins | sample eDN5th37CKraftBY_FD_128872 | JGI IMG/M metagenome (GOLD analysis project Ga0182740, IMG submission 128872) | Enriched backyard soil microbial communities from Emeryville, California, USA - eDNA 5th pass 37_C Kraft BY (version 2) (version 2) | ecosystem: Environmental > Terrestrial > Soil >...
GCACGGTGTAGAAATCGGAGCCTTCATCGGCTGCGCGCGTCCGTCCCGCGCCGGAATGCACCCCGTCGGCGACGCTGTATTGCAGGTAATGCCCGAACCCGAGCGCGAGGCCAGCCGGCCGCTGCGGACGCACGGGCGCTGCGGGCTTCGCCGCGGGTGCTGCGCCTCCGGGCGGCGGCGGAATGGCAAAGCCCGGCGTCGGGCGTGCCGCGGTCTTTTGCGCGGGTTGCGTCGCCTTTGCATCGGCAGGCCGGGGCGCCGGTTGCTGCGGCTTGAACAGATCGAACAGTCCGCCGCCGGACCGCTGCGGCGTTGCTCCCGTCGCCTGCGCCTCTTCGGCCGCGACGATGTCTTCCGGCGCTTCCGGTCGTGGCTCTTCCTTCTCGATATTCCACCAGACCGGACAGCGTGGAGGATTACCGCCGCCGCCGCGCGTGCACTTCGCGTAGCCGTAGGGCAGGCCCATCTTGAAAGCGAAATAGGCCCGCAGGAAGTAGGGAAGGTCGGCGCAATCGGGACGGATATACAGATTGATCGAGTCTTCGCGCAGACCGAGATGATTGTGCAGGACATTGCGCGCAGGATCGCGAAGGACGACGTGGAGCGCCGGCCAGGACGGGGACGCGTCCAAAGGCGCCTCGAACAGTTTCTCGATCCAGGCCGAGTAGAGGTTCTCGGTCGCGCGATTCCAGCTGTTGCGGATCGGCCAGACACTGGTCTTTGAACCCGACGGCCGTGGCGGTTGTGTCGCCGCGACGACGATCTCACGCGCAATGGTGCGGCACTCTGCCGGTGCGCCGGCGCGGGTGAGCTGCGCCTGCCATTTGCCCGGCTGAGGCGACGCGACTTCGGCAAGCCAGAAATAGGGCGGACCGCCGCGGCGCTCCCGCGAGGCTGTCGCGACCTGTCCGTTCGGCGCGATCAGCGAAAGCTCGCCGTCCAGCGCTTTTTCGGTGGCGAAGATGACGCGCAGCGGCGCGCCCTTCCAGGGCGCGAGCGGGGAGGGCAGCACCGCCAGATCGGCCGCATCCTCGCAGCCGCCGGTCTGCGCGCGTGCGTCCGAAAGAACGCCCGCAAGACACGCGCCTGCGGCCGCAATGACGACCGTCAGAAACCGGTGCGATCTGATCATGGAATTGTCCCCCCGGTCCGCCCGTCTCGGTATTGGAATGCTTTGGCGGAATCTTGGCAACCCTTGCATTTCGGCCGATGGTTCCGGGTGACGACGAAAGGGTTCCGCCATGCGAGCGATGGTACTCCAGGCCATCGGCAAGCCCCTGAGGCTGGAGGAGCGCCCGACGCCGCGACCGGCCGCGGGCGAGGTGCTGGTCCGCGTCGAGGCCTGCGCGGTCTGCCGCACCGACCTGCATGTCGTCGATGGAGAATTGCCGGACCCTAAGCTGCCGATCGTCCCGGGCCACGAGATTGTCGGCATCGTCGAGCAATGCGGCGAGCGCGTCAGTGCGCCGCCGCCCGGTACCCGTGTCGGTATTCCGTGGCTTGGGCATACCTGCGGGCATTGCGCATATTGTGCGGCGGATCAGGAAAATCTCTGCGATCACGCGGTGTTCACCGGCTATCAGCGCGATGGCGGTTTTGCGACGCATGTAGTCGCGGATGCGGCCTTCGCGTTCCCGCTGGCCGGTTTCGGCGATCCGGCCGCGGCGGCGCCGCTGATGTGCGCGGGGTTGATCGGCTGGCGCTCGCTCCGCATGGCCGGAGAGGGACGCCGGATTGGCCTTTACGGCTTCGGCGCCGCGGCGCACATCCTCGCGCAGGTCTGCCGCTGGCAGGGTCGCGAGGTCTATGCCTTCACGCGCAAGGGCGATGTGATGGCGCAGTCGCACGCTCTGTCCCTCGGCGCGCGTTGGGCCGGCGCGTCCGAAGAATTGCCGCCGGAGCCGCTCGACGCCGCGATCATCTTCGCGCCGGTCGGATCGATGGTGCCGCTGGCGCTGAAAGCCGTCCGCAAAGGTGGCCGTGTCGTGTGCGGCGGAATCCATATGAGCGACATCCCGCAATTTTCGTATCGCCTGTTGTGGGAGGAGCGGCAGATCGTCTCCGTTGCCAATCTGACGCGGCGCGATGCGGTGGAGTTTCTGTCGATTGCACCACAGGCGGGCGTCAGAACCACGACGACGGTTTATCCGCTGGCGCGCGCCAACGAGGCGCTCGCGGATCTGAGAGCGGGACGCTTCGCTGGCGCAGCCGTGCTCGTGCCGTAGGCGATGGCGCGACCGCGCAAAGTTGAAACAACCCGAAAACATGAAAATTTGAGACGATACGGTATTGTGAAGGGTTATGGCGCGGTGCGGCAATATCGCGGATAGCAAAGTTTCACGCGAGTTCTGCTAGGCTCCTTACGGCGGCGGAATGGTGGGCCTCGTATGAGTCTGCGCTACCGGCTGGCAATCCTGATGTTGGTCGCGCTTGTGCCGCCGCTCGCGATCACGGCTTACAACACGCTGCGCTGGCAATATTTCCTGGAGCGGGATTCGCGTGAGGAGGTGCTGGCGGCGGCGCGCCTTGTCGCTGCCGAACTTGCGCAGATCGTGGAAGGCAGCCGCCAGCTCATGATCGCGATGGGCCGTCATCCGGCGGTGCCGGACAACGTCGCGGAGTGCGTGTCATATTTCAAGGCAGTGATCGCAGGACTTGCGATCTATCGCGAAGCCGCGGTGATCGACGAGAACGGCAAGTTCATCTGTTCCACGATCGAGATCCCGCCGACACTCGACGTGCGTGACCGTCTGTATTTCGATGGACCGATCAAGACCGGCGAACTCACCATCGGTACGCTGGTGCAGGGCCGTGTCACGCGCTCGACCTCGATCCATATCTCGATGCCCCTCAACAAGGGCGACGGCGTCAACCGCGGTGTCATCGTCCTGATCCTCAATCCGGAACGGCTCGCGCAGGATTTGTCCTCGCGGCCCTGGCGCACGAACCATCGCGTAACCGTGATGGATCGGAACGGGAGCTTGGTGTTCACCATCCCGCAGACGGGGGAGGAAGACGCGCGCGAGATCGCGAAAGCCGTCTATCCGACAGTGCGCATCACCAGGGGCGGCGTCACACAGGCGACGGATGCACACGGTCGCCCGCAGATAGTCGGCTTTTCTCCGCTGGAGGAGACGCCGAGCGGACTGATCACCGCAGTCAGCGTTGGCCGCGATATCGCTCTCGCCGAGGTTCGCGACACCGCACGGCGCAGCATCCTGTTCGGGCTCGCGGCCGTGATTCTCGCGGTCACCGGCATGATGTGGGCGGCGAATGAGCTGATCCGTCGCCCGGTGAAGGCGATTGTCGCGGTGGTCAATCGTCGTGAGCGCGGCGATATCGACGTGAAATTCCCGAACCTCGATCCGCGAAGCGATCTTGGGCAGCTCAGCGCCGCGTTGTCGCGCATGTCGGATTCCATCAACGGATTGCTCGAGCAGAAGACATTCCTTCTGCGCGAGTTGCAGCATCGCGTGATGAACAGTCTCAATCTGCTGTCGAGCGTGCTCGACCTGCAGCGCCGGCATACCGCCGATCCCGACGCGCGCGACCAGCTGGCGCGTGCGCGCGATCGCGTCATCTCGATCGGGGCGGTCTACCGTCAGCTTTACCAGGCGGATCATGCGGGGCGGGTGGAGTTTGCCGAATTCCTGAAGAAGCTTTGTGAGGATAGCCAGAATGCCTATGGCGGATACCGGCATCGCATCGAGGTCGATGCCGAGCCGTTGCAACTCTCCGGCAGCAAGGCGGTCGCACTCGCCGTGCTGACGCATGAGCTGATTACCAACGTGCTGAAGCATGCTTATGCGGCTGACGAGACCGGTCCGATTTTCGTCAGTCTGAAGAAGGCGGCCAACGGGTCCTACGAATTGAAGTTCTCCGATCGGGGCAAGGGCCTGCCGCCCAATTTCGATCCGTCCAGATCGAAGTCGCTCGGAATCAAGGTTATCCAGGGGACCGCAAAGCAGCTCGGCGGGTCGGTCGAGATCGTGCGGCTTGAGAAAGGCACCGAGTTTCTGATCCGGCTGCCGCCCAATATCGGGGACTGAACTGTCATCGTTTGTCCTGCTCACGCCTACCTATTCGCCTGCGGGCATATTGTCGGATTGCAACCAGCCCCCTATCCTCGGCGCCACAACATCAATCCTGCCTCGAAGCAGGGATCACAAGGGACGGAGACACCATGGATTTGCGCGTGCGCCACGCCTGGCTTGTTGTTGGACTGTTGTTGCTGCCGGCCGTTCCGGCAGATGCCCAGACCGGTAACTATCCGAACCGCAACCCACGCATTGTCGTCGGTTATCCGCCTGGAGGCGCAACAGACATTCTCGCACGGCTGTTCGGCGACTGGATGTCGAAGCGGCTGGGTCAGCAATTCATCATCGAGAACAAGCCGGGCGCCGGCAACAATCTCGCGACCGAAGCGGTGATCAAGTCGCCCGCGGACGGCTACACGATCATCCTGACAAATCCCGCCAACGCGGTGAATGCGTCGCTCTACAAGAAGCTCACGTTCAATTTCCTCAAGGACACCGATCCGGTGGCAGGCTTCGCGCGTGTGCCGAATGTGATGGAGGTGCATCCGTCGGTCCCGGCGAAGACGGTCGGCGAGTTCATCGCTTACGCGAAAGCAAATCCCGGAAAGGTCAACATGGCGTCGTCCGGCAACGGGACGTCGATCCATCTCTCCGGTATGCTCTTCATGTCGATGACCGGCGTGAAGATGACGCATGTGCCGTATCGCGGATCGGCGCCGGCGCTCACCGATCTGCTTGCGGGTCAGGTGCATGTGATGTTCGACAACCTCCCGCCGTCGATGCAGCATATCAAGGCCGGCACCCTGCGGCCGCTCGGCGTCACCACGGCGGCTCGCTCGCCCGAATTGCCGGATGTGCCGACGGTGGGCGAGACGGTGCCAGGTTATGAGGCCAGCGCGTTTTTCGGTCTGAGTGTGCCGAAGGGTACGCCGCGGGCGATCATCGAGATTCTGAATCGCGAGGTGAATCTCGCGCTGAAGGATCCTGAAATTCTCGCGAAGGTAAAAGCGCTGGGTGGAATTCCCATTGCCGGCACGCCGGAGGATTTCGGCAAGATCGTCGCCTCCGAGACAGCAAAGTGGGAGAAGGTGGTGACGGAGGCCAATCTGTCGGTCGAATGATCAGCGGATCGAGCGACACAATGGACGGCGGGCGCGAATGGCGCCCACCGTTTGTCTGACGGTTGCGGCGACCGTCAATCTGGCGCAATCCTGTCGACGCCGGCGATGACCGGTAGCCCGCAGCCGCGGCATCAGCCAAGCAAGTTCCTCGCACACAGCAAACTCCTCGCAAATGAAACAGAAACGGCCCGAAAATCTCCGCAGCCATCGCTGGCTCGGAGTCAACGACCTGCGTTCGTTCGGTCATCGTTCGCGATTGCGCCAGTTCGGCTACGACAAGGCCGACTGGGAAGGAAAGCCGGTCATCGGCATCATCAACACCTGGAGCGACCTGAACGCGTGCCATGCGCATCTGCGTTCGCGCGCCGACGATGTGAAGCGCGGCGTGTGGGAGGCGGGCGGCTTTCCGGTCGAGTTGCCGGCGATGTCGCTCTCGGAACCATTCATCAAGCCGACCACGATGCTTTATCGCAATTTCCTCGCGATGGAGACCGAGGAACTTCTTCGCTCGCATCCGATCGACGGCGCGGTGCTCATGGGCGGCTGCGACAAGACCACGCCTGCGCTGATCATGGGTGCGATCTCGATGGGCATCCCGTCAATCTACATACCGGCCGGTCCGATGCTGCGCGGCAACTGGCGCGGCCAGAAGCTCGGCTCGGGCTCGGACGTCTGGAAATACTGGGACGAGAAGCGTGCCGGAAACATCACCGACGACGACTGGAACGAGATCGAGGGCGGCATCGCGCGCTCGTTCGGGACCTGCATGGTGATGGGTACGGCAGCGACCATGATGTCGATCGCCGAAGCGATGGGCCTCGCGTTGCCGGGGGCATCGTCGATCCCGGCGGCGGATTCCAGCCATCCGCGGATGTGTTCGGGCGCAGGGCGCCGCATCGTTGACATGGTGTGGGAGGACCTCACGCCGGCAAAGATTCTCACGCCCGCCGCCTTCGACAATGCGATCAAGGTCCACATGGCGCTTGGCGGTTCGACCAATGCGATCGTGCATGTGGTGGCGATGGCAAGGCGCGCCGGCATTCCGCTGGATATGGACCGGTTCGACCAGATCTCGCGCGAAGTGCCAGTGGTCGCAAACATCACGCCGTCCGGAAAATTCCTGATGGAGGATTTCTACTATGCCGGCGGACTTCGCGGATTGATGGCCGAACTGCGCCATTTGCTCGACCTGTCATGCATGACGGTTACCGGCAAGACCGTTGGCGAGAACATCGCCGGAGCGAGGGTGCATTTGCCTGAAGTGATTCATCCGCTGTCCGACCCGATCTACGAGGGCGGCGCGACCGCGGTGCTGAAGGGCAATCTCGCGCCGCGCGGCTGCGTGATGAAGCCGTCGGCCGCCGAGCAGAGGCTCACGCAGCACCGCGGCAAGGTGATCGCGTTCGAGGATTACAACCACATGGCGCGCGAGATCGAGCGCGACGACCTCGACGTGACGCCGGACCATATCCTCGTCCTGAAGAATGCCGGGCCGAAGGGCGGGCCGGGCATGCCGGAATGGGGCATGCTGCCGATTCCGAAGAAGCTGGTGAAGCAAGGCGTGCGCGACATGCTGCGCATATCGGATGCGCGCATGAGCGGCACGAGCTACGGCGCGTGCATCCTGCATGTCGCACCGGAAAGCTTCGTCGGCGGACCGCTTGCATTCGTGCAGACCGGGGACGAGATCGAGGTCGATGTGAAGAACCGGCGCATCCACCTGCATGTCAGCGACGAGGAGCTGGCGCGCCGCAAGGCCGCGTGGGTGCCGCCGAAACCGCATTACCAGCGCGGTTACGGCGCGATGTTCGCCGAACATATCGGACAGGCCGATGACGGCTGCGATTTCGACTTCCTGCTCGCGGGCGCGAAGACGCCGGAGCCGGAAATTCACTAGCCGCACCCGATGGCGGGCTCCCAGCCCGGGTGCGAGCATGGAAGGGACGTAATGCGCGGTGGTTCCGCGTTGAAATGCCGTCGGACGATTGTGCCGATAGCGCGGCGCTATGTAACGCTCGCGGACGCGGTTGAGTGCGAGAGCTCTCAGCCCCCCGCCTGCCGCGGCTCCGGAATGGATTGCACGTACCATTCCAGCGCCATGTCGGTCGGGACGTGCGCTTTCTCGTCGCTCTGCCGGCGGAGACGATAGAATTCGAGCGCGCTGCGCGCCGTGCTCAGTTGCAGCCGGTCGAATGCCGCGAGCGCATCGGCGAGGTCCATCGGCGACAGTCTGCGGTCGGCGGCGCGCATCGTCAGCACGGCGCGGACCGTGGTCCGGCAGCATTTCGCGGCGCGGGTGAGGATGATGATCTGGTCGGTGGACTTGTCGAGCAGCGCGCGCTCGACAAGGTCCATCGGAAACTCGCCGAGTGCGGCAAGCGCAACGGCGGTCCGCTCGAAGTCGTTCGCGCTGGCATAGGCATGCAGATCGGCTTCGCTGAACTGTCCCGTCCGATGCAGACGCTTGATCCGCGCGATGGCACGCGCGTGATCGCGCGACGTGTTGCGCACGTCGTCGCTGATCGACGAGGAGACGTCGGAGACGGTCGAATCGATCACGTCGCTGAGATGCGGATTGGCTGCGGCCAGTCGCGCGCGCACTTCCGCAGATGCGGTTTCCAGGAGCTTGACGAAATGATGTCGCGGGATATCGCGGCGCGAGCCGACATAGCGGGTGAGGCCTTCGTCGCCTGCTGCCTTGGTGACCAGTTTGCCGAAACCGCTGTCGGAGAAACGCGCGCCGGCATTCTGCGCCACGAGCTGGATCACGCGACTGTTGCCGCGATCGACCAGAGCGTCGGTGACGGCCTCGCTCAGCGTCCGCCGCTGCGTGATGGCCTGCAGGTGATCCTGGCTCTTGGTGCTGGCATTCTCAACGAGGTCGTTGTCGGTCAGGCGTTCGGAATGCATCAGGACCGGCGCGGCGACGATGATGGCATCGTCGAAGGCGAGGGTCCGCACCACTTTCGGCGGCGCATCGGAACGATTGGCGAGGCGGCGGGACAACTGCGCCTTGGCGTTCACCTCGATCGTTTCGACGAGCACCATCAGGATATCATCGAACAGCGCAAGTTGTTCGTCGGTGTGCCCTCCCGAACCGGCAAGAAACAGGTCGGTAATGCGGGTCAAGGTATTGAGCCGCATGGCCGGTGATCCGGCTGCAATCGCCTGTTCAAGCTCCTGGATAAGGGAAGGGGTCTCAGACATTTTCGTCCGCCGTACTCAAACTGTGTCGGTATTTGCCGGGAGCATAGCGGTAATTCTTGAATGGTTTTTGCCTTCATTGCGTCGTGTGTGATTAAAATGCCGATCAAATCCCCGATGCCCGGTCTCAGGTGACGGGACTCAGATCCCACAACAGCTTCGCAAGCGGACGCGGATGGCCGACGACGACATTCCTTTCGACAAGAGCTTCGACCTCGAGCCCGGTGTGATGAAGGAGATCGCGCCGATGGTGCGGGCGATCTGCGTCGGCAATAGCGGCCCGTTCACCTTCAAGGGGACCGTCACCTACGTCGTCGGAAGCGGCAAGGTCGCCGTGATCGATCCGGGACCGGAGGACGAGGGGCATGTGCGGGCACTGCTCGATGCCCTTCGCGGCGAAACCGTCACCCACATCGTGCTGACGCATACCCATCGCGACCATTCGCCAGGGGCTGCGGCGCTGAAAGCGGCAACGGGGGCGAAGACCTATGGGGAAGGGCCGCATCGTGCGTCGCGTTCGTTGCATATCGGCGAGATCAACCCGCTCGATGCCGCGGGCGACATGGATTTCCGCCCCGATCACAAGCTCGCCGATAGCGACTTGATCTCCGGCGCAGGCTGGACGCTGGAGGCAGTCGCGACGCCCGGCCATTGCGCCAACCACATGGCGTATGCGCTGAAGGAAACGAATGCATTGTTTTCCGGCGACCACGTGATGGGCTGGTCGACCTCGATCGTCGCGCCGCCGGATGGCGCGATGAGCGATTACATGACCTCGCTCTACAAGCTCGCCGAGCGGCAGGAGACGGTCTATTTCCCCGGCCACGGCAACCTCATCCGCGAAGCGCCGCGCTTCGTGCAGAGCTATATCCGCCATCGGCTCGGCCGGGAGGAGTCGATCCTGCACAGGCTGGCGAAGGGTGCGGCCGATATCCCGACGCTTGTGCGCGCGATCTATATCGGGATCGATCCGCGCCTGGTCGGTGCCGCGGGATTATCCGTGCTGGCGCATCTGGAAGATCTGGTCGCGCGCGGAAAGGTCCTGACCGAGGGGCCGCCCTCGATCGCGGGGCACTACCGCTTGGCCTGAGGTGTCCCCTGTGAGCCCTTCGTCTTGGGCGGGGGCGCCTTTTTCGGCGCAGGGCGGCGGCGCTCCTCGCGCTCGAGTGCCACGTCGATGTTGTCCTCGAGGGCTTCGAGAAAAGCACTGATGCGCGACGCATTGCTGCCGAGGTCGTGAAAGCCATAGCGCGACGAGGAACGCATATCGACGCGTGACTCTTCGTCCGTCCCCCGGATACGGATCACGAGGTCTTCGCGGAAACCCATGATCGGACTGCGGGCAACCGCTTCGATGCGGCCATCGCGTCGCTTGGGTTGCGGTTCGCGAGCGTCCAGCACAAGCCAGCGCCGCTTGTTCACGAGCGCCAGCGCGTGGTCGTAAGCGGTCTTCGGCGGCACCGACAATTCCAGAGGCGCGATATTCGGATAGCCTTCGCGCTGCTGCTCGGCGGCATAAAGACCGGCATATTGGGCCGGATTGGTGTTGCGTGAACGCAGACGTCGGACGGCATCGAAGCCCGGCGGGTCGAGCACGTCGGTGGTGATGTCGTAGATCGGCGGCAGCTTGTAGGCCTTGTAGCCGAGATAAGCGGGGTAGCTGAGGAGCAAACCGCCGATGAACAGCGCGGTGACCGCGTAACCGAGGCCGCCAAGGCCTTGCCGCCAGATTGTCACGAATGAACCCAGCGCCAGCAGGATGGCGAGCCCGGCAAAGGCCAGCGCGCCACCGAGAGCGGCCATGCCCGGGAGCGCCTCGATCAGGCCCGCGCGAACGACAATGATCGCAATCAGCGCTGCCGCCACCGCGAACAGCGCCAGCCGCCGCGACCAGATCGCGAGCTTTGAGTTCGGTTCGTCGGGAAGCCGGCGGCGTACCATGATCGTCCATGCCCAGCGCGGGGAAGTTCTACGGATATCCCGCGCAGATGCGTTTCAAGGCTCTCCACTCGGCCGCGTCAAGAAGGGTTGCGCCAGCACTTTGAGGCGGCGCGATGGCATTGATACGCGAGACGCGGTCCGGTGTCGCCGGATGGTCGACGAAAATCGATCTGGTGCGCGCTTTCCCGGCGATTCGGCCAAGAAACCGCGCCAGCGAACGCGGGTCGCCGCCCGCCTGCTGCATGGTGCGGACAGCGTAGTCGTCGGCCCGGCTCTCGGCCTCGCGCGAATAGGCGGATTTGAGCAGCGATTCGCTCGCCAGAACCACGGCGCCTCCGCCGACGAAATCGCCGAGGAGTATACCGAAAATCAGCGACAGCCCGGTGGCCTGCATGATCGCGCGGGTGCCGTCCCGGTTGGCGACGTGGCCGAGCTCATGGGCGATGACGCCGGCGACCTCATCGATGTTCTCCGCCTGATCGATGAGGCCCTTGAACACGTAGACGTGGCCGCCGGGCAGTGCGATGGCATTGGCTTCCTCCCGCCGGATCACCGCCGCCCGCAGCGGCAGCTTGAGGTCGCCAGCCGCCTGCAGCCGCGCCATCAGCTTCTGAAACGCCGCGCGGCCAGTCTGCTCAGTGGCCGCTTCGCCGCATTCGAAGGGACGCTCGCGCGGGCCCTTGTCGAGCATCGCGCGCACCTGCATGTCTGCGGCGCTGCCCAGGCGGCGCTCGATGCCCAGCGGAACATATTGTGCGAGACGGTCCGCGAGCACCGGGACGCCATAGAACGCAACAGCAAACAGCGACACCGCGGCAAGGAAGCTGAGCGCGATTGCGCGACGCCTGGCCTTGCTCGCGCTTGCGCCGGTTCGGTCGATGTCCGGGCAGGCGACGTCGATGGCGTGCGCCATGTCCTGATCGGTGATCTCCAGCCGGGCGAGATTGTCAGACTTGCGCAGACCGATGCGGAAGACATGCGCCGGCGCGGACAGGTGTTTCAGGCGTAGATAGGGCCATTGGTCGATCAGCTCGCCGGTGAGATCGAAGATCACCACGGCGTAATCGTTCAGCTCCAGCGTCACGTCGTGATGCGCCGAGGTCGCGCCGTCGAAATAGACGGCGTCGCTCGTGCGGCCAACGTCGATGAGGCCCGTCATATGCCACCGAGATTGAGCACGTCCGCGATCCCTTCGCCGAGGGGCGAGCTTGCGACACCGGCAGCCTTCACATGGCCGAGTGCCTGGGGGTCCGACAATTCGATGGAATCGGCGGTGAGCCGCCAGACCGACAGCGTGACCACCGCGTTGTAAAGCGTGATCAGCCCGAGCATGAA
>Ga0182740_1002363_pt1 | contig 11637 bp, 13 predicted proteins | sample eDN5th37CKraftBY_FD_128872 | JGI IMG/M metagenome (GOLD analysis project Ga0182740, IMG submission 128872) | Enriched backyard soil microbial communities from Emeryville, California, USA - eDNA 5th pass 37_C Kraft BY (version 2) (version 2) | ecosystem: Environmental > Terrestrial > Soil >...
GATGGCATCGCCGGAACGGACGTAAAGAGTCGCCCGGGCGGCACGTCCCCGCCCTTTGACACAGACGAGACGACCACCATCGGCCAGCTGCTGGAGAAGCCCTTCAGGACGGACCTCGACGGCACCATTCACGAGAATGGCATCATAGGGCGCACCGGCGGCATATCCCTGATCGAGCGGGCCGGTCACGACGGCAACATCCCCCGCACCGGCGGCACTCAGGCATTGCCGAGCGGCAGCCGCAAGCCCCTCATCCGTTTCAAGGGCGGTCACCTGGCAACCGAGCCGATGAAGGACCGCCGACGCATAACCACGGCCGCTGGCAATATCGAGGACCCGGTCCCCAGCTTCGATGGCAAGTGCCTGGATCATGCGACCCAAGACCATCGGCGAGAGCATGTAGCGGCTCTCGCCCCCGTCGCTGACAAGAATGTCCTGGTCGATATAGGCAAGATCCTCACGCCCGGGGAGAACGAAAAGTTCCCTCGGAACGCTGTCCATGGCATCCAGGAGGGACATGTCGTTCACATCGAAAGTGCGCAGCTGGCCATCAACCATCATGCGGCGCGCTTGGGTGTAATCGACCATGGATAGTGCCTTCAGAATTTGTTGGAGGCCTCGCCCGGAATCGAACCGGGGTGCAAGGATTTGCAGTCCTCTGCGTAACCACTCCGCCACGAGGCCATCCGGGGCGTGTCACGAACGCGACGGCTGCTCCATAGCAACCATCCCCCTAAAGAGCAACAGCCCCTTTTCGGTCCGCACCGACAACAATGCACTTGCAACCGCTGAAACCCGTGCTATATGCCTCCCACCTCGCCGACGGACACTTCCTCAGGGAACGCCGCGGCGCACGAGAAGCCTCAAGACAGGGCTTCTTCTGAAGGTTAAGGCTTATTCCGGCGTGGCGCAGCGGTAGCGCAGCGGACTGTTAATCCGTTGGTCGTAGGTTCGAATCCTACCGCCGGAGCCAACCTTCCCAGCAAACATTTTCCTCTTCATCGATGCATGATTCGAGCCCAAGTCTATCGCGGGTTCGAAGCTTGGCTATGATCCGGCGCCATGAGCACCGTTTCCCCCTCTTCCGTCCTGGTCTGGTTCCGTGACGACCATCGTCTCGCGGACAACCCGGCCCTCGCCGCCGCGACTGCGACGGGATCGCAGGTTCTATGCTTTGCGGTCATCGATGACTCGCATGATCTGCGCCCACTCGGCGGTGCGTCTCGCTGGTGGCTTCACGGTTCTCTGAAAGCCCTTGGAGAATCCCTGGAAGGGGCTGGCTCGCGACTCGCCCTTTTCCGGGGCCCTGCCCTTTCGGTGGTCGAACGGATTGCGCGGGAGACCGGCGCATCGGAGATTTTCTGGAACAGGCGCTATGGAGCGGCGGAGATCGCCCTCGACACAGCCATCAAGAAACAGCTGACCGATAGCGGCCTCAAGGCCCAAAGCTTCAACGGCCGCCTCCTTCATGAGCCGTGGGACATCGTCAATCAGGCAGGCAAGCCCTTTCAGGTGTTCACCCCCTACCTCCGGGCCGTCATGACCCGGCGCGTGGCGCCACCGCGCCCGGCTCCGAAGCGAATCCCCGGTGGAACGTGGCCCTCCTCGCTCCGCGATGACATGGTTGCTCTCGACGAGCTGGGCTTCGAACCCTCGTCCCCCGACTGGGCCGGCGGCCTCAGGAGGGAGTGGCGGCCTGGTGAGCAGGCGGCGCGGGCGAGTTTCGAAGAATTTCTGAGCACCGGCCTGGAGGGCTATGCCGAGGATCGAGACCGCCCCGCGCTGTCCGGTACATCACGCCTCTCACCGCATCTCCGCTTCGGGGAAATCAGCCCCAGACAGGTCTGGCACGCCGTAACGGCCCAGACTGCCCAGCATCCGCGATTGGCTCGCGGTGCCGAGAAATACCTGAGCGAGATCGTGTGGCGCGATTTCAGCCATCAGCTTCTCCACTTTCACCCTCACCTGCCCGTCAGGTCGCACAGCAGCCGGTTCGGCAGTTTTCCCTGGATCAACGATCCTCGAACCCTCAAGGCTTGGCAGCGGGGCCGCACCGGCTATCCCATCGTCGATGCGGGGATGCGCCAGCTCTGGCAGACGGGCTGGATGCACAACCGGGTCCGCATGATCACCGCCTCGTTCCTGGTCAAGCATCTCCTGACCGACTGGCGAGAGGGCGAGGCCTGGTTCTGGGACACCCTGGTGGACGCGGATCCGGCCAACAATGCCTTCAGTTGGCAATGGGTCGCCGGGTCCGGGCCGGATCCGGCGCCGTTTCACCGGATCTTCAACCCTGTCACGCAGGGCGAGAAGTTCGATCCCGACGGTGCCTACATCCGGTCGTTCGTTCCGGAGCTCACCGGCCTGCCGCCGGCCTTCATCCACAGACCCTGGGATGCGCCTCCCGGCGTTCTTCATGCGGCGGGAATCAGATTGGGCGAGACCTACCCCGAACCTGTCGTTCCGCACGGCCCGGCACGGGAAAGAGCCCTGCAGGCTTTCCGCCACCTTGGCACACAAGTGGAAGAACATTCCTGACGTTCAGGCAAACGAGCGTCTTGACCCACGAAGCTCCTTGCCGTCAGCATCGCCCCTCACCTTTCGAACGAGGCAGAGCCGCCTCGTCACAGCCCGGGACGATCATGACCTCAACCACACTCCTCTTCCGCGACGATGCCTATGCCGGCTCCTGCGAAGCGCGCGTTCTCGCAACGACCCCGGAGGGCGGAATCATCCTGGATCGCACGGTCTTCTACGCGCAGGGAGGCGGGCAGCCTGGAGACGTCGGCACGATCGTGAAGGCGAATGGCGACAGGTTCGATATTACGAATACGGTCTATGGCGCGGACCGATCGCAGGTGGTCCATCTCGTCGGCCCGGACGCCGCATCCCGCTTCGAGGAAGGCGAAGCCGTCGAGGTGCAGCTCGACTGGCCGCGCCGCCTGAAGCGCATGCGCGTCCACACCGCGCTCCACCTTCTCAGCGTCGTCCTGCCCTACCCGGTCACCGGCGGGTCCATCGGTGAGGGTGACGGGCGGCTCGACTTCGACATTCCCGATGCCGGCCTCGACAAGGCGGAGATCACGGAGAAGCTCAACGCCCTGATCCAGCGCGACGCGCCGGTCACCGACCGCTGGATCACCGACGAGGAGCTCGACGCGAACCCCGGGCTCGTGAAGACCATGTCGGTGAAGCCCCCACGCGGATCGGGCCGCGTTCGCCTCGTCGAGATCGAGGGAATCGATCTTCAGCCCTGCGGCGGAACCCATGTGCGGCGCACCGGCGAGATCGGCACGGTCGCCATCACCGACATCGAGAAGAAGGGCAAGCAGAACCGCCGCGTTCGCATGTCCCTGGTCGACTGAATTAAAGGAGTCTCCGATGTCCCAGCCTTTCATTTCGACCGCCTGGCTGCAGGAGCACTTGAACGATCCGAACCTCGTGGTCGTGGATGGTTCCTGGTACCTTCCCGCCCAGAATCGCGACCCGGAGGCGGAATATCTCGCGGGCCATATTCCCGGCGCCATACGCTTCGACATCGACAAGGTGAAAGACCTATCGTCCTCCCTGCCGCACATGCTCCCCTCCCCGGAGGATTTCGCGAGAGCGATCGGCGCCATGGGGATCAGCCAGGATATGACCGTCGTGGTTTATGACGGTATCGGGCTCTTCTCGGCGCCGCGCGTTCGTTGGATGTTTCAGGTGTTCGGAGCGCGCAACGTTTCGATTTTGGACGGGGGCTTCCCGGCCTGGAAGTCCGAGGGGCGCCCGGTCGAGACGGGGCCGGAGAAGCCGCGTAAGGCCCAGAGCTTCACCCCATCCTTCAACGCTTCGGCCGTTGCAGATGTCGCCAAGGTCCGGGATGCGATCACATCCGGCTCGGTTCAGGTGGTCGATGCACGGGCGGCCGATCGCTTCAGAGGTGAGGCGCCGGAGCCCCGTCCAGGCCTTAAGGCCGGCCATATTCCCGGGAGCATGAATCTTCCCTGGAGCGAAATTGTCGACGATGGTCGCTTGAAGGATAAGGCAAGTGTCGAGCAAGCCATATCTCGGGCCGGTCTTGATCTCGAACGTCCGATCATCGCCAGCTGCGGATCCGGCGTCTCCGCAGCCATCCTCGGGGTCGCCTTCGAGGTGATGGGACGACCGATCAGCGCCATTTACGACGGCTCCTGGTCCGAGTGGGGCGCACGTGAGGACCTGCCCGTGGAGACCGGAGAGGCAAAGCGGAGCTGAATCCGGTCATGCCTCCCTCTGAGGTGTCCTAACGTAACCGGAACAAGCCGCAGGGCCGACGGCACCTGATACCGCCACGTCGGCATCGGCCCATGCATCAACGGACGGGAAACGGGCGGCCAAGCTCCGGCCGCCCTGCCCTTACATTGCCGGATTAAAGAGCTATCTCTTTGCATCATAAGGAGTTGTAGCCGAGGCGTACCATCCTGATCCGTGCGGTCCGCAGCGTTGTCGATCCTTCAACGGTCCCGTCCGCACCTCGAAAAGGTCGTATCATGACCGAAGACCAGAAGTTCCTTGCAGTCCTGCGTCAGTCTGTCGATCCCGAGACCGTCGATGCCATGGAAACACTGATCCGGGACGCGCCGGATCGTGACCTGAACCGCATCAATGCGCTCGCCTTCGCGGCCCGGAATGGGCTCGATGAAGAACGGGTCATCGGCGCCTTTCTTCATGCCGCCCGTCTTGGGCTGTTCGAGATGTCCTGGAATGTGCTCTGCCCTGGTTGCGGTGGCGTTCTCGAGTCAGGGATGAGCCTCAAATCCGTGAACCAGAGCGAATACAGCTGCGCTCTATGCGCCGCCGGCTACGAGCCGACCCTCGATGAGATGGTGGAGGTCACATTCACGGTGAGCCCGCGGGTCCGCAAGATCGCCGCGCATGATCCCGATACCCTTCCGATGCATGAATATGTCCGCCAGATCTTCTGGAGTTCCGGCATCGACCTGCCGGACGATTACGAACGGATGCTGGATGAGATCGTTCTCGATGCGGTCGAGCTTCCGCCTGGGGAAAGAGCGATCCTGTCTCTGCAGCTTCCGGCCGAGTTCGTCATCGTCTTCGATCCGGTCACGCATGCCGCTCAATTCATCGACGTGAAGGGCGAGCCCACCCGCGAGCGGCAGAGCCTCACGCTCGTCCTCAATGAGAGTCACCCGCAGAACGACACCCTGGTCATGCAGCCGGGTCCCTTGCGGATCAATCTCGAGAACCGCACCAACCGGCGCGTCCTGCCTGCCGTCTGGGTCGCGGCCAATGAACTTCACGATATGCTGAAACGGCGCCGTCCCTTCCTGACGGCGAAACGCCTGCTCACGAACCAGACCTTCCGCGACCTTTATCGCACCGACACGCTCGACATCGACCAGCGCCTGAAGATCACCAGCCTGACCTTCCTGTTCACCGACCTGAAGGGCTCGACGGAACTCTACGAGCGTGTCGGCGATCTCGTGGCCTACGATCTGGTGCGCGAGCATTTCCGGGTTCTCCACGAGATCGTCGCGGCCGAGGCCGGAGCCGTGGTCAAGACCATCGGGGATGCCGTGATGGCGACGTTCCCGACCCCGGACCATGCGATCTCGGCGGCCTTGCGGATGCGCGACGCCATGCGCAGCCTCAACGAGCAGCGTGGTAGCGAAGACCTGTTGCTCAAGATCGGCATTCATGACGGGCCGTGCCTGGCCGTCACCTTGAACGACCGGCAGGATTAGTTCGAGCAGACGGTGAACATCGCCTCCCGCGTCCAGGGACTGGCGGTCTCGCGAGCGATCTTCGCGACGAATGCCGTCGTGGAGAATCCGGAGGCCTCGCAGATCATCCGATTGCAGGGTCTGCACCCCTCCCTGCAGAAGACGGCGCTTCGCGGGATCAATGACGAGTTTCTGGTCTACGAGATTCCATAGCCGCTTCATGTGCGGCCCCGAATGACCGGCAAGGAGAGGATACGGCGGCCCCGTATCCTCCCGAATCTTTATTGGTCATCGTCAGTCGCGCCCGCTTACGTCCTCGCCGATGTCCTTGAGCAGGTGAGGACTGAGCCTTGCTCGTAGGTTGGACTGCAACTCGGAGCGAACGGGAGCTTTTGCGGATGTCCGGTCGTGCTCACGCACGATGGGAATCAGATCAATGCGAACGGTGAGCCAGACGAGGGAAAGGGTAATCTGCTTCATCGAAACCTACAGCGTTGATGAATGGAAGGGTTGCGGCGTGGGTGCATGGATCAAGGTAAAAAGCCATGTGACGCCTCCTTCGGCTGAGGTTGATGACAAGCGGCTGAGGATCAGCTGCCTGAGGAGATTAAGCGATCTTCAGTGAATTGGCCAGACAGGTATCCTGAAAGCCTTTCTCGAACCGATATTCCACCGTCTTCGAAATATCTGCGTGCTGGCGCTGTCCGCCGATCCGCGTGTAGCCCCATCGCGTGTAAAGCCTGTGCGAGGTCGTGAACCGCGTATCCGACCAGAGAACGATGCGCCCCGCCCCTCTTGCGCGGGCATGGCTCTCGGCCTCTCGAACGAGCATCGCACCCAATCCTCGCCCACGCCGGTCCGGCCGCACATAGAGCCGATGCAGTTCCGCCGTCCCGCTTTCCGGAAAGTCGACGGCAACGCAGGCGCAGACACGGCCGCGCTCGTCCTCGACAACCCAGAAGGCCCCACCTGTCGCGGCATAGGATGCATTCGGTGCAAGCAGGTCCGGCAGGTCGTCGTGCGGATCGACGTAGCAGCCGGGATATTCCGCATAGCAGAGTGACAGGAGCCCGAAGAGATCCTGTGCGTCGTCATCCATGGCAAGACGCAGTGGGGACGCGGATGACTTCAATTCGGAAGTCAACGAAACATGGATCATGATTGGCTCGATAATGTCAGACGGGCGTCGGAGACGCGGAAGCTTTGAGCGAGGATCGATCGAGAAGAAGCCGGCGGATCCGATCCGTATGGCGCTCGGTGACCTGCGCGAAGAGGAAGGCAGCCGCAAGCGCCGAGATCACGAGACCTGCAAAAGCCGCATAGACCGGCACGCCAGGGACGACCAGCGTCGAGGGCCAGCCGAAATGCTCGATGACGCCTCCCAGCAGGACCGTTACCGGCACGTGGATGAGGTAGAGCGAATAGGAGAAGTCGGCCCCGGTACGAACCGGTTTCCTCAAGGGACACCAGCCAAGGAGCCGCCCGTTTGCAATGGCAAGGGCCGTCCCGAGGCCGACCATGAGATCGGTCGTGTAGACCGGCACCGTCTGCATGCGCGACAAAACAAATCCGGCCGCGACGACGGCAAGCCCCAACAGGCCCGTCGACAACGGCAACTCTCGTGCCCGGACAATCTGAGCCGCCAGCGCCCCTGCAAGCCAGATCCCAAGCCATGGCAGCCAGTGAGACAAGGGACCGGCGAGTGCGCCCCCCCCACAAGGACCAGGGCGATGCCCCCGACCCTCACAGGACGCGCGAGGCTTGAGAATGCGAGACCGAACAGGATGGGTGCGATGAGATAGAACACCCATTCATAGCCCAGCGACCAGAGCGGCGGATTCACTCCCAGCGGCTTGCAGAAGATCCCCTGCACGGCAGCAAGGTTGCAGGCCATCTGCGGCCAGGTCCAGTCGGAGGTGAAGCCCATGGGCATCAACGGACGCTCGCCGAAAAAGCGTGTGCCGCCGAGGAAGAACCGCCCAGCCCAATCGAAAAGTAATGCCAGGGCGAGCGCCGGAAGAAGCACCAGGTAGATGCGGGAGAAACGGCTGGCGAGATAAGCCTTCGCATCGAACCGTCTCCCGCGGATCGAGCGCCAGACCGCTCCGCCGACCAGAAAGCCGCTCACGGCGAAGAAGATCGCCACGCCTTCCCGATGAATGCCTGTTAGGAAGTAGAACATTTTTGTGCCGAGGCCCGGATGGGCAATGTCCTGGAAGCTTGTGAAGAGGAGCCCGCGGGTATGACCGAACAACACCAGGAGCGCCGCCCCGAAGCGCAGCAGATCCAGGAACGGCCAATGCCCTCCTGGCAACGGCGGAGCGGCGCCGTTGTTGAGCTGATGCGGCTTCGTCATCGATCATTCCCTTTAGACATCAATGTGGCTGCCTCATGCTCGAGCATGTCCCGCAGCAACTGGTAGCCCTGCGCCGACAGATGGATTCCGTCGGCGGTCATCCCCTCCCTAGCGGCCCCCTTGTCGTCGGCAAAGGCGCTTTGCAGATCGACGATTCCGGCGGCGCGACCGTCTGCGATCTGCACGATGCGCCGGCTCAAGGTGGCCATGGAGTCTGGAGAATAGAAACTCGTCAGCCGCTTGCCCTGCTCGATGGGCGGCGGAGTCAGCACGACGACAGGAACCTGCGCATCATCGAAATGACCGACGATCCGCTCAAAGTGCTTCGCCACGTCGTCGAGCGCACTCTCCGTGGCGTCTTTCTTGGCATCGTTGGTGCCGACGAGCAGCACGGCAATGCGAGGTTCCACCGAATTCAGGAGAAGCGGGACGCGCGGCTCCAGGGCCTCGGTCCAGATGCCGGAATAGCCGGCATTGAGCAGCGGAAGGCTGCCGAGCCGGTTCCAGTAGAACCCTTCGACGATCGAATCCCCGATGAAGAGAACTCCACCCGGCCCCACCGCAGCCTTGTGCGAGCTGATCACGATGTCACGGATCAGCCAGTGCGGGGCGAAGGGTTTGGGCTGCGAGGTCACGGGGTGAAGCGCCTTGCAAGAGCCCCGGCGGATGGGATCCGCCGGGATGGCCGAAGGGCCCTACTCGATCCCGAGCTTGGCTTTGAGGATCTCGTTGAGGGCCTGCGGATTGGCTTTGCCACCCGTGGCCTTCATGGTCTGGCCGACGAACCAGCCGAGCAGCGTGGGCTTCGCCTTGGCCTGCTCCACCTTGTCCGGGTTGGCCGCGATGATCTCGTCCACGGCCTTCTCGATGGCACCCATGTCCGTGACCTGCTTCATGCCGCGCTTTTCCACGATCTCGCGCGGATCCCCGCCTTCCGTGAAGACGATCTCGAACAGATCCTTGGCGATCTTGCCGGAAATGACGTTCTCGCCGATCAGCTCGATGATGGCGCCGAGCTGCGCGGCCGAAACGGGCGACTGCGTGATGTCCTTGCCTTCCTTGTTGAGGCGGCCGAACAGTTCGTTGATCACCCAGTTCGCCGCGGCCTTGCCATCGCGGCCCTTGGCCACTTCCTCGTAGAAGTCTGCGGAGGCGCGCTCGGCCACCAGAACGCCGGCGTCGTAGGACGCCAGCCCGTAATCGGCCATGAACCGGGCCTTCTTCTCGTCCGGCAGTTCCGGCAGATGCTGGGCGAGATCGTCAACATAGGCCTGATCGAAATCCAGCGGCAGCAGGTCCGGATCGGGGAAGTAGCGGTAATCGTGCGCTTCTTCCTTGGAGCGCATGGAACGCGTCTCGCCCTTGCCCGGATCGTAGAGACGGGTCTCCTGGTCGATCGTACCGCCGTCTTCCAAGATGGCGATCTGACGGCGTGCTTCGACCTCGATGGCCTGGCCGATGAAGCGGATGGAGTTGACGTTCTTGATCTCGCAGCGGGTGCCGAACTCCTCGCCCGGACGGCGCACGGACACGTTCACGTCGGCGCGCAGGTTCCCCTTGTCCATGTCACCGTCGCACGTGCCGAGATAGCGCAGGATCGTGCGCAGCTTGGTGACATAGGCGCGCGCCTCATCGGCCGAGCGCAGGTCCGGCTTTGAGACGATCTCCATCAGGGCGACGCCTGAACGGTTCAGGTCCACGAAGCTCATGGTGGGATGCAGGTCGTGGATCGACTTGCCGGCATCCTGTTCGAGGTGCAGACGCTCGATGCGCACGGTAATAGTTTCGCCGGTCTCCGGCACGTCGACGATCACCTCGCCCTCGCCCACGATAGGGCTCTTGTACTGGCTGATCTGGTAGCCCTGCGGCAGGTCCGGATAGAAGTAGTTCTTGCGGTCGAAGGTGCTGCGCAGGTTGATCTCGGCCTTGAGGCCCAGACCCGTACGGATGGCCTGACGCACGCATTCCTCGTTGATGACCGGCAGCATGCCGGGCATGGCAGCGTCCACCAGGGAAACGTGGCTGTTAGGATCGCCGCCGAAAGCCGTTGAGGCGCCGGAGAACAGCTTGGCCTGGCTTGTCACCTGGGCATGGATCTCCATGCCGATGACGATTTCCCAATCGCCTGTCGCACCTTTGATAAGCTTCTTAGGGTTGACCGGAGCGTTCATGAACCTTGCGCCTTTATCTCTCGCCTTTGCCTGCCCGGAGTAAGAGCGACCCTCGAATGGGTCAACCCCCTTCAAGATGAACGGACGTTCAGGATGATGAATCGAACCTTAAGATTAGATATAAATTATGCACAGATTTCTAAAATAATTGCCACGCTGCCATGAAACCCCATCGGATATGACGCGTTGTTCGGGAGGTAAAACGGTCAAGGAGTTTCAAAATGGCTATGGATCCCATGGATCGCGAACCGAACGTCTACAATCGCGAGACCAATGTCTACGATAACACGAGACGTGGTTCCAACACACTTGCTTACGTGATCGGTGGCCTTGTTGTCGCGCTGGGCCTCCTGGCCTTCCTCTTCTATGATGGCGGCAACAACGAACCGAGCACCACCGGCAGCACCGGCACTCAGACCGAGAGCTCGTCGCCGAGCACCGGCTCGACCGCTCCGGCTACTCCGACGACGCCTTCGGCCCCGTCGGCTCCCGCCGCTCCTTCATCCCCTGCTTCCCCGGCCGCTCCGTCGGCTCCGGCCAATCCGCAGTAAGCTCGCGTCCGCGAAGACTGCCCATGATGGGTCTGACCTCCGGGTCAGGCCCATTTTCGCGTGACCCGTCTACTCGACACCACGGAACCAAGCGCAAGCGCGAACGGTTAGGCTCGATAAAAACAGGCTCATCCTGCGGCGCACGAGGAGGATCGAGATGGCGAGCAGAGCGAATTTCACCCAAGAGGAATGGTCCCGCGTCGTTGCAAGCCCCGTGGTGGCAAGCATGGCAATCACGGCGGCGGACCACGGCGGGCTCTGGAGCCTGCTGCAGGAATCCATGTCTAGCGGCTGGGCCCTCCTCGAAGCCAAGCAGGACGCCCAGGCCACGCCTCTCGTGAAGGCGGTCGCCGACGACATTACCAACCCGGGCACGAGAAACGCCGTCCGCGACTCCTTCCAAGCCCAGTTCAAGGGCAGCCAGCTCCCAGACATCAAAAGAAAGGCCATTGATGAGCTTCACGCCGTCTCGGCTCTTCTCGACGCGAAAGCTCCCGACGAGGCCGCTGCCTTCAAGGCCTGGCTGTGGAGCGTCGCCCAGAAATCTGCGGAAGCCGGCAAGGAAGGCGGGTTCCTCGGCTTTGGCGGCGTTGCCGTGAGTGATGCCGAGAAGGCTACGCTGGCAGAAATCGCCACGGCCCTCGGCGATCCGGCAGGATCCAGCGCGGGCCTCGCAGAGACCTGATGTACGGCCGCTCGGCCGTCTTACCTTATGCGCGGCCGGAACAGCAAAAGCCCCTGTCGCTTGTGGCGTGCAGGGGCTTTGAGGTGTTGTGTTGAGGTTTGGTTGCGGGGACAGGATTTGAACCTGTGACCTTCAGGTTATGAGCCTGACGAGCTACCGGGCTGCTCCA
>Ga0182740_1002367_pt1 | contig 11621 bp, 10 predicted proteins | sample eDN5th37CKraftBY_FD_128872 | JGI IMG/M metagenome (GOLD analysis project Ga0182740, IMG submission 128872) | Enriched backyard soil microbial communities from Emeryville, California, USA - eDNA 5th pass 37_C Kraft BY (version 2) (version 2) | ecosystem: Environmental > Terrestrial > Soil >...
ACCGAATGCCCGGCCATCAAGGGCATCCTGGAAGAGGGCGAAGAGCTGATGTCGGAGATCAAGGATCCCGAGACGCGCGATGCCGCGATGCTCGCTGCCGGCCAGGCGGCCGAACACTACGAAATCACCCGGTATGGCACGCTCGTCTCATGGGCGAAGCTGCTCGGCCACAAGGACGTCGTAACGATCCTCGAGAAGACCTTGAAGGAAGAGTACGGCGCCGACGACAAGCTGACGAAGCTTGCGGAGACCAAGCTCAACAAGCAAGCGGCTTAATCCACGACTCCGTTACAGTAAGAGACGCCGTTGCACTCAGTGCAGCGGCGTTTTCCTTTGTGGCGCGGGCTTCATTTCTTGGTTTCCGGACAACCGCGCATACTGATTAAAAATGCTGGCAATATCTCAACCGTAAGGAAGGAGCTCGCCTTTAAGTAGCGTAACTTCACTGTTTCTCAGCATGAGGATTACGCATGAGCTTCCTTTCACGTTGTGCTGTGGCGGCCGGTTTCGCGGGCGCGTGTTCGCTTACTCTGCTTCTCTCTCCAGCTTTGGCCGATGTCAGCGCGGTGGTGCAGTCCTGGCGGACGGACGCCGGGTGGCTGACCGAGCTTAGGAAGCATGCCGATGGCGCCCTGGTTTGCACCACGGGCAAGGCCTTCCGTGATCCCAATACGTTCGGCCTTTCAATCGTCCAGAGCGGGCCGACCATGCTGATCACGCTGGTCGATGAAGCGTCGCCGCCGTCAACGGGCGGCCCCATGCGGTTTTCTGCCGGACCGCAGGAGCTGGGCGCGCTGGCCTCGATGACGGAAGGGCCGGCGTTCGCGACGACCGAGCAGGAGAGCGGGAAGACCCGGCGGCTCATTTCCGATTTGCCCGATCAACTCGTGACCATCGCGGTGGCTGACCGCCAGTATCAAGCGGACCTCACGGGCCTCACGATCGCGCGCGAGCAACTGCGGGTTTGCGAGTCCGAAGTGAAAGCGGCCGAGGCGCAGTAAGAGCGCTACCGGACCGGTGGCGCAGGGGGATCGGAGACAAGGTAGAGAACATAGGTAGCGCCATTGGCGCTACCGTTGGGGCGGCTGAGTTCTCCCAGCGGTTCGATCTTGCGGAACTTCTGCTTCAGTAAGGGCATGTCCACCCGTCTTGCCAGTTCGACGTAGAGCGCGGGCTTTGCCAGTAGAGCCGGATCGGGCGGGGCCAAGTATTCGTAGCGAATACGCTCGTCGAGCTGGATGACTTCGCTACGGCCCTTGAGCGCGAAGGCGAGTTGGCCGGTCGTCGCGTAGCTGGAGGTCGCGACCCAGCCGGCGTTCGTTTCGCGGCGCTTGGCCTCGATGGCGTCGGCCAATTGGGGCCAGCCGCGCATCTGCTCCGTGCGATCGACGGAGGCCGTTCCCAAGGGCTGGACGGCTTGTGCGCAGATGGCAGCCGTCATCGCGAAGCCGAGGCCGATGGCGGCCAGGAACACCGTGCGCCGCCATTTCATTGAGACGCCGGTCAGAGCGATGGCGGCGCAGATCGCAAGCGATGGGTAGATGGGCGCCGGCCAGTTGCCCTGTACGCGATCATGCAGCGCGTGAACGGTGAAGTAGATCAGCATCGGCCAAATTGTTGCGGCCAGCAGAACATCGCTACGGCTTTCACCGCGGCCGGCGATGGCCGCGCGCGTGACACTGACGAGACCCATAAAGGCGAGCACGGCGATGATCGGGCTCATCAGCGCGAGAAACACGCCGATGTATTCGGCCATGTAGACGCCCGGCGCGGCGGTGCCGCTGTTGGCGACGCGTCCGAACTGTTTTCCGAACGAGGCCCAGCCGTGCTCGGCGTTCCATATGACGACGGGGCTCGCGAGTGCAGCCGCTATGACGCCGCCGAGCCAAAGCTCGATTGAGCGGAACCATTTGCGGTTCTGCGGCGATGCGACGAGCCAGAGGAGCAGCGTGCCGCCGAGGAAGAGGTTCGTGTACTTCGACAGCAGACCAAGGCCGGCGAAGAGCCCGATCGCCAGCCACCATTTCGGATTTTGGCTGTGGTCGAGTTCGGCGAGCGCCCAGACGACGAGGCCTGCGAACAGCACCGAGGGTAAGTCCGGCGTGACGATGATGCCGCCGACCTGAAGCAGCGGCATCGCCAGCATGATCCAGACCGCGCGGCGCGCGATGTCCGCGCCGTAGAGAAGATATGCCGTCCGCCAGAGGATAAAGGCGCCAAGCGCACCGATGAGGGGGGCGAAGAGGCGCCCGCCGAGCAAGGTGTCTCCGGCGATGGCGCGGCCGGCGGCAATAATCCAGCCGACCATCGGCGGATGATCGAGATAGGAGAGCGCGGGGCTCAGCGACCAGATGCGATAGTAGGCTTCGTCGTCGACGAAGCCTATGGTGCCTGCGAGAGCGATGCGGATGGCGGTCCATGCGGCAATCGCCGCGATCAGGATGGCGTTTGCCGTGCGTGTATCGATGCGCTGTTCGTAGCGTCGTGAACCGGTTGCGGCTTCGTTGATGCGAACGACCGTCATCGGCGCCAAGTGAGAGCAGAACTGACTGCGTAATTGAAGACGGCCGCCATCAGTGCGCCCGCAATGCCGGCGCGCCACCACGTGGCGTCGTGACTGTAGACGAGATCGGCAACTCCAATGTTGGCGACGGCTCCGATGCTGCACACCACATAGAATGTGAGGAGGCCCTTCAAGGCCTCGATGCCGCTCAGGCGGCGATCGCGAAACGTCAGCGCGTTGTTCAAGAAGAAGTTGAAGGTCATGGCGACGACAGATGCGAAGATCTGGGCGGCGTTGAAGGTTGTGCCGCTGATATCCATGGCAGCGCGAAGCGCTACGAGGTGAACGGCGAGGCCCAGCGTTCCAACGAGCGCGAAGAGGACGAACCGCGGCGGCACCAGGTTGCCCGAGACCTTGGCGAGAAGCAGGCCGAGAAAATCTGCGATCACGAGCCCGTCGAGCTTCGATTTGCCGGCACGGCGGGGCCGGAAGACGTAGGGGATCTCCTGGATCCGAATGCCGGACGGGGCGGAGGCCAGAATGTCGAGAAGGAGTTTGAAGCCGCCCGGCGACAGGTTCGGCGCGATGGTGTCGATGAGGCTTCTTCTGATCATGAAGAAGCCGCTCATGGGATCGCTGACGTTGGTGCGCAGAAGCAGGTTGGAGAGCCCGGTCGCAAGCTCGCTCGAGATGCGGCGCGCTGTCGAGAAGCCTTCACGGGCCTCGCCCGATTGGCTGTAGCGCGTGCCGATGACGAGGTCGGCCTTGCCGCCTTCGATATCGCTCAACATGCGCGGCAACAATTTCTCGTCGTGCTGCAGGTCGGCATCGACGACGGCGACGATGTCGGCTCCGGAAGCGAGCATGCCTTCGATCACGGCGCCCGCCAGGCCACGCCGGCCCACGCGGCGCATGGCGCGGACGCGGGGATCGTTGACGCCGATCGCGCGGATGGCGCCCATCGTGCCGTCGGGGCTATCGTCGTCGACGAAGATCACTTCCCAGTGGATGGACGTCAGGGCTCTGTCGAGCGCGGCGATCATCGGAGCGATGTTGCCGGCTTCGCAATATGTCGGAATGACGATGGTGAGGCGGGGCCGGGGACTGGCCGCCTGGGCCAACGATACAGCCGGGCCAATCGTATGCGTAGAGAGCGTTGCTGCGGCAGGTTTGGATGTCACCATGAGCACCACCGGGACAGGAAGTTTGGAGGTCCGGTCTTGGGACCCGTTCCACCTGTACGCGATATCCAATCAAAAAGCAGGTAGATCCCGGCAACAGTCGCTGCCATTACAACGCCCGCAAATATGACGTCGGAGAGAAAATGCGCGCCTTGCGACATGCGCACCAACCCTGAAAACAATCCGCCGAGCACACCCGCCAAAATCAGTCTGCCGCTGATGCCGGTAAAGAGAAAGGCCGCAGCGAAGAAAGCGGCGTAGGCCATCGAGGCTTCGCCGGCGACGAATGAACAGTTCCTGTGGCACTGCTTGGATGGGACGAGCGGTGGCGTGAACGTTTTGGTTCCGCCGAACTCCACGAGATGGACGGGGCGTGCGCGGCCCCAGTTGTCTTTCAAAATGGCGTTGCTGACGACACCGGGGCCGATCGCGAGGCAGGTTGCGAGAAAAAGCCATTTCGGTGCCGCAAGGCCGAGGCTTGGGCGCCGGCGGAGAACGGACATCCCCAGACCGCAAGCGGCGAGCGTGCAGAAGGCTACGAAGAAGATATAGAGCGTCAAACGGACCACGTCGGCGATGGTGCTGGAAGCGCCGTAATAGATTCCGCCGCCCTTGCCGGCGAAGACGCCGTTGCCCTCGTAGAAAAAGGCCGCCGTGCGCATATCGATCTGAGGGAAAAGTTGAAAGACAATGGCTGCAACTGTCCCGACGATCGCCGCGCCCAAAAGGAGCAACGTCGCGGCTCTATCCTTCTCGTGCGCACTAGAGCCAACTCGGGGTCTGTCCGCGATCATGATGTCCGAGGGACTCAAATTTTTTCTCTCCGCCCGAGGGCTCGCTTAAACGGTCGTCTGATGCATGTCACGCTGTCCCGTTCAATCCACACAGCTTAGGCAATTAGGCTGATCACGGATCAATCAATTCTGGACGGCGGTCTTCCAATTTGAGGAAAAGGGGTTGCAGGACGAGATAAAGGGCGCCCGCTGAATGGCGCCCTTTATTCTGCGGCCTACTTTCAACCGAAGGGATGGCCCGCCTCAGCATCAATCCCAGCCCCGGCACATCGCATGCCGAAGGCTATGGCTGGTGAAGATGACGGTGGCGTGTCAGGTTCATTACGGTTGAATGGCGGTGCGCCTCTAGGCTCTAGGCGTTGCCAAACACCCGCTTGAAGATCGTATCGACATGGGCGGTGTGATAGTCGATGTCGAACATCGCCTCGAGGGCTGCGGGCGGCACCTTCGCCGTCACATCCTTGTCCGCCTTAAGCTCGGTCAGGAAGTCCTTGCCCTGTTCCCATGTCTTCATGGCGTTGCGCTGGACGAGCGCATAGGCATCCTCGCGGCTGACGCCGGCCTGGGTCAGCGCCAGCAGCACACGCTGCGAATTGTGCAGACCGCCGAGCTTTTCCATGTTCCGTTTCATCGTCTCAGGATAGACGACGAGCTTCTCGATGACCCCTGCGAGGCGCGCCAAGGCGAAGTCGAGGGTCACAGTCGCATCCGGGCCGATCATGCGCTCGACGCTCGAATGCGAGATGTCGCGCTCGTGCCAGAGGGCGACGTTCTCCATTGCGGGAATGGCGTAGGCGCGGACCATGCGGGCGAGGCCCGTGAGGTTCTCCGACAGCACCGGGTTGCGCTTGTGGGGCATCGCCGAGGAGCCCTTCTGGCCGGGCGAGAAGTACTCTTCGGCTTCTAAGACTTCGGTACGCTGCAGGTGGCGGATCTCGACGGCCAGGCGCTCGATGCTGGAGGCGACGACGCCGAGCGTGGCGAAGTACATGGCGTGACGGTCGCGCGGGATGACCTGGGTGGACACGGGCTCGGGGACGAGGCCCATCTGCTCGGCCACGTACTCCTCGATGCGCGGGTCTACGTTTGCGAAGGTCCCAACCGCTCCGGAGATGGCGCAGGTGGCGACTTCCTTACGGGCGGCGACCATGCGCTCACGGGCGCGGGCGAACTCGGCATAGGCATAGGCGAGCTTGATCCCGAAGGTGGTCGGCTCGGCGTGGATGCCGTGGCTGCGGCCGATGGTGATGGCATTCTTGTATTCGAACGCGCGGGCCTTGAGGGCAGCGAGGAGCCGGTCGAGATCGGCGATCAGAAGGTCGGCCGCGCGGACCAGCTGCACATTGAGGCAGGTATCCAGCACGTCCGAGGAGGTCATGCCCTGATGGACGAAGCGGGCCTCGGGGCCCACGTGCTCGGCGAGGTGCGTCAGGAAGGCGATAACGTCGTGCTTCGTTACCGCCTCGATCTCATCGATGCGGGCGACGTCGAAGGTGGCCGCCGACCCCTTTTCCCAGATCTTTTTTGCCGCAGCCTCCGGAATTATGCCGAGCTGAGCGCATGCGGTTGCGGCATGGGCTTCGATCTCGAACCAGATTCTGAAGCGTGTTTCGGGGTCCCAGATGCGGGCCATTTCGGGTCGTGAGTAGCGGGGTATCATAGAGCCAAATCCTTGATGCAACGCGGGAGGCGTAGCAGACGGGCAACGCTTCAGCAATCGCAAGTGCCACTGTTCCGGGGGCTGCAGCGAAGGGGGTGCTCTGTGCTGCTCTGCAGCAAATACTTAGCAATGATTTGTGATTGCCAAGCCTGAATATCGTCAGTGTATCGCCACGAACGGCTGACCTTATCCAGCCATTACGAGCGAGGCGTTTCTGTATTTCGTTCAGGTAATATTCAGGGCAGTTAAGTCACACTCGTAAAATTCGTCGGTCTACGTCGGAATTGGCGCATTCTATTCGTGTATAGGTGGGCCTACATTGGAAGAACGCGAGATGTAATTGAGTCGGGGAGCACTCCGGAGCGGCGGCATCGAACGCCGGAGGGCTTCACGCAAAAGAACCATAGCGGGAGACTTTAAGAAATGTCGCAACAGATGGGCAGCGGGGAGCTGGCTGAATTGGTCCATCAGATGGAACAGACTGATGACGATCCGCGCCAGTGCTACGCCCTCGTGAAAGAAAGAATTTCAGAATTTCGGGATTCCGGGCGCGATATCCCCGACGTTTTGACGAAGCTTGAAAGACGCCTAATGACGGAATGCATGCTGGCCTCGCAGGGCCGCTGATATCCGCCTCATTGCAGGGTTCAATCACCTGCAATTGCGTTCTCTCATCTGCAACTTTTGAGGTCGCCACGGCCGGCTTGGGAAAGCCAGCGCTCGGCGGCCTTTTGTTTGCTCGCTGACGATCGCGCGAGCGCTCCGGCGTGCCGGCCGGTGTTGCCGGGCGGCTACAAAACGTTATGCGTGCCGTCGCAGAAGGGCTCGTCGTCGGTCGCCTTGCAGCCGCAGAGATTGAATGTGCCGGTATGGTCCGGGACGAACCGCATGGGTTCGAACGACGTGCCGTCATGCGAACCGTCGCAGAAGGGCTGGGTCTTGGATCTGCCGCAGCGGCAATACCAATACTCCTGGCCCTCGTTGAGTTCGACCTGGTAGGGCCCGGTTTGGGCGACTACGGCCTCGTCAGACATCTTCAAACTCCGATCTTGGTCGTGCTGGACTTGGTCGTGGGCTGGGCTTGCGAAGGCCCGGCTGCGGGAGCGTGCCGGACGCCCGCGCCGTCATTTTTCGGATTGGCTATAGGGTTTGGGAAGCTCAAGCAAGTGCTCCATTCTGTCCCGGCGCGGATCCGGCGGATGGAGGGCTTTCCGCTTGCGGAGCCCTAAAAGACGGGCATCGGACTGCACGGTATTTGTTCGCCGGGGCCGGTGGACATTCCCAGGCCGCTGGGTGAAGTTGACGCACGGTCTTGATTCCCTTCGGCTAACAACGTGGGTTGCAGGGGTGGCCGAGCGGGGAAATCCGTCAGCGGCTCAATACGCTCGCTGACGCTACAAGATGAGGGGCCGTCCTATGTCTAAACTCTTCCGCAAGAAGCCGGTTGGCTATGACGACTCCGACTTCGGCATGAAGCGTGTCTTGAGCGCGTTCGACCTGACGTTGCTCGGCATCGGCGCCATCATCGGCACGGGCATTTTCGTTCTGACCGGACACGCGGCTGCCGGCCAGGCTGGGCCCGCGGTCATTCTGTCATTCATCGTGGCAGGCCTCGCGTGCGCCTTCGCTGCGCTCTCCTATGCGGAGCTTGCGGCTTCGGTCGGCGGCTGCGGCAGCGCCTACGGCTACAGCTACGCGGCATTCGGCGAACTCATCGCCTGGATCATCGCCTGGGATCTTATCCTCGAATACGGCGTGTCAGTCGCCGCCGTCGCCAACGGCTGGTCGGGTTATCTCAACGACTTCCTGAGGTCCGTCGGCCTGCCATTACCTGAGGCGCTGACCAAAGGTCCAACGACCTTGGCGTGGAACGCGTACCTCGGCGGGGCGCTGGAATGGTTCGGCTTCGACCCCAACGCAGAGAGCGTGCGCAACGGGGGACTGGGCGGTTACATCAATCTGCCGGCCTTCAGCGTCATCATCGGGCTGATGCTGCTGCTCATCATCGGCGTCAAGGAAACGGCCCGCATGAATGCGATTGCCGTCGCCATCAAGCTTATCGCGGTCGCCGTATTCATTGCGGTCGCCGTGTTCAATGTGAATTCCGACAACTGGTTCCCGTTCCTGCCGTTCGGCTGGTTCGGCCACAACGAGGCGGGCCATCCGATCGGTGTCCTGGCGGGCGCTTCGATCGTCTTCTTCGCGTATGTCGGTTACGACGCCGTCTCGACGGCCGTCGAGGAGGCCCGGAACCCGCAGCGGGACGTTCCCATTGGCATCATCGCCTCGCTTGCCTTCTGCACGACGATCTACGTGATCGTGTCGGCGTTGATGACGGGGCTCATTCCCTATCCGGAGCTGAACGTTTCGTCTCCGGCGTCCGCAGCGCTGCTTCGCGTCGGCCACAACACGGCGGCGGGCCTGGTTTCCGCGGGCGTCGTCGCCGGCCTCATCACCGTGATGCTGGTGCTCTACTATGCGCTGACGCGCGTGATCGTCGGCGTGTCACGCGATGGCTTGCTGCCGTCCTACTACTCGACCGTCAACCGGCGGACGCATACGCCCGTGCGCACGACCGTGATCGTCGGCATCGTCATGGCGATCATGGCGGGGTTCATTCCGCTCGGCATTCTTGCCGAACTCGTCAACATCGGCACGCTCGCCGCTTTCATCCTCGTCTGCGGCGGCGTGATCTCTCTGCGCCTCTCGCATCCGGAACTGCCCCGGCCCTTCAAGGCCCCCGGCGGTATCGTGCTGCCGATGCTTGGCGTGATCTCGTGCGGCGCGCTCATCTTGTTCCTGCCCTACGAGACGCATCTGCGGTTCATCGGCTGGCTGGCGCTCGGGCTCGTGATCTACTTCGCCTATTCGATCCGCCACAGCAGGCTGGCCGTCGCCGGATAGGCCGGGTAGCCCGTTCGTCAAAGACTTCTGGAAACTGGCATAGGGCGAGAGTAGTTTCCCGCCCGACCAGGGCCGCCTGAACGCTGGCGTGCAATCTGTCGGCCCGGATACGAGGACCAACTCAAATGGACAGCGACAGTCGAAGCACCCCTTCGATTTCGCCGGCATTCGTTCAGCGCGCCTGATCGCCGGGCCCGCCGGACGGCTGCGCGGCAGCCGTGAACCGGAAAGGCCCACCATGCTCCGCAGCTATCGCCGCGAAAATTCCTATCTCGTCCTCGCGCAGGAAGGCATTCCGACGGAGACATCCGGGCCGGCCGACGTTCCGGTCTGGATCGATCTCTACAATCCGGCGCCGCAGGACAATCGCTATGTCGAGCAGCTGCTCGGCATCTCGCTGCCGACGCGGGAAGAGATGCAGGAGATCGAGGTTTCTGCCCGGCTCTATCAGGAAGACGGTGCGGAGTTCATGACGCTGACAGCCGCGTCGCGGCTTGAAAGCGACGAGCCGACCAACACGCCGATCACGTTCGTGCTCAAGGGCAACACGCTTGTGACCGTGCGCTACGAAGAGCCTAAGGCGTTCGCCAATTTCGTCGTGCGCGCGCAGCGTTCGAACGCCGTTCCGGTCTTCAACGGCGAGCAGATCATGATGGGATTGATCGAGGCGCTGCTCGATCGCATGGCGGATGCGCTAGAGCGGGTGGGCAACGGCATCGATCAGGTTTCGCGTCAGGTGTTCCGCAAGGGCAAGACCGAGACGCGGAAGGGACGGGCGGAGAAGGTGTCGCCTTCGGGCGATGATTTGCAGGCTGTCATCGAGCGCATCGGCCAGGACGGCGACTTGTTGACGAAGGTGCGCGAAAGCCTCGTCAGCATCAACCGCGTGCTGACGTACCACACGAGCGTCGAGCAGCAGGACAAGAAGGTTACGAAGGAAGCCAAGGCGCGCACCAAGGTTCTCTATCGCGACGTCGTCGCCTTGACCGATCAGGCGACGTTTCTATCGAGCAAGGTAAATTTTCTGCTCGATGCGACGCTCGGGCTCATCAATTTGCAGCAGAACCAGATCATCAAGATCTTCTCGGTTGCCGCCGTCGTGTTTCTGCCGCCGACGCTGGTGGCGTCGATCTACGGGATGAACTTCGCCGATATTCCCGAACTCAAGTGGATGTTCGGCTATCCGTGGGCGCTGGGCTTGATGGTTGTCTCGGCGATCCTGCCGTACCTCTACTTCAAGCGGCGAAGGTGGCTTTAATGTTTGGCATTGGCGACTCGCGTTCCGCGAGCCGGCCGCCAATGCCGGACGTCTGGTCAGTGCGCGGTGCCGGTCATGCCGTCGTTGCTGGCCCAGCGGAGCGTGGAGCCGCTGCGGCTGACGGAGAAGCATTGTTCGCGGCCCGCCTGCCAGGTCTTCCAGCGTTGGCAGAACTTGTTGCCGGCGATGCGCCAAGTGCCGTGATCTTCGGTGATGCCACCGGAGTAGACGGCCATTGCCTTCGACTTGGCAGCCATGGTGCCACCGGGATTGTAGCGAATGGGAAGAGATCCGAACGGCACGGAGATGTGGATCGTCCGCCCGGCGAGGAGAGCGTGGAGCTCAGCGCCCGTGAGTTCGCCCGCTGTAGCGGTTCCGCTTGAAGCGACGACCGATGTCATCGCCGTTGCCATGGCCATCGCCAACGCGGCGCCTACGCCTTTACGCATATTCTCATTCCCCCCGTGGGCATTGCTCTGCTTGCCCGGCGACGCTTCCTTCGTTGAGCCAGCCGCCGGGCGTTGAACTCGATGTCCGACGTCTAGCAAATCGTTGCTCGGGGTGCGCCCGGAGGCTGTGGAAAAAGTAAAGATCGGCGGCCGCGTGTTGCGCGGCGCGCGCGATTTACTCTTGGAGCAGGCGCCGGGCTGCCTTGTCGGGCGTCATCGTGCCGGAGAGGACGGCATCGGCGAGGGGATCCAGTCCTTCCTTGCCGCCGGCCTTGATGCGCGCGGCGACAATGTCGGCGGCAGCGCGGGCGATGAGGTAACGCGCGCGGCGGCGGCGGCGGGCAATTGCGCCTTCGGCGGCGACGCGTTTGCCGATGTCTTCGAGCGCACCGATCAGTTCGGGCACGCCTTCGCCGCTCAGCGCGCTCGTCTTCAGGACCGGCACCTTGTCAGCCGCCATCGCGCGAATCGAGAGCGCGCCGATGAGCTGCTGCATGGTTTGTTCGGCGCCGGGACGGTCAGCCTTATTCACGACGATGACGTCGGCGATTTCGAGAAGGCCTGACTTCATCGCCTGAATGTCATCGCCCAAGCCGGGGGCGGCAATCACGATGCGGATGTCGGCGACCTCGGCGACGTCGATTTCGTTCTGGCCAGTGCCCACGGTTTCGAGCAACACGATGTCGAATCCTGCGCCGTCGAGGGCATCGATGACGCGGACAGCGGCTGGCGAGAGGCCGCCGAGATAACCGCGCGAGGCGAGCGAGCGCACGAACACGCCGTCGTCGTCGAGGGCCGCTGTCATGCGGATGCGATCACCGAGGATGGCGCCACCCGAGATCGGGCTCGAGGGATCGACGGCGACGACGCCA
>Ga0182740_1002369_pt1 | contig 11616 bp, 12 predicted proteins | sample eDN5th37CKraftBY_FD_128872 | JGI IMG/M metagenome (GOLD analysis project Ga0182740, IMG submission 128872) | Enriched backyard soil microbial communities from Emeryville, California, USA - eDNA 5th pass 37_C Kraft BY (version 2) (version 2) | ecosystem: Environmental > Terrestrial > Soil >...
AATTCTGCGGCCGTGCATGTTCGGTTCGGGGTCGGTGTAGAAGCCCCAGTTGTAAACCTTGTGGAACATCGTCTTGCCATATCCGATCGGGATATGGATCCAGATGTAGTTGTCGCGCGGGCCTGCCTCGAGCAGCAGCACCTTGTTGCGGCTATCCGCGCTCAAGCGATTGGCCAGCACGCAACCGGCCGACCCCGCGCCCACGACAATGTAATCAAATTCGTTCACGTCCGCCCTTCAGCCTCTTTTTATTTGTCTCAATTAGTGAGACGCTTTGTCTTAAAGAGTGAACTCGTGCTCAGCCCTTGTCAATTCGCTGCGCAAGCTGAAATAACGAAAGCGGGGATTCGACCTTCAATGCCGGCACAACTCACGCCTTCCACTTCAGAACGCGCACTGATCCTGCTTGAGCTGATTGCCCATGCGGATGAGCCGCCGACGCTGAACGAATTGATCCGTAACGGAGAATTGCCAAAAGCGACGACGCATCGCTTTCTCACGCTGCTCGAGCAGCTCGGATTTGTGCAGCGCACCCTCGACGGCAAGCGCTACGCCGTCGGCCAGCGACTGGCGTCGCTCGCCTTTCAGGCGATTCGTCATTCGGTGAAGTCAGCGCCGCGGCGCGCGATCATGACCGCGCTCGTCAATGACATCGGCGAGACGTGCAACCTCACAATTCTCGACGGACTGAGCCTCGCCTATCTCGACCGCGTCGAATCCGACTGGCCGCTGCAATATCGTTTGAGTATCGGCTCGCATGTGCCGCTGCATTGCACGGCGAGCGGCAAGCTGTTTCTGAGTCTCAGCCCGGTTTCGTTGCGCAAATCGCTTTACGAAGCCGGCCCGCTGAAGAAACACACGCGCTACACGATCACCTCTCCGGCCGCGCTCGAAAAGGCGCTCGCGAAAATTCAGAAGACCGAGATCGGCACCGACAACGAGGAATTCATCGAAGGCATGACGGCGGCCGCCGTGCCGGTCTATGACGGCAAGGGCAGAATTTGCGCGACCGTCGCGGTGCACGGGCCGGCAAGCCGCCTGCCGTTCAAGAAGGCGCTTGCCCTCGCGCCGCGTCTCAAGAAAGCGGCAAGCGCGATCGAGCAGACTTTCATCGCTTCAGAGACGGGCACCGCGGCGCCCGCACGCGTTGTTACGCGCCGCTAGGCTTCTGTTTGAGGCGCGCGAACCAGCGCTAGCGCCGCCGCGAATATGACGACGAGCAGAAGTACGAGTTTAAAGCCCTGCAGACAGACGAAAAGCGCGTGGTGAATCGTCTTCGGCGGCTGACCGCCGGCGATGATGACGGCCGATCGCTGCTCGAGAATAGGATAGAGCCAGAACGTCTCGGCGACGACACAAAGCACGGCAATGGCCGCGGCAAGGAAAGCCAATTTGCTGCGGGTGCCGCCCAGAACAATCAGCAGGAGAAGCGCCGCCAGCACCCATTCGACTTTATTCAGCACGCGGAAGGTGTGCATGCCGACATCGAGGGCGACCGGCAAGGTCAGGCTCGGCGCAAGAAATTTCGCGGCCGTCGCCAGAAACGACACGCCGATGACCAGCGCGAACCAGAAGGTCGCGGCGAAGAATGCCGCCGCCAGCCACCCGCGCTTTTCGATTCTGTCCGCCATTTGCGCTACCCCGCCGAAACGAAGACTCGAATTCGGCGGAGTTTAGCGAAAACGGCGGACGATGTTGAGTTTACTGAAACTCCGCGCGCACGCCGGGCGGCGGCGAGAAGCCGAGATCGCCGCGGGCGATCACCGCTTCGCGGCCGCCGTAACGCTCGAGCTGCTCGGCCTGGCGTTTCTTGGCACGGGCATCGACTTCCTCCGGCGAGAGCATCGCGCGCAACTTCGCTTCGCATTCCGCGCGGATTTTCGCGAAACCCGGATCGTTCGCGAGATCGTTCGCCTCGTCCGGATCGGCCGAAAGATCGAAAAGCTGCGGCTCATATTTCACGTAATGAACGTATTTGTACTTGCCGTGACGGATCGCGAAGGCGCCGGTCGTCGAGCCCATGCCGTGATATTCGCTAAGCACAGTGCGCTCGGGCGCTTCGCCGTTGGCGAGCTTCGCAATCGAAACGCCGGGATGATCCGGCATCACCATCTGGCGGCCGGTCTCGCCGGCGCAATCGACGATGAACGGATAGATATCGACAAGATTCGCCGGCGTATCGACCGTATTGTTCTGCGGGATGCCCTCGCCCGCGACGATCAGCGGCACGCCGATCGTCTCCTCATACATCGTCGATTTGCCCCACAGGCCGCGCTTGCCGAGCGCGTCGCCGTGATCGCTGGTGTAAATAATGCGCGTATCCCCGGCGAGGCCGACAGCCTCTAACGCCTGCATCACCTTGCCGGCCTGCTCGTCCATGAAGCTGCAAAGGCCGAAATAACCCGAGACCGCGCGGCGGATATCCTCCGGCGTCTTGAAGTAGTCGTCGAAGTTGAATGCGTTCGCGTAGTCGCGGATGAACGGATGGTTGGGCCGCTCGTTCTTGCCGTAGAACAACGGCATCGGCAGATCGGGATTGTCGAAATACTGGAAGTAGTGATCCGGCGGCGCGGTCAGCGGATAGTGCGGCGAGACGAACGAGACGAACAGCACCCACGGCTTGTCGCCATATTTGCGCGCTTCCTCGTGCAGCCAGATCTGCGCGCGCGAAGCGATCTCGCGATCGTATTGCGTGTAAACGGACTCGCCGGGACCGGCCATCTTCGCCATCTTGTAGGCGGCGCCGCGCACCGGAAGGTCGTCGCGGATCAGGCCCATCAGGTCGCCCTTGCCCTCGATGACCTGCATCGGGACGATCGATTCCGAAAAGCCGCAATCGTCGTCATCGGAACGGAAATGCAATTTGCCGATCGAAACGGTGCGATGGCCCGACTCGCGCAAATGATGATGCCAGCTCGGAATCGAGCCGTCGTAAGGATCGGCGTTATCCCAGAAGCCGATCTGGTGAATGTATTTGCCGGTCGCGAAACAGGCGCGCGCCGGAATGCAGACCGGCGACGGTGTCCAGCATGATGTGAAGCGCGTGCCGCGCGCGGCAAGGCGGTCGAGGTTCGGGGTTTTGACGAACGGGTGGCCATAACAGCCCATCAACCCGCGGCTGTGCTGGTCCGACATGATAATCAGGAGGTTTTGCGGCTTCATGGGATTTCCTCGGCTTCCTCGCGCAACGCATTCTGGACAGATTATTACTATAGAGTATTATTACTCCATAGTAATCGGCGCAACAAGACGGATGCACAATCCGCATATCCATCGAGGGGAGAAAACACATGCTTCGGATTCTATCGATCTGCTTCGCGCTGCTGCTCGGCACCCAGGCCTTTGCCCAGGACTGGCCGGCGCGCTCGGTGCATCTCATCGTTCCTTACGCGGCGGGCGGCGGCACCGATACGGTCGCACGCGTGCTCGCGCAGAAGCTGAGCGGCGAACTCGGCCAGCAATTCGTCGTCGAGAACAAGCCCGGCGCGAGCGGCATGATCGGCGCGGCGCTTGTCGCCAAGGCGGCGCCCGACGGCTACACGCTTCTTGTCGCTTCACCGGCGGAGATCGCGCTCAACCAGAATCTGTTCCCGACGATGACCTACGATCCGCTCAAGGATTTTTCGCCGGTCACGCTGCTTGCCTGGACACCGCTCGTGATGGCCGCGCACCCCGACTTCCCCGCTTCGACGCCACAGGAACTTGTCGCGCTCGCCAAGAAAGAACAGGTTGACTTCTCGACGCCGGGCATCGGCAGTTCGCATCATCTCACCGGCGAATACATGAACCACGTCGCCGGGACGAAATTCACGCACGTGCCCTATCGCGGGGCGGCACCGGCCGTCACCGATGCCGTAGCGGGCCAGGTCAAGTTCACGATCTCGGGCATGCCGCCGGTCGTCCCGTTCCTCAAGGCGAACAAGCTCAAGGCGATCGCGGTCACCAGCAAGAAGCGTTTTCCGCTGTTTCCGGACGTGCCCGCGATGTCGGAAGTAAAGGGCTTCGAAGACTTTGACTTTACCAACTGGTTCGGTCTTTTAGCTCCCGCGGGAACGCCAAAAGCGATTCTCGACAAGTTGCAGAAGGCGAGCGCCGAAGCGCTGAAGGACGAACACGTTCGTCAGACTCTCGAAAACCAGGCGGCGGTCGCCGTCGGCAACACCTCCGAGGAGTTTGCGAAGTTCATCCGCGACGAGGCCGCGCGCTACAAGAAGATCGTCGAGATCACGCAGGTCAAGATCAAATGAAGCAAGCCGGCAATGCTTGAGGTTATCCAGGCTCGCCTCGCGAAGAATCGCACGGCAGCGGGGCCGAAATATCAGGCATTGCGGAATGCCATTCTCGGCGCCATCACCAGCCAGGAATGGAAAGCCGGCATGCGGCTGCCGACCGAAGCAGAGCTTTCGAAAGAGCTCCCCTTCAGCCTCGGCACGATCCAAAAGGCCTACGGCCAGCTGGTTAAGGACGGCCTTGTCATTCGCTCTCGCGGGCGCGGCAGTTTCGTCGCGCCCGTCCAGAAACAGATGGCCGAGCCGTGGCACTGCCGCTTTCTCGGCGACGATGGCACGGTGCTGCCGGTCTATCCGCGTCTGATCGGCCATAAGCTGCTGCGCGCGGAAAAGCGCTGGTCCGAGCTATTCGGCGCGCGCGCCAGGATCGTGCGGATCGACCGCACGATCTCGATCAACCACGAATTCGACGTGTTGAGCCAGTTCTACGCGCTCGAGAACATCACCGGCGCCCTGCTCGATCGCCCGCGCAAGAATGTGGAATCGGCCAATTTCAAGATGATCCTGCTGCGCGAATTCGGCATGCCGATCTCGCGCATCGTGCAGACGATCGGCAGGCCGGACAGCAAACCGGCGCGCGCGCCATCGTGGCGGCCGCAACTCGTGCTCGAGGCCACCGCCTATACAGCGGAGGGTGAAGTCGCCTATTTCCAGGAGATCTTCATTCCGCGGACACAGCGCAAGCTGATGTTCGATTCCGATCTCGCAATCTAAACCAAAAGCCGGCGAATGCCTCACATCCTGACAGCGCTCCCCGCTCCCGAACTGCTGATCAGCGCCGCGCTCGCGCTGTTCGTCGCCTATGCGATCTTCGGCATCACCGGCTTCGGCAGCGCGCTGATCGCGGCACCCGTGCTCGCGCAGTTCATGCCGATCTCGATGGTCGTCCCCCTGCTCGCGATCCTCGATCTCGCGGCGGCGATCACCAACGGATTTCGCCTTGACGCGAAAGCGAGCCTGCGCGAGCTGATGCTGCTCTATCCGGCATTGGCCGCAGGCACCATGATTGGAGCTGCGTTTTTGTTTTATGCTCCTACGCGTTCGCTGATGTTCGCACTCGGCGTATTCATTATCGCCTACGCCATCTGGAGTTTCTTCGCGCCGCAATCGACATCGCGCATCGCACGCGGCTGGGCGATCCCGATCGGCACCATTGGCGGCATCTTCAGCGGCCTGTTCGGCATGGGCGGTGCGATCTATTCGATGTATATCAGCCGCCGCTTCGACGACCGCGATACGATCCGCGCGACGCAAAGTGCCTTGATCGGTCTTTCAACCGTCACGCGCCTTACCATTTTCGTGTTCGCGGGGTCTTATAACAACTGGGAAATTCCGCTTCTTGCGCTGCTTCTGGTGCCGATCATGTTTCTCGGCATTCTCGCCGGCCATCATCTGACGCTGAAGATGTCGCGCGAGCGCTTCTTGCACTTTCTCTATCTGCTGCTGATCGCCTCTGGCATCGCACTCATCATCCGCGCCTTCATCCTGCGCGCCAATTAACGCGCATAGCGCGTCAGATCTTCCGTCGTATCGACATCGGCCAACACCGCCTCGTCCGCTGTCGGAAGCTCGACAAGATTTCGCGCGTAGCGCGCGAACAGATTGCGCGCGCCGATATCGCCCTCGATCGCCTGCAATTCGGCGAACAGCGAGCGATGCCACAGCACCGGCTTTCCGCGCTTGCCGCCGCAAACCGGCATGACGATCCGCGCTTCGGGATTTGCCGCCTGCGTTTCGCTCAGTTCGTCAATCAACCGCGGCGTGACGAACGGCATATCGCCGAGCATGACGAGTGCCGCATCCATGTCCGCCGGGATGCCGGCAATCCCCGCTCGCAACGATGTCGAAAGGCCCCGCGCATAATCGGGATTGTGCATGGCCGTGAAATCGAGCCCATGCAACGCATCGCGAACGGCTGGCGCATCGTGCCCGGTCACGACGATCACGCGGCTCGCGCTGGAAGCGAGGGCCGCCGCGGCGGCGCGGCGGATGATCGCCGCTCCATCAATCTCGGCGAGCAGCTTGTTCCGGCCGGCCATGCGCGTGCCGCGGCCGGCGGCAAGAACGACAGCGGCAAACGTCCACTTCACGGCTTGGCCGTGTTGCGCAGCGTTTCGGTCAACTGCGCGAGAATCGAGATCGAAATTTCCGCCGGGGTCGTAGCACCGATCGCAAGACCGACCGGCGAGCGGATGCGTGCGAGTGTTTCGGTGTCGAACCCCTTCTGCGCCAGCCGTTCGAGACGGTTGGCATGAGTCTTTCTGGAGCCGAGTGCACCGACATAAAAGCAGCCGGCCTGCAACGCGGCTTCGATGGCGGGGTCGTCGATTTTCGGATCATGCGTGAGCGCGATCAACGCCGTTCGCCGGTCGAGCCGGTTCGTTTCGAACGCCTGATCGGGCCAACTCGTTATGATTGTCGTTTGTGGAAATCGCTCAGGCGTCGCAAACCCGGTTCGCGGGTCGATAATCGTGACGTCATAGTTGAGCATTCTCGCCATGGGCGCGAGCGTCTGGGTGATGTGCACCGCGCCGATAATCACCATGACGATAGCGGGCAGATGCAATTCGACGAAATAATCCGCCGTTTCGCTCTCGATGCGCGCGCTTTTGCCAAGCGCGACGAGTTGTTTCAGCCGCTCCGCCAGCGGATCGTGCTCGATTTCGCTTTCGCGCACGAGGCGCTGCGCGCCGCTCGTGAGATCCGTGACAACGACGGCCGCGCGCCGCGCGGCGCGTTCGATATTCAACTCGCTCAGCAAATCGAGACGCATCTTTGAAATCAATCGATCTTTTCGATGTAAATTGAGATTTTGCCGCCGCAGGCAAGGCCAACTTGCCACGCCGATTCATCGGCAATGCCGAAACTGATGAGCGAAGGCTTTCCGGTTTGAATTACCTTTGCCGCCTCCACGATGACGGCGCCTTCGACGCAACCGCCCGAGATCGAGCCCAGGAAATTATCCCGATCGTCTGCGACAAGATGGCTGCCGATGGGGCGCGGCGAGGAACCCCAGGTTCCGACGACGGTTGCGAGTGCAATCTGCCGCCCTTCGCGCCGCCATGCCTCGGCCGTGGCGAGCACATCTTCGTTTCTGGTGTTCAGCGATAATACGTCGTCGATATTCATGCGTTCGACATTATGTCACGTTATGTCACGTTTCGCCTTGTACAATGGAACAATGATTTTCACGTAACGTTGCGATCATACGCGGCGCCGGTTGTTTGTGCCTCCTCAGAAGTGATGTAAGCTGAGGTTACTGCTCTTTCCTGGATATGCCTACGAGGGAGCTGAAATGCAGTTACGACGCATTCTTTATGGCGTTATCGCAGTTTTTATTCTTGCGATCCTCGCTGGCTTTGCGTGGACATGGCGTCCCGCGATCGCTCCCCTCGCAGCCAACGAAAAGCCCGCCGCTGACAAGCAGGCCATCAGTCACGGCGCGGAACTTGCCGCCATCGGCAATTGTGCCGATTGCCACACCACACCGGGCGGCACCGCGTATACCGGCGGCCGCGCCATTCCGACGCCGTTCGGCACGATCTATTCGAGCAACCTGACGCCTGACCGCGATACCGGAATCGGAGCGTGGCCGGAGGAGGCATTCCGCCGCGCCATGCGCGACGGCGTCGATCGCGAAGGGCGCCAGCTTTATCCGGCCTTCCCCTACGATCACTTCACCAAGGCGACGGGCGAAGACATCCACGCGCTATACGCGTTCCTGATGAGCCGGCCGGCGGTGAAGAATACGATTCCCGCCAATGCGCTGGATTTTCCCTTCAACTATCGGCCGATCGTCGCGGGATGGAAGGTTTTGTTCCTCAACCGTGCAAGTCTCGAGCCCGACCGCAGCAAGAGCGCCGAGTGGAATCGCGGCCGCTATCTCGTCGAAGGCCTCGGCCATTGCGGCGCGTGCCACACGCCGCGCAATGCGCTCGGCGCGGAAAAGAAAGGCAGCGCTTACGCGGGCGGCGTCACCGAAGGCTGGTATGCCCCGCCGCTCAACTCTACCATCGTCGCCGCGCATAAATGGACGGTCGATCAGCTCGCCGAATTTCTTGCGACCGGTTGGCACGAAATGCACGGGGCTGCCGCCGGGCCGATGGCCGATGTCGCCAAAAACCTGAGCGAGGCGTCGCATCAGGATGTTCGCGCCATCGCCACCTATATCGCGAGCCTGTCGAGCGACGCACAGGCCGGAGCAATGCCGCTTCAGGACAAGGCGCCGGCCAACGCATCGCCGGAAGTGGTCGCGATCTACAACGGCGCCTGCGCGAAATGCCATAACGATCGCCATGCGGTCGGCCCGTCGAAAGCGCTGCCGCTGTCGCTCAGCACGGCGGTACGCCAGGCGGATTCGGGCAATGCCGTTCGCGTCATTCTTCACGGCATCCAGTCGTATCGCGAGAGCGGCGGCCCTTACATGCCGGCCTTCGACGGCATGTTGTCTGACGAGCAGATCGCCGCCGTCGCCGATTATGTCCGCGCCCGCTATAGCAGCCAGCCGCAATGGACGGACGCCAAAACACAAATCGCCAAAGCCAGACAGCAGGGAGCCCAGCCATGACAATCGCGCTAAAGGTCAATGGCAAATCGCACGATATCAGCGCCGATCCATCGACGCCGCTCCTTTACGTCCTGCGTAATGAACTCGGTCTGCATGGGCCGAAATTCGGCTGCGGCCTCGGCCAGTGCGGCGCCTGCACGGTGCATGTCGATGGCCGCGCGACTTTCTCCTGCATCCTGCCGCTCGCGGCGATCGGCAATCGCGAGATCACCACGACCGAAGGGCTGATGGAGAACGGCAAGCCGAACAAGCTACAGCAAGCCTTCATCGACGAGGAAGCCGCGCAATGCGGCTATTGCATCTCGGGCATGGTGATGCGGGCGCAGGCACTGTTGAAGGTGAAGCCCAACCCGACGGAAGCCGAGATCCGCAACCATATGCGGCCCAATCTTTGCCGCTGCGGCACCCATGCCGCTATCCTGCGCGCAATCCGGCGCGCGGCCGCCGCGTAAGGAGGCCCGCCATGAATGTCTCTTTGAATATCTCTTTCACGCCTTCGCGCCGCGATCTTCTCAAGGGCAGCGGAGCTCTTGTCGTCGCTTTCTCGCTGCGGCCGCTTAGCGCGCTGGCGCAAACCCTCCCGCCGGCGAAATCCGTGGCGCTCGATCAGGTCGATACGTTCCTCGCCATCGACGCCAGGGGCAAGGTGACGGTCTACGCCGGCAAGGTCGATCTCGGCACCGGCATCCGCATAGGCTTCGCGCAGATCGTCGCCGACGAACTCGACGTGCCGCTCGAGAACGTCGATATCGTCGAAGGCGACACCGCCCTCACCCCCGACCAGGGCCCGACCTATGGCAGCCAGTCGATCCAGATCGGCGGCGTGCAAATCCGCCAGGCATCCGCCACCGCGCGCAGCGCGCTGCTCGACGAAGCGGCGAAGCGGTTGAACGTCCCGAAGGAAGACCTGACCGTCGCCGATGGCGTCATTCGCGCGAAATCCTCGAATGCGACGACTAGCTACGGCGAGCTCATCGGCGGCAAGAGCTTCGAGCTGAAGCTGGATCCCAACGCGCCGCTCAAGAATCCGGCGGACTACAAGATCGTCGGCAAGCGCATCTCTCGCCGCGACATCACCGGCAAGGTCACCGGCGGTTTCACCTATATGCACGACTTCCGCGTGCCGGGCATGCTGCACGGCAGCGTCATTCGTCCGCCCGCGCTCGGCGCCAAGCTCGAAAGCGTCGATGAATCCTCGATCAAGGACATTCCGGGCGTCGTCAAGATCGTGCGCGAAGGCAACTTTCTCGGCGTTGTCACCGACAACGAGTGGTCGGCGGTGCGCGCCGCGCGCCAATTGAAAGCAACCTGGTCGAAATCCGAAACGCTGCCCGACGAAAAGAAGCTTTGGGAGCATGTCCGCGCCACCAAGATCGTCAAGGACGACGTCACCAGCAATATCGGCGATGTCGCCACCGCGCTCAAAGCGGACGGCAAGAAGATTCAGGCCAGCTACGATTTTCACATCCATACGCACGGCTCGATCGGCCCGTCGTGCTCGATCTCGGAATTCCGCGACGGCAAGCTGATCAACTGGTCGGCCTCGCAAGCGACGCACAATTTGCGCAAGCAACTCGCACAGATGCTGTCGATGCCGGTCGAAGACGTGCGCTGCGTCTATATCGACGGCGCGGGCTGCTACGGCCGCAACGGCCACGAAGACGCCGCGGGCGATTCCGCCCTGCTCGCCAAGGCCACTGGCAAGCCTGTGCGCGTGCAATGGTCGCGCGCCGACGAGCACGGCTGGGATCCGAAAGGCCCGCCGACCTTGATCGATCTGCGCGCCAATCTCGACAGCAGCGGCAATGTGACGGCCTGGGAATCTGAATTCTTCATCCCGCAAGGCGGCGCCGGCATGGTCGAACTGGTCGCGGCCAATCTCACCGGCTTTCCGGCCGATCGCTCGCTGTTCCCCGGCGGCATCGTCCAGGATTCAGCGATTCCTTACAAAATCGCGAATGTCCGGACTGTTTGCCGCCGGCTCGAAACGACACCCTTCCGGCCATCCTGGATCCGCACACCGGGCCGGATGCAGAACACTTTCGCGAACGAATGCTTCCTCGACGAGCTGGCGGCGGCGGCGAATGCCGACCCATTCGAATACCGCATGCGCTACATCGACCCGTCCGACAAGCGCGGCATTGAAGTATTGGAGCGGCTGATCAAACTCGCCAACTGGGAGAAGCGCCCCTCGCCGCAGAAGAATATCAACGGCAATATCGTGAAAGGCCGCGGCATCAGCTACGTCAAATACGAGCTGGTGCGCACTTATGTCGGCATGGTCGCCGAAGTCGAGGTCGACCGCACGAACGGCGATGTCCGCGTCACCAAATTCTACGTGACCCATGACTGCGGCCAGATCATCAACCCGAACGGCGTGCAGGCGCAGATCGAGGGCAGCATCATTCAAACGTTGAGCCGCACGATGAAGGAGCAGCTCACCTTCGACCGCAGCATGGTGACGAGCCTCGACTGGGCGAGCTACCCGATCCTCACCTTCCCGGAAGTGCCGGAGATCGTGATGGACCTGATCGACCGGCCGAACGAAAAGCCGTGGGGCGCGGGCGAGCCGACGGCGGCGCTCGTTCCGTCCGCGATCTCGAACGCGATATTCGACGCGACCGGCGCGCGGCTGCGCTCGGTGCCGTTCAAGCGCGACAAAGTAAAAGCGGCGCTGCAGCAGGTCTAGATTCCGGCTGGCGTCTTGCCAAATTTCATCGGCGCGGCCTTTCTTGCCGCGCCGATTTTTGTTGCACGCGA
>Ga0182740_1002371_pt1 | contig 11611 bp, 10 predicted proteins | sample eDN5th37CKraftBY_FD_128872 | JGI IMG/M metagenome (GOLD analysis project Ga0182740, IMG submission 128872) | Enriched backyard soil microbial communities from Emeryville, California, USA - eDNA 5th pass 37_C Kraft BY (version 2) (version 2) | ecosystem: Environmental > Terrestrial > Soil >...
CCTCGAAGACGACCGCCGAGACGCCGTAGCGGGCCAAGCCGAGTGCGGTGATCAGCCCGATGGGGCCGGCACCGATGACGGCGACGGGGAGGTCGTCAGCTGTGGTCATCGTCCACTCCGCCTGGGTAGGCACGGTCGCGCGTGAGGATCGAACCGGTCATCGCTGCCGCGTCCGACAGCAGGAAGAGGAGCGTGCCCACGACGTCCTCGGGCCGGCCGATGCCCGTGGTGCGCTCCCAGTGCTCGCGCTCGCCCCCGGTGGGGTTGGCCGCGCGGAACTGCTCGGTATCGATCACGCCCGGGAACACGGTGTTGACCCGCACGCGCGCATCGACGACCTCTGCGGCCAGGGACTTCGCGAACGCGATCAGCGCGGCCTTGCTGGCGGCGTACGCCGAGGCTTGCGCGCGTCCCATGTGCGCCAGGCCGGAGGAGAAGACGACGATCGACCCCGACCGGCGCCGCACCATCTGCGGCAGCACGGCCTGACAGGCCCACACGACGCCGTCGAGGTTGACCGACAGCACCCGCCGCCACTCTTCGGGGTCCATGTCGACGACGTCGCTGCGCGGTTGGATCGCCGCGCCCGCCACGAGCGCGTCGATGCGGGTGTGATCGCGCAGGATCCCGTCGACCGCGCTTTGGACCGCACCCCGGTCGGCGACATCGACGTCGTACTGGTGGATGCGCGGATCGTGTTCGAGCTCGTCTGACCGGGCCACGTCCAGGCTCACCGCGGTGCCGCCCGCGCCGGCAAACGCCTTGACCAGCGCGGCGCCGATGCCGTTGGCGCCGCCGGTCACCACCAGCACCTCCCCGGACGCGTCGAACGTGAGCTTCATGCGGAGGCCTCCTCCAGCGCGAGCTCGACACCGAGATCCGCGGCGGTGCGCTCCAGGCCCTCCAGGACGCTGGGATCGAGCGTCAGGCCCGCCGCGCCGGCCGCCTCGTGGCGTTCGGCCTCGAGCTGGCCGGGCAGCATGAGCCGCTGGACGCCAGGCGCCCGGCGCGACGTGACGACCTCATCGGCCAGGCGCTCGACGCGGTCGCGGAACGCCGTGGGTGAGCCGAAGTGCCCGGGGTCGATCGCCATGAACAGGTGGGCGCAGTCGTTGGGCTGCGCTGGATCGGCGTAGAGGCCGCGCACGCCGGCGCCGAACGCACCGCCCGACAGGACGCCGGTCAGGACGTCGATCATGAACGCCAGGCCGTACCCCTTCGGCCCCGCGGCGGGCAGCAGCAGGCCGGCGATCGCCGCGGCGGGATCGGCGGTCGGACGCCCCTCGGCGTCGGTCGCCCAGGTGAGCGGGATGTCGCGGCCCTCGGAGGCGGCGAGCCGGATCTTGCCCAGCGCCGCTTCGGAGAGCGCCATGTCGAGCACGATCGGCTCGTGGCCTTCGGCCCGCGGGACCGCGATCGCGATCGGGTTGTTGCCGACGACGGCCTGGGCGCCCCCGGGCGCCGGCATCAGGGGGCGCGTGTTGGCCGCGGCGATGCCGATGCAGCCGCGACGCGCAGCGGCCTGCGCGAACCGGAAGGCCGCACCGAAGTGGAAGGCGTGGCGGACCGTCACGATCCCGGCGCCGAGGGCGAGCGCCTTGTCGGTGGCGAGCGCCATCGCCTGATCGCCGGTGAGGACCCCCAGGGCGCCGCGTGCGTCGAGGACCGCGGCGATGCCGGCGTCCGAGATCACCTCGGCGCGTTCGTGGGTCGTCACCGATCCCGCCTTGATGCGGTCGATGTACATCGGCACGAGCATCGTCCCGTGCGACGGGATGCCGCGCAGGTCGGCGTCGACGAGCGCGCCGGCCACCGTCCGCGCCGCCGCAGGACGCAGGCCCGCGGCCACGAAGAGCCGACTGGCGGTCTCGGCGAGCGATTCGGCAGACAGTGTCGCGGTGCGGTTCATGACGTTCTTCGGGGGTCGTGACAAGGCCTCTTGCATGACCCTACGACCAAGCTTATCGTTTATCAAATCTCACGGCTAGGCCTTTGACGTCCTGGAGAACGATGCCCGGTATCGACATGCACACACACCTCGCCCCGTCGTTTGACGAGGCGGCGAACCCGGCCCCGGGGGTCGCGCGGGACGCCAACGGCCGGCTGCAGATCGACGGGCACGCGATCGGTCCGGCCGCGCTGTATGCGCCGGCGGCGCTGGGTGCGCAGCTGGAGAAGCTCGGCCTGGACGAGGCGGTCGTGTCGATGCCGCCGCCGTTCTTTCGCCAGCACCTCTCCGAGGAGGACTCGTCGCGCTGGGTGCGCGCGGCCAACGCCGGCATCCGCCAAGCGGTCGCCGATGACCATCGGCTGGTGCCGCTGGCCTACCTCCCGCTGGAGCACCCGCGGCTGGCCCAGGCGATCTACGACGAGGTGCGCGCGGACGCCCGCTTCGGCGGTGTGGTGGCCAGCGCCGGAGGGCGCTCGGTGTCCCTGGCCGATCCCGCGCTCGCGTCGCTGTGGGGCAGGCTCGACGACGACCGCCGGCTGATGCTCCTGCACCCCGCGATCTCCGACGAGCCCCGCCTGCAGGAGTTCTACCTGCACAACCTGCTGGGCAACCCGGTCGAGACCGCGGTCGCCGCGGGGCAGCTGGTGATGGGCGGCGTGCTGGCCCGCTATCCGCGGATGCGTATCCTGCTGGTGCATTGCGGTGGCTGTGTTCCCGCCCTGGTGGGGCGCTGGGAGCGCGGCGTGCAGACCTCCCGCCCAGGCGTCCTGACGGATATCGAGCCACCCGCGCGGGCGGTGCGCCGTCTGTATGCCGACTGCCTCGCCCACGACCCGTGGCTGATCGACCGTGCGATCACGCTGTTCGGCGCCGACAAGCTGGTGCTGGGCAGCGACTGGCCGTTTCCGATGGGCATCGACGATCCGCGCGCCTGCCTGGGCCACCGGTCCGCCGACGAGGTCGACCGCATCGCGACGCACAACGCTCGCTCCGCGTTGGGACGCGACGGCTGAGCGCGGCCAACTACGCCTCGTCGAGCAGGCCGGCCAGGGGCGTCGGCACCCCCGGGTCCTCGGTGGCCTGCTCGCGCAGTTCCGCCGCCACGAACTCCAACGCCGAGCGCAGGTGGTTGGTCAGCAGCGCCGCGGCGGTGTCTGCATCGTGCGCGATCAGCGCATCGAGCATCAGCTCGTGCTCGTCGGAACGCGCGGAGACCTGCTCCGGGTGGCGCATCGACTCGATCCGGTAGCGCTCGCTGTTGCGCCACGCCGGGCCGATGCTGCGCATCAGCCACTGCGAGCGCGACGCCGCGTACATCGCGAAGTGGAAGCGCTCGTGGGCGTCGCGCGCGCCCACCCGATCGCCGGCATCGCGTGCGGCGACGTGCTCGGAAAGCGTCTGTCGGGCCAGGTGCGCATCGGCGTCGGTGAACCAGCGAGCGGCGGTGCGGATCGCGAGCCGCTCGAGGTGCATCCGCGTGAAGTACGTGTCGTACAGATCGTCGAGGGTCAGCGGCCGCACCCAGGCGCCCTTGTGCGCCACGATCTCGACCAGCCCGAGCGCTTCGAGGCGCCGCAGCGCCTCCCGCACGGGCATGATGCTCATCCCGAGTTGCCCCGCGAGATCGTGCAGGCGCAGCGCCGATCCGGGGGCGATCGTCCCGTCCATGATCGCGTCGAAGAGCGCCGCTTCGGCCTGGTCGCCGGCGGTCACACGGTCGGGGCGGGCGATGCGGGGCCCGCTGGAGCCGGGCGCGTCAGCAGTCATGAGCGGTTTCAATGGCCACGTCGATGATCACCGCTCATCGTTTATCAAACCAACCGGTGATCCGCGAGCGTCCCGCCCCCAGGAGCTGCTGGGCGGCGATCCGTCCCGACGCCGGGTTGAGGCCGGCGCCGGGGAACGTGCTCGCGCCGCAGTGATAGAGCCCGTCGATCGGGGTCGCGTGCGACCCGAACGAGGGCAGCGGACGCCAGAGGTAGGACTGCGACAGCTCCGCGTCGCCGGAGTAGATGTCGCCGCGCACGAGGTTGGGGTTGCGCCGCTCCAGCTCGACCGGTGACAGCATCCGTCGCCCGACGATCGCCTCGGGCAGGTTCGTGACGTGCTCGGCCAGGCGGGCGATGATGCGATCGGCATAGGCGCTCGTGAGCGCGTCGTCCCACCCGGCCGGGCCGACGTCGATCTCACCCGCGGCGTCCAGGCGGGGGGCGTACGGGACCTCCTGGAGCTGGATCCACAACACGGCTCCTCCGTCGGGCGCACGCGACGGGTCCAGGACGGTCGGCTGGCCGCAGGCGATCGTCGGCCGCGCGGGCAGCAGGCCCGCGGCGGCCTGGGCGCACGACAGGACGACGCCGTCGAGCCCGTCGTTGATGTGCACCAGCGGGACCGTGTCGAGCCGCTCGTCGCGCCAGCGGGGCGGCTCGCTGAGCGCGATGTGCAGCTGCGCGCCCGCGCGCGCGTTGTAGCGGTAGCGGGCCGCCTCCTCGGCCACCGCGGGCGGGACGGAGGCGGGCGCGAGCAGGCGGCCGTACAGCTGTGTGGGCGTCACGTTGGCCACGATCCCGCGGCGGACGAGCACCTCCTCGTCGGCCGTGCGCACCCCCGCGGCCCTGTCGTGGCACACGCTGATCTCCGTCACCTCGCAGCCGGTGCGCACGCTGCCGCCGTGGTCGGTGATGTACCGGGAGATGGCGTCGACGAAGCCGCTGGCGCCGCCCGCGACGATCGGCAGGCCCACCGCGTGCAGCGCGCCCGCGATGGCGAGCGTCGAGAACCCGCTGCCCGACTGCTCCGGCGTCATGCCGGTGTGCAGGACCCACGGGGTGTACAGGCGGGCCAGCTCTGGGCCGCCGAAGCGGTGCAGCCAGCCGCGCAGGCTGAGGATGACCTCCGAGACGAACGGCGCGACCTCGCGACGCCCCAGCGACCGCGCCAGCCCGAAGGCCGAGCGAACCGCCCGGCCCGAGTGCAGCTCCAGCGAGAGGAGCTCGCCGATCGCCGGCATCCGCCCCCCGAGGCGCTCCAGCTCGGCGAGGTAGCGTGCGCCATCGGCAGGCAGGAGCCCCTCTGCGGTGCGGCCGGGATCGCGGTAGGCGATCACGGGCGCTTGCTCGGGGCCGATGCCCGCGGTGGTCTGCTCGTCGGTGTTGACGTAGCGCAGACCACGCGCCGCGAGCGCGTCCCCGAGCTCCTGGTAGGCCGCCGACAGGTGGAACAGCGGATGCCAGGACGAGAAGGTGTCGTGGCGGTAGCCCGGGACCGTCAGCTCCTCCGTGGCGATCGCACCCCCGGCCTGCTCGTTGCGTTCCAGGACCTCCACCGACCAGCCGGCCCCGGCCAGGTAGGCCGCAGCGACCAGCCCGTTGATCCCGCTGCCGACGACGACCGCATCGACCGTCCGTGCCATCAGACCGGCTCGGCCTGCGCCGCTCCCTGCAGCGCGGACTCGATCATGTCCGCGGCGATGTGCGGCAGCACGCGCTGGCCGATCGATGAGAGCAGGCCGAAGAAGCGCACGTCGGCGTTCCATTCGACCGCCGTGCCGTCCGCGCGCCCGGAGAGGTCGATCTCGACCTCGAGCTCGACGAGCTGCTCGCCCGAGCGCCCGGCACCCGAGATCGAGACGTGTTCGCCGGCGCGTTCGTCATCGATGCGCACGTCGAGCTCGAAGGGGGTCACGCCGAGACCGGTGGCGGGCTCGATGAAGGCGCGGAACGACTGGACGTCCAAGACATCCACCAGCCGCACCCCCGGTAGCGCGTCCGCGAGGCGCTGCGGGTCACGCAGCGCGTCCCAGAGCTCTGACGGCGCCAGCGGGCTGTGGACGGAACCTTCCAGCTTCATCGCGACACCACCTCCACACCGCGGACGGCGTGATCTGCGTTGAGCATCTCGTAGATGCGCTCGGGCGGGTTGAACGCGTGCGTGACCACCGCACCCGTGTCGGCCAGGGCGTCCTGAATGGCGTTGCTGATCGCGTGCAACGGCGCGCCGCCGCCCTCCCCCATGCCCTTGGCGCCGTTGGGCGACGTCAGGGATGGCGACTCGACGTAGTCGGTGCGCAGGTGGGGGATGTCCGCCGACGTGGCGGCGTGGTAGTCGAAGAACGTCGCGTTCAGCAGCTGCCCCGTCTCCTCGTCGTAGGTAAACGACTCGTGCAGCGCTCCGCCGATCCCGTGGGCCGCGGCCCCGTGGACCTGCCCCTCGATGATCTTCGGGTTGATCCGGATGCCGCAATCGTCGACGGCCGCGTAGTCGAGGATCGTCACCTGACCGGTCGCCTCGTCGATCTCGACGACGCAGGCGTGGATCTGGTTGGCCCAGGTGAGGGAGATGTTGCCCCACTTGCGCTCGGTGTCGACGACCTCGAACGGGGGGCGGTACACGTACCGGCAGGTCAGGCTCGTTGTGTCGGCGATCTCGTCGGGCAGGGCGGCGACGTTGGCCAGCGCCAGGTTCGCGATGCCGGCCAGCGGGATCGCCCGTTCGGGGTCACCGACGACCTGGACCATCCCGCCCGACAGCTCCAGGTCGCTCTGCGCTGCGCCCAGCGCGAAGGCGCCGATCTTGAGGATCTCGGCCTTGAGCATCTCCGCCGCGCCGGCCACGGCGTTGAGGCCCGTCACCGCAAACTGACTGGCGTAGGTGCCCGAGAAGCCGACGTAGGCGTTCTGCAGGCTCTTGAAGCCGGCCGTCACGTCGACGTCGTCGGGCGAAACGCCGAGCACGTCGGCCGCCACCTGGGCTGCGGTCGTCTCGTGGCTCTGGCCCTGCGGCACGGTGCCCAGCGAGATCTGGATCTCGCCGTAGAACCCGAGCTTGGCGATCGCGGCCTCGCCGTTGCCGGTGAACGGCAGTTGCGGGTTGATGATCTGGCTCTGGCCGAAGTTGTTCGTGCCGGAGTCCAGCGTCGAGCCGATGCCGATGCCGATCCGCTTTCCGGGCGGGGCGTTGCGCTGGCGCTCGCGCCACTTCGGCTCGTCGATCAGCGCCAGGGTCTTGTCGAGCGAGAGCGGCAGGTTGCCCGAGTCGTAGACGCAGCCGTTGGGGACCTCGTACGGGTAGTCCTCGGGCTGCACGTAGTTGCGCTTGCGCAACTCGACGGGGTCGAAGCCGAGCTCGTGGGCGACGAGATCGACGATCCGCTCGACCATCCACAGGTGCTGCAGGCGCGAGTAGCCGCGGTTGGGACAGACCGGCACCTTGTTGGTGAGCGTCTCGGTGTACTTCACGCGCACGTGCTTGAACCGGTAGCAGCCGACGAGCACGTGGGACCAGATCACCGCGCCCAGCGGCTCATAGCGCAGGTAGGCGCCCGCGTCGTCGAAGGCCCGGGCCGAGAAGCCGAGGATCGTGCCGTCCGCCATCACCGGGACCTCGATGTCCAGGAAGGTGCGCTCGTTGCCGTGGCCGCTGCCCATCAGGTGCTCCGAGCGCGTTTCGGCCCACTTGGCCGGGCGCCCGGCCTTGCGTGACAGCAGCGCGATCGCGGTGATGTACGTGTAGGTCGTGATCTTGATGCCGAAGCCGCCGCCGATGTCCTGCGTCTCCCACCGGATCCGGTCGCTGCGGATGCGCAGCGCCGGCCCCATGTACATGGACGCGAACATCGGCATCTGGATGTTGGACTTCACGTCGATGGTGTCGGTGCCCGGGTCCCAGTTGACCAGTGCGGCGTTGCACTCCAGCGGCGTGGACGAGAACCGGTGGAAGTACATGTGCGGGATCCGCACCACGTGGTCGGCCTGGGCCAGCGCCCAGTCGATGTCGCCGTAGTCGTAGAGCCCGGTCCACGCGACGTTCGTGCCGATCTCCTCGTGCAGCACCGGGGCGTCGGGCTCCGCGGTCGCGACGCCGTCGACGATGAGGGGGAGCGGCTCGTAGACGACCTCGATGGCCTCGGCGGCGTCGCGCGCGAGCTCCCGCGTCTCGGCCAGGACGGCCGCGACCGGCTCGCCCATGAAGCGCGCCTTGCCGACCGCCAGGCAGTAGTCGACCATGCCGTTGGCCGCGCCGGGCGCCATCTGGAAGTACGGATCGGTGAGCTCCGCGACCTCCTCGCCGGTAAGCGTCGCGTACACGCCGTCCATCGCGGCGGCCTTGGACACGTCGATCGACAGGATGCGGGCGTGCGCGTAGGGCGAACGCAGGAAGTACACGTAGCCCATGCGGTGCATCCACAGGTCATCGACGAACGCCCCCTCGCCACGCAGGTAGCGGCCGTCTTCCTTGCGTGGAACGCTCTGGCCCTGCCAGCTCGTCCCGGTGCCGATCCCTGGCTCCGTGAGTGTGTCGGTCACGACGTCACCTCCTGTGCGCCGGCGGCGGCTCGCACCGCGACGACGATGTTCTCGTAGCCCGTGCAGCGGCAGATGTTGCCCTTGAAGCTGCGGCGCAACTCCTCGTCGGGCATCGAGGAGAGGTCCGGGTTGTCGCGCAGCATGGCGGTGGCCGACATGAGCATGCCCGGCGTGCAGTAGCCGCACTGGAGCGCGTGATGCTCGTGGAAGGCCTGCTGCAGCGGGTTGAGGCTCCCCCCGCGGGGCGCGAGGCTCTCGACGGTCTCGACCTCCAGCCCGTCGGCCTGGACGGCGAGCACCATGCAGCTCTTGATCGCCTGGCCGTCGACGATGACGGTGCAGGCGCCGCAGTTGCCGGTGTCGCAGCCGATGTGGGTGCCCCGCAGCCCGAGCGTGTCGCGCAGGAAGTGGACGAGCAGCTGTCGCGCCGGCACCGTCCGCTCGTGTTCCTCCCCGTTGACCGTCACGTGGACGACGTGGACGGTGGCGTCATCATTCATGCGGTTCCCTCCGTTCCGATCGCCTGCGCGACCGCGCGGCCGGCGACGGTCTTGGCCATCGCGAGGCGGTACTTGCCACTTGCGTGTACGTCGCCGAACGCGCGGATGCCGACGGCCGTCGCGCGCTCGACCTCCTGCAGGTCGACGTCCGCGCGCCGGCGCCCGATCAGCCGCTCCTCGGCGTCTGGTTGACGCAGCGGCCGCGGGCCGATGCAGCCCAGCACGACGCGAGCGGAGCTGATCGGGTCGCCGACCAGGCAGACGGCCGCGCGCGCCAGCGCCCACGACTCGGCCCCCAGCTGCAGCGACTGATAGCCGAGGCCGGTGTCCGGTGCCAACGGCGGCACGACGACGCTGTGCAACAGCTCGCCGTGGCGGACGGCGGTCTGGTAGGGGCCGGTGAAGAAATCGTCGGCGTCGACCTCGCGCAGGCCGTCCCGTCCCGCGATACGAAAGCGCGCCCCGATCGCGACGAACAGCGGCGGCAGGTTGGACAGCGGATCGTTCAGGCAGCAGTTGCCACCGACCGTTCCGCGGTTGCGCACCTGGCGGTCGACGAGGTGCGCGGCGATGTGCTGCAGCAGTGGGAGCGCCCGTGCGACGTCCGCAGACCGCTCCACCTCGACGTACGTGACCGCGGCCCCCACCACCAGGGTCCCGTCGGGCTCGAGGGAGATCTCGCTCAGCTCAGCCAGGCGGGTGATGTCGACCAGCAGCTCCACGCGGGCTGCGCGCAGCTTCAGCGCATTCACCAGGCTCTGGCCGCCGGCGAGCACGCGGGCACCGTCTTCGCCTTCGAGCGCTTCCAGGGCGTCCCCGACCGAGTCGGGACGCACATAACGGACTGGGGCCATCAGCATCGGCACTCGTCTCCTTGGCAGGTCGTCATGCGGACTGTTCCATCGATATGATCAAAAGTCAAATTGGCGGCGAAATCCGTAGGAGCGTCCATGGATCCAGCGGTTCAGCGACAGACGATCAGCCTTCAGGCCGCGCTGCTGGTGGTCGAGACGGGCCTTCGCGAGGCGGCGGCCGCCGGGGTCGAGGCGAGCGTCGCCGTCGTCGGCGAAGCCGGTGACCTGCGCGCGTTTACCCGCACCGACGACGCGCCGATCGCCACCGTGCAGCTGGCGATCGACAAGGCCTACAGCGCCGCTGCGTGCCGCCTGGCCACCGACGCCTGGGCGCCGGCGCTGGCCGCCGACCCGTCCCTGGCCGCGGGCCTGGCGGCCGGCGTCGATCGGCTCGTGGTGTTCGGTGGGGGCGTTCCGCTGTCGCTCGGTGGGCGGGTGATCGGTGGCGTCGGCGTCAGCGGAGGCTCCTCAGAGCAGGATGCGCAGCTGGCGCAGATGGTCGCCCACGAGCTCGGCGAGCTGGCGCGTTAGCCCCCGCGTCGCGCCCGCCAGGCCGTCGATGCGACGAGCCTGGACGTCGTCAGCGCGCCGCGCAGCCGCTGCGCCGGCCCCCGCCGGCCGTCGGCCAGCAGCTCCTGCGCGGTGAGGTAGCCCGGAATGCCGGTCACCCCCGCGCCGGGCCACGTCGCGGCGCCGGTCATCCAGAGCGCGTCGACCGGCGTGCGGTAGCGCGACTGGCCGGCCAGCGGCCGGAACAGGAAGTTCTGGCGCAGGTGATGGCTGCCGGCGCCGTTGTCGCCCCCCACGAGGTTGCGATCGTGCGCCTGGAGGTCGTCGGGGGTCAGGACGGCGCGCGCGAGGATGCGTTTCGACAGTCCGGGCGCGTAGGCCTCGAGCTTGTCGAGCATGCGGTCGGCGTAGGGCTCGGCGGCGTCGCGCCATGCGCGCGCGGTGATCGCCGCCAGCCGGTCGCCGGCGATCTGCGAGGGCACGGCGCGCACCTGGATCCACAGGACGTGCCGGCCCTCGGGCGCGCGCGTGGGATCGACGACGCTGGACTGGCCGACGACCAGCAGCGGGCTCGCCGGCAGGATCCCGTTGACCGCGTCCGTGTAGGCCTCGGCGAGCTCCTCGACGTACGGCGCCACGTGGACATAGGCGAACCCGGCCAGCTCGCTGTCGCGCCACGGCACCCGCTCATCCAGCGCGAGGTGGATCATCAGCGTGCCGGGCCCGTAGGTGTAGCGCGAGGCGGCGCGCTTCACTGCTGCGGGCGCGTCGCCGGGAGCGAGCAGCTTCGTGTACAGCGCGTCCGGGGTGACGCTCGCGATCACGGCTCGGCGCGCCTCGATCGTCTCGCCCGACTCGAGCGTCACCCCGGACGCGCGGTCGTTGCGGACGTTGATCGACGCAACCGGCGCGTCGACCCGCAGCTCACCACCCCGGTCGCGGAGGATGGCGACGAGCCCGCTGATCAGCCGCGACGCGCCGCCCTGCACGATCGACATGCCGGCCTGCATGTCCGCGAAGCACTCGACGAACGGGAACATCGAGCCGCCCGAGACGTCAGGGCCGTAGTCGACGTGCATCCCCCACGACGCCATCAGCGCCTTGGCCTCGCGCGTGGCCAGGTAGGCGTCACCGAGCTCCCGCGTCGACGCCAGCAGCAGCTGGGCGATCTCCCCCACGCCCTGGACGCCGAGATCGCGGACGCCCGTCTCGACGGCGCGCAGCGCGTCAACCGACGGGACGGTCGCGCCATAGACGCCGAAGAGCACCGGGGCGTAGCGCCCGAACAGCGCACGCAGCTCCTCCCACCCCTCGGCGTCGCGCGGATCATGTGCGGCGAGGCAGGCGCGGGTCTGCTCGGCGTCCTGGTAGATGCGCAGGCTCGTGCCGTCGGGGAACGCGTTGGCGTACGGCTTGTCGCAGTGGGCGTATTCGACCCCGTGCCGGCGCAGCTCCTCCTGCAGCGAGGCCCACGCGGGACCGCCGAGGAAG
>Ga0182740_1002372_pt1 | contig 11609 bp, 9 predicted proteins | sample eDN5th37CKraftBY_FD_128872 | JGI IMG/M metagenome (GOLD analysis project Ga0182740, IMG submission 128872) | Enriched backyard soil microbial communities from Emeryville, California, USA - eDNA 5th pass 37_C Kraft BY (version 2) (version 2) | ecosystem: Environmental > Terrestrial > Soil >...
ACAATCGTGCGCGCCGTCGACGGCGTGTCGCTCGCCATCCGGCGCGGCGAGACCTTCGCGATCGTGGGCGAATCCGGCTGCGGCAAGTCCACCCTGGGCCGCCTCCTGCTGCGCCTGATCGAGGCGACCGAGGGCGACGTGCGCTATGAGGGCCGCTCGATCGTGAAGCTCGACAAGGGCGAGCTGCGCAAGCTGCGGCGCGAACTGCAGATCATCTTCCAGGACCCGTTCGCCTCGCTCAACCCGCGCATGAACGTGGGCGATATCATCGCCGAGCCCATCTGGCTGCACAATCTGGCGAGCGGGCGCGAGAAGCGCGAGCGCGTCGCGGACCTCATGCGCACGGTCGGCCTGCTGCCGACCCACGCGGACCGCTACCCGCACGAGTTCTCCGGCGGCCAGCGCCAGCGCATCGGCATCGCCCGGGCGCTCGCGGGCGATCCCAAGCTGATCGTCGGCGACGAGCCGGTCTCGGCCCTCGACGTGTCGATCCAGGCGCAGATCATCAACCTGCTCGAGGACCTGAAAAACCGCTTCGGACTGACCCTCGTGATCGTGGCGCACGACCTTGCCGTCATCCGCCACATGAGCGACCGCGTCGCCGTGATGTATCTCGGCGAGATCGTGGAATTGTCGGAGACCGACGCCCTCTTCGACAATCCGCTGCATCCCTATACCCAGGCGTTGCTCGCCGCGATCCCGATCCCAAGCCCGACGAACCGCCAGCCGAAGGCGCTGCTCCAGGGCGATGTGCCGAGCCCGGCCGCCCCTCCCTCGGGCTGCCGCTTCCATACCCGCTGCCCGCACGCCCGCGCGCTCTGCAAGGAGCAGCACCCGGCCCTCGAAGCGGCACCGGACGGCCGGCAGGTGGCCTGCCATTTCTGGCGCGAGATCCAGGGAGCTGGCGCCGGCTCGATCAGCGCGCCGCCCCCGAGCGCGGCGCTCGCCAAGCGCCTGGCGCTCTACCGTACTTGGCGCGAACGGCAGGATAAGCCCGTCGCGACGAGCCCTTCACTTTAGAGGACGACATCCAGAGAACGATTGGAGGACATGGAATGAAGAAGAGACTTCTCCTTGCACTGGCCGCGGGGCTCCTGGTGAGCACCGCCGCTTCCGCGCAGACCCTGCGCATCGGCCTGAACGAGGATCCCGATGTGCTCGATCCGCACCGCGCGCGCACCTTCGTCGGGCGCATCGTGTTCACATCGCTGTGCAACAAGCTCGTCGACATCACGCCCGACCTGAAGTTCACGCCCGAGCTCGCCACCGAGTGGAGCTGGGGCGACGACGGCAAGTCGCTGACCTTCAAGCTGCGCCCCGGCGTCAAGTTCCACGACGGCGAGCCCCTGAACGCCGCCGCCGTGAAGGCCAATATCGACCGCGCCCGCACCCTGCCGGACTCCCTGCGCAAGAGCGAGCTGACCTCGGTGGACAATGTCGAGGTCGTCGACGACCTGACCGTGAAGATCAACCTCTCCCGTGCCGATGCGACCCTGCTCTCCCAGCTCTCCGACCGCGCCGGCATGATCATGTCGCCGAAGGCGATCGGCAATGCCGATTTCGGCCAGAAGCCGGTCTGCTCAGGCCCCTACAAGTTCGTCGAGCGCGTGCAGAACGACCGCATCGTGCTCGAAAAGTTCGCCGATTACTGGGACGCGAAGAAGTACAACTTCGAGCGCGTCGTGTTCCAGCCCATCCCGGACACGACCGTGCGCCTCGCCAACCTGCGCTCCGGCAACCTCGACCTCATCGAGCGCCTGGCGCCGAGCGACGTTCCGGCTGTCAAGAGCGATTCCAACCTGGTCTTCGCTCCGGTTTCCGGCATCGGCTACCAGGGCCTGACGATCAACACCAACAACGGCGAGCGCTCCAAGACCCCGCTCGGCCAGGACAAGCGCGTCCGACAGGCCCTCGAGCTGTCCATCGACCGCAACGTGATCAACGAGGTGGTCGGCCAGGGCATCTATCCGCCCGCAGGCCAGCCCTTCCCGGAGGCGAGCCCCTACAACAACCCGAAGTTCAAGGCCAACCAGCGTGACGTCGCGAAGGCCAAGCAGCTCCTGAAGGAAGCCGGCGTCGACCGGGTGAAGTTCGAGCTGACCTTCGGCACCAGCACCACCACCCAGCAGATCGCCGAGATCATCCAGGCCATGGCTGCGGAGACCGGCTTCGACATCTCGCTGCGTCCGACCGAGTTCGCCGCCATGCAGAAGGAGGCCCAGGCGGGCAACTTCGACGTGAACGTGATCGGCTGGTCCGGCCGCGTCGATCCCGACGGCAACATCCACCCCTTCGTCTCGTGCAAGGGCGCGCTCAACGATGGCCGCTACTGCAACGAACAGGTCGACAAGCTCCTCAACGAGGCGCGGGTCATCAACGACGAAGCCAAGCGCAAGGAACTTTACGACGCGGCCCAGGAAATCCTGAAGCAGGATCTGCCGATCATCTATAACTACTACCAGCCCTGGCCCTTCGTTCACACCAAGAAGGTCCAGAACTTCAAGCCCTACCCGGACGGCATGATCCGCCTGAGGGACGTGAAGTTCGCCTCTTAAGACGGTTGAAAACCGGCGCGCCCGGCCTTTGAGCCGGGCACGCCCCTGCCCTTCCTCGATACGGGTTCCACGAGCGGATGCTGCGCTACATCGGACGACGAATACTGATTGCCATCCCGACACTGATCATCGTGTCGCTCCTGGTCTTCGCCCTGCAGAAGCTCCTGCCCGGTGACCCGGTCCTCACCATGGCCGGTGAGGAGCGCGATCCGCAGGTGCTCGCGTATCTGCGCGAAAAGTACCGCCTGGACGATCCCATCCCGGTTCAATACTTCGCCTGGATCGGCTCGGCCCTGACCGGCAATCTCGGGATCTCGCTTCGCACCGACATCCCGGTGCTCGACCTGATCCTCAGCAAGCTCCCTGTGACCCTCGAACTCGCCATCATGGCGATGATCGTGGCGCTCGCCATCGGCATCCCGGCCGGCATTATCTCGGCTGTGCGGAAGGGAACGGCAGTCGACTACACGGCCAACGTCATCGCATTGTCGGGCCTGTCCATCCCCAACTTCTGGCTTGGCATCATGCTGATCATGCTGATCTCGGTGCGCTGGAAGCTCCTGCCCGCCTCCGGCTACGTGCCGCCGACCGAAGACCTCTGGCTCAATATCAAGACCATGCTCATGCCGGCCTTCGTCCTCGGCACTGGGCTGGCGGCGAGCCTCATGCGCCATACCCGCAGCGCCATGCTCGGCGTCATGCGCTCCGATTACATCCGCACCGCCCGCGCCAAGGGTCTCCTGTCCAGGAAGGTCATCCTGAAGCACGCGCTGCGCAACGCCCTCGTGCCCATCGTGACCCTATCCACCCTGCTCTTCGGCGAGCTCCTCGCAGGAGCCGTTCTCACGGAGCAGATCTTCACCATCCCGGGCTTCGGCAAGCTCATCGTCGACGCGGTGTTCAACCGTGACTACGCGGTGGTGCAGGGTGTCGTCCTCTGCACGGCTGTCGGCTTCATCTTCATGAACCTGCTGGCCGACGTCCTTTACGTTCTCGTCAATCCCCGCCTGAGGCACGCCGCATGACCGCCACAGCCGTTATCGCCGACGAGGTCGCGCTGCCCAAGAAGCGCAGCCGAGTCCTCGCCAAGTTCCTGAAGAACAAGAGCGCCGTTCTCGGCGGCGCCATCGTGCTGTTCTTCGTTCTGGTGGCCCTCATCGGCCCCTATTTCGCCCCTTACGATCCCGTCAAGCCGAGCTTCACGAGCATCCGCAAGGCGCCATCGGCCCTGTTCTGGTTTGGCACCGACGAGCTCGGGCGCGATCTTCTCTCCCGCATGCTCTGGGGTGCTCGCGCGTCCATCATGGCCGGCGTGGTGTCGGTCACTATCGCCATCGTGCTCGGCGTGCCGTTCGGCCTCGTCTCCGGCTATTTCGGCGGCTGGGTCGACGCCACGATCTCCCGCGCCACCGATGCCATGCTGGCGATCCCGTTCCTGATCTTCGCCATCGCGCTGGCCGCCTTCCTGGGACCGAGCCTCACCAACGCGATGATCGCCATCGGTCTCTCGGCCATGCCGATCTTCATTCGCCTCACCCGTGGGCAGGTGCTGACCGTCAAGGCGGAGGATTATGTCGAAGGCGCGCGCGCCATCGGGCTTCCCGATTTCTGGATCCTGGTGCGCTACGTGTTCCCGAACGTGCTGCCGCCGATCCTGGTCCAGGGCACGCTCACCATCGCGACCGCGATCATCGCGGAAGCCAGCCTCTCGTTCCTCGGCCTCGGCCAGCAGCCCCCGAACCCCTCCTGGGGCTCCATGCTCAACACCGCCAAGAACTTCATGGATCAGGCTCCCTGGATGTCGATCTTCCCGGGTTCCGCGATCTTCCTGATCGTTCTTGGCTTCAATCTCCTCGGCGATGGCCTGCGCGACGCGCTCGACCCTCGCGAACAGTAATAACGACGCAACTTCGGATAAGACATCATGTTTACGACACGGCCAGAGATCCTCGGCACCTTCGGCATCGTCACCTCGACCCATTGGCTCGCGTCCGCAGCGGGCATGTCCATGCTCGAAAAGGGCGGCAATGCCTTCGACGCCTGCGTTGCGTCCGCGTTCGTGCTGCAGGTCGTCGAACCGCATCTGGTGGGCCCTTCGGGCGAAGTGCCAGCGGTGTTCTACTCGGCCAAGACCAAGAAGGTCGAAGTGCTCTGCGGCCAGGGCACGGCGCCGAAAGGTGCCACCATCGCGCATTACAAGAACGAGGGACTCAAGCTCATCCCGGGCAACGGCCTGCTCGCCACCGTGGTGCCCGGCGCCTTCGACGCCTGGATGCTGCTCCTGCGCGACCACGGCCTGCTCTCTCTGAGGGAGGTGCTGGAGCCCGCGATCTATTATGCCGAACAGGGACATCCCCTGCTGCCGCGCGTGGCGGACACCATCAAGGGTCTGAAGGAATTCTTCGAAACGGAATGGCCCACGACGGCGGCCGTCTTCCTGCCCGGCGGCGAGGTGCCCAAGCCGCGTCAGCTCTTCCGCAACCCGCAGCTGGCCGACACCTGGAAGCGCCTCATCCGTGAGGGCGAAGCCAAGGGCAGCGACCGCGAGGCCCAGATCGAAGGCGCGCGCAACGCCTTCTACAAGGGCTTCGTGGCCGAGGCCATCGATGCCTTCGTGCGCAAGACGGAGGTCATGGACCAGAGCGGCTCGCGCCATCGCGGCGTGCTCACCGGCGACGATATGGCGAACTGGTCAGCGAGCTACGACGCGCCGCAAACCTACGATTACCATAACTACCGAGTGAACAAGATCCGTCCCTGGGGCCAAGGCCCGGTCTTCCTCCAGACGCTGGCGCTCCTGAAGGGCTTCGATCTCGCCGCCATGGGGCCGACCAGCGCCGAGTTCGTCCATCTCCTGACCGAGGCCAAGAAGCTCGCCTTCGCCGACCGCGAGGCCTATTACGGCGATCCCGATTTCGTGGATGTGCCCATCGAGACCCTGCTGTCGGATGCCTATAACGACGAGCGCCGCAAGCTCATTACCGACAAGGCCTCGTTCGAGCTGCGCCCCGGCCGCATCGAAGGTTACGAGACCCAGGTGGAGCGTACCCTCGAAGCCCTGCGCGATCTCTCGACCACGAATCGCGAGGTGACGGGTGGCGAGCCGACACTCCAGTCCATGCGCTCGGCGCGTCGCGGCGACACGGTGCATATCGACGTGGTGGACCGCTTCGGCAACATGATCGCCGCGATGCCGTCCGGCGGCTGGCTGCAATCCTCGCCGGTCATCCCGGAACTCGGCTTCATGCTCAACTCGCGCGCCCAGATGTTCTGGCTCGAGGAAGGCCTGCCGGCGAGCCTCGCACCAGGCAAGCGTCCCCGCACGACGCTCACCCCGACCCTCGCGGAGAAGGACGGCGAGCCCTACATGGTCTTCGGCTCTCCGGGCGGCGACCAGCAGGAGCAGTGGCAGCTCCTCCTCTTCCTGCGCCATGCCCATCATGGGCTGAACCTGCAGGAGGCCATCGACCTGCCGATGTCGCACACGGCGCACTTCCCCTCCTCGTTCTATCCGCGCGAGCAGAAGCCCGGCCACCTCATGGCCGAGGAAACCTACGGCGCGGAGGTACTCGACGATCTGCGTGCGCGCGGCCACGAGGTCGAGGTCGCTCCCGCCTGGACGGTCGGACGCCTCGTGGCAGCGAGCCGCGACAAGGACGGCCTGCTGCACGGCGCCGCCACGCCGCGCCTGATGCAGGCCTATGCGGTCGGCCGCTAGTGCATCGTGCGGAAAAGCGGACCCGGTTTTCCCGCATCAAACGATTCACCAGCAAAGAGGAAAAGCATCGGATCAATCCCAAAAGTCGAATCCACTTTTGGGTCCGATGCAATAAGGAACGCGCATCATGACTTGGTCGATCATCGCCAAGGATCCTGACACCGGCGCCTTCGGCGTCGCGGTGACCACCAAGTTCTTCGCCGTGGGAGCGCTTTGCCCCCACGGCGCGGCACGGATCGGTGCGCTCGCCACGCAGGCTCTCGTCAATCCCCTCTACGGCCCGGACGGCATCCGCCTTCTGGCCGAGGGACGCAGCGCCGAGGAGATCGTCGCGATCCTCACGGCGCAGGATCCCGGCCGCGGATCGCGCCAGCTCCATGTGATCGACCGGGACGGCCGCACGGCCGCCCATACGGGAGGAGACTGCATCGACTGGTGCGGACATCTGACCGACGAGGGCGTCTCGGTCGCCGGCAACATGCTGGCAGGCCCGACCGTCATCGAGGCGACGCTCGAAACCTACAAGCGGCGCATGGACCTGCCCTTCGCGGATCGTCTGATGACGGCGCTCGATGCGGGCCAAGCCGAAGGCGGCGACAAGCGCGGCAAGCAATCCGCCGCCATCAAGGTCTGGCACGACGAGCCCTATCCCATGCTCGACCTGCGGGTGGACGATCACCCGGAGCCCCTGGACGAACTGCGCCGGCTCTACGGCGTCGCCCATGAACGCTTCCTCGCCTTCATGGACGCCATGGCGACCCGCGCCAATCCCGGCGGCATCACGGACCGGTCCTGGATCGACCAGAGGGCGCGCGAATACCAGGAGCGGCGAGCCGCAAGGTAGCCCCTGCCGAAGGTAACCCCTGCCATAGTGCAACTTGCCGCTCGACCTAAAAAATCCTACGGCGATCTGCTTCCTCTCAATGGATCTTCCGATGTTTGGCATTCCCCTGTTCGATCTCGCCTGGCTCGTGGTGGCGCTCCTGGCGGCCGGTGCGCTCACCGGCCTGTTGGCCGGCGTCTTCGGCGTCGGCGGCGGCGCGGTGGCCGTGCCGATCCTCTACGAGCTCTTCCGTATCCTGGAGGTGCCCGAGGAGGTGCGCATGCCGCTCTGCGTCGGCACCTCGCTCGCCATCATCATTCCGACCTCGCTGCGCTCCTTCTCGGCCCACAAAGCCAAGGGCGCCGTCGACATGAGCATCCTGCGGGTCTGGGCGGTGCCGGTGGTCCTCGGCGTCGGCATCGGGAGCATCATCGCCCGCTACGCCCCGGCCGATCTCTTCAAGACCGTGTTCGTGGTCGTGGCAGGCGTCTCGGCCATCCGTCTCCTTTTCGGCAAGGACACCTGGCGCTTCGGCCTCGACATGCCGGCCAAGCCCATCATGGTGGCCTATGGCTGGCTCATCGGCATCCTCTCGGCGCTGATGGGCATCGGCGGCGGCCAGCTCTCCAACCTGTTCATGACCTTCTACAACCGCCCCATTCACCAGGCGGTGGCGACCTCGTCCGGCCTCGGCATCCTGATCTCGATCCCGGGCGCCATCGGGTACATCTATGCCGGCTGGCCCCACATGGCCGATTACCCGAACGTGATCGCCTTCCAGCCGCCACTGGCCCTGGGCTACGTGTCACTGCTCGGCCTCCTGCTGTTCATCCCCACCAGCACCTGGATGGCGCCGGTCGGCGCGCGTCTGGCGCATCGGCTCTCGAAGCGTCGGCTCGAGGTGGCCTTCGGCATTTTCCTCCTGCTCGTCTGCGCCCGCTTCTTCGTCAGCCTTCTGGCCTGAGATCGTTCGAGGCTTTAAGCTGTGCCTCTCAACCGGAGGCACGGCCATGGTTCAATCCGCGACGGGACCGCTTCATGCCTTTCTTGCCGGAACCGGACGCGACGGCCGTGGGCGCCTAGCGGCGGATGTGCTCGGCTTTTCCGACGAGCGGCTGGAAGAGGTGCATGACTACATCCAATGGCTGTTCCCGCTCCCGACCCGCAGTGCCGCGCAGCCCGGAAGCCCGGTTCTGACGCAGGCCGAGATCGATGCGATCAGGGCGGACAAAGCCGCCCTGGACACTCTCGGCAAGGCGACCGAGCGGATGCTCCGGTTCTACCGCGATACGCACTGGTGGCTCACCGGGTACGATCACAACCACCTGCGCATCACCCGGATCATTCATAGCCTGAGGATCCTGGCCGGACCGAACGAGGCGCGACGCTTCCACGCGGCGATCCTTGCCCTGAACGACGCCGCGGGATCGCCCGTCAATGCCCGCAGCCGCACGTTCTGGTCGGACGCGGCGGGCGCCTGATATCAGAGCTGTTTCCACTGGCGTGAAATCACCTCTCTTCTCTGCTTTGCCGCATTTTCGACGGTGAACCGGATCCACTTCACCGAAAAATGCTTTAGGCGAACTGCGCCTCGCTCAGGCGCCGGTAGATGCCATCGAGGGCCAGAAGCTCCTTGTGGCTGCCCTGCTCCGCGATGACGCCGCGGTCGATCACGGCGATCCGGTCCGCGTTCACGATGGTGGCGAGGCGATGGGCGATCACCAGCGTCGTGCGCCCCTTCGACAGTTCGGCGAGAGCCTGCTGGATCGCCCGCTCGGTTTCCGTATCGAGGGCCGACGTCGCCTCGTCGAGGATGAGGATCGGCGGATTCTTGAGGAAGATCCGCGCGATGGCGAGGCGTTGCTTCTGCCCTCCGGAGAGCTTGACGCCGCGCTCTCCGATGATGGTGTCGAGACCGGCCGGGAGAGAGGCGATCACCTCGTCGAGTCGAGCCCTGCGCGCCGCCTCCAGGATCTCTGCGTCACCGGCCTCGAGCCGGCCATAGGCGATGTTCTCGCGGATCGTGCCGGCGAAGAGGAACACGTCCTGCTGCACGATGCCGATCTGGCCACGCAGGGAGCGGAGCGTCATGTCGCGGATATCGATCCCGTCGATGGCGATGGATCCGCTATCGACCTCGTAGAAGCGGGGCAGCAGGGAGCAGATGGTGGTCTTGCCCGCCCCGGATGGGCCGACGAAGGCGATGGTCTCGCCGGCGCGGATCGTCAGGTCGAGGCCCTTGAGGATGGGTCGCTCCGGGGCATAGCCGAACTGCACGTTCCTGTACTGAATGTCGCCGTTGAGCTTGCCCACGTCCCGGGCACCGGGACGGTCGGCGATGTCGGGACGCGTGTCGAGGAACGTGATGTAGCGTCTGAAACCGGCAATCCCCTTGGGGTAGGTCTCGATGACCGAATTGATCTTCTCGATGGGCCGGAAGAACACACCAACGAGCAGCAGGAAGCCGACGAAGCCGCCCGCGCTGAGCTCACCCTTGAGCACCAGATAGCTGCCGGCGACCATGACGACCATCTGGATCAGGCGCATGCTCAGATAGCTCAGCGAGGTCGAAGCGGCCATGATGCGGTAAGCCTCCAGCTTCGTCTTGCGATAACCCTGATTGTCGACGGCGAACAGGCGCCGCTCGTGATCCTCGTTGGCGAAGGCCTGGACCACACGGATGCCGCCCACATTCTCCTCGATGCGCGCGTTGAAATCCCCCACCTTCCCGTAAAGGGCCTGCCAGTTGCGGGTCATGCGGCCGCCATAGCGGGTCGTCAGCCAGGCGGTGAGCGGCACCACCAGAGCCGTGATGACGGCAAGCTGCACATTGACCGAGAACATCAGGATGAATGCTCCCACGAGCGTCATCACCGCGATGAAGAGATCCTCGGGCCCGTGATGGGCGACCTCGCCGATCTCCTCGAGGTCCTTGGTGAGGCGCGCCACGAGATGCCCGGTCTTCTGGTTGTCGAAGAAGCCGAAGGAGAGCTTCTGGAGATGGTCGAAGGCCTTGCGCCGCATCTCCGTCTCGATGTTGATGCCGAGCATGTGCCCCCAATAGGTCACCGTGGCCATCAGCCCCGCGTTGAGGACGTAGACCGCCAGCAGAAGCGCCGAGGCGAGCGTGATGAGCCCCCACTGGCCCGTGGGAAGCAGGGTGTCGATGAACAGCTTGACGGCGATCGGGAAGCCGAGTTCGAGCAGCCCCGAGGCGACCGCACAGGAGAAGTCGAGCACGAACAGGCCGCGATGCGGCCGATAATAGGCGAAGAAGCGTTTGATCAGGGGGGACATGACGGAGAGGTACTGCCGGTTGCCGTCGAGGGCAAGCCGGGGCTTGGGCGTTGGGTCAGCGAACGAAGCTGACCGGCTGTCCGGTGACGGGATGAGCAATGACGTCCATGGCGATGCCGTAGATGGCCTGCAGCCGGGCTGGCGTCATGATCTCCTCGGGCGTGCCGCGGGCGATCAGCCGTCCTGCCTGGAGGGCCAGGATCTCGTCGCAGAAGCGCGCCGCCATGTTGACGTCGTGCAGGACCACGACCACACCGAGTCCGCGCTCCTGGGAGAGGCGACGTACGAGCGCCAGCACCTCCACCTGATGGGTGACGTCGAGGGCTGAGATCGGTTCGTCGAGGAGAAGGAACTGGGCATCCTGCGCCACCAGCATCGCGAGCCAGACCCGCTGCCGCTCTCCGCCGGAAAGCGTCTCCACGAGACGCTCGGCGAATGGCTCCACGTCGGCGAGAGCCATGGCCTCCCTGACCTTCTCGCGATCGACCGGTCCGAAGCGTCCCAGGGGTCCGTGCCACGGATAGCGCCCGAGCGCCACGAGTTCCCTGACGAGCATGCCCGAGGCGGGCGGCGTCTGCTGCGGCAGATAGGCGACGCGCCTCGCGAAGGCCCGCTCGCTCCAGTTGGACAAGGTCCTTCCCTCGAACGCGACGGTGCCGCCGGTCGCCGGCTGCTGTCGGGCCAGCAGCTTGATCAGCGTCGACTTTCCCGAGCCGTTGTGACCGATCAGGCCGATCACGCGCCGACCCGGCAAGGCCAGGCTGAGCGGATGCAGCAAGGTCCGCCCGGGGATGGCGAAGCTGACATCCGCCAGTTCGAACAGCGGAGCGACATCCTCGATTTGGGAAGCGGAACCGGAGGTCATGGTCTTCAGCACGGACGTGAGGGCGCCGCCACGAGACGGCGCCCTGGACGTCACCACTTGTAGCTCGCCTTCAGGGTCGCGACCCGGCCGGCACCATAGTTGCAGGTGTACTGCGTGTCGCAGGACGAGACATACTCATTGTCGAATAGGTTGTTGACGTTGAGTGCAACCGTGAAGTTGTCGCGGGTGTAGCGGATGGCAGCGTCGAACACGGTGGCGGCGGGCACCTTCAGGGTGTTCTCGTTGTCGACATACGAGAAGCCGACATAGCGGACACCTCCACCGAAGCCGAGACCTTTGAACGATCCATCCTGGATCGTGTAGTCGAGCCAGCCCGAAGCCAGGATCTCT
>Ga0182740_1002373_pt1 | contig 11608 bp, 10 predicted proteins | sample eDN5th37CKraftBY_FD_128872 | JGI IMG/M metagenome (GOLD analysis project Ga0182740, IMG submission 128872) | Enriched backyard soil microbial communities from Emeryville, California, USA - eDNA 5th pass 37_C Kraft BY (version 2) (version 2) | ecosystem: Environmental > Terrestrial > Soil >...
CCGATTCCACGCGGCGGCTGGCCGATGCGTTGTTCGACCGCCGGATGCACAAGCGTGCGGTGGAGGTGAGCGCCCGCGCCTTCGAGCTCTACGCGCGGCTGGGCAACCTCTGGTTCGATCCGGTGGCGCGGCGTTCGGTGGAGCTCGACCTCTGTCGCGGGCTGGCGGCCATGCTCGGCGAGCCGGTGCCGGAGACGGCGATCCTGATCGACATCCCGAAACCGGAGAAGTGGAAGACGGATGTGTGGGTGCAGTTCCGCCGCCCGCCCATCGGGTATCATCCGATGATGACCTGGCAGGAGGTCGCGGGGTTTGGCGACGACGATTTCAAGCGGTACGAGGAACATCGCCGGCTGATCCGCATCGTCACCGAGGAACGCTACCGCGAGGTGGTCGCCGACCGGTGGGAGCAGCTCATCTACCCGCTCCTCGGCGGCGCGTTCTAGCGCCGCGTCCTCGCCCGTCGTCGCGCCTACAGGCGAGGATGGTGGGTTCCGCGCTCGGTATGTCCGGCGACGGGACGATGAACGAGCCATCGCGGCACTATCCGGGAGAGCCGCTTTCGTCGGCAGGAGAACGCGAGCATGAGCAGCAATTCGTCCAGCAGGAACGCCGCCCAGCGCGAACGGGAGCGGCGGGCGGCCGCCAAGGCCAAACGCCAGGCCGCGAAGGTCGCATCCGCCGAGGGCGCGGCGGCACCGATCGTCGAGCCGGTCGAGCAGGCGGTCGTGGCCCGCAAACCGGCCACCGCTCCCGTTCGCAAGGAGGCGAAGGCTGCCGCTCCGGTCGTGGCCGCTGAGCCCGAGGGCGGCGCGATCCCGCTCGGAGACCCGCGAGGCGATGTCGCGAGCTGGATGATGCTGGCGGCGCTCTTCCTGCTTGCCCTGCTCGTGGTGGCCATCGCTGCCGCATCCTGACCGGGCGCCCTGCTCCGGAGCGATCGCACCTGGCTACCGGCGAGAACCCCCGGCCTCCATGCGGAGGCCGGGGGTTCTCGATGCGCTGGTGGTGCTCGTCGTGGTCGGGGGGAGGGCCTACTCCTCGTCCCACGAGCGGCTGCGGGTCTGGGCGAAGTCCGCCGTGGCCGGATCGGCGCCGATCCGCTCGTCCGTGTTCAGGGCGGAGATGGCCGCGATATCCGCATCCGTAAGGCTGAAGTCGAAGACATCGATGTTCTCGGCGATGCGCTCCGGCGTGACCGACTTCGGGATCACGATCGTGCCCTGCTGCAGGTGCCAGCGGAGGACGATCTGGGCCGGTGTCTTGCCATAGGCCTCGGCCAGTTGCGTCACGGCGCTGGCGCTCAGGTCCTTGCCCTGCCCGAGCGGGGAATAGGCCTCCACGGCGATGCCCTTCGCCCGCGTCGCGGCGACGACAGCGTCGTTCGTGAAGGTGGGATGGAGCTCGACCTGGTTCACGGCCGGCACGATCTCCGTCTCGGCCAGCAGGCGGTCGAGATGCTCCGGCAGGAAGTTGGACACGCCGATCGCGCGGACCGACCCCCTGGCCAGCAGGGTTTCCAGCGTCTTCCACGTTTCGACATAGCGATCGCGGCTCGGGACCGGCCAGTGGATGAGCAGGAGGTCGATGTAGTCCAGGCCGAGCGCGGTGTTGCTCGCCTCGAAGGCGGCCAGCGTCCGCTCGGTGCCCTGGTCGACGTTGCGAACCTTGGTCGTGACGAAGATCTCCTCGCGCGGCACGCCGCTCGCACGCACCCCGGCGCCGACGCCAGCCTCGTTGTAGTAGCCGGCAGCGGTGTCGATGTGGCGATAGCCCGCGGCAATCGCGCGCTCGACCGCCTGCTGCGCCTCGTCCGCCGGGATCTGGAAGACCCCGAAGCCGAGCTGGGGGATGGTTACGCCGTTGTTCAGCGTGACGGCAGGTACGGAGGTGGAAGACATACGTATAAGCCCCGTGAATGGGCGCAGGGTGCTGCGCCGCGCGAATCGAGGGAACCGCGAGCGGGTCTCTCATGTCATGAATTCGAGTCTAGCATCCGGAGCCTGTCGCGGGCTGCCCGCCTGGGCAGCAGTCAGCAGGCAGCAAGCCGGGAGACGACGCATCGTCTCCCGGCTTGCCTGTCAGGTCTTCGGATTGGCCGCGCCAGCGGATCAGGCGACGGGGGTTGCCGCGCCCTCGTTGCAGGCGTCCTCGGCGGTGCAGATGCCCGGGCCGCCCGGAATCGACTCGCCGCTCTGGCAGCAGACCAGCCCGGCGTCGCAGGCGTTCTGCACGCCGCCATTGCAGGCGCATCCCTCGCCGGTACAGGCCTCCGGCGTCGCCGGGACGGTCGGGGTCGCGGCCGGCGTGGTGGTCGGCGCGGGACCGGTGCCGCAGACGACGTTTGTGTTGAGCGCGAAGATCACCGCATTGCCCTCGGTGCTGTCGGTCGCATCCGGCAACTCCGAGGCCAGGTTCTCCTCGATCCAGCTCGCCAGCGCCTCAGAGGCGGCGGTGAAATTGGCCTGCGTATCGAACACGGAGATGGTCGTCAGCGCGTTCTGCTCGGAGACGATCACGCTGTACTGGAGGAACCCGGCCTGCTGCTGCAACTGCGGCAGGTAGCCCGTGGTCAGCGCCTGGACAGCCGAGGTGGGCTCCTCGTCGAAGGTGTAAATCCGGAGTACGGAGTACGGCGTGCTGGTGGCGGCGGTCGTTTGCGCCGTGACGGAGCGCGAGGAGTGAATCCCGGCGGATGCCGCCAGGGCGGCCGCGACCCCGACGCCACCGGTTCGCACAGCCGCACGGCGGGAGAAGCGGGACGAGAATGCACGGGTGAGGCTATCGAAGCGACGTGGATCCACTGGACATGTCCTCGCTACGCGTCCCCCGCCCCGATGGGCCGGGCGCAATGTGGTGCGCTGCCAAACGATGAAGATGGCATCGATGCCGTTGTACGGGAAACGCCGTTTCCGGTCAAGTTGCACAGCCTGTACGGAGGCGAACGTTCCGTTGGTCATGCCACCGCCCGGGACCGTCGCACGATCCGCGCCGAAGGGGCGAATCGGTGCGTGCCGGGCTCGCCAGCCCACCGGCCATGACTCGGAACGTCCCGGACCGCAATGGTCCGGGACGTCGTCGCTCCGTGGACAAGTGGTATCGCCGGGAGTGGCGGGATCAGCGGGGCCGCGACCCCTGGACGTCGAGCAGGTCGACCCGGGTGATCGCGCCCTCGTTCGCCTGGCTCACCGTCGCCGCGTACTTCGCCAGCACGCCGGAGGTGTAATGCGGCATCGGCGGCGTCCAGTCGCGGAGGCGGGCGGCGATCTCGTCGTCGGAGAGCTCCACGTTCAGGCCGCGGTTGTCGACATCCAGCACGATGATGTCGCCCTCCTTCAGCGCCGCTATCGGTCCGCCGACCTGCGCCTCCGGGGCGACGTGCCCGACCATCACGCCCCGGGTCGCCCCGGAGAAGCGGCCGTCCGTGATCAGCGCGACCGTCTGCCCGAGGCCCTGCCCCATCAGGGCGGCGGTGATGCCCAGCATCTCCTGCATGCCCGGGCCGCCCTTCGGTCCCTCGTAGCGGATGACCACCACATCGTTGTCCACGATCTTGCTGTGCAGCACGGCGTCCGCCGCTGCCTCGGCGGAATCGAAGACACGCGCCGGGCCGCGATGATAGGTGCGCTCGTAGCCGAAGAGCTTCACCACCGCGCCGTCCGGGGCGAGGTTGCCCTTGAGGATGTGGATGCCGCCGCTCTTCTTGATCGGATCGTCGAAGGTACGGACCACGTCCTGCCCCTCGGTTTCGACGGCCTTGGCGGCCTCCTCGCCGATGGTGGTGCCGGACGCCGTGATCAGCGAGCCGTTCAGGTACCCTGCCTCGATCAGCCGCTGGGCGACGAGCTGGGTGCCCCCGGCCTTGTCCAGGTCGGCGGCGGCGTACTTCCCGCTCGGCATCAGGTTCGTGATCAGCGGTGTCCGCCGCGACACGGCGTCGAACTCGTCGATCGTCAGCGGCACGCCGGCCTCCCGCGCCAGGGCGAGGAGGTGCAGAACGGCGTTGGTGGAGCCGCCGCTGGCCGCGACCCCCGCGATGGCGTTGTCGAACGCGTCCCGCGTCAGGATGTCGAGCGGGCGGATGTTCTGGCGCAGCAGCTCCATGATCAGCTCGCCGGCCTGCTCGCCGATCTGCTCCTTGCGGGCATCGACCGCCGGCGCGGAGGCGGACCCGAGCGGCGAGAGGCCGATGAACTCCATCGCCATCGCCATCGTGTTCGCCGTGAACTGGCCGCCGCAGGCGCCGGCGCCGGGGCAGGCGACATCCTCCAGCGACTTCAGGTCCTCTTCCGTGATCTTGCCCGCCGCCAGGGCGCCGATCTGCTCGTAGACGGTCTGGACGGTCACTTCCTGGCCCCGCCAGTAGCCCGGCATGATGGTGCCGCCGTAGATGATGAGCCCCGGCACGTTCAGGCGGGCCAGCGCCATCGAGAGGCCGGGCAGGGTCTTGTCGCAGGCGCCGAGGGCGATGATGCCATCGAACATGTGCCCGCGCCCGACCAGTTCCACCGAGTCGGCGATCACCTCGCGGGAGACGAGCGAGGTCTTCATGCCCTCCGTGCCCATCGTCACACCGTCGGAGATGGCGACGGTGTTGAACTCCATCGGCGTGCCACCGGCAGCGCGGACCCCGGCCTTCACGGCCTTCGCCAGGCGGCGGAGGTTGAAGTTGCACGGCATCGTCTCGATCCAGGTGTTGGCGATGCCGATGATGGGCTTCTTCAGGTCCTCGTCGCTGAATCCGGTGCCCTTCATCATGGAACGGGCGCCGGCCCGGCTGGGGCCGTCGTAGAGCGTCTTCGAGTTGAAGCGCATGTCGTGATTGCTGTCGGATGCAGGCATCGAGACCTCCCGGAAACGTGCGCACGGGCGCGCGGCATGGCGTGGAGCGCGGGGCAATCCCGCGCTGGGCGGGGCGTGTGTCGTGGGGGCAGTGTGGGCTTCCTGAGAAGAATTGGCAAGAGGCGCGGACGGGGCCGCCGCGGTCACTCCGCTATACTTTGGCCAGGGAAACGGTGAGCGACGTACGCTGCATCACACCGGAGCCGTTCCCGCATGCGACAGGTGATTGCGTCCGTGGACATCGTCAGTCTGATTCTCTGGGTCCTCAATATCCTCAGCCTGCTGCTGATCGGCCGGGCCCTCATCTCCTGGGTCGATCCCGGCTACAACTGGAGCATCAGCCGGGCGCTCTATTCCGCGACCGAGCCGATCCTGCAACCGATCCGCCAGGTGATGCCGAACACCGGCATGTTCGATTTCTCGACGGTGATCGCGATCATCCTGATCCAGATCCTCTCGCGGCTGATCGTCAGCTCGTTCTGACGTTTCCCGCATGGGCAGCCGTGCCCGGCCTCTGGACGGGGTGCGCCGAATCCCGTACAGTCTCCGCATACGATGGACAGGCAGGAGTGGCGGTGTGTGCCGTTCACGGGATGGCCGTCCGGATGGTGATGCGCAAGCAATGGCCGTGCGATCGCGAGGCGGTGGGGAGCCGCGCCGGCGATCGATGCAGGATGGGGGCGTACGGTGTTTCTTCGATTGTTCCTGATGCTGTCGTTGCTCGGCCATATCGGCGAGGACGCGCGAGACGATGCGGAACTGGGTGGCAAGGGCTTCGCCAACATCCTCTTCTTCGTTGTCCTGCTCGGCGTCATCGCGGCGATCACGCTGGTCGTGATCATGGTGCTCGCGCTCGACGGGCATTTCCTCAACGATCACCTGCGCCCGCTCACGTAGCGCACGGTATCGCAACGCGATCGCGACGAAGCCGCCGGGACCATTCCCGGCGGCTTCGTCGCGTCCGGCGCAAGCCGGCGGAATCAGGATTCGAGGCAATCGGGGTCGAGCGCGATGCCGATGCCCGGTGTGTCGGTCGGGCGGATGAACCCGTTCTTCGGCAGCGGTGCTCCCGTCATGTAGGGGAAAAGGGGGCGGATCGGGTCGTCCTCACCCGCGTTCCCCACCACCACCCATTCCGCCTGCGGACAGTTCACCGTCGAGTACATGAAGTGCAGCGACCACGGATGGAGGCCGCCTGCGTGCGGGATCACGTCGAGGCCCCAGGCGGACGCCATCGCCGCGATCTTCTTCGCCTCCGTGATGCCGCCGACCCACGCCAGGTCCGGTTGGAGGATGTGGCAGCAGCGGCGGGCGATCAGTTCCTTGAAGCCCCAGCGCGTGTACTCGTGTTCGCCGGTCGCGACCGGGATCTGCGACTTGGCGGTGAGCTCGGCGTAGCCTTCGAAATCGTCCGGCGGCAGGCATTCCTCGATCCAGCGGATGCGGTACGGCTCGGCGAGGCGGCTCATGCGTAGCGTGTAATCGACGTTCCACGCCATGTAGCAATCGAGCATGATCTCGCTGTCCGGCCCGACCAGCTCCCGCGCCTGCTCGATGAGCTCGACGTTCTTCTTCAGGCCGTCCCAGCCGTCGGCTGGGCCGTAGGGCATGGCGAGCTTGAAGCCCCGGAACCCGAGCGTGCGGTAGAAGCCGACATCGTTGCCCGTGCAGTAGACGGGTAGCGCCGGTTTCGTCTCGCCGCCGAGCAGCCGCCAGACGGGTTGCCCCAGCGCCTTGCCGACGATGTCCCACAGGGCGACATCGACCCCGCTGATCGCCATGATCGGCAGGCCCTTGCGCCCGTAAGGGAGGGAGGCCTTGAACATCTGGTCCCACAGCTTCTCGATGTCGAACGCCGACTGCCCGACGAGCAGGTGCCGGAAGTGATCCTCCACGATCGCCCGCGCGCCGCCCGGAATCGCGCAGCCGATGCCTTCGATCCCCTCCTCGGTCCGGATGCGGACGACGAGCTCCGGCCCGAACCGGGCCGTCCACGACGACCGGCGCGCCTTGTATTCGGGGTAGATCGACATGGGGTTGGCGACGACGGATTCGGAGAGCCAGGACTTCGGCTTGGCGGTCTCCTCCGGTTCCGGCTTGATCGCGGTGACCGTGACCTCGGTGATGCGGAGGCTGCCGGGTGATGCGGGAAGCTCGAACGTTGCCTCGGATGTGGCTGCGCTCACGATGCGGTGATCCCTTCACTGGAATGCGCGGACGGCGACGGCGCCGGTCCCGGCTGACGCGGGCGAACCCGCCTGGCCGGGGAACTGGGTGGAAACGGTGGCGGCATCGTACGGCGTGGGATCGTTCCCGGCAACGGGGCGACGGGGGTGCTCAGTGGATGTATGGTCAACGTATATACAAACGGGGCATGATGTGATACTGTCGTAATCGAACACCTTAAGGAGGCTGCGGACATGGCACTGAAGACCGATGTTACCGCGAAGACCACGACGATCAGCTTGCGAACGAGTCCTTCCGAACTGGACGTCATTGATCGCGCGGCGATGGCGACCGGGCGATCGCGAACCGATTTCGTGCTGGAGGCAAGCCGCCGGGAAGCAGAAGCGGTCTTGCTCGATCGGGTCTATTTCCGGCTCGATGACGAGGCCTTCGCTGCATTCGAGGCCCTTGTCGATGCGACGCCCGAACCGTCAGAGGCGCTTCGCTCCCTGCTCGAGAAAGAGGTTCCGTGGCAGAAGTCCCCTTCACGTTGACGCCGCCTGCCGCCCTCGATCCGTCGCACGAGCTCATTGGATTCTCGTGTGGGGAGGCGTCGCTGGACGAATGGTTGCGGCGGCGCGCGCGCAATTCGGAAGGGAAATCGGCCCGGACATTCGTCGTCTGTGATGGTCTGTCTGTCGTGGGCTACTACTGTCTTGCGACCGGCGCGGTTGATCGCATCGCGGCGCCGAAAGCCCTGCAGCGAAACATGCCCGATCCGCTGCCAGTCCTTGTGCTGGGCCGGCTTGCCGTCGACTCCCGGTATCAGGGACACGGGATCGGATCGGCGTTGATGCGGGATGCGATTCTCAGGGCCTTTGGCGTGTCTCGCAATGCGGGCATCCGTGCCCTCATGGTGAATGCCCTGTCCGATGCGGCCAAGCGCTTCTATCTCACGAATGGCTTCATCGAGAGTCCCATCGACCCGATGATCCTGATGCTGCCGATCGCGTTGATCGAACAGACCGTGGCGAGCATGCGTGAGGACCGAGCGCGCGGTCAATAGCGACCAGTTTCGGCATCCTCCCGCAGGTCGAAGCCGAGGAGTTCCATCAGCGCCAGCGCGTTCGACGAGGTCGCCAGGCCCTGCCGGAGCGTGTAATCGAACGTCATATCCGGACCTGCTGCGGTTCGTCGGAAGGTCTCCGCGAAGTGGACCGGCACCGCCATCTCCGCCAGCGCGTTGCCCTCCAGCAGGCCGAGGTCGTGGCTGGAGACTGCCCCGATCGCGTTGCAGGAAGCGAGTTGCGCCAGCACCTGCCGCGAGGCGATCTGCCGCTCCGCCGTGTTCGTGCCCTGCAGGATCTCGTCGAGCAGGTAGAGCACCGGGCGGTCCGTCGCCGCGCGAGCCGCATCGACCACGCCCTTCAGCCGCAACAGCTCCGCCATGAAGAACGAGACGCCCCGCGCCAGCGAGTCCTCCACGCGCATGCAGGTCGCGATGTCCACCAGCGGCATGGTGAGCGCCGTCGCCGCCACCGGCCCGCCCGCCTGCGCGAGGACGGCATTCGCCCCGATCGCGCGCAGCAGCGTGCTCTTGCCGGACATGTTCGAGCCGGTGATGAACAGGAACGTCCCGCGTGGTCCGACCTCCACATCGTTCGCGACCGCATCCGCCGCGTCGATCAGGGGATGGGCGAGTGCCGTCGCCGCGAACCGGTCCGTCGCCGGGTCGACGGTCGGGAAGGTCCAGGCCGGATGGTCGTGGGCGAGGACGGAGAGCGCCGCCAACGCCTCCCATTCCGCCGCCGCATCGATCCAGGCGCGGACATCCGGGCCGGCGGTGGCCTGCCAGCGTTCCAGCCGGTGCAGGACGTGGATGTCCCAGAGGAATCCCATCTGGAACGGGAAATAGAGCATCGAACCGCGGGGAATCGCCATCGAGCTCGCCCGCGCCAGGCGGCCGCTCTGCGTCATCGCGCCGCGCTCGCCATCGCCCAGCGTCTCCGCGATCTGGCGGAGCAGCGGCGCCCCGGCCTCCGTGCTGGAAATCGCGGCGAAGACATCGCGATAGCCGGCGATCTCCCCGTGCAGCGGCGCAACCCGCGCGACGAGCGCCGAGGCCTTTACCCCGAGGAGCTGGAAGACGATGATATTGACCGTGACCGGGATCAGCCAGAACGGCCACGGCGTGAGCCCGGTCACCTGCGCGACGAGCGCGGCGATCAGCACGACCGGCGTGATCCACGCCAGCGCGAGCAGCCACGGGCGGTGCGCCAGCCAGCGGTCCCCCTCCGCCCAGGCGATCAGGTCTTCCGGATCGGCGATCGTGCCGCCCTCCCGGTGCGCGGCGGATTCCACCGCCTGCCGTTGGTCGAGGGCGTCCGCCAGGTCGCGCACGGCGGGTTGGCGTTCCGCGATCGTCGCCGGATCGGCGGGCGCCAGGAGCCAGCGATGCAGGGTCTCCCAGCCACGGCGGGTGGCTGGGGTGCCGATGCGCTGCTCCAGCGAGGCGCGACCGGTCACGTTCAGGTCGTGGCTGTAGGACGGGGCCGCCGACGGTTCGCGCGGGGTATCCGTCGCAGCGGTGGGCGGGGCGGGAAGGTCGTCCCAGGCGAGGGCGAGGCGCTGTCCCGCGAGCGCGTTCACCGTGGCCAGGCGTTCCAGCCGGTCGCGCTCCCGGCGCAGGCGGCCGTGCAGGATTACCAGCGCGACCACGATGGCGAACGCCAGCAATGTCAGCACGGTGATGGGCCAGCCGGTGCGCACGAAGAGGAATTGCCAGAGCGCGATGCCGAGGACGACGAAGGCGACGAGCCGCAGGTTGGCGACGAGCAGCCAGCGCCGGTGGACGCGCTCGGCGCTGAAGGCGACCTGGCGTTCGGCGTAGACCTCGGCGGCATTGGCGGCAGGCGAGCGGGATGGGGACGGGGCGACGATCGGGGGCCTCCTGAGGGTGGGGCGGGTCCCGTTCAGCAAGGGAACGGGTCGGGGACGTGCTGGCGGCAAGCGTACCCGACCCGGCCCGCGCGATGATGTCCCGGTCGTGCGAGGCGGCCCTATTCCTCGTCGCGGAAGGAGAAGAAGAGGTTGTTCAGGCCCTCGGCCAGCGTCGGATGCGCCCAGATGCCGTCCCGCAGCGCCGTATAGGGCACCTTCCCGAGCATCGCGATCTGGAGCATCGCCATGATCTCGCCGCCGTCCAGCCCGAGGATCGCCGCGCCGAGGATCTGCCCGCTCTCCGGATCGACCAGCACCTTCATCACGCCGCGCGGCTCGTTCGTCTCGTAAGCCCGGGCGACCCGCTCCATCGGCATCTCGGCGACCCGATAGGGGATTCCCTGCGCCGTCGCCTGCGTCTCGTTGAGGCCGATCCGCCCGAGCTGCGGTTCGGTGAAGACGGTGTAGGGCTCCTGCCGCCCGGCGATGGAACGGTCGCCGCCATCGATCAGGGTGGACTGGAGCACGCGGTAGTCGTCGTAGGAGATGTGGGTGAACTTCGGGCCGGGCCGTACATCACCCACGGCGTAGACGCCGGGGACGTTCGTTTCCAGCGTGTCGCTCGTCGGAATGTAGCCCTTGTCGTCCATCGCGATGCCGGCGGCGTCCAGCCTGAGGTCGTCGGTGTTCGGGATGCGCCCGGCCGCCGCCAGCAGATGGCTGCCACGGATCGTCTGTGGCCCGTCTGGCGTCGAGAGGACGACCTCCACGCCGCCGTCGCCGGTCGGGGCGACGCGCTCGGTGCCGGATTCGAGGTGGATGGTGATGCCGTCCTCCGCCAGGATCTTCCGCATCGCCTCCGCGATGTCCGGGTCCTCCTTCGGCAGGAGCTGCTTTCCGTGCTGGACGATCGTCACCTCCGACCCGAGGCGGCGGAAGACCTGCGCGAACTCGAGGCCGACGTAGCCGCCGCCGACCACGATCAGGTGACTCGGCAGCACGTCCAGCTGGAGGATGTCGGTCGAGGTCAGGATCGGTGTCTGCGGCGCGACCTCCCCCCGGAGCGGACCCGGGCGCTCGCCGACGTTGATGACGATCGTGCCGGCCGAGATGAGACGCTCGCCGCCACCATCGAGCGAGACGTGAAGCTGCTTCGGCCCGAGGAAGCGCGCCTGCCCCTTGATGTAGGTCAACCCCTCCGTCCCGAAGACGCCCTGCTCGCTGCCCTCGCGCCATGTCTTGACGACCCCCGCGACGCGCTCGCGGATGGCAGGCATGTCGGCGCTGATCTCCCCCGTCTCGATCCCGAACTCCGCGCCCCGTCGCGCCCGCCAGGCCACCGCGCCGCTGGCGATCAGCGTCTTCGTCGGGGTGCAGCCCTCGTTCACGCAGGTCCCGCCGATGTGCTTGCGTTCGATCAGGACGGTCGATTTGCCAGCATTGGCGAAAGCGGAGGCGAGCGGCCCGCCGGCCTGGCCAGCGCCGACGATGGCGACATCGAACTGCTCGCCGGTTGGATTCGTGGTTGTGGTCGTGGATGGTGATGCGCTCACGGTGGATGTGACTCCCTGCTGCGACGAACGGACGATCCCATGCGGACCTGCCTCGCATATCCGTTGCCGCCCAGCGTCTCCGGGTCGTCGCTTGCCGGCGTACGGTA
>Ga0182740_1002376_pt1 | contig 11585 bp, 7 predicted proteins | sample eDN5th37CKraftBY_FD_128872 | JGI IMG/M metagenome (GOLD analysis project Ga0182740, IMG submission 128872) | Enriched backyard soil microbial communities from Emeryville, California, USA - eDNA 5th pass 37_C Kraft BY (version 2) (version 2) | ecosystem: Environmental > Terrestrial > Soil >...
CTTGGCAACAACGTGACGGCAGACAATATCGGTGACTTCGTTCGGACCGTCGAGAGCGGGGACGGTGCGGCGGATCAGTTGCAGGTCAGCACGACCGGCAATGCGAGCGACTTTACCACCGTCGCGGTTCTGGATGCCAATGCCGGCGTGAAGATACTCTACAATGACGATCAGCATCACACGCAGAACGCGACCGTCTAACAAATGGACTGTATATCGGCCGCCTTTCGAGGCGGCCGGTTTCTCGATAAAAGGTAGACGAAGCCGGCCGTCTCGGCCGATCCAGGGGGACTTCATGTTTTCTATGCGAACGATTATTGCCGCGGCGATCCTGCTTGCCGGTAGTGTGACCGCTCACGCGGCCGATCTTGGCGAAGAGTATTCGCAGTGTGTCCTGGCCACAGGTTCCACTCTGCTTGCCCAGCAGAGCAACGCCGCGCTTTCGGACGAGGTCGTGCGGCTGATGAATGAGGCGGTGGGCGTTGCTGACGATCCGAAGTGGATCAGTTCACGCCAGCCAGCCTTCACCTGGGCGTCCGAGGCCAAGGTCGCTTGCGGTAAGGCCTACGGTTATCTCAAGGCAAGCTATCGCGATGAAGATACGATCAACAAGTGCGAATGCTTCCATACGCGCATGCTGCAATATATGAACTGATCCCGCCCATGCGCCTCCTCTCATATTACGCTCGCATCGCTGGTGTCTGTACGCTGGTGCTGGGGATGCTCACGGGCTGTCAGTCCGGATCGACACCCGATGTACTTGCCAGCGCAAAACAGGAAAGCAGCGATACAGTATCGGGCGCGCCGGCTAACATCGATGCTGCCAGCGCACATGTCGCGCTCTTCATCGATCGAAGCACAGCAGGCGCTGCGGGTGATTATCGTGACGGTGCGGCGCTCGCAGTGAAGGAGCTTGGGGCTGGCAAGTTATCACTCACTGTCGAGGATGTCGCGGCAGGTTCCGCCGATGCGGCGGGACAGGTGCAAAAGGCGGCGGCGGGTGGTGTGAAGTTCTTTATCGGATCACCTTCGCTGGCCGAGGCTGTCGCCACCGGAGCGAAAGGATCGCCGTTTGTGCTGCTTGCAAGCGAGCCGGTCGGAGATGGCGTTTCCATCATTTCCGACGAGATCGACGGCCTCATCGAGGTGGCGGCTTATGCGGCCGGCGCGGGCCGAACGCAGATCATGGCGGTGGCCGCACGCCCACTGAGCGATGCACAGGCGCAGCGCTTACGGGGTGGTATAAAGAAGGCGGGCGCGACCCTTGTCGATATCGTGACCGATCCCGGCTCGACGGCTGGCAAGAAGAGCCTTGCCAAGCTGGGAGATGTGCAGGCGGTGCTGTTGATCGGAGCCGATGCGCCGAAGGTCATCGCCCCGATCCTACGGCAGGGCGGCGTGTTGCCTGCCGATGTTCCTTTCCTCGGCACCGGCACATGGCCTGCCGAAAGCTATGCCGAACCCGCACTGGAAGGCTCGCTGCTTGCCCTGGTGGATCAGACCGCCCTGAAACGCATTTCTACCCGCTTTCAGGAAGCCTATGGGCGCGCCCTTTCCCTTGAAGCGGCCTATGCCTTTGACGCCGTCGCCGTCGCCGCCGGGATAGCGCGTGCGAAAGGCGAGCAGGGCCTGACCCCAGAAGCCCTGCACGCCACTTCGGGCTTTGCTGGCGCCACGGGCGTCTTCCGGTTCGATGCGAATGGCCGCGCCGAACGTCGCTTCGCAATTTACCGCCTGACCCGCGGTAAACCCAGCCTACTGGATGCTGCCCCGTCAGTGTTCTGAGGCGCGGATACCCGGAAGCGCGACGATCCGCGTTAATTGCGGGATCTCTTGCGTACACCTGTCGAGGCAAGTGATCTTGGAGTACCCAGCATTGCATGCCTTTGCATGCACTACCAGTTTATATATTTATATCAATTGCATCTGCGTTCTCACCTTTGTTCTCCTTGGCGCGCCATTTCAATATAAAATTATGAAGATGCCGATTTCCTACGGAAGTGAGCGCGGGCCGCGGTGCTTGAGGGCCAAAAATCAGGCGTTTATCTGCTGATGCCGAACGGTGGATTAGCGTGTTGGATGAGTTCGCGGGCTTGGTCGGGGAACCAGTTGCCGGCCGGCGGTGCCGCGATGCCTCGGGCGGGGTCGAGCGGGCCGGGCGTGCCACGGTGGCAGGGGCCGTCGGATTCGCCGGGGACCTTTATCCAGAGGAAGGCGTCGATATAGGGGTTGTCCGTCTGGAGCGTGGGGCGCCGGCCAAGGCCGCGTCCGGGTGGATTGCACCAGGTCTCGGCATCCTTGTACCGTCCGTCCGGCGGGTTCCATGAACCTGCGCCGTTGCGGCTGGTGTCGATGACGGCGTGCTTTTGCCTTACCGGATCGCGCGTCAGTCCGGCCTCCGCGAAAGCACGGTCGTAGGCGCGGTCCGTTTCCGCCCAGGTCGGCATGTCGTCGTCGTTCGCCGGATGGAACTGGCTGGGGCAGCTTCTTGCTTCCAGCGCCCCTGCCGTGACCAGGGCAAGGCAATCGCTCAGCCAGGCGGCATACCGCGTGATCCGGTCGTCGCTCTCGAAATTCGAGACGTTGAGGAAAAATCCGTCCGCCTTGCCGATATTCGCCTTGGTCAGGCGGTCGGCGGCATCGCCGGGGGGAAGCCAATTGCTGCCCGTGCCATCGAGATACACGCGGGCGCCGGGCATCGCCTTGAGGATTTCCACCGCCCGGCTCAACTGGGCGAACCGTTCCGCCGCGGCATGGGCGGGATCGGCCCCTTCCGGCCTGCAGGGCTCCGGATCGCCGTCGACGTTCCGGTTGAAGGGAATGACGCCGAGGCCGTCCGGCTCGAGGACGACGATCGCCTTCCCTTTGCCGATCCCGGCGGCGAAGGCTTCGATCCATCGGATATAGGCGGCCGTATCCCTTGCGCCGCCAGCCGAATAGAGGGCGCAATCCCGGTGAGGGATATTGTAGGCCACGAGGACCGGGACCGCACCCTCCGCCGCGGCCCTGTCCATGACATCGGCGACGGCCGCTCTCGCCTCCTCAGGAGAGCTCTCCATGAACCACGTCGCCGAGGGAACGCGCGCGAGGGCAAGGGCATCCGCCCTCGCCTGCCCTTCCAGCACCTCCGCCGCGGCGGCCGCGCCGCTCCTGTCGTTAACGAAGAGTTTTTCCGGCTCCTGAGAGACGGCGGCGGGGACTGCTGCAAGTGCGAAACAGGCCACGGCGAGGATGGTTGCAACAGCCCTTTTCCAGTGCAAGCGGGCGGGGACGCGGAGGTCTCTGCCCGCTTGTCGGCCGCCCGGTTTCACTGGCGCCTGTCCCGTTCGGTGCGCATTTCCGCAAGGGCGCGGATGGCGTCCTGCTGGCCGGTCTCGCCGAGAGCCTCGAAGAGGCGCATGGCGTCGGCGCGCAGGCCGAGATTCTTGTAGGCATAGGCGCGCAGCACCATCAGGTCGGTCGGCTCGTTCACGATCTGCCTGCGCTGGTCGAGAAATACGAGCGCTTCCCGGTAGCGTGATGCGCGGAAGCTGCTGACGGCCCTGTCGGCGAGAATCGCGGCCTGCAGCTCGCCGCCGCGGCGGCCGTCGAGCTTCGCCTTCGTGGCGGCAACGGCGGCGTCGCTCGTCAGGCCGGCCCGCAGATAGGCAAGGCTCTGGCCATAGGCCGCGTCGCTGCGCGTCTGCCCCTCGCCCGCCAGCGCCGCCTCGAAGGCCTGTGCCGCTTCCAGCGGACGGTTGATCTCCATCAGGCACCAGCCGAGCGCCAATGCGCTTCCCGGGGCAAGGCCGTGCAGGCCGCGGGCGGTGCGGCAGCTCGTGCCCGTGCCTTCCGCCCGGCGCGCCGCGCGCTTGCTCCGCTGCGGGCGCACGGCGACCTCCTCGACGGCGGGGCGGCGCTCCTCGGCCCGCTCCTGCGTCTCCACGCTCGCCACCGGCAACTTGCGGCGCGGCGGGACCGAAGCGTCTTCCTCGCCGCGGCCTTCGCCGAGCCGTGCGATGCGTTCCGAGCGCTTGCCCCAGGCCTGCTTGACGGCGGCAAGGCCGGCCGTGTCGTCGAGGCGCAGGCGCGCGACGCCGAGCCCGTAGGCGGCCGGCTCGTAGTCCGCCTTCCAGGACAGCACCTGCGCGAACCATTGCTCGGCCGTCCGCGGCTGATCCATGGCGAGCGCATACCAGCCGAACTGCTCGCCGGTCTCCGGATTCTTCTGCTCCAGCGTCACCGCGGCGATGCGGCCGAGCACGTTCGTGTCCAGCACCGGCACGGGGTCGAGCGCCAGGAGGTTGGCGGTCGCGGCGAGATAGGTCTGCATCGCCTGGTCGGAGCTTGTCCGCCAAGGATACATCACATCCTCCGCCTCGGCCGGCATCTTGCGGGCGAGCAGGATGAGGGCGAGGCCCTGCGAGGCTGACGCGGAATCCTCGATGGCCCGCGCCTTGCGGAAGAAGGGTTCGGCGACGGCATTCTCGTCGCGGCGAAGGTGATACCAGCCGAGCAGCAGGGCATCGGAGGCGAGCCCCTCCTCCGCCACCAGCTTCTCGACGGTCTTGAGATAGGCGGGCGCGACCGTCAGGGCCGGGTCCTCCGCACCCTCGCCGACGAAGCGGCGGGCAAGGTCGTTGCGGATCGCGTCGAATTCCTGGGAGCCGTCCGTTCCAGCATGCTCGCGCGCGAGCAGGTCCTGCATGTCGGCATAGCCGAGCAGCACGGATGCCTTCTGCACGGTCGCGATGCGGACCGGCGCGTCCGTGCAGTTGTTCAGCATGTAGAGATAGGCATCCTTGGCGCGTTGCAGGCGGTCCGTCCTGGCGAAGGCCTCGGCGACGCGCCAGAGCACATCCGCATCGCTGCAGGTCAGGAGGCTCGGCGTTTCCGCGCCGATCCGCACGACCTCCTCGTTTCGCCCGCCGTTCGAGGCGGAGACGAGCGCGGCGCGTTTTTCCGCGACGTCCAGCCGTTCGACGAGGTCGGCCGGCGGGGTCCATTGCGGGTCCTGCTTCCGGCGTTCGGCAATCGCCGCGCGCACGTCGGCATACCGCGACTGGCTGTAGAGCGCCCACATCGCCTCGAGCTGCCGGTCCTCGTTGACCGGAACGGCAAGGGGATTTTCCGGCGGCGTCCAGGTGGGGTAGAGCGTGCGCAGGCGGGCGATCTCGGCATTGAGCCGGGCGGTATCGCCGCGGGCCGCGAAATAGCGCAGCGCACTTTCGTCGACGACGGGCTTGGCGAACGTCGCGTCCACGCCTTGCCCGGCATCCGCATCGGCCCCCTTCCCGGCCTGCGCGACGAGCCGGCGCGGCTGCCTGGCGTTTGCGGCATCACTCGCGTCGAGGCCCGGCATCTGGCCGTCGGATATGGAAAAAGGCTGGCCGGCCAGGCTGGCCGCACCGGCAGAGACGAGGACGAACGCCATCAAGATCGACTTCATCCCGACCTTCCCCGGTATGCTAGCCACATCCGGCTCCCGGCCTGGACCGCGGCGACACCATGCGCCATGAACGACGGGACATGTCGCCATGTCCCCCAGGAAGAGCCAACCAGACCCGATAAAAGCGCGATATGGTTAACCACTCGTAAAAACCGGCTCACGAAGGCCTTCCGAAACGTCGCAGCAGCCCCGAAGTGGCAATGCCGAGAAGGATCGAAAGGAGGCAGAAGATCGCCGCATAGGCGAGGATGTTCGAGGAAAGCCAGTTGGCGGCGATGAGGCGCAGGTTCGCGAAGCTCCAGGGCTGGGTGGTAACGAACCGCGTGCGGGCGGCGGCGCGCGTATCGAGCGCGCCGGCATCCTCGCCCGCAAGGCTGGCATAGCCGTCGAGCTGCTGCCAGCGGACATCCTGTGCAAGGTCGTCCATGCCGGCCTTGAGCGCCGCGCCGCTCGGGGCCGTCAGCACGGTCCATGTCGCCGTTTCTTCCGGATTGTCGCCCTGCGCGACGAGGAAGCGCGCTTTCTCGTCCGGCGCAACCGGCGTTTCCGCCCCCGGCAGCAGGGAGAGCGAGGAGAAGGATATGTCGAACGTGGCCTGCAGCCAGGATTCGAGCGCGGAAATCTGCCCGCGCCATGAGCCGCCGCGCACGCGCGATTGCCATTCGGCGAAGGCTTCCTGCGTCGCCCCCTGCTGCGAGCCGCCCGAGGCCGGCGCACCCCAGGCGGATGCGCTTTCGGCCGCGATATGGGCCTGGCCGAGAACGAGGGGCGGAAGCTGCGAGATCGTGCCGACGAGGATGGCGTCGCGCCCGCTGATCGCCAGCGCCGAGGTTTCCGGCCGCACCCGTATGGCGCGGCCGCTCGATACCGCCAGCTTGCCGAGGAAGGTCGCAGCGGCCGACAGCGTGTCGCCGTCGAGGCGGTCGAGATAGAGCGCGGCCGGATCGGCCTGCCCGTTATAGGGAAAGCCGGTGCCCGAAAGCGCGGCGAGGTTCGGAAGCTGCGCGATGCGGGCAAAGCGCGGCAGGCGGAATTCGGAGGAATCGAAGAGGGCGAAGCGCGGCTCGGCAAGTGCCGTGGCGCCGGGCGCGCAGACCGTGTCGGCCCTGGTCATCAACACCGCCTCCAGGTCGATGCGGTTGGGCCCGGGCCTGAGGTGGCGCATCGTCACCCGGATCGGCAGGTGGCGGAAGATACCGCCGTTCCGGCTGGTGATCGGCACGGTGGAGGCAATGCTGCCATTGACATAGACGTCGACATGGCTGCCCGGCAGCACTTCTGCGGAATAGGCCGCGTCGAGCAGGAGCGTCGCCTCGCCATAGGCGCCGGCGTAGAAATCCGACGGGATGCCGATATCGAAGCCGGCGCGGAAGCGGCGGCCGCCGAACTCACTGGTGCGCACCCCAAGCGAGGCGAAGGTCAAAAGCGCCTCGCCCGTCACCAGCGGCATTTCACTGGCATTGCGCTGGCGCACGCTGAGCGCTTCCCGGTTGACGCCCGGCGGCCGGTCGACGGGGGAGACGATGCCCTCCACCGCCGCCTCGATCGACGGCCAGTCCGGCCCGCTGACGACGAAGACCTTGCGGTCGGCGGAAGACGTATCGACGAAGGTGGAGATCGCGGAGGAGCGCGCGGTCGCCGGCAGGTCGGGCAGGATGGGTGAAAGATCGTCGGCCGTGCCGACCAGGACCGTGAGGTCGCCGGGCCCGGCCGTCTTCGGCAACGTCTCGACGACATCGAAGGTCTGGTTCGGCATCTTCGCCATCAGCGCCAGTCCCTGGCCGAGGCGCATGAGGGCGTTAGCCGCTGCCGGCTGGCCCATTTCCGGCACGACCATCGTAAAGCGCGTCCGCCCCTCGGGCCCGACGCCGATGGCGGCGATGTCATCGGCCGTCAGCAGCCGACCGTCCGTCTCGCGCGGCACCGCAAGATAGGTGCGCGCGGGGTCGACCGCGGTCCAGAGGTCGTAGGTCGAGCGGATCGTGCAGTCTGTGCGGTGGCGCTGCGCCACAGAAAAGGTGACGCGGTTGACGCCCGGCCGCAGCAGGCCGGCGGGCAGATCGAAACGGATGTCCTTCGTGCCTTCCGGCGACTGGATCGGCACACTGCCGACCGAAACGTCATTGACGACGACCGTGAGGTTCGAGGATTCCGGCGCGACGACGACGGCGTTGGAATAGCCGAGATGGATCGCGGTCGCCACGCTCGCCTGCGCCTTCGTCAGGTAGATGGGGAAGGACTGGCTGTCGACCTCGCCGCCGAGGAGCAGCGAGGCGGCCGGGATGATGTAGCGCCGGACGTCGGCATCCGCCGGAGGGGCCTTCTTTTCCGGCATCGTCGTGACGACGGGCTCGTTCCCGCCGGCCTCCGGCGTCCTGTCGCCGGCCGGGCGCTCGCCGGACATGTCGAAGGGGACCGCGCTTTCCTGCGCGAAGCCGGCCGGGGCGAAGAGGACGAGGGAAAGGCCGAGCATGACCGCCCTTGCAACGGAGAAGGTCACGATGCGGCCTCCTCTTTGCGCCCGCCCATGCTGCGCAGGAGATAGAGGAGCCCGCGGCTCGTCTGGTAGAGCGCGATGCCGAGGAACCACAGCGTGCCGCGCACGAGGCCCGGATTGGACCGGCGGGAAACCTGGAAATCGCTCCATTGGTTGGAGTTGGCGAAGATCAGGTCGGCGACGAGCGCATGGTGGCGCGCGACCTCCGGCATGAAGCGGCAGCCGATCGCCACGACGTTGCCGAGGTTCTCGTGGTTGCGGATGTCGACCGGCAGCGCCTCCTCGTGCTCGGCGCCGTAGGGCACGAAGCGCAGTTCGGCGGTGGCACCGACGGGCACCTCCGTTTCGAGCCCGAAGACCTGCATGCGCGCGCCGTGCGCCGAGACGTTCTCCAGCGTCGCGGGATAATCCCGCCCGCCGAAGACGAAGCTGCAGCGGCGCTTGATCGTGACGCGCCGGCTTGCCGCCCGTTCGCTGCGCTCGGAGACGACACCGAGGGCGCATCCGGCGATGAGGAGGTTCAGGAGGTTCCACCCGCCGACGACGAAGGTGACGTCCGCCTTGTAGGGCTCGGAATAGAAGCGGTAGATGCTCATCAGGAAGGCGACGAACAGCACGGCGAAGATCACGAAGAACGGCCGGCTGATCTCCGAAAGCCGCGAGACCTTGATCGATTCGTCCTTCGCCGTGACCTTGAAGGTCGGCTTGGTCGGATTGAGCATGACCGAGATGACGGCGGGCAGCAGATGCACGCTCTGCACATACTCATAGAGCTCGGAGATCCACGGCCAGCGGAACGAGCCGTAGAGATAGTTCTGCATCATGAGGTTCACGAGCATGTAGGCGAGCGTATAGCCGAGGAACTCGCCGCCCGAGGCCGTGAATATCTCCAGGTCGAAGAAGAGGTAGAAGAGCGGGGCGAAGAGGAAGATAGTGCGCGGGAACGGGAACAGCCAGAACAGCATGGAGGACATGTAGCAAAGACGCTGCGAGGGCGAGAGCCCGCGCTTGAAGAGCGGGAAGCGGAAGCGCAGGATCTGCATCATGCCCTGCGCCCAGCGGCTGCGCTGGCCGATGAAGCTGGCGAAGGTGGCCGGCTGGAGGCCGGCGATCAGCGGCTTGTCGACATAGACGCTGTTCCAGCCGCGCGAATGCAGCGCCAGCGCCGTCTCGCAGTCCTCGGTGATGGAAAGGCCGGAAAAGCCGCCCCCCTCGTTGAGCGCGGCGCGCCGCAGCACGGCCGCCGAGCCGCAGAAGAAGGCCGCGTTCCACTTGTCGAGGCCGCGCTGGATGATGCCGTAGAACATCTCGTTCTCGCTCGGCATCGTCTCGAAGGTGCGCAGGTTCCGCTCCAGCGGGTCGGGGTTCAGGAAGAAATGCGGCGTCTGGACGAGGAAGAGCTTCGGATCGTCGGCGAAATAGCCGACCGTCTCGCGCAGGAAGTCGCGCGCGGGGGCATGGTCGGCATCGAAGACGGCGATGAGCTCGCCGGTCGAGTGCTGCATGCCGTTGTTCATGTTGCCGGCCTTGGCGTGCTCGTTGCGCGCGCGCGTCAGGTAGTTGACGCCGAGATCGTGGCAGAGCGCCTGCAATTCGCGGTGGCGCGCGCCGGCCATCTGGGCTTCCACCACGGAGGCCGCGTTGCGCTTCTGCTCGGTGCCGCCGTCGTCGAGCAGCCAGACCGTCAGCTTGTCCGCCGGGTAGTCCATCGCCTTCGCCGCGGCGAGCGTGTTGGCAAGAAGGGCCGTATCCTCGTTGTAGCTCGGCACGAAGACGTCCACGGAGGGCAGCCTTCCGTCCACCGCCGTGCGGCTCTTGCGCGGGGGCATCGGCATGGCCACGACGAAGAGGCTGAGGGCCAGCATCATCACGCTGTACATCTCAGCGAGATAGACCAGGAAGCCCGGGATGAAGTTCTCGAGCTGGTTGACCGGCGGCAGGGTGCTCGTCGTGCGCCAGTAGACGTAGCGCAGCACCACCGCGGTGCCGAAGGCGAGCGCGATGAGCCGCCAGGTGCCCTCGGCGCGCAGCACCTTGATCACCGCCATGAACGTGACCACGGCGATGCTGGCGACCAGCTGTGTCTGAAGATTGATAGGCAGCGTGATCACAAGGATCACCAGGGCGGACACGAGCGCCCACAGGATAACCGTGCCGGAATGTCTCATACACCCGTCCTTCGCCATCATAGCGTTGGGGCAAGATTTACCGTGAGACCCTTAAGGAAAAATTTAGGCTAGCGGCCCGGACGTCATTTGCAGGTCGCCGACCCCGATGCGCCCGTCACGCAGACCGGCGACGGCACCACGACGGCATCGGTCGCGATCGCCGTGGCATTGCCGCCGGTGGGCGAGGGAACGATGACGGCGCTGCCCGTTCCCGCCGTTTCCGCCCGCAGGGCCGGCTTCCTTTCCGGCACCGCACGGGCCCGGACGACATGTCCTTCCGGCTCCGCCGCCGCCTTGCGCTCGTCGAGCGGCACGCGCAACGGCTCGCCGCCGCCGATCTCGCCGTCCACGGACGCGGGCTTGCCGTAAGGGTTCCACGTCGCGCCGGCAAAGCCGCCGACGATGGTATAGCCGTACATCAATTCGACCAGGTCCTTCTCCGAGGCGCCCGCCTCGCACACGCGAAGGCGGATCTGGATCATGCCGAGGCTGTTGAGCTTGTTACGGTCGGCCTCGTCGGAACGGATCTGCTGCCAGCCGTAGAGGCAGCCGTCATTGCCGGCGCCACGGCCGTAGGCGTAGCCGAACGGCCCGTAGCCGTTGCGCACGAAATTGGAGGAGATCGCAAGCGCCCGGCCGGGAAAATAGGTCCGGATCTCGGACTGGATCGCCGAATGGCGCACCGGCTTGAAGGCGAGCGTGCCGCCGGGCATCGCGACCGTCTCGACCGGGCCGAAGGCCTGGATGCTCAGGAAATTCTGTCCGGGGGTGGCGGCGGATGTCGACAGCGCCACCTGCTGCTCGACGGCATTGGTGTATTGCCGCTGGACCACGCTGACGATGGAAGACGTGCCCGGCGCGGGCACGACCAATGCGCTCGAGGCCGGCACGATCACCGACGTCGTCGCGATACCCACGCCCGGCCGCGCCGCACATCCCGCGGCGGCCATCGCCGTGACCGCACCGAGGAGGGCGGCCCTTGCGAGGAACGGTCCACCGCGACGTGAAAAACGAATCTTCGCCGAATCTTCCATGGAGAAGTCATAGTTCGCCGGCCGGAAAATAGGAATCCCCAGATACGCGGCGAGACGAGAGCCGCCAAGGTCCGGCCTCCGGGCCCTATGCCTTGAGGTAGTTGATCACCGCATCGGCGATCATGCCCTTGTGCCGCATCATCGTCTCCTCTTCGGAGAGGTCGCGGCGGAAGATCATGCCGAACGTATGGCGGTTGGAAACGCGGAAGAAGCAGAAGGCGCTGATCAGCATGTGCACATCGATCGGGTCCGCCCGGCGCGTGAACACGCGGTGGATGTTCTCGATGCTGACCAACCGCACGAAATCGGGATCGGCCTCGTCATGGTCGAAGGTGGTCGAGATGAGGGTGCGGGTCTCGCGACAGGCGCGCTTCGGCACCGCTATGCGTTGCGAATTCCTCGGTGGCGACGATACGGACGCAGTACCTCCGAAATCGTGCTCGATATCCTGCCGGACA
>Ga0182740_1002377_pt1 | contig 11583 bp, 8 predicted proteins | sample eDN5th37CKraftBY_FD_128872 | JGI IMG/M metagenome (GOLD analysis project Ga0182740, IMG submission 128872) | Enriched backyard soil microbial communities from Emeryville, California, USA - eDNA 5th pass 37_C Kraft BY (version 2) (version 2) | ecosystem: Environmental > Terrestrial > Soil >...
AAGGCCGAAGCCCTTGATCGTGTAGGCGATGAAGCAGCACGGCTTGTCGGCCGGCGCGCGCTCGAAGGCGTCGAGCACGCTCTCCATGTCGTGACCGCCGAGATTGGTCATGAGGCGCGCGAGCGCATCGTCATCGCGGCGCTGGATGATCGCGAGCGTGTCGGGATGCGCGGCGAAATCCGCTTCGAGCTGGCGCCGCCAACCCTTCGCGCCTTCGAACACGAGCGCCGAGTAGAGCTGGTTCGGGCAATCCGCGATCCAGTCACGCAGGCGCTCGCCGCCAGGCTCGGCGAAGGCCGCCTCCTGCAGCTTGCCGTACTTGATGAGGATGACCTCCCAGCCGAGGTTCTCGAACATCCCCGCGACCTTCATGAAGAGCTTGTCGGAGACGACCGAGTCGAGGCTCTGGCGATTGTAGTCGACGACCCACCAGCAGTTTTTGAGCCCGTGCTTCCAGTACTCGAGTAGCGCTTCGTGGACGTTGCCCTCGTCGAACTCGGCGTCGCCCATGAGCGCGATCATGCGGCCCTTCGGCCAGTCGCGGCTCCAGCCCTTCGCGTGCACGTAGTCCTGGATGAGGCTCGCGAAGCCTGTCGCGGCGACGCCGAGACCGACGGAGCCCGTCGAGAAATCGACGTCGTCCTTGTCCTTGGTCCGCGAGGGATAGGACTGCGCACCACCGAAAGCACGGAAGTTCTGCAGCTTGTCGAGCGACTGATTGCCGAGCAGGTACTGGATCGCGTGGAAGATCGGACTCGCGTGCGGCTTCACCGCGATCCGGTCCTCGGGTCTGAGCACATGGAAATAGAGCGCCGTCATCAGCGTCGCGAGCGAGGCGGACGAGGCCTGATGCCCGCCGACCTTGAGGCCGTCGCCGCGGTCCACCTCATGGTTCGCGTGGTGGATCATGTAGGTCGAGAGCCAGAGCACCTTGCGCTCGAGCTCGCGCAGCATGGCGAGGGTGGCAGTGCGGTCGTGCGAGATGGCGTCCTGCATAGGTGGCCTCGGCGGTCGGGCGTGCGATTAACCGAGACTACGCCCGATGCCGTGGTGAGGGTTTGCAAACTACGCCATGCGGGGCGTATAAATTGGCAGCTTCAGCCGATGGTCGGATGGAAAATGGTCGAATCAGCCAATATCGCACTCGATCGCATCGATCGCCGACTCCTGGCCGCGCTCCAGGAGAACGGGCGCCTCACGGTCGCAGAACTTGCCGACAAGGTCGGCCTGACCGCAAGCCCCTGCTCCCGCCGCCTGCGCATTCTGGAGGAGGGCGGGATCATCAATCGCTATGCGGCGCTGCTCGACCAAAAGAAGGTCGGCCTGCCGGTCAGCGTGTTTGTCTCGATCAAGCTCGAGCGGCAGCAGGAGGACAAGCTGCACCGCTTCGAGGACGCCATCCGTCGCTGCCCCGAGGTGCTCGAATGCTACCTCATGACCGGCCCGCGGGATTATCTGCTCCGCGTGGTCGCGCGCGACCTCGCCGACTACGAGCGCTTCGTGAAGGATACGCTCACGCGCATCGACGGCATCGCCAACATCGAGTCGAGCTTCGCGCTCGGTCAGGTGAAGCACTCGAGCGCGCTGCCGCTGGAAACGCGGTGAGGTATTTGCCTTCTTACTTCAGCCCGGGTGCTCCGCCCCACTTCATGGTGAAGCCCACCGAGAAGACGTCCACGCTCGAGCTCGTGTCGGCGAAGAGCGTCGGCGGAGTGCCGGTTGTGAGATTGCGCTCGAGCGATGCGTCCTGAACGAACACGTGGCTGTAGCCGAAGTTGAACGCCATGGTCTCGGTGAACTGATACGTGCCGCCGATGCTCAGCCAGACGCGGTCGGCATCGGGGATCTGCACCAGCCGCTCCGTCGCGTCCTGCACAGGCGAAATCTCGTAGGCGGCGCCGGCCCGGAGCATGAGCTTGGGGCTGACATTCCATTCGCCGCCGAGCGCGAACAGCCAACCGTCGTGCCACTGGAAATCCAGCTTGAGGCCGACCGGATCAATGGGGATCACGCCAAGCGCGCTCCATCGGGTCCATTCGACCGTGCCCAACACGCGAAACGCGGGGTTCACCGCCTGCGAGAAGCTGAACGTGACCTTGTCCGGCGTGGTGACGTCGGCCGAGATCGGCACCGAACCGCCGCGGACAACCGGACCGCTGAGGCTGCCATCGAGGGAATGCTTGATCGACGAGCGATAGCCGAGGCCGATCGACGTGCCGGGGTTGGGCATCCAGTTGATGCCGGCGGTGAACCCGGCCGAAACATCGTCGCCGGAGATCGTATTGCTCGCATTGCCCGGCGCAAGGCTCGAAGCCGACCGCAGATGCATCAGGTCGAGCAACTGCACTTGGAGACCCACGCCGACGGAGAGGCCGGGCGCGATCTCGTAGGACATCGACGGATTGACGTTGATGCTGAACAGTTTCGCCGAGCGTGCGTGCAGCTGGCCGATCCATTCCCGATTGTCGGGCTTGATCGACGTGCCGAACTGGGAGTTCATGGCGAGGGCGAACACGGTGCGGCTGTCCAGCCGGTAAGCCATGTAGCTGGCCGGGACCAGCACGGCGCCACCGATGTCGACATTGCAATCGAAGCTGGCGCAGTTGACGGCGCCCGGCACGCCGCCGCCCGAGAGCTCAGTGGCTTTGATCTGCGAATTGACGTTGAGCAGCGAATAGCTCGAGTCGGTGACCAGCCCGTAGCCCACATATGCGGATGCTGCCGGGTTCCAGAAGATGGACGAGAGGCTGTTGCCGCCTGCGGCGGCGCCGGCGAACGACATGCCCTGGAAGTAGGAGGACTGTTCGCGGACCTCGAAGCCGCCGGCCATGGCCGGCCCACTCACGCAGAATACTGCCGTAGCAATGACCGACGCGCGCAGCGCGGCCCTGAACCCACCAACGCGATACATGTGCTTCCCCCAACTCACCGCCTCCGGTTTGCCCGGTATTATCGACGCACGGCTGGACCTTTTCGGTCCACGCAGACAGCATATCCCGCTGCGCCTGAGCGCGCGTCACAGAATCGTCAGCGCGCGGAGTCTTAATGATCTCCTCGTCACATTTGCGCAACAAGCGGGTCGCAGAGCACGCGGACGCGGGGACAGGAAGCGCCCGCGCGGCTTGCTCCAGGGGGCCTGATCGGGTGCAGGGGCATGCCCAGAGGCATGAGGCCCTGCTCGCGTCGGAGGCGTCTCCTAAACCTCCGCCTTGCCCGCGATCTTGATCGCGAACGCGTAGTCCAGCGCAACTTCCTTGAGCGACTCGAAACGTCCCGAGGCACCGCCGTGACCGGCTTCCATGTTCGTCTTGAGCAGCAGGAGCTTGCTCGACGTGTTGCGCTCGCGCAGACGCGCGATCCACTTCGCCGGCTCCCAGTACGTCACGCGCGGGTCCGTGAGGCCGCCGTACGCGAAGATGTGCGGATAGGCTTTGCGCTCGACGTTGTCATAGGGGCTGTAGCTGCGAATGAGCCTGAAGGCCTCCTCCGAGCGAATGGGATCGCCCCACTCGGGCCACTCCGGCGGCGTCAACGGCAGCGTGTCGTCGAGCATGGTGTTGAGCACGTCGACGAACGGGACGTCCGCAATGATGCCGAGAAAGAGATCGGGCGCGAGGTTGGCAACGACACCCATGAGCATGCCGCCCGCGGAGCCGCCATTCGCGACGATGCGGCCGCGCTTCGTCCAGCCGATCTTCACGAGGTGCTCGCCCGCGGCGACGAAGTCGGTGAAGGTGTTCATCTTGGTGCGGGCTTTGCCGCCCGTGTACCAACGGTAGCCCTTGTCCTTGCCGCCGCGCACATGCGCGATGGCGAAGATGAAACCGCGATCGACCAGCGAGAGCCGCGTCGTCGAGAAGCTCGCGGGAATGGTGATGCCGTACGAGCCGTAGCCGTAGAGGAAGAGTGGCGCCGAGCCGTCGAGCGGCGTGCTCTTGTGATAGAGGACAGAGATCGGCACCATCTCGCCGTCGGCGGCCGGTGCTTCGATGCGGCGCGTCACGTAGTCGGCGGCATTGTGCCCGCTCGGCACTTCCTGCGTCTTGCGCAGGATGCGCACGCGCGTCTCCATGTCGTAGTCGAACACCTGAGCCGGCGTCGTCATGGACGAATACGAGAAGCGCAGCGCCGTCGTGTCGTATTCGTAGCCCGAGGACATGCCGAGGCTGTAGGCCTCCTCGTCGAAGGCAATGGCGTGCTCGGCGCCGTCGGCAAAGCGGCGGATGACGATGCGCGGCAGGCCGTTCTCGCGCTCGAGGCGCGAGAGATGATCCTTGAAGGCGGTGAAATCGAGGATCAGACGGCCGGGCTTATGCGGCAGTAACTCGCGCCAGTAGGCTTCCTGCGGCGTCGCGATCGGAGCGGTGACGATGCGGAAGTCCTCGGCATCGCCTGAGTTCGTGAGGATGATCAGGTCATCGCCGTGATGATCGACCGCGTATTCGTGGCCGAAGCGGCGCGGGCTCACGAGCTGCATCGGCCCTGTCGGATCGCGCGCATCGATGAAGCGGACCTCGCTCGTCTGGTGATCGTGCGCGTCGACGAGGATGTAGCGGCCGGACTGCGTCTCGCCGAGGCCGACGTAGAAGCCTTTGTCAGCTTCCTCGTAAATGAGCACATCGTCCTCGACCGGTGTGCCGAGCACGTGGCGATAGACGTGGAGCGGGCGGTGGTTCTCGTCGAGGCGGACATAGAAGAGCGTGCGGCTGTCCTCGGCCCAGATGCAGCCGCCGGCCGTATCGGGAATGACGTCGGTGAGGTCCTTGCCCGTCGCCAGGTCGCGGAAGCGGAGCATGTAGAACTCCGAGCCCTTGTCGTCGACGGCATAGGCGAGCGTACAGTGGTTGGGGCTGTGCGCGGCGCCGCCGAGCTGCCAGTAGGGCTTTCCTTCCGCTTCGAGATTGCCGTCGAGCAGGACGGTCTCGCTGTCGTCCGTGCCGCCGCGCGGCCGCCGCGTGAACCGCGGATACTGTGCGCCGGTGAGGTAGCGCGTGCCGTACTCCCACGGCCCGTCGGGACTTGGCACCGAGCTGTCGTCCTCCTTGATGCGCCCCTTCATCTCCGCGAAGAGCTTCTCCTGCAGTGCCTTGGTATCCGCGAGCATGTGCGCGGTGTAGGCGTTCTCGGCCTCGAGATAGGCGCGGATCTCGGGGTCGAGCACGGATGGATCGCGCATGACCTCCTGCCAGTTCGGCGCGCGCAGCCACGCATAGTCGTCGACGATCTCGACGCCGTGGTGGACTGCGGTCACGGGCTTGCGCGGCGCACGCGGCGGAGCAGGCGCGGTGGCCTGGGCGAGGGCGGGATCGGCTGGCATGGGGGGCTCCTCGGCGCGCGGCGCCTTTTCGATTGATTGTCGCCGCCGCGACGGGACGCGCAGTGGCAGGTCGTCGTTCGCGCGCAGGAGGGGGCGCGGCCCCGCTGCGTCTACTTCGGCTCGTGCTTCAAGGCGATGCCATTGATGCAGTAGCGGAGGCCCGTCGGCTGCGGACCGTCCTCGAAGACATGGCCGAGATGGGCGTCGCAACGGGCGCAGCGCACCTCGACGCGACGCATGAAGAACGAGCGGTCCTCATGCTCCGACACCGCTTCGCGGTCGATCGGCCTGTAGAAGCTCGGCCAGCCAGTGCCCGAGTCGAATTTGGTCTCCGAGGAGAACAGCGGTTCGCCGCACGCGACGCACTTGTAGATTCCGGCGGCCTTCAGCGCATTGTAGGGGTGGGTGAAGGCGCGCTCCGTGCCGTGTTGGCGGGTGATGGCGTACTGCTCCGGCGTCAACTCGGCGCGCCACTCGGCATCGGTCTTCGTCACTTTGTCCGCGCGCGTCTTCGTGTCGGCCATGACCCGCTCCTACGCTGATCGAGATTCACTGATGATGGCGGCCAGCCGCGAAGAGGCGGCCCGATCCGGATTCTGCTCATGAGTGAGATGCTGCCAGTCTGGACCAATTCAAGGGGCCGCGCCAGCCCTGGCGGTCACCCTCGCGTGTACGGAGGAGGGCTTAGTCTGCCCGCGGATCGCCGTTCTGGAATACCTTAAGCAAGAGCGCCCGCCAAAGCTTGAATGCTAGTGGAAAATTCAGCAAAGCCGGAACAGGATATTGGCGAAAAGAGGCCTTTTACTATATTGTGCGGCGCAATTGCCTTCCGGAGCGAAGTGGAGTATTGGCGATCTCTGATCATGGACTTCGATCAGCCTGACTGATTTCCACGCGATGTCATGAGGAGCCGGCGGGCAGCGTTGTGCCGGAAGATGTCGCGCCACGACAGGAGACGACAACCAATGGAAAACACTGGCGGAAATCACATGGTCGAGCTGACCGCCAAGATCGTCTCTGCTTATGTTGCCAACAACACGGTCGTTGCTTCGGATCTGCCAGCGCTTATCCGTGATGTGCACGACGCGCTCAACCGCGCCACCAACTACGAACCCGTAGTCGACAGCGAGGAGCTGAAGCCGGCGATCCCGGTGAAGCGCTCGGTGACCCCCGACTACATCATCTGCCTCGAGGACGGAAAACGCTTCAAGTCCCTGAAGCGGCACCTGCGGACCCACTACAAGCTTTCGCCCGAGGAATACCGCGCCAAGTGGAAGCTGCCGAACGATTATCCTATGGTGGCGCCGAACTATGCTGCAGCACGCTCGCAGCTCGCCAAGAAAATGGGCCTCGGCACCCGTAAGGACTGATCGCGTCCAATGTAAGGATCACATGCGCCAGGGGGATTGCGCAGTGATGACGTATCGACGGCGCTGCCCCGTGCGGCGCCAGCGAACCGTGCGCCCATGACCCGGCTCGCCCGCTCTCTCGATCATGTCCGCCCGCGCTACGACGTCATTGTCGTCGGCTCGGGTTACGGCGGCGGCGTCTCGGCCATGCGGCTGGCGCGAGCCGGCAAGCGCGTCGCCGTGATCGAGCGCGGCCGCGAGGTCGCCACTGGTGAATTTCCGAGCCGCTTTCCCGACATGCGCCACGAGATGCGCGTCACTGGCGGCCGCATGGCCATGGGCTCCGAGACAGGTCTCTACGATGTTCGCATCGGCGAGGACATGCACGTGCTCGTCGGGCGCGGGCTCGGCGGCGGCTCGCTCGTCAATGCCGGTGTCGCGCTGAGGCCTGACGCGCGCGTCTTCGCCGATCCTGTCTGGCCCGGCCAGATCCGCCAGGATGGCCTGCTCGACGCGGGCTATGCGCGCGCCCGCCGCTGGCTGCGTCCCGCGCGCGACCCACAGGCGGCGACGCTCACGAAGTTCAAGGCGCTCGAGGCCGCGAGCGCGGCGCTGGGCACGCCGCCCATCGCGCCCGAGATCGTTGTCGGCTTCGCCGATACGGTCAATCCAGCCGGTATCGCACAGCCTGCCTGCACACGCTGCGGCGACTGCTGCGCGGGCTGCAATGTCGGCGCCAAGAACACTGTCGCACTGACCTATCTGCCAGAGGCCGTACGTCACGGCGCCGAACTCTTCACGCACGGCCGCGTCCTCCACGTCGTCCCCGCGCCGGCGGGCGGCTGGCACGTTCAAATCGAACGCGTGGATACGCCCGGTCCGGGCCATGACAAGCAGCTTACGCTCGCCGCGGACATGGTGATCCTCGCTGCCGGCACGCTCGGCTCGACCGAGATCCTGCTGCGCTCGCGCGAGAAAGGGCTCGCGCTTTCCGACCGCCTTGGCGCGCGCTTCTCGGCGAACGGCGACATCATCGCGTTCGGCTATGGCGCCAAGGTGCCGGTCAACGCCGTCGGCGTCGGCCATCCGGCGAAGATCGAGGGAATGAACGTCGGCGCTTCGGTATCGGGTCAGATCGAGATCGTCGATCGCCATGATCTCGCGAACTCCGTAACCATCCAGGAAGGCGTGCTGCCCTCCGCCCTTGCGCCCATACTGCCGGTGATGTTCGTGCCGAACGGACGCCTGCTCGGCGCCCTGCAGAGCCTCGTCAGCGGCGTCTACAAGGGTCCGTTCGCGAGCCTGCAGACTTTCTTTGCCGTTTCACACGACACCGCCGCCGGGCGCTTTCATCTCAATGACGACCGCCTTGTGCTCTGCTGGCCGGGCGCGAAGGACGAGGCCGTCTATCAGCGCCTCGACGCGGCGCTGGCCGCACTCGTCGGAAAAGTCGGCGGTAGCTACGTGAAGAATCCGCTCGCCGGTAGCGTCATGGGAAATCAGCCCGCGACAGCGCATCCACTCGGCGGCTGCGCCATGGGCACGGATCGCTCCTCGGGTGTCGTCGATCATGCCGGACGCGTGTTCGATGGTACGGCCGACAAGGGTGCGAGCGCAGTTCACGCCGGCCTGCACGTCATCGACGGCGCGATCATTCCGCGCTCGCTCGGCGTGAACCCACTGCTGACGATCACCGCGCTCGCCGAGCGCGCCATGCTGCACGTCACGCGCGAGCACGGTCTCGCGTGCGTGGATTAGGTCGCTTCGCGAGTGGGGCCGCATGTCTCTGGCATGCCTTCGGCATGCCCCCACGCCCCAATCGGGGGACACTCCCGCACCCCCGTTTTCTTAGGACTTGGAGCGTGCAGCGAGCGCACCGCGCATCCCCTCTCCCCGCTTTCGCGGGGAGAGCGCTACGGTGAGGGGCGGGAGCTTGTTCGACGTTGGCGTATGCCGCCGCCCCTCATCCTAACCTTCTCCCCGTATAGGACGGGGAGAAGGGACATGGCGGCGCTCGCGGCGACCGCCAGATCTCTCGCTCCTGCCGCCGCGGGCATAGCACAACGGATTGGTCGCGGAGCACCTCTTCCCAGTAGCCCGCGGCAAGTAAGCAAATCCTGCACTTACCGCGGCGCAGGTCGCGGCAAGGGCAGCGGCGTTTGCTGCGCCGGCGTCTGCGAAGGCTCGGCCGCAGCCGGCGTCGCTTGAGTGGGCTGGCTGATCGGTGGCCACGCGATGTCGTCGGCGCGCCCGGTCTTGGGCTCGAGCTGCTCGCCGCGCACGAGCACGCGGAAGAACGGCGTCTGGCTCGGCAGCGCGCGGCGCCGCTGGGCGCCGGACGTGGATGGCGTGGAGATCGTGCGCGAAAGCGTCAGGCCGCCGGGAATCTCGCGAACCAGCACCTCGCCGGGCTGGGTCGTGCGATCGCTGGCCGCGCGGCGCCCAAGGAGCGCCATGAGGCTCCCGGGAATGGCGGGCCGCGGCAGCTCGACGGCCACCGTCTCGTGGCGACCCGAACCGCCGTTGTCCGAAATCGTCACGCGCCCGTTGTCGGCCTTGAGGTCGCCCTCGCCAGATTGTGCCGCCGCGCGCGCAGCGGATGCGGTCGGTTTGCCGTCCGGTTTCGCCGCCGCTTGCGCTCGCGTCGCGGTATCTCCTGCTGGCGACTGCCGCAGAGGCCGGATGAGGCGCTGCTCGGATTCGCTCCCCGCGAGCGGAATGGAGCGCTGGGCGCGCGCCTGCGTGATATCGCGTTTCAGCTCGCGCTCGACGAAGTGGGCGAGCTTGCGATTGCCGGCCTGCGTGAACGTGATGCCGTCGCCCTGGCGCAGCAGCCGGTTGGTACCGGAGATGTCGGGGCCGTAGGGATTGTACCGGCCGTCCTCGTTGGCGGTTGCAGCGTAGATATCGATCATCTTCTGGCCGGCCGCGTAGGCACGCTCGCGGATCACGCCGCTGATCGCCTGCAGCTCCTCGTTGACATCCGGTCGGCGCACGATCGGCAGGCCCACCCAGTAGACGGCAATGCGCTGGGCGCGGAAAGCACGCATGATCCGGTCGACGCGCCGGCCATACTCCTGCTGCCAGATCTCGGAGCCGACCGGCGCCCGCCGCCCGTTGGCGAGGCGCATGGGGTAGCGGTCGTTGAGGCCAATCATAATGACGATGATGTTGGCATTGCTGCGCGCGAGTTCGCTGACGATCTCGCTCACGTCCTCGTCGAAGCCGGCGCGCAGCAGGCTCTGCACCGGGCGGTGGCGCCGCTGGATGGAGATGCGCGGCTCGTCGGCAAGCTGTTCGACGAGGCCCGTCAACAGGCCCTCGGCCAGCACGTCGCCCCACACTTCGAGCCGGTAGGTGTCGTTCTCGGGGAAGGGCGTGATGTAGCTCGTGCTGAGCGCCGGTCCTTGCGCTGCGGCGGGTGACGCGGCGCCGAGGAAGAGCGTCGCCAGCAAGACAAGCGCGAGGCCGAGCATCCTCGACGCTCCCGCACGCCCGCCTGCACCGCCCATGTCACCGTCCATCGGCAAGGCCTCTGCGAAGGTGCTCAAGCACTTCCTGGCGCGGCCAGCAGCCGACCTTCATGCGCACACTGCGCTCGTACTGTCCGATTAGCCAGCGCGTATTGGAGCCGATCTTGCCGTCGATCTTGTCGATCGCCGCACCGCGCTTCTTGAGTTGCGCCTGGATCTCCGCGATCTCCCTGTCCGGGAGCTGGCGAATCTCAGTCCAGGGCGTCTTGAAGTCGCCGCCGCCCGCGATCCGGTCGGCGAGGTGCCCGACGAACGTCGCATAGAGATCGGACATGTTATAGGCGCGGATCACCTTGAAATTCTCCGTCGCGAGGAACGAGGGGCCGAAGGCACCCGCCGGCGACATGAGATAGGCCTCGTGATCGAGCAGCGCGCGGGCGAACGGCTTGCCGTCGGCGCGCCTCACGCCGAGCTTTGCCCATTCGCGGATCGTGCGGCTGTTGGCCGGGCCTTCCTGCGCGCAATCCACTTTCTCACTCAGACGAATCTCGATGCCCCAGGGCAGGCCCTTGATCCAGCCTTTCAGCTTGAGCTGCTTTGCGGCCGAGCCGAGCGCGTCGGCCGTCGAGCCGAAGAGATCGAGCTTGCCGTCATGATCGAGGTCGACGCCGGACGCGTAGAACTCCGAGGGCATGAACTGTGTGAGGCCCATGGCGCCGGCCCACGAGCCGCGCATGGCATCGCGCGCGACAATGCCGTCCTGGAGGAGCCGCAGCGCATGGATCAGCTCGCCGCGGAAGAGGTCTTGCCGCCGTCCCACATAGGCCTGCGTGGCGAGCACGCGGATGACATCGTGGCGGGGCCGATGGCTACCGAAGGCCGTCTCGCGTCCCCAGATCGCCAGCACGATCGCGCGATCGACGCCGACCTCGGCCTCGACCCGGTCGAGAATGGTCTTGTGGCGGGCGGCAAGCTCGCGTCCCAGACCCGCGAGCCGCATGATCTGCGCGCGGTTGATGTACTGCTCGGGTGTTCGGCTGAACTCGGCCTGTCCGGACGGTCGCGCGTGCGGCTTCTCGGAGAGTACGAGGTCGGGCAGCGAAAGGTCCGGCGTGAGCCCTGCGAATGCGCGGTCGAACGTGGCGCGTGTGAGGCCGGCGCTCTGTGCTTGCGGCCAGAAGCTTTCGAGCCAGGCACTGAAGGACGGCCGCGACTGGGCGTGCGCGCATGTGTGCGCGGCTAAGAGCAAGAGCAACGAGACCGCCATAGCCGCCAACAGAGTTCCTCGCCCCTTGTGGGGGAGGCTAGGAGGGGGGGATTGCAGAACGCTGGCGGTAGGGATTGCTCCCACCCCCAGCCCCTCCCCACAAGGGGGAGGGGGATTGACTGTCCACCTCGCCTGCAAGTGACTGCATCTCCCGCCAGAAGCGCCCGACTCGCCGGC
>Ga0182740_1002381_pt1 | contig 11562 bp, 7 predicted proteins | sample eDN5th37CKraftBY_FD_128872 | JGI IMG/M metagenome (GOLD analysis project Ga0182740, IMG submission 128872) | Enriched backyard soil microbial communities from Emeryville, California, USA - eDNA 5th pass 37_C Kraft BY (version 2) (version 2) | ecosystem: Environmental > Terrestrial > Soil >...
CTTGAGGTCGCGCGCGACCGCCATGCCGAGGCCGGCGGAAATCGACGTGGACGAGTGTGCCGCGCCGAACGGGTCGTATGCGCTCTCCGCCCGCTTGGTGAAGCCGGACAGGCCACCGCCCTGGCGCAGGGTGCGCATACGGTCGCGCCGGCCGGTCAGGATCTTGTGCGGATAGGCCTGGTGGCCGACGTCCCAGATTACCCGGTCGTGCGGCGTGTCGAAGACATGGTGGAGGGCGACAGTCAGTTCCACGACACCGAGACCGGCGCCGAGATGTCCGCCTGTGACCGACACTGCCTCGATCATGTCCTTGCGCAATTCGGCGGCAAGTTGCGGGAGATCGGATTCCGGGAGCTTGCGCAGATCGGCGGGAAACCTGACCTGGTCGAGGAGGGGCGTTTGTGACGTCTGGGACACCGGACCTGCCTGTTGATCACATTGAATCTAATGTCTTTTCTGGAAGCGCTATAGCCGGTGCTTGCGGCGGGGGCAATTTTGCCATCCGGCAGGCCAGGCGCGCGCGAGGACTGCAGCCGGATCCGGCCTGTGCCATGTCGGTTAACCGCGCCGCAACGGCATTATTCCGGAGGCGGCGTGGGCCGGGCGCGGGAGTCCCGTCTGATCCGTTCTTGTGCGACGCTTGCGAGAAAAGTAGGCGAGGGCAGCCCGGTCAGCTTGCTAGACTGGAAGCAGTTCGGCCGCGAGGGGAACCTCGTCGCCATGATCTTTGGGTTTGGACATAGCCACCGTGGCGATCCTCGTCTCGCTCCACCACGTCACCTCCTACAAATACGACCGGCCGGTCGGGCTGGGCCCGCAGGTGATCCGGCTGCGCCCCGCGGCGCATAGCAGGACGCAGATCCCGAGTTATTCGCTGAACGTGCGGCCGAGCCAGCATTTCATCAACTGGCAGCAGGACCCGCATGGGAACTGGCTGGCGCGCCTTGTCTTCCCCGGGAAGACCGAGGAGTTCCGCATCGAGGTCAACCTCACCGCGAACCTGTCGGTGATCAATCCGTTCGATTTTTTCGTCGAGTCCTACGCAGAGACCTTTCCGTTCAGCTATGCCGACGAACTCAGGATCGACCTTGCCGCCTACCTGACGCCGGAGCCGCTGACGCCTCTGGTGGCGGATTTCATCGCGTCGCTTCCGAAGGCCGCAGAGCGCACCATCGATTTCCTCGTCGATCTGAATCTCCGGCTTCAGCAGCGCGTCCGCTACCTCATTCGCATGGAGGCCGGCGTACAGACGCCGGAGGAAACGCTTGCGATCGCATCCGGCTCATGTCGCGACTCCGCGTGGCTCCTCGTCAACGTCGCACGCCATCTCGGGCTCGCGGCCCGCTTCGTCTCGGGATACCTCATCCAGTTGAAGGCCGATGTCGATCCGCTGGAGGGGCCGAAGGGCACCGACAAGGATTTCTGCGATCTTCATGCGTGGGCCGAAATCTACGTGCCGGGCGCGGGATGGATCGGTTTCGACGTCACCTCGGGACTGCTGTGCGGCGAGGGGCATATTCCGCTTGCGGCGACACCGCATTACCAGTCGGCCGCGCCGATCACCGGCACGGTCGACGTGGCCAATACCAATTTCCATTTCGAAATGCGCGTCGATCGCATCCACGAAGCGCCGCGCGTCACCAAGCCGTTCTCCGACGAGACCTGGGAGAAGCTCGATGCACTCGGCGGGATTGTCGATCGCGATCTCAAGGCGAACGATGTCCGCCTCACGATGGGCGGTGAGCCGACCTTCGTTTCGATCGACGATTTCGAGAGTGCGGAATGGAATACGGCAGCGGTCGGGCCGACCAAGCGCGCGCTCGCCGATACGCTCATCCGCAAGCTGCGCGAGCGTTTCGCTCCGAACGGTTTCCTGCATTACGGCCAGGGCAAATGGTATCCGGGCGAGAGCCTGCCGCGCTGGGCCTTCTCGCTCTACTGGCGCAAGGACGGTCAACCGGTCTGGGGCGATGCGTCGCTGATTGCGCGCGAGGCCGGGCCACGCGATGCCTCGATCACCGAGGCCGAGACGTTCGCCAACGATTTCGCGGATCGCATCGGCGTCGGCGCGGAGTTCGCGCTTCCCGCCTTTGAGGATCCGGTCGTATGGGCGCTGAAAGAGAGCGAACTGCCGGAGAATGTCGATCCGACTGATCCGAAGATCGAGGACCCGGAGACACGCGCGCGCATGGTGCGCACGTTCGAGCGCGGCCTGTCGCAACCGTCCGGTTTCGTCTTGCCGATCCAGGCCTGGCAATCGCAATCGACCGACCGTCGATGGAAGAGCGAGAAGTGGAAGCTCCGGCGCGGCAAGCTGTTTCTTGTGCCCGGCGATTCACCCGTCGGCTTCCGTTTGCCTCTGTCGTCGCTGCCTTGGGTGCCGCGATCCGATTATCCGTTCGTCCACCCGCAGGATCCGACCGAGCCGCGCGATCCGCTGCCGAGCCGCGATCAACTGGCGCAACTCTATAATGAGGGTGGAAGCGCCGCGGAGGCGAGCGTCGACCGCCAGACCCGCGTGGAGCAGGTGGCAGTCGCCGGTGCGGTACGGACCGCGCTTTCGATCGAACCGCGCGACGGCGTCATTTGCGTCTTCATGCCGCCGGTCGAGCGGTTGGAGGACTATCTCGAACTTCTTGCCGCGATTGAAGCGAGTGCGAAGGCTACGGGCAACCCGGTGCATATCGAGGGCTATCCGCCGCCGCATGATCCCCGGCTCAACGTCATCAAGGTCACGCCGGATCCGGGCGTGATCGAAGTCAATGTGCATCCGGCGTCGAGCTGGCGCGAGGCGGTCGATATCACGACCGGGCTTTACGAAGAGGCCCGGCAGTCCCGGCTGGGCACCGACAAGTTCATGATCGACGGCCGTCATGTGGGGACGGGCGGCGGCAATCACGTCGTGATCGGTGGTGCAGTGCCTGCCGATTCACCGTTCCTGCGCCGGCCCGATCTGCTGCGCAGCCTTGTGCTCTATTGGCAGCGCCATCCCTCGCTGTCGTATCTGTTTTCCGGTCTGTTCATCGGGCCGACCAGCCAGGCGCCGCGCATGGACGAAGCGCGCCATGACGGACTCTATGAGCTCGAGATTGCGCTCGATCTCATGCCGGACGGCCAGGCGCATGTTCCGCCATGGCTGGTGGATCGTCTGTTCCGCAATATCCTGGCCGATGTCACCGGCAACACGCACCGCGCCGAGATCTGCATCGACAAGCTCTATTCGCCGGATAGCGCGACCGGCCGGCTCGGTCTGGTCGAATTCCGGTCGTTCGAAATGCCGCCCGACCCGCGCATGTCACTCGCGCAGCAATTGCTGATCCGCGCGTTAATCTCCTGGTTCTGGCGAGAGCCGCAATACGGCAAGCTGACGCGCTGGGGCACGACGCTGCACGACCGCTTCATGCTGCCTCACTATGTCTGGCACGACTTCCTGGGCGTGCTCACGGACCTCGAACGTGCCGGCTACAAATTCGACCCCGAATGGTTCAAGGCGCAATGGGAATTCCGTTTCCCGTTCTATGGCGCGGTCGAATATGCCGGCGTGAAGCTCGAACTGCGCCAGGCGCTGGAGCCGTGGCATGTGCTGGCCGAGGAAAGCGCGGCGGGAGGTACGGTGCGCTTCGTCGATTCGTCGGTCGAAAGGCTGCAGGTGAAGGTGTCGGGCTTCGTGCCCGAGCGGCATGTCATTGCCTGCAATCGCCGCCGGATGCCGGTCACATCGACCGGCGAGCTCAGCGAAGGCGTCGCCGGGGTTCGCTTCAAGGCGTGGCAGCCGGTGTCCGGCCTGCATCCGACGATACCGGTACACGCGCCGCTGACCTTCGACATCATCGATGCCTGGAACAGGCGCTCGCTCGGCGGCTGCGTTTACCATGTCGCTCATCCGGGCGGGCGTAATTACGAAACCTTCCCGGTGAATTCGTACGAGGCGGAGGCAAGGCGGCTGGCGCGATTCCAGGATCACGGACATACTGCGGGAATCGTGGACTTGCCGCCGGAAGAGACCGCGAGCGAATTCCCGTTGACGCTGGACCTGCGCCGGAGCGCACGGCGTCCAATTTGAGCGATGGAGTGACATGCAGAAAGCGGCCCCGGCCGAATCGCCGCGCCCGGCCTGGTACGATCATTACGTGCCGCTGCCCGGTGTGCCCGACGAATTGATCGGGCCGGACGGGCGTCCGCGCCGCGCGTGGTTGAATTTCCTGCATCAACTCTCCGCCGACGAGCAATCGCTCGCGGCCGTCGATCGGCACCTGCAGGACATCGGCGTTTCCTATCGCGTCCACGGAGAATCCCGTGAGCGAAGCTGGCCGATGAGCCGGTTGCCGCTTCTGATCGAGGACGAGGAGTGGAACGCGATCGCGGCGGGCGTCACACAGCGCGCGCGCGTGATCGAGGCGATGCTCGCCGACGTGTATGGCGAGGGCCGTCTGGTCAAGGACGGCATCCTGCCGGCAGCGCTCGTATCCGGATCGAACGAGTTCCTGCGGCCATTGGTCGGCGTCGAACCGCCGGGCGGGCGATGGCTGCATCTCTATGCGGTCGATCTCGGCCGTGGGCCGGATGGACGCTGGTGGGTGCTGGGCGATCGCGCGCAGGCGCCGTCGGGCGCCGGTTATGCTCTCGAAAACCGGCTCGTGATGTCGCGTGCATTGCCGACCGGCTACCGGCGCATGAATGTGCGTCGTCTCGCGCCGTTCTTCCGCGGCTTTCGCTCGACGCTTGCGGATGCGGCCGACCGGTCGGCGCCGCGCATCTGCCTGCTGACGCCCGGTCCGTATAGCCAGACCTATTTCGAACAGGCCTATCTGGCCCGCTATCTCGGCTTCCTGCTGCTGGAAGGCGACGACCTCGTGGTGCATGACGGGCTCACCCATGTCCGCACCATCGCGGGCCTGAAACGCGCGGATGTGATCTGGCGCTTCGTCGATTCCGAATGGGTCGATCCGATCGAGCTCAACGGGCAATCGCGGCTGGGAATTCCCGGATTGATTTCGGCGCTGCGTCATGGTGGCACGGTGGTTGCGAACATGCCGGGCGCGGGCTTTGCGGAATCGCGCGCGCTGATGAGCGTGATGCCGCAGATCGCATCGTCCCTGATCGGCGAGGATCTGGCGTTTCCGAATATCGCGACATGGTGGTGCGGGGATCCGGCATCGCGCCGCCGCGTGCTCGACAATTTCGAGGGGATGGCGATATCCGGCGCCTTCGTCGGCAACCTGCCGGCACTGAATGGTGCATCGCAGGTGTTGCCGGCCGATCTCAATGAGGCGCAACGCAGTGCCTTGCGCGAGGCGATCGAGGAGCGCGGTATCGATTTCGTCGGGCAGGAGGTCGTGCAATTGTCCACGACACCAGTCTGGTCGGGCGAGCAGCTGGTGCCGCGTCCCTTCGTGCTGCGGGTATTTGCGGCTGCGACCGCCAATGGCTGGGACGTCATGCCGGGCGGCTTTTGCCGGATTTCGGCACAGCCTGACGCGCGCGCGATCAGCATGCGCGAGGGCGTGCAATCCGCCGATGTCTGGGTGCTGTCATCGAAGCCGGTGGCGCCGGAAACGCTGCTGCCCACCGCCGCCGATATCCATATCCAGCGCATACTCGGCAACATTCCGAGCCGCGCCGCCGACAACCTGTTCTGGTACGGCCGTTATCTCGAGCGCGCCGAGGCGACGCTGCGTGTCGTGCGCTGCCTGTGCGCGCGAGCCATCGACATGGACGTCGCCTCGGGCAATGTGCCCGCGACCATTGAAAAGCTCGCGCGCCAGCTCGTTGCATGGGGCGCGGTTCCGGAAGAGCTGGCGGACGCTTCGACGCTTGTCATCGCGCGTACGGCACTGGCCGACGAGAATGCGTACGGGTCGGGTCTCTCGGGCGTTCGCATGGCACGCAACGCGGGATCGGTGATCCGCGAGCGCATTTCGGTCGATGCCTCGAAACTGTCGCGCCGGCTGGACGAACTTCTGTCCGACGTCGGTGAATTGCCGAGCGAAACCGACGTTCTGGACGCCGCCGACCGTGCGCTGAATATTCTGTCCGCCTTGTCGGGCCTCGCGCAGGAAAACATGAACCGCAACGCTGGCTGGCGCTTTCTGGAGATCGGCCGGCGCATCGAACGCGCGATCAATACCTGCCGGCTGGTGCGCATGTTCGCATCGGACGACGCGACCGCCGAAGACCTCGACGCGATGCTGGATCTGATCGATTGCCAGATCACCTATCGCTCCCGCTACATGACCGGAATCGCATTGGCGCCGGTGCGCGACATGGCGATGCTGGACCCCTATAATCCGCGTTCCGTCGGATTCCAGTTCATGATCATCAACGAGCATCTCGCGACCTTGCCGGCGCTGCATCTGGATGGCGTGCCGGAGGAGCCGCAACGGCTCGCCGCGCGGCTCGCGACCGACCTCGAGACCACGACCGCAGAGGATCTCGACAATTCGGTTGTGCTGGCGTTCGAGCAGCGCATGTCGAACGTCGCCAACGCGGTGGCCTCGCGCTATTTCCTGAGGCGCCAGAAGGGCGTCGTTGGGGCAGGGATCAGCAGTCTCGCGTGATCTACGACATCAATCACTTGACTGCGTATTCCTACGAGGCGCCGGTGACGGCCGCGTCGCTTGCGCTGCGTCTGAGGCCGCGCACCACGCTGACGCAGCGTTCGCTCTCCCATGAAGTGCGGATATCGCCGGAGCCGGATCACGCCGCATCGCACCGCGACTTCTACGGCAACGTCGTTGATCTCGTGAGCATCGACACGCCGCATACCGATCTCAAGATCAGGTCGATTGCGCGTGTCGAGGTCACTGCGCGCCCGGAGCTGGCCGGTCCCGACCTGGCCTGGGAGAAAGTTGCCGAGGCGGCACTGTCGGTGCGCGATGTCAGTGCTGCCGGGCCATCGCATTTCCTGTTCTCCAGCCCGAACATCGCCTTGTCGCGCGATGTGACACGCTATGCGCGCGAATGCTTCACGCCTGGCCGCGGGATCGTGGAGGGCTGCACCGACCTGATGACGCGGATACGGAAGGATTTTGCCTACAAGCCGCAGACGACACAGATCTCGACATCGATTGCGGAAGCGTTCGCCCAGCGCGCCGGCGTCTGCCAGGACTTCGCGCAGATCATGATCGGTGGTTTGCGCGGCCTTGGGCTGCCTGCGGCTTATGTCAGCGGTTATCTGCGCACCATCCCGCCGCCGGGAAAGCCGCGCCTGCAGGGCGCCGATGCGACCCATGCCTGGGTTTCGGTCTGGGCCGGAGCGGAAAACGGCTGGATCGGGTTCGACCCGACCAATGCGATCAGGGCCGGGACGGACCACATCACGCTCGCGATCGGTCGCGATTTCTCCGATGTCTCGCCGGTCTATGGCGTTTTCGTCGGATCGGGCGAGAACGAACTGAAAGTCGAGGTCGACGTGATCCCGGTCGACGCCGGATAGCGACGCAGACCGGCGGACGGAACCTTAGGGCGGCACTTTCGTTTCCTCCGCTCGCGAAAGGCCAGGCGCAATGCGGCTGTTTGTTTGCCAGGGATGCGGGCAGCCTCTCCACTTCGAGAACGCCACCTGCGGGAATTGCGGACGGCGCGTCGGCTATTTGGCGCGTCTGACGCGCATGACCGCGCTTGAGCCCGCCGCCGAAGGCTTCCGCGCGCTCGGAGATCCGGACAGGCTCTATCGGTTTTGTACCAATGCGGACTTCGACAGCTGCAACTGGCTCGTGCCATCGGACGTCGCGCAGACCTTCTGTATCGCCTGCCGGCACAATCGCACGATCCCGGACCTGTCCGTCGGCAACAACATCGTGCTGTGGCGAAGACTGGAGGTCGCCAAGCACCGGCTGTTCTACAGCCTCCTGCGGCTGCAACTGCCGCTGGTCACGAAGGCGCAGGACCCTGCGGGGCTCGCATTCGATTTCCTCGCGCCGACGCATGAGCCGGTGATGACCGGGCATCTGAACGGGGACATCACGATCAACCTTGCCGAAGCCGATGACGCCGAACGCGAACGTCAGCGTGGCGCGATGGGCGAGCCGTACCGCACGCTGCTCGGCCATTTCCGGCATGAGGTCGCGCATTATTACTGGGATCTGCTCGCCAACAACGAGACCTCGATCGAGGAATTCCGCAGCGTGTTCGGCGATGAGCGTGCGGATTATGGCGAGGCCTTGCGCCGCCATCATGCCGATGGCGCGCCAGCAGACTGGTCGCAGCATTATGTCTCGGCCTACGCAAGTTCGCATCCATGGGAGGATTTCGCCGAGACCTGGGCGCATTACTTTCATATCGTCGATACGCTCGAGACCGTGCGCGCGTTCGGGGTCTCCACGCAACCGCGCATCGCCACGGCGGCGAGCCTGGACAGCCCAGTGGATTTCGATCCGTATCACGCAACCGTCGATCAATTGATCGAGGCGTGGCTTCCGATCACCTTTGCGATCAACGCAATCAATCGCTCCATGGGGCAGAACGATCTCTATCCGTTCGTGATCGCTCCCACGATCGTGGTCAAGCTCGGCTATGTCTACCGCCTGATCCACCGTTTCCCGCATCCGCCCGACATGGTGGACGAGGCTGCGCTGAAAGCCATGGTGGCCCTGCTGAAGAAAGGCGCGCCGGTTTAGGAAACCGCCGGGCTTGATCGCCGCAGGTAGCCAATGAGGAGTATAATCCTCATGATGGCTTTCCACGCGTCGCTCGGGTATGAGGCGCGGCGGTTTCAGCGGGTTGGTCCACGAGCGGCGCAGATGTCGGATTTCCGGGCGTATTGCCTTACGGCGGCGAAAAATTTCGAAGCGCTATCCGAGCTTGAAGGTGTGGTGCAGACCGCGATCGCTTCAGTGGGGGACGCCCTCCGGCGCGGCAACAAGATCATCTTCTGCGGCAACGGCGGGTCGGCGGCCGATGCGCAGCATCTCGCGGCCGAACTTGTCGGACGTTACCTGATGGAGCGCGAGCCGTTGCCCGCACTGGCCCTGACCGTCGACACATCCGCCCTGACTGCGATCGCCAACGATTATTCGTTTGATGAAGTCTTCGCGCGGCAGCTCCGCGGTCTCGGACAACAGGGGGATGTCCTGGTTGCGATTTCCACGAGCGGAAACAGCAAGAATGTGCTGCGTGCGATCGAGGTCGCGCGCGACAAGGGAATTGTAACGATCGGGCTTACCGGCCAGTCCGGCGGGCAGATGCGGCAGCTTTGCGACATCTGCGTCTGCGTGCCGTCGGATCGCACCAATCATATCCAGGAGATGCACATCGCGATCGGCCACGCCATTTGTGGACAGGTCGAAGCGCAATTCGCGGCGCGCGTTTAGCGGCAATCAGGACGCCGTCGAGCGGCTACGCTGCGATATGCATCTGATACCACGCGTAGGTCTGCCGCAGGCCGTCCCGTAGTGACGTCTTCGGCCGCCAGCCCATCGCGAAGAGCCGTTCGGAATCCATCAGCTTACGCGGCGTTCCATCCGGTTTCGAGGCGTCAAATCGCAAGGCCGCATCGACGCCCACGACGCGGGCAATCTCTGTCGCGAGTTGTCTTATTGAGACCTCTTCGGCCACGCCGACATTGATGTGTTCTTCCGCATTGTAGTGCTTCATCAGGAACACGAGTGCGTCGGCAAGGTCGTCGATATACATGAATTCTCGAAGCGGAGAGCCGGAGCCCCACACCACGAGTTCGTTCGCCTGCCCCGCTTTCACCGCGTGCGCCTTGGCGATCAGGGCAGGAACGACGTGGCTCGAGGTCAGGTCGAAATTGTCGCCGGGTCCATAGAGGTTGGTCGGCATCGCCGAGATGAAATTGCAGCCATATTGCCTGCGATAGGCCTGGCACAACATGATGCCGGCAATCTTTGCGACCGCGTACCATTGGTTGGTCGGCTCGAGCGGGCCGGTCAACAGTGAGTCTTCCGACATGGGTTGCGGCGCCAGCCGCGGGTAGATGCAAGAGGAGCCGAGGAACATCAGCTTCTCCACACCGACGCGTCGTGAAGCCTCGATCAGATTGGTTTCAATGACGAGGTTGTCGTAGAGAAACTCTGCGGGACGGGTGTCGTTCGCGAGAATTCCGCCGACAGTCGCCGCGGCGACAAAGACGGCCTGCGGACGATGTTCGGTCATCCAGCGATCGACCGCATCCTGCCGCAACAGATCAAGCTCTGCCCGTGTCGCGGTGAGGAGCTGACAATTCTCCTGGCCAAGCCGCCGCACCAGCGCCGAGCCGACGAGGCCCCGGTGTCCCGCAACAAAGACTCTCTTGCCCGTGAGATCGTAATCGGTCGGTTGGGTCATGAGATCGATTTGAGGTCGCTTTGCACCATTTCTTCCACCAGCTGGTCGAAGCTGGTGCGATACGTCCAGCCGAGCTCCTTGCGAGCCTTGGTCGCGTCACCCACGAGGTTGTTGACCTCGGTGGGGCGGAAATAGCGCGGGTCGATCGCAACGAGCTCGATGCCGGTCTTCCTGTCGAGGCCGACTTCGTCGGCGCCGTGACCCTTCCAGACGAGCTCGCGCCCGACGACAGCGAACGCCTTCTCGATCAGTTCGCGAACGGAATAGGCTTGCCCGGTCGCGAGCACGAAGTCGCCCGGCTTGTCGTGCTGAAGGATCATCCACATGCCTTCGACGTAATCGCGCGCATGGCCCCAGTCTCTGCGCGCATCGAGATTGCCGACGAACAGTTTGTCCTGCTGGCCGGCGTGAATGGCCGCGACCGCGCGTGTCACCTTGCGGGTCACGAAGGTTTCGCCACGGATCGGGCTCTCGTGATTGAAGAGGATGCCGTTGCTCGCGAAGATGCCATAGGCTTCGCGATAGTTCACGGTCATCCAGTAGGCATAGAGCTTCGCTGCCGCATAGGGGCTGCGGGGCGCGAATGGCGTCGTCTCGTTCTGCGGGGCAGGGCTGTTGCCGTAGAGCTCCGAGGTGGAGGCCTGATAGAAGCGGACGCGATTTTCCATCTTGAGAATGCGGATGGCCTCAAGCAGCCGAAGCGGACCGAGTGCGTCGGCGTTGGCCGTATATTCTGGCGTCTCGAACGACACCTGCACGTGGCTCTGCGCCCCGAGATTGTAGATTTCGGTCGGCTGGGTCTCCTGAATGAGCCGGATCAGGTTGGTTGCGTCGGTCAGGTCACCGTAATGCAGGAAGAAATTCGTGGCGCCGAAATGGGGATCCTCATAGAGGTGATCGACCCGCTGGGTGTTGAGCGACGACGAGCGCCGCTTCACGCCGTGGACGATGTAATTCTTTGCCAGCAGAAATTCCGACAGGTAGGCGCCGTCCTGGCCGGTCACGCCGACGATCAGGGCTGTTTTAGTGCTCATTGTTCTGCATTCACGATTCGACGGCTGGATTTTGAGCTTGGTTGGGCGAGTTGCCGGCACGAGTCAACCGTGGACCGACGCTAGGATATAAATCCGATGGCGCGCTTTCGAAACCTCGCTGGATCGATCAATTTCGAATGAAGCCCGCCAAACCGGCCCGATCGCCTAGCTCTACCGTTGTAGCCCCAGGGCAGCCAGGAATTCCTGTCTTGTCTCCCGCTGGGAGCGAAAAGCGCCCAGC
>Ga0182740_1002382_pt1 | contig 11562 bp, 8 predicted proteins | sample eDN5th37CKraftBY_FD_128872 | JGI IMG/M metagenome (GOLD analysis project Ga0182740, IMG submission 128872) | Enriched backyard soil microbial communities from Emeryville, California, USA - eDNA 5th pass 37_C Kraft BY (version 2) (version 2) | ecosystem: Environmental > Terrestrial > Soil >...
CCGATCATGATGATGGGGATATCGTCGCCCGGCAGGCGGAAGTGCGGATTTGGCTGGACATAGACCGGCAGCACGCCGCCGTCGGGGCAGCGTTCGGCCACGTGGCTGGAGGCGACGCCGGCGCGGTCAATGCCGTTGAGCTGGTAACGGACCGTGCTGATGGCCAGATGGGCTTCATCGGGGGCGAAAGCCAGGCTGGACGCAATCGAATACAGCCGCGGCTGCAATGGCCGCAGGCCGGCGACAAACGCCTTCGCGTCGACGCCGCGGGCCGGATATTTACGGAGCAGATCGAGCACATGGTTGCCGCGCAACATGGCGCCGCGGGCGTCGGCGGCGTCCGGCCCGAGCAACGCAGCGAGGTCTTCCGCCCGCGACAGCCCCGCCCAATGTTCAAGGAAGCGCGGGGTCGCGGTGGTGATTTCCAGCCGGTCACGCAGCGCCTCGCCCAAAGGCAGCGCGCCGCCACGCAGCTCCACCCCGGCGTCGGCGGGCAGACCGACAGCCTGCAACACGGCGCCGACCAGGGCCGGATCATTGCGGGGCGTCAGACCGAGCGCATCGCCCGGTTCGTACGCCAGCCCCGAGCCCTCGAGCGACAGCTCCAGGTGACGGATTTCCTTGCTGGAGCCTGAAGAAGTCAGCGCGATGTTGTCGATCACCGCCGCGCCGAAGGGGTTGCGCTTGTCGAAGGCGTTGACCGGCTGCCCCGTGGGCGCGGGTCGCGGGCCTGACGCCAGGCCGCTGGTTGGCCGGGCTCCGGCCAGGCCTGCTTCCTCTGGCGCGAAACGGGCGACCACGTCCGCCATCCAGGCCGCAGCCGGTTCGTCGTAGTCGATATCGCAATCGACGCGATCGCGCAGCCGGGCAGCGCCCAGTTCCGCGAGGCGCGCGTCCAGACGCCGGCCGGCGCTGCAAAAGAATTCGTAGGAGGAATCGCCCAACGCCAGAACGGCGAAACGGACGTCGGCGAGGCGCGGCGCCCGGCGCCCTTCGATGAACTCGAAAAAGCCGGCGGCCGACGCTGGCGGATCGCCCTCCCCGTGGGTGGAGACGATGAACAGCAGGTCCTGCTCGTCCTTCAGCGCCCGCGTTTTGTAGGCGGCCATGTCCGCGACTTCTGCAACGCGGCCACTGGCGCTGATTTTGCCTGCCAGATCGGCGGCCAGCGCGGCGCTGTTGCCGGTTTCGCTGCCGTAAAGCACCGTGAGGCTGCGCGTGGACGCCTCTGGCGCGACGGCCGGGGAAGCGGCCGGTTGCAGGCCGGATGCCTGGCGCTGATGCTCGACGCCAGAGAGAAAGCCGCTGGCCCAGAGCAACTGCCTGTCGTCCAGCGACTGCGCCAGCTGCCGCAGCAGGTCCCATTGCCCGGCTGAAAGGCCCGAACCGAAAGCGACCAGGCTGGCGCCGAATGCGGCGCCGTGCTGTGGGGATAAAGCCCCTTCGCGCCCGGCGCCATCCGGCCCGCCGGAGATCACATCCTGGTTTCGAAATTCAGATATGCCCATGGTTTTCTGGCGCCTCGCGGGCGGCGGCCTGTGCCGGCGGCCCGTTATTCACATTATTACATTGTTATTCATTTCTATTCCTCAGTGAGAATGGCATTTCGCCAGTCTCCTAACAAATTCATTTGATTGCGTTTAAATGCATAAATTTTAATATGAAGCCATGGATGTTCATCAGGCCCGCACATTCCTCGAAATCGCCCGCAGCGGCAGCTTCGTCGCCGCGGCGGACAGCCTGCACATTACCCAGACAGCGGTCAGCGCCCGCATCCGCACGCTCGAAGGGCTGCTGGGGCGGCGGCTGTTCATTCGCAACAAGGCGGGCGCGCGACTGACGCCGGCCGGGGAACGGCTGCTGCGGCATGCCCGCGTCATGGTGCAGGCTTGGGAGCGGGCCCGGCAGCAGGTCGCCCTGCCGCCGGGTCGCCGGGAAGGCGTGATCATCGGCGGCGAGTTGAGTTTGTGGCGGCCGCTGCTGGCGGACTGGCTGGTGCTGATGCACCGGCAACATCCCGATATCGCGCTGCGGGCCGAGGTGGACAGCCCCTCCAGCCTGCTCGCCCGCGTCCAGGACGGCGCGCTTGATCTGGCGGTGCTGTACCATCCGCCGACATGGCCAAACCTGGTGTCGGAACTGTTGCAGGAAGAGAAGCTGGTGCTGGTCACCACCGATCCCGGCGGCGCCTTCATGCCGGACCAGTATGTGCAGGTCGACTGGGGCGCGGCTTTCGCCGCCAATTTCCAGGCGGCCTTTCCGGAAACCGGCGCGCCGCCGGTTTCCATCTCCCTGGGACCGCTGGCGCTGACCTACCTGCTGACCGTCGGCGGCTGCGGCTATTTCCGGCTTGGCGCGGCCCAGCCATTCCTTGACGAGGGGCGTTTGCGCCGGGTCAGCAACGCGCCGGAATTTTCACACTCTGCCTTCGCCGTCTATCCGGGCCGCTCCGACACCGATGTGCTGCAACTGGCCTTGCAGGGTCTGCGACAGACCGCCAGCACGGGCGCCGCGCCAACGATATGAGGTTCACGCAACATTCAGCCGCCGGCCTGGACGGACCCCGCCGAACGCCCCCTGACGCGCATACCCGGGAACCGACGTGGCCCGCACGGGGCATGTTTGCGCCGGATTTCCCCGCGACCGCGCGGACCCGGCAGCCCGCCGTCAGGGCGTTGGCGTGGCCGGAGCCTGGGTGATGGCGTCGCCGCGCCCCAGCCCGTCAAGGGTCGCGTTCGAAACCATGTCTTTTGCCTGGCGCTCCTGAACCGCCGGATCGACATCGTGCCAGGCCGGACGCTGTCCAAACAGGCCGAAGATATCGCCAGATACGAAACGCGGCGGCTCGCGGATGTCGTCCAGCAACGATTCGGTATAGATTCCAGCAATATCGGCGGGGCTGTATCCCATCAGCTCCAGCAATGTCGGGGCGATGGCAAAATGCGACGCCCGCCCCCGAATGCGTCGGGTTGCCGCGACGAACCTCTCCTGCAACGACCTGTCGCCGGTGGCGACCATCAGCGGAACAATGCCCTCCTGCGGGTCGACGTTCCCCAGTGCGCTGCAATGGGTCAGACGGTTGGGGCTGAAATGCTGTCCGTGATCCGATGTGTATATCAGCGTCGTGTCATCGTTGCTGGACTCGCGCACAAGCCTCGCCATTGTCCTGTCCGTGGACCATGAGATGGCCCTGCCATAGGACACCGGGGCCCCTACTTCCGTTGCGGCGTCGGCTCCAGGGTCCGGCGTAAAAGCGGGCGGCGCATTGTCCTGATAGGGAAAATGCGCGCCGTTCTTGTTGGCGTAAATGAAAACACGGTCGCCCGCCGCCAGCTCATCCAGAACCAGGTTGACGAGCTCATCATCAAGCGCGTGGGCCGGACGGCCGCTGTCCAGCTTGTGCAACCTGTCAATCCCGACAGCCTCTCCAGGCGTCATGAAATTCTGCAGCTTGCCATAGACACGGATAAAGCCGGCCTGGGCGTCGATATAAACCGTGCGGAAGCCGGCGGCCCGCGCATACTGCCAGACGGTCGGGCTGGTCAGGACGCTATGAAACAGGTCATGACGCCGCGCCATGAAGCGCAGCAGGGCGTTTGAAATATTGGAGCAGTTTCCCGCCGAGACGGCAGGCCCGAAGTCGATCCAGCGCCTGCTTTCGGCAGCCATTTGCGGCGTCAGGGCATTACCCGGCGTCAGGTTGATGAAGTCCGCGCGGATACTTTCGTCAACGATCATCACCACGGCGCGCGACAACGGCTTGCCGGGAGACATGCGAACCGGCTGCCGCTCGGGAAACGCCGCAGTATTGATTTTGTAACTGGCCAGGGATGCCAGCGCGAGAGGCGCAAACTGTTTCGGCATCGCCTCGGACCCCTTGCCCTGGCGATACAGCACCACCAGGGCTATGAGCAGGATGGGCGCAACCGGCGCGATGGCCGCCAGCCTCTTCCAGTGGCCGCCGGCGCTTGAAAAGAACCCTGGCGGCATGGCGAAAGCAAGCATACTGACCGCAAAAACCGCAACCGCCGGTATGATGGCATTGGCAAAAAAGGTCGCGGCCCGCCCAACCTCATGACGGGCAGACCAGAAGTTCAGCAGATCGTAGATGAAAAACTCGGCGCCCTGGGCCACATGGTAACCATAGGCCGCGGCCCCGGCGACGCTGACCGGAACGGCCCATAGCAGCCGCACCCCGGGCCTGGGGTGAAATGCCGCCGCCGCCATGGCCGCCAATGCGCAGAGCCAGAGGCCGGAAAAGATCAACAGGGTAAGGAGCCGGTTATCCGTAGCCAGGAAAACCATGCGGGCGCCGACGCCGGGATTGGTGAGAACAAGGACGCCGGCGAGCAGCGCCAGCTTGACGGCAAGCAGGCCCCGGTCAACACGCAGTTTCGCAAGCCCCGCCATGCGCCCAACCCCGCCCCAGTCCATCGCGCCAGGCCCATCCGCGCGGATCCATCCCGCACTGAAATATCCGGGCGCTCCGAATTGCGAAGAATGACCATTTTATGACACGCGCCACGCTATTCTTGCGAAGATAAATGATCCAGATCATCAAAATTGGTAGGCGCCCCTTCCCAAAGGGTTGGAAACAGTCGGCAGACCTTCACCCGGCGCGGCGGCGCATGTCTGCCGGAAGATGCGCCATCGCCAACCATCTTCCTGTCGCGGCTTGAGATATTTGCAGGTCTTTTGGCGGAAGCCGCTGATACAGGGCGCGGAATTCTCTTAACCGGGGCCGGCAGTCGCAAGGCTGTTCGCGGCGCCGATGCAGCGACGCATGCGCTCCATGACGTGCGAAGTTGTCGCTATCAATCGATAGATTTAAATTAATATTTAAATTATATGCGCTTCATGAACCTGCGCGACACGGCGCATGGAAGTAAGGGGGGAACCATGGACAGACGCAAATTCCTGCTGGCTGGCGCAGGCGCGCTTGGCGCCAGCGCGCTTGGCGGCGCGCCGGCGGTTGCCGGCGGGGTGAAGAAATATGACAGGAGCGCAAGCGATACCGAGATCCGCCTTGGCCAGACGATCCCATATAGCGGCGCGGGCTCGGTCTATGGCGTTGTCGGCCTCGCCCAGGCTGCATATTTCGATGAGCTGAATGAGAAAGGCGGCGTGAATGGCCGCAAGATCAGGTTCATTTCTCTTGACGACGCCTATAGCGCTCCCAAGACCGTGGAGGCGACCCGTCGCCTTGTGGAGCAGGAGGAGGTTCTTGGCCTGTTCGGTTCGCTCGGCACCGCCACCCAGGCCGCCGTGCAGCGGTATCTGAACAGCAAGAAAATTCCGCAGCTTCTGCTGAATGCCGGCGCGCCACGCTGGAACGACCCTCAAAAATTCCCGTACACGACGCCGGGCATTCCGCTTTACTCGATCGAGGGGCGCATCCTGGCGAATTATGTCGCCGCGCGGAAACCCGGCGCAAAAATCGCGGCGCTTTACCAGAACGATGAATTTGGCCGCGATTACATCAAGGCTTTCCGTGAAGGACTGGGCGACCGGGGAACAATCGTCGCCGAGGCCCACTACGATCTTACCGACGCCACGGTCGATTCACAGATGCTGAAGCTGGTCCAGTCGGGCGCCGATATATTTTACAATTGCTCGTCCGCCAAGGCGGCCTCGCAATCCATCAGAAAGGCGCACGAACTGGGCTGGACCGCGGAGCAGGTCCTGATCAGCACCTCGACCAGCGCCTCCATTCTGAATGCGGCTGGCAAGGCGGCGGCGCAGGGCATTGTCGCGGCGCATTACGTCAAGCAGATTGGCAGCAAGCGTTGGGAAAATGACCCCGGCGTCAGGACCTGGCAGGCGCTTCGCGCCAAACGCCTGCCCAATATCACGCCGGACAATTCCACGGCCTTCCTGGGTTACGGGGTCGCCGTGCTGATGCACCAGATTCTGGAGCGGTGCGGCGACGAGCTGACGCACGAGAACCTGCTGCGTCAGGCCACCAGCCTCCAGGGCATCACCACGCCGGCGCTGCTGCCTGGTATTTCTTACGCAGCCACGCCAACAGACTATTCACCGTTCAACGCCCTGATCATGGGCAAATACAACGACGGTGAATGGGTGCTCGGCGACAGGGTGACCGCAGCTGGCTGAAAAACCGGCCAGGGACGGGGCCAACGTCGCCCCGTCCCCGCCTCCATTCACGCAACGTTCCCGACCCCGCGCTTCCCCGCCAGGCATGTCCCCAGTGGGCGCCCCTGACTGCGTCAGGCCGCTGGCTTCCGCACGCCCGTCGCCCAATTAAACGCTCATTTGAAGCAGGCGCGCCGAAAGCGCCCGACCGCATGCGGCCGGCGCCGGACCAGATTTTACCGGTTGCGGAGCACGGCTCCATCGCCGCCTTTTATCCGGATCGGGCAGCAGGGCGCGCCCGTGACGCCGAATGACGCCGCGCGGACCCTTGTTCCAAAGAAATGGCCGGCGGCGCCCGGCGCCGGCGCCTGTATCCCCGACGGCGCCTGTGCCCCCGGCGGAAACGCCGCGGGATACTGGCGGCTTCTCCTGTCCGGGCCCTGCATCCAGCGCTGGGCGCCCCTTTCATCAGTCGCCAAACTGCTTTCACATGGCAACGAAATCCGGCAAGCTTGAATTCAATTGACCCACGTCATTGATTCACTCGAATTGCAAGGGGTCGATCAGGCATAGCCAGGTATTTTATTTAGGGACCCGCAGGATAACGCACCATGCGCCTCACGCCGCCCAACGCCCACAGCGCCCCCGCCGCTGACCGGGACTACGCCAGCATGATCTGGCAATACCGACAGGCGGAAACGGTCGCCGCGATGATCCATGTGGGCAACGAACTTGGCCTGTTCACGGCGATGGCCGATGCGGGACCACTGACTGCGGACGCGTTGGGGGAAAGAACGGGCCTGCATCCGCGCTGGCTGCTGGAATGGATGCGGTTACAGGCGGCTGCGCGTGTTCTGGTCTATTGCGGCGAGGATAGTTTTCAGTTGCCGGCGGAAGCCAACGCGCTGCTGGCTGACAAATCCTCCCGGGCGTTTGCGGCGGACAACTTCGCCGGCGGCCCCACGCCCGCGCAGCTTGACGGCCTCATGGAATCTTTCCGCACTGGCATCGGTAAAACCTACGAATCCGAAGGCATGGACGGCGTGACCAGGAGCGAGGAGCGGCATCGTAAATCGGCCGAACAGCAGGTCGTGCCAAAGATGATCCCGGCCCTGGGCGGCGTGCTGGAGAAACTCACGCAAGGCGGGTTGGTGGCGGATGTGGGCTGCGGGGACGGGGCTTGGTGCTCGCCATGGCAAAGGCGTTCCCCAACCCGGTTTTTCACGCCATGGAGCCCAACAGATTTTCCATTGCCCATGTAGAACGGCGCATCGCCGAATACGGGCTTGGCAATGTGCATACGTTCATCGCGCCCGCCGAACGTTTTCCGCATGACGAACGCTACGATCTGATTGTGACATTCGACTGCATTCACGATATGCCTCACCCGCAAAACGCCATCCAGGAGATCTATCGGCATCTGCGCCATGACGGCACATGGTTTATCAAGGATATCCGCTCGAAGCCGAAGTTTGAGGACAATCTGCGCAACCCAATGCTGGCGATGATGTATGGCTTCTCCCTGTTCTCCTGCATGGCGTCGGGCATGTCGGAGCCAGGCGGGGCGGGTCTTGGCACGTTGGGATTCAACCCCGAAGTCGCCGAGCGCATGAGCCGGCAGGCCGGCTTTACCCGGTTCAGGATGCACGACTTCCACGATCCTGGAAATCTCTACTATGAGGTTCGCCCTTAAGCCCGGACATAGAGGGATCGCATGGGGAAACAGCCGCCGCGACGGGCCGGGACAAGCGGACCCGCGCCCATGGCGTCGGCGCGGCTGACCGTGGACGGTCTTGCCGCCGGGCGTGGCCGCGCGGCCTGGAGCCTGGCGGCCGCCATGACCGGGGCGCTGGCGCGAGGCTATGGCGCAGGGATCGCCCCATGCCCCTGCTATCGAATTCGGCCAGGTTGAACGGCGGTTCATTTCGCCTTGTTGTTGCGAACACTTGCGACAATGTTGGGGAGACTGTCATGAACATCACGCGCAGAGCCGCGACATTTGGCGGACTGGGACTGCTGGCCGCGGCTGCGATGAGCCGCTCCGCCCTGGCCCAGCACGGCTCGTTCCTTGGCATCGAGGACGGCCTGGAAGATTTCTGGACCGCGACCAACGCCTATATTTACGGTTACCCCCTGGTGACGATGGAGCTGACGCGACGGGCGCTGACCAACGTGGCGCAGCCCGAGGGCACAAAGGCGCCCATGGGACAGCTCATCAAGATGCGCCACTACCCTGACGCCTCTTTCCGTGACGTTACGGCGCCCAACGCCGATACGCTTTACACCACGGCATTCTTTGATGTTGGCAAGGAGCCGTGGGTTCTCAGCATCCCGGACATGAAGGATCGATATTTCCTCATGCCCATGCTGGACGGCTGGACGAACGTGTTCCAGGTTCCCGGAAAGCGGACCACCGGCACAAGCGCACAGACCTATGCGATCACCGGGCCTGGCTGGAAGGGCGACCTTCCCGCCGGCGTGCGTGAGTACAAGTCGCCAACGAACATGGTCTGGCTGCTCGGCCGCATCTACTGCACCGGCACGCCTGAAGACTATGCTGCGGTTCACAAGCTGCAGGACGCGTTCCGCCTGGTTCCCCTGAGCTCCTACGGCAAGGCCTACACGCCGCCTCCGGGCAAGGTGGATCCGTCCGTGGACATGAAGAAGTCCGTGCGGGATCAGGTGAACGGCATGGACGCCGTCGCCTATTTCACGCTTCTCTGCGAGTTGATGAAAACCAATCCGCCGGCGGCCGCCGATGCGCCGGAACTGGAGAAGTTTGCCCGTATCGGCATCGTCCCGGGACAACCCTTCGACGCGAGCAAGCTGAAGGCCGACTTTGTCAGGCGGATACCGCAGGTCGGCTTCGACCGGATCATGTTGCAATTCAAGATCAATGATGCAGTGAAGCACGAGAAGGGATGGGCTTTTACTAGCGAAACCGGCGTCTATGGCACGAACTACCTGATGCGCGGGCTTATCACCGCCATCGGTCTCGGCGCCAACCGCCCCCAGGACGCGGTCTATCCCACGTCGACGGCGGACGCCGGGGGCAGCAAGTATAATGGCGGCAACAAATATGTCATGCACTTCCCCAAGGGGCATCTGCCGCCAGTGCAGGGGTTCTGGTCACTGACCATGTACAACAGCCAGTACTTCTTTGTTGAAAATCCACTGAACCGTTATTCGATCAGCCCGCGGCAGAATCTCAAATCCAACCCCGACGGGTCGACCGATCTCTACATCCAGCATGAATCGCCGGGGAAGGACAAGGAATCCAACTGGCTTCCCGCGCCGGCCGGAGACTTCCTGCTGATGCTCCGCATGTACTGGCCAAACGAAACGGACCCCTCGATCCTCGATGGCTCCTGGAGCATTCCCGCAGTCAGGAAAGTTTGAGAGCCTGCTTGACGGCCGGAGGGGTCGGGCTGGCGCATTGCCATGCAGTTTGCTGGATCCGCGTGGCCTGGCGCCTACGATGCGCGGCAGGCTGGCGGCGACCAGACCTTCAGCGCTGATCCGTCCGGTCGGGCGCCTGGAAGCGATCAGGTTCAGGAATGCCGGAGCCTTCATTCCCTGCACCGGTCGCCAGCAGGTCATTCTGTATTGGTAGTTCGCGCCGCAACGGGTCGTGATGGGCGGCGCGGTCGGGGACGTGAGCGGACGCCTGCCCTGGCCAGGCGCCGGCCGGCGGTCAGGGGCCATGCTCGCCGCCGGTTGACGCGTCAGGCGGGTGGTTGCCGGCGCGGGCCTGAAGGCGGGCGAAATCGGTCACGGTCACCCGCTGGCGGCCGCCCGCGATAATGCCCATGGCTGTCCATGCGGCAAGCAGGCGGCTGACGCTATGCAGAGTCGCCCCCGTCATCTCGGCGATGTCCTGACGCGATAACGGAAAGCTGATCTCCAGCCCCGCCCCTGTCTGGCGGCCGCTCTGCCGCGCCAGCCGGCACAGCGCCCGCGCCACGCGCTGCTCCACCTGCCCGGTTGCCATATCAATCAGCTGGGCCTGCGTGTCCTGCAACCTCCGGCCAACTGTCCGGCAGGTGGCGGCGGCGAAGCCCGGCGTCCGGGCCATGAAACGCTCCCAGAGGCTGCCCGGCCAGGCCAGCGCCACGCAATCAACAGCCGCGATGGCGCTGGCCGGATAAGTCGCCTGGCCAATGGCCTGGGCAATGCCGATCAGCTGGCCAGCGCCAATATAACGCATGATCACCTGATCGCCGGCGGGCGTTGTCCGGACCACCCGCACATGGCCATCCAGCAGCAGGAAAAAGGCGGCGGCCTCCTCACCCTCCGCGAAAATCGCAGTCTCCCGCTCAATCCGCAGCACGCGGGCGTCTGCGAGAATCGCATCAAGCATCTCCGGCCCCGCGCCCTGAAACACCTCCATGTCGGCGATCAGGGTCCGGTCAGGCTTCCGCATGGCGCCGCCAACGCCGCCGCCTGCATCTGAATTGCGCATCACCGTCCCCCAACGTTTCCATACGTCCCGGGCAGAAACAGCCAACTCTTTGCGCTATCGCAAACCGGTCCGCCGCATCGCCATTTATAGTCCCCCCGACATCGGGTGTCATGAACACCAGCTGGAGAGGACCACCATGATCGGACGGATTGCATTGGCCGCGACAATGATGGCGACGGCCATGGGATTCGCGCAGGCCGCGGACCACGAGATCAGGATGCTGAACAAGGGCGCCGGGGGGTTCATGGTGTTTGAGCCCGCCTTCATCCAGGCCGCCGTCGGCGACACGGTCACCTTTGTCCCAACGGACAAATCGCACGACGCGGGCTCGATCACGGGCATGACGCCGGCCGGCTCAACGCCGTTCAGGGGCAAGATCAATGAAAAGCTGACGGTGAAGCTTGATGCCGAGGGCTTGTATGGCGTCAAATGTACGCCGCACTATGGCATGGGCATGGTGGCGCTGATCGCTGCCGGCAAACCGGTGAACCTGGATGAAGCCAGGGCCGTGAAGCACCCCGGAAAAGCCCAAAAGGCTTTCGAGGCGCTTCTGGCCAGAGCCGCAGCCGCGCAATAGTCCGCGAAGCCGCCGTCGCCACAACGGGCTGGAGGACCAGCATGTCGATTCTGCGCTTCCGCCCGGACGCCCCGCCGGCCCTGCTCACTTACGGCTTTCGGCCATTCTTCCTGCTCGGCGCGCTCTACGCCGGGCTCGCGGTGCTGATCTGGCTGCCAATGCTGCGGGGGGCGCTCGAAACGCAGAGCCTGTTCGCGCCCCTCGACTGGCACATTCACGAAATGCTGTATGGCTATCTGGCCGCCATTCTCACGGGCTTCCTGCTCACCGCCATCCCCAACTGGACCGGACGACGGCCGGTTCAGGGCTACCCCCTGCTGGGCCTTGCGCTGCTCTGGATCGCGGGGCGGATCGCCGTTTTCTTTTCGGCCGACATCGGCTGGCTGGCGACGACGGTGATCGACTGCGCCTTCCTGGCGGCGGTGACGGC
>Ga0182740_1002385_pt1 | contig 11548 bp, 16 predicted proteins | sample eDN5th37CKraftBY_FD_128872 | JGI IMG/M metagenome (GOLD analysis project Ga0182740, IMG submission 128872) | Enriched backyard soil microbial communities from Emeryville, California, USA - eDNA 5th pass 37_C Kraft BY (version 2) (version 2) | ecosystem: Environmental > Terrestrial > Soil >...
GTAAGGACCGCGAACCTTCCATGCCGTTCGTGAGCATCCTCCACAAATAGCAGCCAAACATTCTCAACAGGCGGGCAATCCATTGAAGGCAAAGCGCAGCAGGAAGATCAAGAAGGTGCGGACTGAGATGATCGGCAATATCGAAATCGCCACAATGGATGTGCCTAACCCGGCATGGCGGTCGGACCTGGACAAGGTGCCGGGCTTCCCCCGCGAAATACGCGCCACGGTAAACTGTCGCGAAAGTCCGATCGTCTGGATGCTCGCCCATGGCCAACTCGAGAAGCATCAGGCAGAGGCTGCCAGCGAGTTCCGCAGGCACTACGAGACCGCCGGCGCGGCAGATCTCAAAGCCATGGACTACATGAAAGAGCCCGTAGATGGCAGCGCACCCGGAGACGTGCTGACTGACAGGAAGATGGCCTCCACCGACGAGCTGAAGAAAGCATACAACGTGCTAGGCCCTTCCGGGTACAGCCTCGTTCAAAGCGTCTGTGGCGACTGCATATGGCTCAAGGACCTAGCCCCGACGAAACGACGCCAGTGGGAAGCAGGGAAGATCCTCAAAGGGTGCCTGGATGCTCTTGCTGTCGAATGGGGATACTTCAAGCCGCCGATCCGCGTCTGGCGAAAGGCTGGATAACTCAGCAACCAAGGCTAATGGGTAGCGCATGAACATTGACGTTTGGAACCCATTGCGCTACCTCTAACTTAGATTGGTGATTTGCGTTCGAAGGGCTGCTGGAGGCGGCTTTTTGATTCAGGAGCGAACCAAGCCGCCTGACAGCTCACCATCTTTAGAAATCGAATATGTCGCCCAGGAACGATTTCCGCTTCTTGTACGGACGATCGTACCGATCTTTGTCATCGCGGTAGCGGGTGTCCTCGCGGTAGCCCTGTTCTCTGACTGGCTGTGCTGGCCGCTGCTCTACAGCTGACCGCTCAATGATCTTGTCCAGTTCGCCACGGTCGAGCCACACGCCGCGGCACTTCGGGCAGTAGTCGATTTCAATGCCTTGCCGGTCGGACATTACAAGCTCGGCGTCGTCTATCGGGCACTTCATTGCCTATACTTCTCCTGTGAGTACGGCATTAGTGTGCTATAGCAGTGCAGCGAGATTGAGGCGGTGTTCATCAGCGGCGCAGGAAGCAGAGGCTTCGTCTACTTGCCGAAAACTTCGTGACAGCGGCTTGTTTCCCACATCCCCCAAGAGTCGCTTGAAGCCAAGATTTGCTCAATCTTACCATTCCGAGAGACGATTCGGACCTCGCACTGGACAGTCATGGTGCCTCCAGGCGTGGTATTCACGAAAGCCGTGTTTCCATAAACGTTGACGGTAGAGGTGCTAGGCATAGCGTAATGGCGTGGTCGTTCTGACCATTGGTACATCATCCGTCCATCGTTCATTTGATAGGAGCTAGATGGCGGCCCATACTGCAGGAAAAAGTTGTCGGTGCTTTGCCCGATGAACTTTGTTTCAAGCGCCTCGTTTGCCTGCTGTGTGGTTGTGCAAGCACTACTGGCCAGTAGCACGCCTAACACCACCAAAACGTTTCTACCGATCATATTCATCCCCCGTGAATGGGGACGTTTGTGCTTAACATCGGGAGAATGTCAAGGCCCACCCCGCCTCCTAGCCACCTTAAGAGCAACTCTGGCTCACTACTAGTAGGACAAGCTCACCATGCAGGAACGCAAGCACATCGAAGGTGGCGGCGACCTTGGCTAAGCTCCGCACGCTGAAGCCACTCGTCGGCAAGATCGCCCCACGCCTCGGCTACCAGTCAGGCAACGAGCAGCAGCGCATCCGCTTCCGCGATCAGACACAGGAATGGCGGAAGCTCTACAAGACCGCACGCTGGCAGAAGCTTCGGTGGTCAGTGCTGGTGCGAGACAACTTCACCTGCAAGATGTGCGGCAAGGTAGACGCAAGCAAGGGCGGTTTACACTGCGACCACGTTGAGCAGCATCACGGAAACGAGGGTGCCTTCTGGGCTGGCCCGTTCCAGACGCTATGCGCCCACTGTCACAATTCGCTGAAACAGCGGTCCGAGCGCCGAGGCTAGCAATGCCGTATCCACGTGGATCATCCAACCTGACCGGCGCTACACGCTACCGATCAGGGTTCCGAGGTGTGCTGATCCTGCAGGTCGAAGAGAAGGTCGTCGCATACATGGAAGGGCGCCTGGCCCCCGGCGTCACCTAGCGCGTCGTGGTGAGGCAGAGACCAACGGCCAGACGCCGCCACCTCCACCGGACTGGGGCGCCTCTGGTCGCCCAATCGTTGGGGAAGGGCGAGCGCAGCAATGGCAGGTGCGGCGAGATGGATGACATCTGGTCAATCTATGGGAGAAAGACGCCGTGGTACCCGTAGTCAGCGCGGCAGCTTGGGCACTTGTATGGAACGCCACGAGACGAGCGATCCTGCGCTAGTTTGATGTAAAGCCCCTTTGCTTCGCAGGCTGGGCAGTACGGCAACCCCTTCGGTAGCCCATTGATATTTTGATACCTAAACCCGTTAAAGTCGGACAAGTTCTCAGCTCTGTATTTGAGCTTTTCGTTCAGGCGGACAATTTCTTGGTCCTTAGCTCGTAGATCCTCAAGCACATCAACCAATCCCAATTTTGCTTCAGCCAACGCTTCCGTTAGTTCTGCGATCTTTAGCTTGAGAGCGGCCTGATCGAGTTGCGCATCAATCTCTTTGAGTTCCTTAACGATCGTAAGTGCAGATCCGACCGCTGCTATCGACCCAGCAATATCCACGTGCAGTTCCCCCAAGTTATGATGTGAAATGCAACTTATCTGTCGAGCAGGTGGCCGACAATAGTACAGGGGTAGAGGATGCGAGATGCCAAGCCAGGCGAAATTTACCAAGACCAATGCGGTAAGCGATGGCTGGTGACCCATTGCTATACTGAACCAACCGTGGGCCTTCAGGAGATACGACCACTGCTCAGAGATGAGGATCGACCAGGGCAGATGTTCGGTGGTGTTTCCGGTTTGATGTGGAACGGTTTCGTCAAGCTACACGATGCGCCACCTGCCGATCCCCCTGACTGAAAGCGAAGTAGGGGCGGGGCGGGTCAAAAGTCTGAGACCCTCTTCTCTCCTAGACCCGCGCCCCCCGCACGCAGAGATTTTTTCTCCCTGTTTGATTAATTCAAACCCAAATCAAAGGTAATCAAAATGGCACGTGGCGGTTACAGGCCCGGTGCCGGACGCCCAAAAAAGTCTGGCGGGCCAACCAAGAAGGAACTCGCCCAAGAGGCCGTTCGGGAAGCAACCAGCGCAGGCATGACCCCGCTCGAGTATATGCTCTCGGTGATGAACGATCGGGCGACTGATCCTGACCGTAGGGACAAGATGGCGGTTGCTGCAGCCCCCTATGTCCACGCCAAGGCAGAGGCCGAGGCGAAGGGCAAGAAGGAGCAGCGTCAGGCGAACGCGGAAAAGAGTGCTTCCGGTGGCCGCTTTGCGGTTCCTACCGCTCCGAAGCTGATCGTCAACAACGGTAAGTGATGGACTGGACAACGAGCTGCAAGGACTGGGAGCGTCGAATCGTTGCCGGTCGGTCGCTCATTCCCTGCAAGCCGCTGTTCCCCGACGAGGCGGCTGCTGCGCTTGATGTCTTCAAGGCGCTCCGCATCGTCGATGTGGCCGGGAGCCCGACATTCGGCGAAGCTGGTGACGACTGGATCTTCGATTTCGTTGCCACGATGTTCGGCGCGTTCGACGCGGAGACGGGGAAGCGTCTCATTCGCGAAGCCTTGCTGCTCGTCAGCAAGAAAAACGCGAAATCGACGCTCGCAGCGGGCATCATGCTCACGGCATTGATCCGAAACTGGCGAAATTCGAACGAGCTCTTGATCCTGGCACCGACGATTGAGGCCGCGCAGAACAGTTTCAAGCCTGCAGCCGACATGGTTCGGGCGGATCCGGAGCTAAACGCGGCCGAAGACGGCTTCCTGCACGTGCAGGACCATCTGCGGACGATTACGCACCTGAAAACGAAGGCAACGCTGAAGGTAGTGGCGGCTGACAGCGCGACAGTGGTCGGCAAAAAGGCCGCTTTCATCCTCATCGACGAGCTTTGGGAGTTCGGGAAGCAGCCGAAGGCGGACTCGATGCTCCGAGAGGCTACTGGCGGGCTTGTTTCGAGGCCGGAAGGCTTCGTCATATCGATCACCACGCAATCGGATGCGCCGCCGTCTGGTGTCTTCAAGGATAAGCTAGACTACGCGAGGCAGGTGCGCGACGGCTTGGTCGCAGACAAGAAGTTCCTGCCGGTCATTTATGAGTTCCCGAAAAAGCTGCTCGACAACGATGCTTATCTGGATCCAGACAACTTCTACATCACCAACCCGAACATCGGGCGATCGGTCAGCCGAGAGTGGTTAGAGGACGAGCTGCGCAAGGAGGTCCAGAAGGGCCCAGAGACGCGCAATGTCTTCCTTGCCAAGCATCTGAACATCGAGATCGGCCAAAACCTGATGGCCAACAGGTGGCCCGGTGCTGATTTCTGGCCGAAGCGGAAGCTTGAAGGCTTGACGCTGGAGCATCTGCTTTCGGTGTCTGAGGTGTGCGTGATCGGTCTCGACGGTGGCGGCCTCGACGACCTGTTCGGGCTGTCAATTATTGGCCGGCACCACGAGACGCGCGACTGGCTGGTCTGGTCACATGCCTGGTGTCACGAAGGCGTCCTCGAACGGCGCAAGTCGATCGCTAGCAAGCTGCGCGATTTCGAGCGCGACGGCGATCTGACCATCGTCAAGGATGAGCTAGGCGACATCTCGCAGATCATCGAGATCATCGACGACATCAAGCAGCGGGGCCTCTTGGCCTCGGTCGCGGTCGATCCGGCTGGCCTGGGCGAGATGATCGAGGCGCTGGACGAAATCGGCGTCACGCAGGAAGACGGCAATCTGGTCGGTGCGCCGCAGGGCTATGCCATGATGAATGCCATCAAGACTGCTGAGCGCAAGCTCGCGAACGGCACGATGAAGCATGACGGTTCGGCCCTCATGTCCTGGTGCGTCGGCAACCTGAAGATTGAACCCACGGCCACGGCCATCCGGGCGACCAAGCAGAACGCGGGCGATGCCAAGATCGACCCGGTGATGGCGATGTTCGACGCCGTCACGGTCATGGCCCGCAACCCGGAAGTGAAGCGCGAGCCGGCCTATCAGATGCTGGTTCTCGGTGGATCCCGCCCGACAGTCTAACCCAAGGAGGTCGTCATGGATTTGACGCGCCGCGCCTATTCGTTGCTCGAACTGAAGTCGGTCAACGAGGACAAGCGCATCATTCGCGGCATTGCGACGACGCCGACCGTCGATCGCGTGGGCGACATCGTGGAGCCGCTCGGCGTTCAGTTCAAGAACCCGATGCCGTTTCTCCTCCACCATCAGCATGACAAGCCGATCGGCACCGTTAAGTTCGACAAGCCGACCAAGGACGGGATCACTTTCGAAGCGGAATTGCCGATCATCAACGAGCCGGGAACGCTCAAGGACCGCGTTGATGAAGCCTGGCAGTCGATCAAGCTCGGCCTGATCCGTGCCGTCTCGATCGGCTTCCGCGCTATCGAGTATTCGTTTCTCGACGAGGGCGGCATCCGTTTCATGAAGTCGGAAGTCTACGAGCTTTCGGCCGTCACCATTCCAGCGCAACCCGATGCCGTCATGACATCCATCAAGGCGATGGATGCCGAGGGCCTTGCGCTTCTCAAGCAGTTCGATGTCGGCGCTGCCGGCATCCACACCATTCAGCAGCAGCCCGAGCCCGCCGCGTCTGGCAAATCGGTTCGTGTTGTCCGTCTGGATGCGCCTGCCCGCGATAGGGCGAAACCCTTCGTCATTCGCTCAATCAAGAGGTAAATCCAGATGAGCAAGTTTGCAGAACAGATCACTGCTTTCGAGCAGAAGCGGGCCGCACTGGTATCCGCGAATGAAGAGATCATGGAAAAGGCCGCTGCCGATGGCACTACGCTGGACGCAGAGCAGCAGGAGTCCTTCGACGGCAATCAGGCCGACATCAAGGCGATTGATGACCACCTGAAGCGCCTCCGTGATATGGAAAAGGCTGCTGCCGCTTCGGCAAAGCCGGTCGAGGGCCAGAACGAAAAGCAGGGCACGACGAGCCGTGTCCCGGCACAGGTCAAGACGGCCCCGAAGCTTGACCCCGGTATCGCTGTCGCCCGCATCGCGCGCGTCAAGGCGATTGCCGCTGTCAAGGGCATGACCCAGAAGGAAGCTGCTGCTTCGCTCTACGGTGAGGACTCGGCGACGTTCGGCTTCTTCACCAAGGCGGCAGTTGCGCCAGCCCTTACCAGTACCCCAGGTTGGGCCGGTAACCTCGTCGGCGAGGAAACCAGCGTCTTTGCTGACTTCGTGGAGTACCTTCGACCGCAGACCATCCTCGGCCGCTTCGGCCAGAACGGCATTCCTGGCCTGCGCACGGTAGGCTTCCGCGTTCCGCTTATCGGTCAGACTTCGGGCGGCGCCGGTTACTGGGTTGGTGAAGGACAGGCGAAGCCTCTCACGGCGTTCGACTTCTCCCGCACCACCCTGGAGCCCCTGAAGGTCGCGAATATTGCAGTGGCCTCGAAAGAGGTTCTGGAATACTCCAGCCCATCGGCGGATGGTATCATCCGTGACAGCCTTGTCGCGGCTCTGCGCGAGCGCTTGGACATCGACTTTATCGATCCGACCAAGGCCGCGGTGGACGGGGTTTCCCCGGCATCGATCACCAACGGCGTGACCCCGACCGCATCGTCGGGCAGCGATGCGGATGCGGTCCGGACTGACGTTCGCGCTGCCTTCGCTGGCTTCATCGCGGCAAACAACGCGCCGACGAGTGGCGTCTGGATCATGAGCGCCATGACCGCACTGTCGCTGTCGCTCATGCAGAACCCGCTCGGCCAGCCGGAATTCCCCGGCATCGGCATGGCTGGTGGCACGTTCTTCGGCCTGCCGGTGATCGTCTCGGAGCATGTCGGCGACTACGTTGTCCTGGTCAATGCCTCGGACATCTACATCGGCGACGAGGGCGGCTTCACGGTGGATTTCTCCCGCGAAGCTTCGGTCCAGATGGACAGCGCCCCCGACAATCCGACCACCAACACGACCGTGCTCGTGTCGCTCTGGCAGCGCAATCTCGTCGGCTTCCTTGCGGAGCGCGAGATCAACTGGGCAAAGCGCCGGGCATCTTCGGTGCAGGTCATCTCCGATGTGGCCTGGGGCGTTCCTGACGCCTCCTAATTGATCGGACCCGCCGCAGTTTCCTACGGCGGGTCTTTCCTCTTGTTGGAGATCCCACATGGCCCGCAAGAAAAACAGCTACATGGACCGTGCATTGCGGCACAGCGACCGTCGCTATGCGGCCATTCTCGGCGGCCTCGGCTATTCGACCCGGCACATGGAGGCGGAGAAGCCCGCCTCAAAACAAGCGCCTGAAGAAGACCTTACCGAGCTTCGTTCGCTCTATCAGGAAGTCGTCGGGAAGCGCGCCTATCATGGATGGGACGCGAAGGAACTGAAGAAGCGGATCAACGAGGCGCGCAAGGCGTAAATGGACGTTGTTTACCCGTACAAGGCGAGGCCGTATGACCTGGAGCTCCGCTTTTCGCTGCGCTCGCTTCGATACATGGACCACGGCCAAGTCATCATAGCCGGCGATTTCCCAGGGCATCTAGGCTCGCGGCAGGTGCGCTACGTTCCGGTTCGCCGCGTGAGCAATCGTTACCGGTCATCGACCGAGAACATTTTCACCGCAGCAAGACTGGCGGTGAAAACAGACAAGTTTGTCGTCATGAACGACGACATCTTCCTTCTGGAGCCGTGGACCTTCGTCCATGAGAACCGGGGGACGATCGAAGAATATCTGGCCTCCGGTCAGCCGAAGGGGCCTTATCGCGAGCATGTGGAGCGGACCCGCGATATTCTGATAGCGCATGGGGTTGATGACCCGCTCTGGTTCGGCCTCCACACGCCGACGGTTTACGAGCGCACCAAGCTCATTGAATTGGTGAAGGACTTCGAGGGCGAGCGGTATCTGCTGCGCACCCTTTACCACAATCTGTTTCCTCAGCCGAGCCGTCGCCGTGATGACGTGAAGCGGCGCGAATGGTGCGACGAGCCGACTGGTGATGTCCTTTCCATCAGCGATCAATGCGCGTGGCTTCCGGCCTTCCGGGCATGGATCAGTGAGCGGTTCCCACAGCCGTCACCATACGAAGCACCGAGCAAGGCATAGGAGAACCATATGCGAGTTTTCGGCATCCCGGTTCCCTTAACGCGCAACAGCGAGAAGAAAGCCTTGTCACCCGTATCGAGCCGCGGTGGCTGGTGGCCGGTCATTCGCGAATCCTTCTCCGGCGCATGGCAGCGCAACATCGAAGTGCGCAAGGATCTGGTGCTTTCGCACCACGCTGTTTTCGCCTGCCAGACCCTGATCGCTTCCGACATCGCGAAGCTGCGGCTTCGGCTGGTGCAGCGCGACAAGAACGGGATATGGAAGGAAGTCGAGAACCGGAATTTCCGCGTCATCGCGAAGCCGAACAACTACCAGACGCGGCTCCAGTTCTATGAGTCCTGGGTGCTGTCGAAGCTGCAATCCGGCAATGCCTACATTCTGAAAGAGCGCGGCCAGCCGGGCGATGGCGTCGTCGGCCTGCATGTGCTCGACCCCAACAGGGTGAAGCCACTCGTCGCAGACAACGGCGACGTGTTCTACGAGCTTTCCGCCGACCAGCTTGCGGGCGTGACGACAGACACCCTCGTCGTTCCGGCGCGCGATATCATTCACGACCGGTTCAACTGCTTGTTCCATCCGCTTGTGGGGCTGTCTCCGATCTTCGCGTCGGGCCTTGCTGCCATGCAGGGCCTTGCAATCCAGAACGACAGCACAACGTTCTTTCAGAACGGGGCGCAGCCTGGCGGCATCCTGACGGCCCCAGGTTCGATAGGAGACGACACAGCGCAGCGGCTGAAGGAATACTGGGATACAAACTTCAGCGGCGCGAACGCGGGCAAGGTAGCAGTGGTCGGCGATGGCCTGAAGTATGAGGCCATGCGCGCGAAGGCGGTGGACAGCCAGGTCATAGAGCAGCTTCGCTGGTCGGCGGAGGTTGTTTGCGGCGTTTATCACGTTCCGGCGTTCATGGCCGGCGTCGGGCAGGAGCCGTCATACAACAACGTCCAGAACCTCACGCTGCGCTACTATAGCCAGTGTCTGCAGAGGCTGATCGAAGACATCGAAGCCCTGCTCGATGAAGGGCTTGGCCTTGCTGGCGATGCGGGTACCGGGCAAGCCCTCGGAACAGAGTTCGATTTGGATGACCTACTGCGTATGGACACGGCAACCCAGTTCGAGGTCGCACAGAAGGCCAAGGGAATTCTCACGCTGGACGAGACGCGCCGCCGCGTAAATGTCGGCCCGGTCACAGGCGGTGACACCATCTATCTGCAGCAGCAAGACCATTCACTCGCAGCTATTGCCGCGCGGGATGCCCAGCTGATTGATCTGGTGAATAACCCGCCTGCACCGGTGCCAGCTACACCAACACCCGAACAGCAGGAAGCGGAAGCCCGTGCCTTTGTGTCGGAGACACTGCTTTCCATGCGGAAAGCAATGGAGGCTGCATGATCGACGCGAAAGCATTCGGCGAAGAGCTCGCGAGCATCGTTAAGGCCGCAACCCTGCCAATCATCGAGCGGCTTGATGAATTCGAGAAGCGGCTTGCCTCGCTGCCTGAGCCAAAAGACGGCAAGGACGCAGACGAGGCAGCCATTATCGCCAGCGTCACCGAGAAGATGGCTGCAGAGCTTGATGCTATTCGCGAGGCAGTCGCGAATTTGCCGAAGCCCGAGTTGCCAGATGTGAGCGGCATGGTGGCAGAGGCGGTTGCGGCTCTCCCTCTCCCCCAAGATGGCAAGAGCGTGACTGTCGAAGATGTCGCCCCCCTTATAGAGGAAGCGGTAGCCAAAGCGGTGGGTTCATTGCCGACGCCCCAAGACGGCAAGCCTGGGCGTGATGGCGTTGATGTCAAAGATCTATTCAGGGCCGAAGGGGGCCGACTGATCGCGGTTCTGAGTGATGGGACCACAAAGGATCTTGGCGTGTTTGTCGGCAAAGATGGCGAGGACGGCGAGCCTGGGCGTGATGGCTTGGGCTTCGACGATATGCGCCTCGAAGCTCGCTCCGAAGGCGTCTACATGGTCTGGGAGCGCGGCGACGTGATCAAGGATGCGTTTGTCCCAATGCCATTCTATCGCGGGGTGTGGTCAAAGGAGGCTGGCTACCGCGAGGGCAACACAGTGACGTGGGGCGGCAGCACATGGATCGCGGTCAAGGATAGTCCGCAGGGCAAGCCCGATGCTCCCGATAGTGATTGGATGCTGTCGAATAAGCGCGGCCGCGACGGCAAGGACGCGAAGGGAAACTGATGGTCAAGCTTGTTTCTTTGCCGCGCGTCAAGCAGGCCTTGCGCGTGGACACCAACGACGATGACATGTTGATCGACGGTTATATCGAGGCTGCGTCGGCCGCGGTCATCAACTACCTGAAGGGCGCGGCTGACGTGCTGATCCCGCGCGGCGAGGACGGGGAACTGCAAGAGGGGGTGGAAGTGCCTGCCCCGATCGATGTCGCCACCATCATGCTTGTAGGCCAGTTCTACCGCGAGCCGGATGGTAACGAAGACCGAGACTTCGAGCGCGGCTATCTGCCGAAGCCGGTCACGGCTCTGCTTTATCCGCTACGTGATCCCGCGTTGGCATAAGGGGCCGCAATGGCAAAAGCGATTTCCGCAGGCAAGCTCTATGAGCACATTGCCTTCGACTCACCGACTGAAACGAGCGACGGGCAGGGAGGCGTCATCCAAGGCTGGCAGGAGCGCTATTGCTGCCGCGCTCACTATCGCTACCTGCGTGGCGGCGAGACTGTCCAAGCCGCACGTCTGGAAGGTCGCCAGCCGGTAGTCATCACCGTTCGTGCATCCAGCGAAACGCGGCAGGTGAGAACGGAGTGGCGCATTCGCGACACGCGCACCGGCACCGAGTTCAACATCCGCGGCATCACGCCGACCGAAGACCGGCAGTTTCTGGAGATACTTGCCGAAAGTGGGGTGGCGGTCTGATGGCAATTGAAGGCCTCGACAGGCTCAAGCGCAAGCTGACCAAGTCCATACCCGAGCGGGTGAGGAAGAATACCGAGGAAGCCTTGCAACGCGCGGCGCGGGCCATGACCGACACGATGGAAGGTTTCGCGCCGGAAGACACTGGCCGGCTAAAGGGGTCGATCGGTTGGACGATGGGAGACGCGCCGAACGGTTCGCTTGCCTCGAAGCCGTCACGGCGGAGCCCCGGTGACATCGTTGCGACGGTCTATGCCGGCGACCGCGATGCCTACTATGCGAGGTTCGTCGAGTTCGGCACCCAGAATATGAGCGCTCGGCCCTTCTTTTATCCAGCCTATCGCCTTCACAAGAAGCGGGTGAAGGGCAGCATTTCGCGGGCGATCAAGAAGGGGCTGAAAGAGGGCGCGGCA
>Ga0182740_1002387_pt1 | contig 11537 bp, 9 predicted proteins | sample eDN5th37CKraftBY_FD_128872 | JGI IMG/M metagenome (GOLD analysis project Ga0182740, IMG submission 128872) | Enriched backyard soil microbial communities from Emeryville, California, USA - eDNA 5th pass 37_C Kraft BY (version 2) (version 2) | ecosystem: Environmental > Terrestrial > Soil >...
ATGATGAACGAGGCCCGCATCAATGTCGGCAGCGGCGCGGCCGCGCTCGGCTATGCCGCCTACCGCCATGCGCTGGATTATGCGCGCGAACGCCGGCAGGGCCGGCCGGTCGAGGCGAAGGACGCAACCCAGCCGCAGGTGCCGATCATCGAGCATGCCGACATACGCCGCATGCTGCTGGCCCAGAAGGCCTATGCCGAAGGTGCTGTGGCGCTGTGCATGTTTGCAGCGACACTGATCGACGACAAGCACACGGCAGCCTCGGAAGCAGCGCGCAAGGACGCCGACGACCTGCTCGAGATCCTGACCCCGATCGTCAAGAGTTGGCCCAGCCAGTGGTCGCAGGAAACCATCTCGCTGGCGATACAGGTGCATGGCGGCTACGGCTACACCCGCGAATATCCGGTCGAGCAGCTTTACCGGGAAAACCGCCTCAACGCCATTCACGAAGGCACGCACGGCATTCAGGGCATGGACCTGCTCGGCCGCAAGGTGGTGATGAATGACGGCCGGTCCTTCGAGCTTCTGTGCGCGCGCATTTCCGCAAGCGCCAACCGCGCCATTGGCACCCCGGCACTGGCGGAAGAAGGCCGGGCGCTGGTGGAGGCACTGGCGCGCGTGCGCGCCGTAACCGCGCACCTCACCCGGCAGATGGCCGACGGCAAGCGTGCCGAAGTGCTCGCCAACGCCTCGGTCTATCTGGAGGCGCTGGGCCATGTCGTGGTCGCGTGGATCTGGCTCGATCAGGCACTCTGTGCCCGGAAGCTTCTGGATGCGGGCGATCCCCGACAGGCGGCTCTCAACGGCAAGCTGCATGCCTGCCGCTACTTCATGCGATGGGAACTGCCGCGCATCAGCCCGCAGCTCGACAGGCTCGAAGCGGGTGACGACACATGGTCGGCCATGCCCGACGACTGGTTCCACTGACCCCGAAAACACTTCTCACGGGAGACCCCGATGGCTCTGGACAGAGAAACACTCGACCAGCTGCTCGAAACGATCAGACGCTTCGTGCGCGAGCGGCTGGTGCCGCTCGAACATCAGGTAGCCGAGAATGATGCCATTCCGGCCGAAATCGTCAGCGCGATGCGCGAGATGGGCCTGTTCGGCCTGTCGATCCCGGAAGAGCATGGCGGCCTCGGGCTGACCATGGAAGAGGAGGTGCGCGTCGCCTTCGAACTCGGTCGCACTTCGCCGGCCTTCCGCTCGCTGATCGGCACCAACAACGGCATCGGCTCGCAGGGAATCGTCATCGACGGCACCGAGGAGCAGAAGCGCAAATATCTGCCGCGTCTGGCCAGCGGCGAACTGGTCGGCTCCTTCGCGCTGACCGAGCCGGAAGCCGGCTCCGACGCCGGTTCACTGCGCACCTCGGCGCGTCGTGACGGCGACATCTATGTGCTGAACGGCACCAAACGCTTCATCACCAATGCGCCGGTGGCCGGGCTGTTCACGGTCTTCGCCCGCACCGATCCCGCCAGCACGGATGCGCGCGGCGTCAGCGCCTTTCTCGTCGAGGCCGGAACGCCCGGCCTGTCCTTCGGCCCGCCCGACCGCAAGATGGGTCAGAAGGGTGCTCATACCTGCGACGTCATCTTCGAGGATTGCCGCATTCCGGCCGACGCCGTTCTGGGCGGCAGGGAAGGACAGGGCTTCAAAACCGCCATGAAAGTGCTCGACCGCGGACGCCTGCACATCTCGGCGGTCTGCGTGGGGGCCTCCAAACGCCTCATCGACGACAGCCTGCGCTATGCGGCCGAGCGGCGCCAGTTCGGCAAGCCGATCGCTGAATTCCAGCTCGTGCAGGCGATGCTTGCCGACAGCCGTGCGGAGTCCTACGCCGCCGAGTGCATGGTGATGGAAACGGCGCGCCGCAAGGATGCCGGGCAGGACGTCTCCACCGATGCGGCCTGCTGCAAGATGTTCGCCTCGGAAATGGTAGGGCGGGTGGCTGACCGGGCCGTGCAGGTGCATGGCGGCGCCGGCTATATCGCGGACTACGGCATCGAGCGCTTCTATCGCGACGTGCGCCTGTTCCGCATCTATGAGGGCACGACGCAGATCCAGCAGATCGTCATCGCCCGCAACATGGTGCGTGAACTGACGCAATAATTCAGCGGGCAGGCGCAAAGGAAAAGGGCAGGAGGTGAACTCCTGCCCTTCTTTTTGGCTGCAACCCGTATTATTTGCCGGCTATCATGTCGGCAGCGGTTCTGGCCAGCACCTTGCGGCGGCCGGCAACGGAGATGGCATTGGCCGAGCTGGCATTGCCCTGCAGCGCTCGTGCATAGACACCCTGCAGAATGGCGATCAGCCGAAACAGCGAAAAGACGAGGTAGAAAGTCCAGTCGTTGATCCCACTTCGCCCTGTCGCCGCTCCATATGTGGCTAGCAATTCTTCCTCACGGGGAATGCCAAGTTCCTTCAGGTCGAGCCCCAGCAGACCCTTTGCATTTTCTCCATCGGCCGGCAGGTGATACGGCAGGCAGCAATAGGCAAGATCGCCAAGCGGATCGCCAAGCGTCGAAAGCTCCCAGTCGAGCACGGCGCGCACAACCGGCTCCTGCCGGTCGAACACCAGATTGCCCAGCCGGAAATCGCCATGGGCCAGCGTGGTTCTCGCCTCCGCCGGCAGGTTCTTCTCCAGCCAGGCGATGATGTCCTCGACCAGCGGATCGGCATCACCGCCGGCGGAATCGCGATATTGCTTCGACCACCTGTCAAGCTGGCGCACGATGTAATTGCCCGGCCTCCCAAAATCGACCAGCCCCGCCGCCGTCCAGTCGACATTGTGAAGAGCGGCCATGGTGGAAATCATCGCCTGATAGCAGGCGGTTCGTTCTTGTGGAGAGCTGTCGGGCATATGCGGCATGTCGAAGACACGACCCTCTACATAGTCCATCAGATAGAAGGGCGTGCCGATGACCCCTTCATCCTCACACAGCAGGAAGCTCTGCGGCACCGGCACAGCCGAGCCTTGCAGGGCACTGATGACGCGGTACTCGCGCTCCACCTGATGGGCCGATTTCAGCAGCGTGCCGGACGGCTTCTTGCGCAGCACCATGCGCCAGCCCTCGCCTTCCAGCAGAAAGGTCGGGTTGGACTGGCCACCCTGAAATTGCCGAACACGGAACGGGCCGGAGGCTTCAGGGAGGTTTGCGACAAGATAGTCCTGCAGCGCTGCCTCGTCGAAGCGATGAGAGGGCAGTGGATCGACAAGCAATGACATGGTCAGGACGCCATTTCGCCGCCATCAGCCACCAGAACCTGCCCCGTGACATAGGACGACAGGTCGGAGGCGAGGAACAGAGCGACGCCGGCTATTTCTTCCGGGCGGCCGATGCGACGCAGGGGCGTGCGGCTCTCGACCCGCGCCCGCCGCTCCGGATCCTCGATCAGCGCTCTGGCGAAATCGGTGGCGATCAGGCCCGGCGCGATGGCGTTGACGCGGACATTCGACGGCCCCCATTCCAGCGCCAGATTGCGCGCCAGTGCTGCCTCCGCCGCCTTTGACATGCCGTAGCAGCCGATGGTGGTGGTGCCGCGCAAACCGGCAATGCTCGACAGCAGGATGACAGATCCGCCGCCGCGCTGCGCCATCTGCGGGATGACCATGTTGCACAGCCAGAACGTGCCCTTCACATTTGCATCCATGATCTTGTCGAAGGCCTCGTCGCTCAGCTCCGCCATGGTGCCGTAGACAGGATTGACCGCCGCGTTGCAGACGAGAATGTCGATCGGTCCGAAATGCGCCTCGGTGGCGTCTGCCAGACCCTGCAGATCCTCCTTGCGTCCGATATGACACGCATGGGCAAACGCCTTGTACCCTTGCGCACGCAGCGCGGCAGCCACCTCCTCGCATGCATCGGCCTTGCGGCTGGAGACCACAACGGAAGCTCCAGCCTTCGCATACGCCTCTGCGATCGCCTTGCCGATGCCCCGGCTCGACCCCGTGATGACGGCAACTTTCCCATTCAGATCAATCATGATGTTCCTGCATCGTTGGGGTGTGTTTTATCCATCGGCGCTCGGCGCGCCGCTTCAACCCGGATAAAAATCAGCGTCTTACTTAGCCGGCGTTTTATTTTCAGATTTTCCGGAAGACGATTTCCGTCCTGCCGGCGGAGCAGCGCCCGCCTTATCCGGCATTTGCTGCCCAGCGCCTTCATCCGCCATGGAACCGGCAAAGCCGTCGATCAGCCTGTGGCGGTCGCGCTCGAAGGCGCCCTGCAATTCCCTGACCTGCTCGTTCAGCGCATCCAGGCGGGCAGCCGTCTCGGCCATGGCGTCGGTGGTTTCCACATATCGGGGCCAGGCACCGACACGCTTGCTGCCGTCATCGATGAAACCGCGCTCCAGAATTTCGCAGACCACTCCCGTGATTTCGTCCTTCGGGAACGGCGCGAACTTTATCCAGTGATGGACATAGTTGCACATGCCGAACAGCGACAGCACCATGAGGCGCGTCGGCATCGGCTTGAACAGGCCGGATGCCTGACCTTCACGCACCACCGCCTCGAATTTCTTTTCAAAGGCCCGTTTGCGGCGCAGCGTTGCCTCGTAGTTGGCGGCAGGCAGCGCATTCTGCTGGAAGTGGATCAGCGACCACATATCGGCCTGCTCGATCATCAGCCCGATATAGCTGGAAACCATGCGACGCAGCCGCTCGTCGGGCGAGAAAGGCTCATCCGCGATCGGCAGCACCTCGGCCTCGGCCTTCGTGAGCATCCGGTCGTAGATCTCGACCAGTATGTCCTCCTTGCTGCGGACATAGTGATAGAGCGCAGCCTTCTGGATGCCGAGCCGCTCGCCGATGTCATCAAGCGAAGCCCCGTGATAGCCCTTGGACGAAAAAAGCTCGGCAGAGACAGTGAGGATCTGCTCCCATCGTTCCTCAGCCCTGAGACGACGCCTTGGCTTTGGAGCCGGCTGCTCTGCCTTCCCGGCGTTTGTGGCCATGTTCCTGGTTCCCGACCTTCCGGCAGCCCCTTGACGGGGCTGCTTCTTCCTGTGAACCGGCACAGTATCCACAGTGAAAGACTATGAACAGAACCGGCCGGTTTTTATGGGCACTTTCCCCATAGAAGGAAAGGCTCAGCGGGCAGCGTAACGCGCCGGACGGCGCTCCGCCCAGGCCTTGGCACCTTCCGTCGAATCCTCGGTCAGATGGATGAGCTTGTTCAGCTCGCGATAGATGCGCAGGCCATCGTTGAGCGGCAGTTCGCGACCGCGCAGAACGATCTCCTTGGTCATACGCACCGCCAGCGGCCCATTGCGGCAGATCTCGTCGGCCAGATCGTCGACCGTCTTCTGAAGATCGGCGACCGGAACCACGCGATTGACGATGCCAAGCCGATAGGCCTCCTGCGCATCGAAGCGGCGGCCGGTCATCAGCAGCTCCATCACCGCTCCAAGCGGCGCCGAGCGTGGCATCACCAGCGCACCGAAGCCATGCAGCACGCTCCACTTCACCTCCGGCGCGGCAAACATCGCATTGTCCGCGGCGATGCGGATGTCGCAGCTCATCGCCAGTTCCATGCCGCCGGCGAGACAGAAGCCATGCACGGCCGCGATCACCGGCTTGGACACCTGCAGCCCCATGTCGAAGCGGTCTGCCTTGAACGGCTTCCATTCAAACGGGCCCGTCGTCAGCGAGCCATGCAGGAGCTCAAGATCCGCACCGGCGGAGAAAGCGCGATCGCCCGCGCCACGCACCACGATCACCCAGATGTCGTCGTCCGCATCATATTCCTGCAGGCCGGCCGAAATCTCCTGATACATCTTGCGGGGCATGGCGTTCAGCTTGTCCGGCCGGTTGAGGGTCACATAGCCGACGCGGTCTCGGCGCTCCATCGTGATGTAGGTCTTGTCCGACATGGTCTTTCTGTCTCCGTTGGTCTGATGCCTGAGAACGCCCGCCCGCTCTCCGGGTCGCGAAGCGTCTCAAATTCTGGAAAATCGCGGAGCTATCTGAAAAGCCTCTGCGCACGGAGCGCCCGGCCTCCCCCACTCCTCCCGGTTAATTCCTCATCTTATTAACTTACCGAATGGTAGAATAAACAAACACCTCAATCAACCAGCTTTTTGACAAAACTCAAAATTAAAGGATTTTTCCCGTATTCAGAGGTTTCACGAGAGTTCTGCAAGCACACAAATTACCTATCGGTAGATAATTCATGGATTTCATGCAAGGCCGAGGCCATGCCGAAGAGCCCCGCGCAACAGCCCGGATGGAACAGGACCACAGGTGCCGGTTCGCCCTTGCGCGCCGGCTTTTCTCCGGCCAGCAGCCCACCCAGCTCATGATCGATCGGGAAAACGCCGGGCACCCTGCCGGCCTCGATCATCTGCCGGGCCTGAAGGGCGTCATCGGTGATCACCAGCAGCTCGCGCGCCCCTCGCCATGGCCGCAGCATGTCGACCGAGGAAAGCAGGGCATCGGGCTTCAGCCAGCCGGTCTCCAGGAAAGGCTCGACACCGAAGGATTCCGAGATGGAGGAAACGACGATGTCGCCGCCGCGCACCGCCTCCTGCGCATCATCGCAGATTACCGTCGGGATGCCGCGCGCGGCGGCATAGTCGGCCAGCACCTGCGACGAGTTGCGCGAGCGCGAATGCGAAAAGATCCGCTTCAGTGGAAACATCGCTGTCAGTGCATCGAGATGGAGCCTTGCCTGCAATCCCGCACCGATGAAGGAAACGGCCTCCACGCTTTGCGGCGCGAATTTCTGCGCGGCGATCAGGGTCATCACCACCGGCAGCACGCTGCTCATCATGTTGCCGTGGATGGCCAGCACAGGCATCGCATCGCTGGACCGGAACAGCACCTGCGCCGAGCGATAGGTGGAGCGCGCGCCTTTGACCGGCTCGCGGTCCAGACCGACCAGATTGTGAAAGAAGGCGCGGTCCTGTTCCTGCCACAGGCCATGCGTGCCGATGGCATAGGCCCCGGAAGCGGCCAACTGCATCCGCTTCGGTTCGACCAGCATTTCACCCAGCGCATGGGCGGCCAGCGCGCGGGACACCGGCCCCGCCAGATCGATGGCCCGCACGCCAAGTGCGGCAACTGCCGCATCGTCCATCACAAGCATGTTCAAACCTCCCTTTGCGGTCCGCTGCAGTGGCCGCGTGGCCCTCGGGCCTATTTCATGTAGCGGTCGTAGACGCGGTAAAGACGGATGGCCGCGCCCAGCAGCGCCGGCCGCCTCTGCCATGCCGGCATGGAGGGCAGCGGAAGCCGGAACACGGTATCAGCATCGGCCGCGCCCAGAATGCGACGCGCAATCTTGTGGCCGAGATAGCTAGACATGGTGATGCCGGTGCCGCAGCAGCCGATCATCCAGTGAATCCGGTCGCTGTTGCCCGTATGGGGAATGAGATCGGCCGTGATGGCAAAGCGCCCGGACCAGAAGAAGTCCATGGCGAGGCCCCGCGTTTGCGGAAACCGTCGTTCAAAGGCTTCCATAATGCGTCGCGCCTTGTCGGCGGTGCTGCCTTCCTGAAATCCGGCGCGGGCGCTGTAGACCAGTCTGGTTCCGCAGGGCGACAGCGCCATGTAGTTCAGCACCTTGCGCGTATCGCCGAAGATCTCCGCCCCGCGGATCACCTTTTCCAGACGATCGGGCGGCAGCTTCTCAGTAACCACGCAGAAGGCAGGCACCACCGCGACCGATCTTGCCAGTTGCGCCGACAGGGGCGTGTCGGGCCCGGTCTCGGCATTCGTCGCCAGAACGACTTGGGCAGCCGTCACCGTGCCCAAAGTTTCAAGCTCTACCTCGACACCTCCAGCAACCGGCTTCAGGCCGGTCATTCTGGTGTTCTGCAACAGCCTGGCCCCATGGGCCCGCGCCACCCGGGCAAGCCCGTACTGATAGGCGGCCGGATTGACGGTGGCCGAATCCGGAACCAGCATGCCGCCACGGTAGACGTCGCTCCCGATAAAGCCGCGCAGCTCCTCTGCCGAAAGCAGCCGCGCTTCGGGAATGCGCGTCTTCATGGCCGGAAATTCCGATTGCAGGCGCCGCATCGACTTGTCGCTGTGAGCGGCCATGACGCGCGTGCAACGGCGCAGGTCGCAGCCGATCGCATGGTCGGCGATGATGCGCTCCGTATGGGCACGCGCCAGAACGGCTTCGCGATAGACGGCTTGCGCCGTCTCCTCTCCGTAGCTGCCAGCGAGCTCGTGCAGCCGCGCCTTCGGAACATTGGCGAGCGAGCCTGCTGCCCGTGAGGAGGCTCCGTCACCGATGCGGCGCGCATCGACGACGAGCACATGCATGCCCTGCCGCGACAGTTCGAGCGCAGCGCTCAGGCCGCCATAACCGGCTCCCACCACCACCGCATCGAAGGCCGCGCCGGGAGAGATCGTATCGCTTTCGAGAGGATCGAAACCGGCAGACCAGAACAGGCGCTCGCGTTCAGCCATTGTCATAGCGCGCCGCCTTTTCTCCGGGATGGAGCACGCGTTGCAGGAAGTCGCGGGTACGCTCGTTCTGCGGCCGCCGGAGCAATTCGGACGGCGGGCCGTCCTCCAGAATTTCGCCGCGATCGAGGAACAGGACACGGTTCGCCACCTCGGCCGCAAACCCCATCTCATGGGTCACCACCAGCATGGTCATACCCTCACGCGCCAGATCCTCCATCACCACCAGAACGTCGCCGACCGTTTCGGGGTCGAGTGCGCTGGTCGGCTCGTCGAACAGCATGGCCCTCGGCTTCATGGCCAGCGCGCGTGCGATGGCAATGCGCTGCTGCTGCCCGCCGGAAAGCTGGGAGGGGTAGCTGTCGGCCTTGTCTGCCAACCCTACCTTGTGCAGCAGGGCCATGGCTTCTTCCTTTGCCGCCGCCTTCGGGCGCCTGCGCACCTGCACGGGGCCTTCAATGATATTGCCCAGCGCGGTCATGTGCGGGAACAGGTTGAAGCGCTGGAACACCATGCCGACCTCGGCCCGCACGGAGCCGATCGTCTTCGATGTCGTGTCCACGGTCATGCCGTCGATGGAGATGGTGCCGGAATCGTGGCGTTCGAGCCCGTTCACGCAGCGCAGCATGGTCGATTTTCCCGACCCCGACGGCCCGATGAGGCAGACCACCTCGCCGCGCGCCACGGTGAAGGACATGGACTTCAGGACCCTGAGCGCCCCGAAGCATTTTGAAACCTCGTTGACTTCGATCATCCGGTTTCGCCCCTCACTTCGCTGCAAATCGACGTTCCAGCCATGCGTTCAGCGCTGTCAGCGGCAAGCTCATGACCAGATAGATGAAGGCGACCAGCGTGAAGACCGTCATGTTCTTGAAGGTCGATGAAGCGATGAGCTGGCCGGCGCGGGTGATCTCCGAAACCGTGATGGTGGAGGCAAGCGACGAGTCCTTCAGCATCATGATGGTGATGTTGCCATAGGGCGGCAGCACGATACGCACCGCCTGCGGCAGGATGATCCGGCGCATGAGTTGCGCCTTGCCCATGCCGATGCTCATCGCCGCCTCATACTGGCCCTTGTCCACCGCAAGGATGGCGGCCCGGAAATTCTCAGCGTGATAGGCGCTGTAGGCGACACCGAGGCCGATCACGCTGGCCGTAAAGGCGCTGAGATCGATACCGATCTCCGGCAGCACGAAATAGATGTACATCAGCTGCACGATGATCGGGATGCCGCGCAGACCGGTGATGATGGTCACCGCCGGCACATAAAGGACGGGCAGGCTCGACATGCGCATCAGCGCCAGCGCCAGTCCCAGCACCGATGACAGGGCGAGCGACAGGAAAGCCACCTGAATGGTGACATAGGCGCCCTGCATGAGGATCGGCATGAACTGCCATGCATCTTCAAAGAACTGCGTCATCCCCTGCCCCTTTCGCCAAGCGAATCCCAAAGCTGTTCCTGCCGGACCTCATCCTTCAGCCTGAATTTCTGCGGCTTGCCGGTCGGTGTCTTGGGCACGGCATCGATGACGGTGAGGTAGCGGGGCACCATGAACTTCGGCAGCAGCGCTGCGATGCGCGCATGCAGTTCTTCCATGGCCAGATGCTGCCCCGGGCGGAAGACCACGCAGGCAAGCACCTCCTGCTCGGTGAGTTCGGAGGGCACGGCGACAACGGCCGATTCCAGAACCTCGGGAATGGCGTTGATGGCGTTCTCGACCTCTACCGAGGAGATATTCTCCCCGCGGCGGCGGATGGAATCCTTCAGCCGGTCGACGAAGTAGTAGTAACCGTCGGCGTCGCGCCGAAAGAGATCTCCGCTGTGGAGCCACAGATTGCGCCACGCCGCCTGCGTTTCGGCCGGCCGGTTCCAGTAGCCGACCATCACGATCCACGGCAGCTTCGGCCGCACCACGAGTTCGCCGACCTCGCCGACCGGTACTTCCTCGTCCAGTTCATCCACCAGCCGCACGTCATAGCGGTCCGTCCGCACCATGCCGCATGTCGAGGCGTTGGGCGGAGACAAGCCGGTTCCGATGACGCCATTGACCTCGGTGGAGGCATAGGAGGTGCACACCTGAACCCCGAACTTCTCGCAGAACTGCACATATTCAGGGATGAGCGGCGACATCAGCACCTTCTTCAGCGATGTCCGCTTTTCGCCGGCAGTGGTGCGGAACAGCATGCTGCCCATGGCGCCGGGCATGAAGGTGGTGGTCACGCCCAACCGCTCCCCGTCCGACCAGAAATCGGTGATGCTGAACTTCGGCTTCAGAACCGCCGTCGCCTCGCGAATGAGGCAGTTGTAGATGACCGCCCACTGGCCGGCGATGTGGAACAGCGGCAGGGGCGCATAATAGACGTCGCCCGGACCGAGCTGGAGCGAATTGCCGCCCGCCGCATACTGATAGGCGTGCGCATGCGTCACCATCACCCCTTTCGAGGCGCCGGTGGTGCCCGACGTGTACATGATCGAGGCGATACTGTTGTAGGCCGGGGCGGGCTCTTCCTTCAGCGGCGATCCGTCCGCCTCCTGAAGCAAGGATGCGTAGTCGATCACCTGAGCGTTGCCGGGCGGCCCAGAAGCTTCCTTGCCAACCACGATCAGCGTGTCCAGCTTCGAGCCGGCCGCGCCGAGCGCTTCGGTCACGGCGTGGCGAAAGCTTTCATGGACGATGATGCGGGTGGCCCCGGAATCGTGCACCAGATGCTCCAGCATCGCGCCGAAATAGGCCGTGTTCACCGGCACCTGAATGGCCCGCAGCTTCGCCAGCGCCAGCCAGCAATCGATGAACTCGATGCAGTTCGGCAGCATCACCAGAACCGTATCGCCCGCAGAGACGCCAAGGCCGGACAGGCCGCGCGCCAGCACCGACGAGCGCCTGTCCATGTCGGCGACCGAAAACCGGCTTTCTTCCGTGACGATCCAGACGCGCTGCGGGTCTTTCGACAGCTGGTCGCGCAGGACATGAACCACATTGCATTCCGAGCCGTAATAATCGGCCATTCTGAAAAACCCCGACGAGAAAAATCTGATGCAGGCCGCGTCAGGCGCGGCAGGCGACGAGCGGAAGATCAGCCGTGGACCTGAGCCCCGGCGCGGCGGCGGCGAGCG
>Ga0182740_1002388_pt1 | contig 11535 bp, 9 predicted proteins | sample eDN5th37CKraftBY_FD_128872 | JGI IMG/M metagenome (GOLD analysis project Ga0182740, IMG submission 128872) | Enriched backyard soil microbial communities from Emeryville, California, USA - eDNA 5th pass 37_C Kraft BY (version 2) (version 2) | ecosystem: Environmental > Terrestrial > Soil >...
GTTCGCTCAATTACGCGATCTCGGTGGCCGAAGTTTTTGGTGCGCATGTGACGGCGATGGCCTCCAGCGACCCGATCACCTTTGCCCAATACCCAATTCCGGCGATGCCCGAGACGGTCATTGCCAACATCCGAGCGGAAAAGGAGCGCGAGGCCCGCGCTGCGATCGCGCGCTTCGAGGAAGCCGCGAAGGGCCGCGGCATTTCCTATGACCACGAGATCGTCACGCACCGCCTGCCGCAGTCGGCGGAAGCCTTCGCGGTCAAGGCGCGCCGCGCCGATCTCAGTATCGTCCAGCAGATGGAGAACACGGACGAGGACAACGAGATCGTCATCGAGACTGTGCTGTTCGATTCCGGCCGGCCGGTGCTGATCGTGCCTTATATCCAGAAGGAAGGGTTGAAGCTCGACCACGTCGTGTGCTGCTGGGACGGCAGCGCGACCGCGGCACGCGCCGTCAACGACGCCCTGCCGTTCCTGACGCGGGCGAAGAATGTCGACATCCTCATCATCTCAAACGAGAAGACCGAGGACCCGCGTCATCAGGCAAGCGGCGAGGGCATCGTCAAGCACCTTGCCCGCCACGGCATCGCGACCCAACTGAAGGTCCAGCAGGCGCCCGACTCGAGCGTCGCCAGCGCCATCCTGTCCTATGCCGCCGATCAAGGCAGCGATCTTATCGTGATGGGTGGCTACGGCCATTCGCGCCTGCGCGAGTTCATTCTCGGCGGCGCGACCCGCAGCATCCTCGCCTCGATGACGGTGCCCGTCCTTATGTCGCATTAAAGGACGAAGCTGGCCTCGCAATAGAGACGCTTGTCTGCCTCTTCGTCATGGCCGGGCTTGTCCCGGCCATCCACGCCCTTTCTTAGCTGAAATGTCGCGAAGACGTGGATGCCCGGCATAGTGCCGGGCATGACGGATCAAGCCAACGACAACATCCTGACTCAGGCGCCCATCGCGGCTTCGATGGCTTTCAACGCCGCATCGGCCTTCGAGCCATCCGGCCCGCCCGCCTGCGCCATGTCTGGCTTGCCGCCACCGCCCTTGCCGCCGAGCACCTCGGATGCCTTGCGTACCAGATCGACCGCATTGAACCGAGATGTCAGGTCCGGCGTCACGCCGACAACGACGCTCGCCTTGCCATCTTCGCTTGTCGCCACCAGCGCGACAACGCCGGAGCCGAGCTGCTTCTTGCCCTGATCGGCCAGGCTCTTGAGGTCCTTGACCTCGATACCCTGCACAGCACGGGCGAGCAGTTTCACGTCGCCGACGTTGCGGACATCGGATGCGGCCGCCGAGCCGTTTCCACCTGCCCCGCCACCCATGGCGAGTTTCTTGCGCGCATCCGACAGATCGCGCTCGAGCTTCTTACGCTCCTCGACAAGCGCCGCGACCCGCGCCGGCATGTCCTCAAGCGTGGTCTTGAGTTCTGCGGCCGCCGCCTTCGCCGTCTCGATGCTATGGTTCGCGGCATGGCGCGCCGCGCGGCCAGTCAGCGCCTCGATACGGCGCACGCCGGACGCAACGGCGCTTTCGCCCGTGATGGAAACAAGGCCGATGTCGCCGGTGCGCTTCACATGCGTGCCGCCACAAAGTTCGACCGACCAGCCGAGTGCGTTGCCGCTGGTCTGCCCCATCGAGACGACACGCACTTCGTCACCGTATTTTTCACCGAACAACGCCCGCGCGCCTGATGAGCGCGCATCGTCGAGACCCATCAGCCGCGTCGTCACTTCACTATTCTGAAGCACGATGTCGTTGGCGATGTCCTCGATGCGACGCAGCTCGTCGGCCGCAATCGGCTTGGTGTGCGCGAAGTCAAAGCGCAGCCGCTCCGGCGACACCAGCGAGCCGCGCTGGGCGATATGATCGCCCAGCACCTGCCGCAGCGCCTCGTGCAGAAGATGCGTTGCCGAATGGTTGGCGCGGATCGCGCCGCGGCGCGTGTGATCGACTTCGAGCTGCAGCGCAGCGCCTTTCTTCAGCGCACCCTGCTCCAGCGTTCCGACATGGACGAACAGATCGCCCGCCTTCTTCTGCGTGTCGGTGACGCGGAAACGTACGCCGCCGTCGCCGGTGAGAATGCCAGTGTCGCCGACCTGACCACCGGACTCGCCATAGAACGGCGTCTGGTTCAGCACCACGGCAGCAGCATCGCCTGCGTTCAGGCTGTCGACAACAGCACCATCCTTGACGAGCGCCGTCACCACGCCTTCGGCAATCTCGGTGTCGTAGCCGAGAAACTCGGTCGCACCGAGCTCCTCATGCAGCGGAAACCAGACCTTCTCGGCCGCGGCATCGCCGGAGCCCGCCCATGAGGCGCGCGCTTTCGCCTTCTGTTGCTCCATCGCATCGGTGAAGGAGGCAAGATCGACATGGATGCCGCGGGTGCGCAGCGCATCCTGCGTAAGGTCGAGCGGAAAACCATAAGTATCGTACAGCGTGAATGCGGTTTCGCCGTCGAACATATCGCCCGGCTTCAGCGATGCGCTTTTCTCGTCAAGGATCGCAAGACCGCGGTCGAGCGTCTTGCGGAAGCGCGTCTCCTCGAGCTTCAGCGTCTCCTCAACCAACGATTCCGCGCGGACGAGTTCGGGGTAAGCCTGCCCCATCTCGCGCACCAGCGCCCAGACGAGGCGGTACATCAACGGCTCTTTCGCGCCGAGAAGCTGCGCATGGCGCATCGCGCGGCGCATGATCCGGCGCAGCACATAGCCGCGGCCCTCGTTCGAAGGCAGCACGCCGTCGGCGATCAGGAACGACGAGGCGCGCAGATGGTCGGCGATCACCCGCAGCGACGCCTTCTGCGGACCATGCGGATCGGTGCCGGTGAGGTCCGAGATCGCGCGGATCAGCGCGACGAACAGATCGATCTCGTAATTGTCATGCTTGCCCTGCAGCACGGCGGCCATGCGCTCGAGGCCCATGCCGGTGTCGATCGAGGGATGCGGCAACGGCGTGCGCACGCCACCCGCCGTCTGCTCGAACTGCATGAACACGAGATTCCAGATCTCGATGAAACGGTCGCCGTCTTCATCAGGCGAGCCGGGAGGGCCACCCGGCACCTTGTCGCCATGGTCGAAGAAGATTTCCGAGCACGGCCCGCACGGGCCGGTGTCGCCCATCTGCCAGAAATTGTCGGAGGTCGCGATGCGGATCACCTTGGAATCCGGCAGGCCCGCGATCTTCTTCCACAGCGAGGCCGCCTCGTCGTCCTCGGAGAACACCGTCACCAGCAGGCGATCCTTCGGAAGACCGAACTCCTTGGTGATGAGCGTCCAGGCGAGTTCTATCGCACGATCCTTGAAGTAGTTGCCGAACGAGAAGTTGCCCAGCATCTCGAAGAAGGTGTGGTGGCGGGCGGTATAGCCGACATTGTCGAGGTCGTTGTGCTTGCCGCCGGCGCGGACACATTTCTGCGAGGTGGTCGCGCGCTGGTAGGGCAGCTTTTCAAGACCGGTGAAGACGTTCTTGAACTGCACCATGCCCGCATTGGTGAACATCAGGGTCGGGTCGTTGCGCGGAACCAGCGGCGAGGACGGGACGATTTCGTGCCCGTTTTTCGCGAAAAAGTTCAGAAAGCTAGACCTGATCTCGTTAACGCCGCTCATAACCGTCCAATCGACCTTGCGAATCCGTGCCGGACCATGCCGCGTAAAATGCAGATTTTCCACGCCGCTTTTAGACGGGGGACGCCGCCCTTGTCCACAAAGCGGGCGGCGCGAACGGCCCGCCGTTAGGAGAAGATGGGCGGCCCGCGGCCGCGTTGACAGTCCCGGAATCCCATGATCTGGTCCGCGGGACAGCTACCCGCCAATCGGGAGAGACTGGCCGCTTTGAACTGCATCGCAGCGAAAGGCAGGCCGGCGCCGAAGGAGCAACCGCCCCGGAAACTCTCAGGCAAAAGGACCGTGTGCGGGACGACACATCTGGAAAGAGATACGGCCGGCAACGGCGCGGTATCCGCCGACGGGATAATACTCTCAGGCGCAGCGACAGGTGGGGCTTCGGCAGGGCTTCCGGCAATTTAGCCGGTGAGCCCACAGGAGCATCCGATGTCTGCGCAGCCCGGCCCGTCCTCCCTGAAGCAGGTCCCCCTTCACGCGCTGCACGTCTCCCGCGGCGGCAAGATGGTGCCGTTCGCAGGCTATGAGATGCCGGTGCAGTACGCGGCCGGTGTCCTCAAGGAGCACCTCCACACCCGCACCTCCGCCGGCCTGTTCGATGTCTCGCATATGGGTCAGATCATGCTGCGGCCCAAGTCGGGCCGGGTCGAGGATGCAGCCGCGGCGCTCGAACGCCTCGTGCCGCAGGATATTCTGGGCATCGTCCCCGGCCGCCAGCGCTATGCGCTTTTCACCAACGAAGACGGCGGCATTCTCGACGACCTGATGGTGGCAAATTTCGGCGACGCTCTGTTTCTGGTGGTCAATGCCGCCTGCAAGGATGCCGACGAGGCGCATCTGCGCGCCCATCTCTCCGCCACCTGCGAGATCGTTCCGCTGACCGATCGTGCGCTGATCGCCTTGCAGGGTCCGAAGGCGGTCGCCGTGCTTGAGAAGCTCGACCCCACGATTTCCGCGATGCGGTTCATGGATAGCGGTCCGCGCACCCTGCTCGGCATCCCCTGCTTCGTCTCACGCTCCGGCTACACCGGCGAGGACGGGTTCGAAATTTCGGTGCCGGCCGCGGACGCCGAGCGGCTGGTGACCACACTGCTCGCTGACCCGGCCGTGCTGCCGATCGGCTTGGGCGCGCGCGACAGCCTGCGGCTCGAAGCAGGCCTCTGCCTCTACGGCCACGACATCGACACCACCACGACGCCGATCGAGGGCGCCCTCGAATGGGCGATCCAGAAAGCCCGTCGCAAGGGCGGCGCTCGCGAAGGCGGGTTTCCCGGCGCCGATACCATTCTGCGCCAGCTTGCGGAAGGCGCCCCGCGCCGCCGTGTCGGCCTCAAGGCTGAAGGCCGCGCGCCGGTGCGCGAGGATGCGCCTCTGTTCGCGGACGCTTCCTCCACCAACAGGCTTGGCCGCGTCACCTCGGGCGGGTTCGGCCCGAGCGTCAACGGCCCCGTGGCGATGGGTTACGTGCCCACCCCGCTCGCGAGCGCCGGCACTGCCCTTGTCACCGAACTGCGCGGAAGCCGCCTGCCCATGCAGGTGGTGAAGCTGCCTTTCGTTGCTCCCACCTATCAACGCTGAGAGAAACCCATGACCACGCTTTTCACCTCCGACCATGAATGGCTGCAGATCGAGGGCGACACCGCCACGATCGGCATCACCGACTTCGCGCAGAACCAGCTCGGCGACGTCGTGTTTGTCGAACTGCCGAAAGCCGGCCGCAGCCTGAAGAAAGGCGAGACGGCGGCAACCGTGGAAAGTGTCAAGGCAGCTTCCGACGTCTATGCGCCGGTCTCAGGCGAAGTCGTCGAGGCGAACGAGGCGCTCGCCGCAGACCCCTCGCTCATCAATTCCGACCCGCAAGGCAAGGCATGGTTCTTCAAGCTCAAGCTCGCCGACAAGGGCGAACTGGAAGGGCTGATGGATGAGGCCGCTTACAAGGCGCAGACAGAATAATTTTTCGTCATGGCCGGGCTTGTCCCGGCCATCCACGTTTTGGCTGCAAAGAGGACGGCGTGGATGTCCGGCATAAAGCCGGGCATGACAATGGAGCAAGAGATGGAGCAAGGCATGACCGTCGAACCTGCAATCGATTTCGCCCGCCGCCACATCGGCCCATCGGCGCGTGATGTCGCATCGATGCTGGAGACCGTCGGCGCGCCAAGCCTCGATGCGCTAATCGACGAAGCACTGCCGGCAGCGATCCGCCTTAACCGGCCGCTCGATCTGCCGCCGCCCGCAAGCGAAGCGGATGCGCTCACCCACATGCGCGAGCTTGCCGCGCAGAACCAGATCTTCACCTCGCTGATAGGCCAAGGCTATTCCGGCACGATCCTGCCCACGGTGATCCTGCGCAACATTCTCGAAAACCCGGCCTGGTACACGGCCTACACGCCCTACCAGCCGGAAATCAGCCAAGGGCGGCTCGAGGCGCTGTTCAACTTCCAGACCATGATCTGCGACCTGACCGGGCTTGATGTCGCTAACGCCTCGCTGCTCGACGAGGCGACCGCCGCGGCGGAAGCGATGGCGCTCGCCGAGCGCGCCGGCAACACAAAAAGCAGTGCGTTCTTCGTCGACCGCAACGTGCACCCGCAGACGCTTGCCGTGCTGCGCACGCGCGCGGAGCCGCTCGGCTGGACGCTCATCGTCGGCGATCCCATGCATGACCTGGACAGTGCAGATGTATTCGGCGCGCTGTTTCAATATCCCGGCACGGACGGTGCCATCACCGACATTCGTCCCGCCATCGCGGCGCTGCATGCCAAGGGCGGCGTGGCCGTCGTCGCAGCCGACATCCTGTCGCTCACGCTCATCGCCTCGCCCGGCGAACTCGGCGCCGATATTGCGATCGGCTCGACGCAGCGTTTCGGCGTGCCGATGGGCTATGGCGGCCCGCACGCGGCCTACATGGCGGTGAAGGATACGTTCAAGCGCGCACTGCCCGGCCGCCTTGTCGGGCTGTCGGTGGATTCACGAGGTCAGCCTGCCTACCGCCTCGCACTGCAGACGCGCGAGCAGCACATCCGCCGTGAAAAGGCGACGTCGAACATCTGCACCGCGCAGGTGCTGCTCGCTGTGATCTCGTCGATGTATGCGGTCTATCACGGCCCAGAAGGACTCACGCACATCGCGCGCACCGTGCACCGCCGCGCCGCGACGCTTGCAGCCGGCCTGCGCCGGCTTGGTTTCAAGCCCGCGAACGAAAACTTCTTCGATACCGTGACGGTGACGGCAGAAGGCGCGCAGCGCGCGGACATTCTCTCCCGCGCGCAGGCTGAGCGCCTTAACCTGCGGATCGGCAAGACGACGCTTGGCATCGCGCTCGACGAGACAACGACGCCCGCAACCGTCGAGGCGGTATGGCGCGCGTTCGGCGGCGCGCTCGATTATGCCGAGATCGAGCGTGACGCAGTGGACACGCTGCCCGCATCACTCGCGCGCACCGGCGTTTTCCTCACGCACCCGGTGTTTCACGCCTACCGCTCCGAGACGGAACTGTTGCGCTATATGCGCCGGCTTTCCGACCGCGACCTTGCGCTCGACCGCGCGATGATCCCGCTCGGCTCCTGCACCATGAAGCTCAACGCCACCACGGAAATGATCCCGCTGACGTGGCCCGAGTTCGGCAACATCCACCCGTTCGCACCTAAAGAACAGGCGGCAGGCTACCACGCGCTGTTCGCGCGGCTGGAGCAATGGCTCGCGGAGATCACCGGCTATGATGCGGTGTCATTGCAGCCCAACTCCGGCGCGCAGGGCGAATATGCGGGACTGCTCGCGATCCGCAGTTACCACGCTGCGCGCGGCGAGGCGAAACGCGACGTCTGTCTGATCCCAGCCTCCGCGCACGGCACCAATCCCGCCTCGGCCAGCATGGCCGGCATGAAGGTCGTGGTGGTGGCCTGCGACACTAACGGCAATGTCGATGTCGCCGACCTGCGCAAAAAGGCCGAGACGCATGCCGACACGCTCGCGGCGATCATGATCACCTACCCGTCCACCCACGGTGTGTTCGAGGAAGCGATCCGCGAAATTTGCGACATCGTCCACGCCCATGGCGGGCAGGTTTATCTCGACGGCGCTAACCTCAACGCGCAGGTCGGCCTCGCGCGACCCGGCGATTACGGCGCCGACGTGAGCCACCTGAACCTGCACAAGACTTTCTGTATTCCGCATGGCGGCGGCGGCCCCGGCATGGGGCCGATCGGCGTCAAGAAACACCTCGCGCCGTTCCTGCCGCCGGTGAACGGCGAAGACATCGGGGCAGTGAGCGCAGCGCCTTACGGCTCGGCCTCGATCCTTGTGATTTCCTATCTCTACATCCTGATGATGGGCGCGAAGGGACTGCGTCACGCCACTGAAGCTGCGATCCTCAATGCCAACTACATCGCGAAGCGTCTCGATGCACATTTCCCGGTGCTCTACCGCAATCATAACGGCCGCGTCGCGCACGAATGCATCGTCGATCCACGCCCGCTGAAGACAACTTGCGGCGTCACCGTGGACGACATCGCCAAGCGGCTGATCGACTATGGCTTCCACGCGCCAACCATGAGCTTCCCGGTCCCCGGCACGCTGATGATCGAACCAACCGAATCCGAGTCGAAGGCCGAGATCGATCGCTTCTGTGACGCGATGATCGCTATCCGGCGCGAGATCGCGCAGGTCGAAGCCGGCGAATTCCCGATCGAAGCATCGCCTCTGCGTTACGCGCCGCACACCGTGCACGACATCGCCGACGACAACTGGCAGCGGCCTTATGTGCGTGCACAGGGCTGCTTCCCCGATGATCGCTCCCGACAGGACAAATACTGGTCGCCGGTCGGCCGCGTCGACAATGTCTATGGCGACCGCAACCTTGTCTGCTCCTGCCCGCCAGTCAGCACTTACGCACAAGCGGCGGAGTAAGCACTCCTCACTGGCGTCATGCCCGGCTTTATGCTGGGCATCCACGTCTCTCTTTCAAGTGTGGCCAAGACGTAGATGGCATAGGCGAGCGGACGACGCCGTTCTTCGAACGGCTATGCCCGGTCATGAAAGCTTTGGGAGTTACAATATTCAAAAAACAAAACGGGCCCTGAGGATGTCGGCAACTCAACATCCGCAGCGCCCGCCTTGCCTTCCGAAGGCGATGTTGCCGGAACAAGGATTCCCGTCTTGCCCGCACCGCCCCGGACCTGAGATTCCTCGAGAGGCTCTCAAGTCCCGGAATAAATTCTGTCATGCGAGCCGCGCGATGCGCGACCCCGCACGCGAAGGACGATCAGTCCTCCGCCTCTTCGCCGTCCTCGCTCTCCTTCGAGCCGGCGAGAATCTGCTCGGCGATCAGACCGGAATTCTGCCGGATCGCGGCTTCGATCTTCGCCACCATGTCCGGATTGTCGCGCAGGAAGGACTTCGCATTCTCACGGCCCTGGCCGAGGCGCTGGCTGTCATAGGAGAACCAGGCGCCGGACTTCTCGACGATGCCGGCCTTGACGCCGAGGTCGAGGATTTCGCCCATCTTGGAGACACCCTCGCCGTACATGATGTCGAACTCGACCTGCTTGAAGGGCGGTGCGAGCTTGTTCTTCACCACCTTGACGCGGGTGGAGTTGCCGATCACCTCATCGCGCTCCTTGATCGCGCCGGTGCGGCGGATATCGAGGCGGACGGAGGCATAGAACTTCAGGGCGTTGCCGCCGGTCGTGGTCTCCGGCGAGCCATACATCACACCGATCTTCATGCGGATCTGGTTGATGAAGATCACCATGGTATTCGACTTGTTGATCGAGGCGGTGAGCTTGCGCAGCGCCTGGCTCATCAGGCGGGCCTGCAGGCCCGGCAGCGAATCGCCCATTTCGCCTTCGAGTTCGGCGCGCGGCACCAGCGCCGCAACCGAATCGACGATCAGCACGTCCACCGCGCCGGAGCGCACCAGCGTATCAGCGATCTCGAGCGCCTGCTCGCCATGGTCAGGCTGGGAAATCAGGAGGTCATCGACATTGACGCCAAGCTTGCGGGCATAGACCGGGTCGAGCGCGTGCTCGGCGTCGATGAAGGCGCAGGTGCCGCCCTTCTTTTGCGCTTCGGCCACCGCGTGCAGCGCGAGCGTGGTCTTGCCGGAGGATTCCGGGCCGTAAATCTCGACGATGCGTCCCTTCGGCAGGCCGCCAACGCCGAGTGCAATGTCGAGCCCGAGGGAGCCGGAGGATATCACCTCGATATCCATCGAGCGGTCGTTCTTGCCGAGCCGCATCACGGAGCCTTTGCCGAACTGGCGCTCGATTTGCGACAGCGCGGCCGTCAGGGCCTTGGTCTTGTCCATCGACGTTCCTTCAACGATACGCAGGGCGGCTGGGGCCATGGGTTCACTCCTTATGTACGGGATTCGCCGGCCGGACAAAGGCTTCCCTGAAGCGGCGGACCGGAATCGCTGAAAACATCCGATGGAGTGAATGTACCCTATTTGTTCCTTGTTCGCAATATGTTCTTTTTAGCGGCGGCACTGAGCGGTTTAACTCTCAGGTGGCTTCCCTGGCGCAGCCATAAAGGGCTTTCGGTCGATGTATTAACAAATGTGGCAGAGCTTTCTGCCTTGCCGGCACATACTCCCAGCATCACCGCACGACCCGTGGCATCTATCGGTGATGAGATCGCCGGTTGCGCTCCCGTCCAACTCAAACGGAGGGAGCACTGATGATGCGTCCTTACAATTCACCCGATCCAGTCGAAAAAACCTTCATCACGGTGGGTATGGTTGCAGCCGCCGTATTCGTTATGACGGTCGCCTATAGCTTCTTCTTCCTGCGATGACGCCGATGATGGCATCGCTGACAGAAAGCGATCCGCGCGAGAATCGAAGCCCGCGCAAATTGAGAGCTGGCCGCCTCCTCGTCGGCGTCATGGTCTTCGATATCGTTCAGATCGCACGTCAACTGTGCCTTTGAACAGCTCTTGTCGATCCCAACCACCCGCAACCCTGTATTATCCTGCCAGAATCGGACGAGGGGACTCCCGTGACATCGCTGGCGGCATTTGTCGGTGCGGCGCTGATGGAGATCGGCGGCTGCTTTGCGTTCTGGGCCTGGCTGCGGCTCGGCCAGTCGCCGCTGTGGCTCATCCCGGGCATGGCCGCGCTGGCGCTGTTCGCCTACCTCCTCACGCTGGTCGATAGTCCGCTCGCCGGCCGGGCCTATGCCGCCTATGGCGGCATCTACATCGCCAGTGCGCTCGTGTGGGGATGGGCAATGGAAGGCCACCGGCCGGATCGCTGGGATGTTGCAGGTGCCACCATCTGCCTCATCGGCATGGCGGTGATCCTGTTCGGTCCAAGGCCTGCTGCTCTGTAGAACCGCTACAGGCGCGCCCTACCCGCTCACGCTATCGTCCGCACGACATGCATCGCGCCAATGAGCGCGCAGACCGACAGCACCACCGAGCCGACCATATAGGCGGCGCTGGCGACAAGCTCGCCCCGCTCGATCAGATAGAACGAGTCGAGCGAGAAGGTGGAGAATGTGGTGTAGCCGCCGCAAATTCCGACAGTAAGAAATATCCGCGCCGCCTGCGGCAGATTCCATCGTGTCGCGAACAGGCCGGCCAAAACACCCATCAGAAACGAGCCGGTGATGTTGATGATCAGCGTGCCCCATGGGAAGTCCGTGCCAAACAGCTTGCCCGCGCCGATGCCGACCAGATAGCGCGCGACCGAGCCGAGTGCGCCGCCGACCGCGACCGCCAGAATAAAACTCACATTCACGTCCATTTCCTCATCGCTCATTCGGCCGTGCCAGAAGCACGCCGAACATCATCCATCATCGCCGAACCCGTATCCGCAGCACGCGGAGACGCGGCGATCGTTAGGCCCGGCCAAGCCGACGGCCCGGAGTGCGATGGCAGCGAATGAGGAAGCCTCGAGCGAGGTA
>Ga0182740_1002390_pt1 | contig 11535 bp, 9 predicted proteins | sample eDN5th37CKraftBY_FD_128872 | JGI IMG/M metagenome (GOLD analysis project Ga0182740, IMG submission 128872) | Enriched backyard soil microbial communities from Emeryville, California, USA - eDNA 5th pass 37_C Kraft BY (version 2) (version 2) | ecosystem: Environmental > Terrestrial > Soil >...
AATGACGATGATCTCGCCCGCAGCTTGCCGCCGCTCGCCGCCTCCATCGGCGATCCGTTGTGGCACATGCCGCTTTGGGAGGGTTATCGCCGCAACCTCGACAGCGACGTTGCCGACATCAACAACGTCTGGGAATCTCCCTTTGCAGGGGCGATTACCGCGGCACTATTCTTGAAGCGCTTTGTCAGCAGGGCTCGCCGTTTTGCCCACTTCGACCTCTATGGCTGGCGTCCGGCGCCGCGGCCGTTAGGTCCCAAAGGCGGAGAGCCGCAGACAGCGCGCGCAGTGATGGAACAACTGAGGCGAGAGCTGACCTCGTGAATACTCAAGTCACGCCACGGCCCCAAGGCGCACTCGATCCGCGCCGCAACGCCTACCGTCCCGACCTTGCCGCGAAATCGCTCGAGGGCCGGGTGGCCGCCGAGCGTTACGTTGCGGGCGAACCGGGTTTCATCGTGCGGGCGACCGTGCCGCTTCGCAAGCAGCCCGATCCGGCGCGCGGTTTCGAGACCGAAGTTCTGTTCGGCGAGAACCTGACGGTCTTCGATGAGAACAACGGCTGGTCATGGGTCCAGCTCGCGCGTGACGGGTATGTCGGCTATCTCCGCTCCGATACGATCGCGCGCGGTGTCATCAGTCCCACGCATCGCGTGCAGACGCTCGGTACGTTTCGCTACGGCGCGCCCGACATCAAGTCGGCGCCGATCATGCATCTGCCCATGAACGCTCCGCTGGCCGCGCGTGGCGGCGACGAGCGGTTTCTGGAACTCGAGGGCGGCGGCTTCGTCTTCACACGGCACGCGGCACCGAGGGATCGCTTCGCGCGCGACTATGCCGAAATTGCCGAGCGCTTCATCGGCACGCCGTATCTCTGGGGCGGCTGCACGCGGGTCGGGATCGACTGCTCGGGACTCGTGCAGACGGCGCTTGGTGCGGCAGGCATTCCCGCGCCGCGCGACAGCGACATGCAGCAGGCGGAGCTTGGTGACACCGTGCTCGTCTCGGAAGATCTCGAAGGCTTTGCGCGCGGTGATCTCGTGTTCTGGAAGGGGCACGTCGGCATCATGCTCGACGGCGTGATGCTCATTCACGCCAACGCCTATCACATGCTCGTCGCGGTCGAGCCGTTGCCGGAAGCGGCGCGGCGGATCGAGAAGACGGGCGGGGGCAAAATCACGGCGGTGAAGCGCCTCACAGGCAACGCGCCGGCGCTTTAGACATTGGCGCCACTCAACGGCGATAGGGCAGGAAGCGGCGGGTGCGCCATTCTTCGCCCGGTCCCGCCGGCGAGATGCGGCGGTGGCCGACCCAGTCCCAGCCCGGTTCAAGTTCGACGCGCGTCGCGACACCCGTGAGCGCCGCCGTCATTGCATTGTACATTTCAATCCGGTCGACGTGTCCCGCCTCGATCGCCCGGACGAGAGCGGGAAACAGCTCCATCTGCTCGATGGGCCGGTCCTCATAGGTTTCGGCGCCGAGCCGCAGGCCGAACGTCTGATTGGCGTGCATGATGAGCTCGAAGGCGCAGGCCAGGTTTTCGCTCGGGACGACGGCCATTCGCCAGTAGCGGTCAGAAGCGGCGATTCCGACGTCGGCGCAGTCGCGTATGCCTGCAGCCCATGTCTCGACCTCGAGGAGCGTCTGCTCGAGGCGGTCACGGAAGACATCGTCGGAAAGCATCGGGGCATCTCGCAAGCAGCGATTCGGAGCCTGAAGGATAGCCGATCCGCAAGGCTCCGAAACTGGCCGTTCGCGCAGGGAGCCGCCGTCAGGAAGCGAGTGCGCCCCGGTGGGCGACTTTGATGTCGAAGGCGGCCGCGAGCAGGGCCTTCGTATACTCGTCCTTCGGGTTTTCGAAGATGTCGCGCGAGGGGCCTTCCTCGACGACTTTGCCGTTCTTCATCACGATGACGTAGTTGCACAGCGCGCGGACGACTTTCAGGTCGTGGCTGATGAAGAGGTAAGCCAGATCGTGTCTCGTCTGCAGGTCGCGCAGCAGGTCGACGATCTGCGCCTGCACGCTCATGTCGAGCGCGCTCGTCGGCTCATCCAGCATGACGAACTTCGGCTGAAGAACCATGGCGCGTGCGATGGCAATGCGCTGGCGTTGGCCGCCGGAGAATTCGTGCGGATAGCGATCCTGCGACGTGGGATCGAGGTTGACCTCGCTCAGCGCGGCGCTCACGCGTTCGCGGCGCTGCTCGGCATCGAGCTCCGGATTTTGGATGACGAGGCCTTCTTCGATGATCTGGCCGACGGTGAGCCGGGGCGACAGCGAGCCGTAGGGATCCTGGAAGACGATCTGCATTTCCTTGCGCAGCGGCCGCATCTGCTTGTTCGTCAAGCCGTCTATGCGCTGGCCCACGTAGGCGATCGGGCCTTCGGATGAGAGAAGCCGCAGAATCGCGAGGCCAAGGGTCGTCTTGCCGGAGCCGGATTCGCCGACGACGCCGAGGGTTTCACCAGCTCGGAGCTTCATCGACAGGCCATCGACGGCTTTGACGTAGTCGACGGTTCGCTGCAGCAGGCCCTGCTTGATCGGAAACCAGACCTTAAGATTGTCGGTCTCGACGACGACAGGGCGCGTCGTGTCGGTTGTGGGCGGCGCCCCTTTCGGCTCGGCTTCGAGCAGATGGCGCGTGTAGGCGTGCTTGGGCTCGGTGAAGACCTCTTCGGCGGGTCCCGTTTCGACGATCTCGCCGTGGCGCATCACGTAAACGCGTTCGGCCATGCGGCGCACGATGCCGAGGTCGTGCGTGATGAGCAGCATCGCCATGCCCATCTCTTTCTGCAGCGACTTCAAGAGTTCGAGAATTTGCGCCTGGATCGTCACGTCGAGCGCGGTCGTCGGCTCATCGGCGATCAGCAGATCGGGCTTGTTGGCGAGCGCTATGGCGATCATCACGCGCTGGCGCTGGCCGCCCGACAGCTGGTGCGGATAGGCGCCGAGCCGCTTTTCGGGGTCGCGAATGCCGACCTTCGTCAGCAGCTCGATGACGAGCTCGCGTGCTTTCTCGTTCGACACCGACTGGTGCAGCTTGATGATTTCGCCGACCTGCTTCTCGATCGTGTGGAGCGGGTTCAGCGTCGTCATCGGCTCCTGGAAGATGATCGAGATGCGGCGGCCGCGGATGGCGCGCAGCTCTGCCGGGTTCATCTTCAGGATGTCTTTGCCCTCGAACAGGATTTCGCCTGTGGGATGGGAAGCGGAGTTCGGCAGCAGGCGCAGGATCGACATCGCGGAGACGGTTTTGCCCGAGCCCGACTCGCCCACGAGCGCCACCGTCTCGCCCTTGCCGACCGTGAACGACACGCCTTTGACGACGCGCACGGCTTCCGTGCCGTCACCTCCGAAGGCGACGGAAAGATTGCGAACGTCGACGAGGGGCGTTCCGGCTGCCATCAACTCTTGCCTCTGAATGTCTTTCTGGGATCGAGCGCGTCGCGCACCGCTTCACCCATGAAGATCGCGAGCGACAGGATGATCGACACCGCGACGAAGCCCGATATGCCGAGCCACGGCGCTTCCAGGTGTTTCTTGCCCTGCAGCAGCAGTTCACCGAGCGACGGCGAGCCGGGGGGCATGCCGAGACCAAGGAAGTCCAGCGCGGTCAGCGCGGCGATGCCGCCGGAGAGCTTGAACGGCAGGAAGGTGAGCGTCGCGACCATGGCGTTCGGCAGCAGATGCTTGAACATGATCTGCCAGTCGGAGAGCCCGAGCGCACGGGCGGCGCGGACGTATTCGAGGTTGCGGCCGCGCAGAAATTCGGCACGGACGAGGCCGACGAGGGAGGTCCAGCTGAAGATCATCAGAATGCCGAGCAGCGTCCAAAATCCCGGGACGAAGAGGGACGACAGGATCAGCAACACGAAGAGTTCCGGTATCGAGTTCCAGATTTCGAGCAGCCGCTGGAAGATGAGATCGACGCGGCCGCCGAAGTAGCCTTGCACGGCGCCGGCAAGGATGCCGACGGCGGACGAGACGATCGTCAGGATGAGGCCAAAGAGCACGGAAACGCGGAAGCCGTAGATGACGCGCGCGAGCACATCGCGCCCCTGGTCATCGAGGCCCAGCCAGTTGGTGTTTCCAAGTTCGTTATAGCGCGCGATCTGATCGGGCGGCGCCTCGCAGAGCGGGAGCTTCGTTGCCCATGGCGGGGGCGCCGGATAGCCCAGGCACACGCCGTTGTCGCCGACGCGGCCGGGGTAATCCTTGTTGATCGTCGAATAGGAATAGCGGATCGGCGGCCAAAGCATCCAGCCGTTGGCGTTGATCTCGTTGGCGATGTCGGGCGTCCGGTAGTCGGTGACGGCGAGGAAGCCGCCGAACTTCTCTTCCGGATAGTCAACGAGCACGGGGAAGAGGATTTCGCCCTTGTAGCTCACCATCAAGGGGCGATCGTTGGCGATGAACTCGGCAAAGAGCGAGCCCACGAACAGCGCCGTGAAGATGATGAACGAGCGGTAGCCGATCTTATGAGACTTGAAGCGTTCCAGACGGCGGCGATTGACCGGCGACAGGCGGAAGCGCTGGCGCAGGCGCTGCCACCGCGACTTCGCGGGCTTCTCTGTAGGAGCGATTGTCGTGGGCGCGGCGCGCTCGGTCTTCTGGTCCATCATCAAACCTCGCGCGTCTCGAAGTCGATGCGCGGATCGACGAGCGTGTAGACGAAGTCGGACAGGATGCCGACGAAGAGGCCGACGAGCGAGAAGATGTAGAGCGAGGCGAAGACCACGGGATAATCGCGCTTCTCAATGCTCTCGAACGAGAGCAGACCCAGGCCATCGAGCGAGAAGATCGTCTCGATCAGCAAGGCACCAGAGAAGAACGCGCTGATGAAGGCCGCCGGGAAGCCGGAGATGACGAGCAGCATGGCGTTGCGGAAGACGTGGCCGTAGAGCACCTGGTTTTCGGTCAGGCCCTTGGCGCGCGCGGCGACGACGTATTGCTTGCGGATTTCATCCAGGAACGAGTTCTTCGTCAGGAAGGTCATCGTCGTGAACGAGCCGATCGCCATCGCGATCATCGGCAGCACGAGATGCCAGAGATAGTCCTTGGCCTTTCCGAACGTGGAGAGCTGATCCCAGTTGTCGGAGAACAATCCGCGCGAGGGGAACCACTGGAAGAACGAGGATCCGGCGAAAAGTATGAGCAGCAGCACCGCGAACAGGAAGCCCGGGATCGCGTAGCCGATTACGAGGACGGCGCTCGACCACGTATCGAAATGCTCGCCATCCTTCACGGCCTTACGAATGCCGAGCGGGATCGAGATCAGATACGTCAGCAGCGTCATCCAGATTCCGAGCGAGATCGAGACCGGCAGCTTTTCCTTGATGAGGTCGAGCACCGAGACGTCGCGGAAATAGCTTTTTCCGAAGTCGAACGTCAGGAAGTTCTTCATCATGATGTAGAAGCGTTCGTAGGCGGGCTTATCGAAGCCGAACTGCTTCTCGAGACTTTTGATGAAGGCGGGGTCGAGGCCCTGGGCGCCGCGATACTTGGACGTGATCGAGTCGCCACCGCCAACGCCCAGCTGATTGCTCATCGCGCCGCCGCCCAGCGTGTCGCCACCGCCGCCGCCCATGCGGCTGACGATCGAGGACGATTGGCCGGTCAGTTCCGAGATCATGCGCTCGACCGGACCACCCGGCGCGAACTGAATGATGATGAACGAGAAGAGCATGATCCCGAACAGCGTCGGGATCATCAGCAGCAATCGCTTGAGTAGATAAACAGCCATCAGGGCTTTGCCGGTTCCTGAGATTGCGCCATGGGCTTGCCCGAGGCCAGCGCCTCAGCTTTAGCCTGATCGTACCACCACGTGTCCAGAATGCCCGCATCATATTTGGGCTGCACGGCCGGGCGCGAATACTTGTTCCAATAGACGACCGAGTAGGACGCCTTATACCAATGCGGAACCCAATAATGGCCTGCACGGAGCACGCGATCAATGGCGCGCGTCGCTGTGACGAGCTCGGCCCGGGACTTTGCCGCGACAACTTTGTCAACGAGCGCGTCGACGGCTGGCTCGGAAATGCCCGCAAGATTGTACGAGCCGTCCGTTTTGGCGGCTTCGCTGCCCCAGAAGCTGCGCAGCTCGATGCCGGGCGTCAGGCGCAAAGAGTAGCGCTGGGTTGTCACATCGAAATCGAAGGACTTCACGCGCCGCTGGTATTGGGCGGGATCAACGAGACGCCACGAGGCATCGACGCCGATCTTCTTCAGGTTTTCGATGTAGGGCAGGCTGATGCGCTCGAACATGGCCTCGAAGTCGAGGAATTCGATGGTGAGCCGCTCGCCTTTGTCATTGTGCAGATAATTGTCCGGTCCGGGCTTCCAGCCGGCGGCGATGAGAAGGTTGCGCGCCTTCTTCAAATTGTCGCGATTGTTGCCGCTGCCGTCGGTCACGGGCGGCGTATAGGGCTCGGCGAACACTTCAGGGGCAAGCTTGTCCTTGTAGGTCTCGAGCAGCGCCAGCTCTTCGGGGCTCGGCTTGCCGGTCGCCTTCATGTCGGAATTTTCGAAGTAGCTCGATGTGCGCTTGTAGAGGCCGTAAAACAGCTTCTTGTTCGACCATTCGAAATCGAACACGAGGCCCAATGCTTGGCGCACGCGCACGTCCTTGAATTTGTCGCGTCGCGTGTTGAGGAAATAGCCTTGCGCGCCCGAGGGGCGTTCGTCGGGCAGGGATACCCTGACGAGGCGGCCTTCGGCGACAGCTGGAATGTTGTAGCCCGTGGCCCACGAGATGCTCGAGAATTCTTCGCGCAGGTCGAAGTTGCCGGACTTGATCGCTTCAAGCTCGACGTTGCGGTCGCGATAATAATCGTAGCGGATCTCGTCGAAGTTATACCGGCCCTTGTTCACGGGCAGATCCTTCGCCCAATAATCCTCGCGGCGTGTGTAGGTGATGTCGGTGCCCGGATTGAAGCCCTTGATCTTGTAGGGACCCGAGCCGAGCGGCGGCTTCAGCGACGACTCGTCGAAGGGCTGCGTCGTGTAATAGGCCTTCGAGAGAACGGGCAATTGGGCGACGACCATCGGCAGGTCGCGAACAAGCGTGCCCTTGAACGTGTAGCGCACCGTTTCGGGATCGAGCGCTTCTGCCGAGGCGACATCGCGCAAGGTCATTGCGATCGACGGGTGACCTTTTTCCTTCAAAATATTAAAGGAGAAGACGACGTCTTCTGCCGTCAGGTGCGAGCCATCGGAGAACTTGGCCTCCGGGCGCAGCTTGAACGTCACCGACATGCCATCGGGTGCAACGTCGGCCGACTGGGCTACGAGGCCGTAGACGGCATCGGGCTCATCCATGGCGCGCACCATCAGGCTGTCGAACAGGAAGTCGAGGCCCTGCGCGGCGTCGCCCTTCAGGATGTACTGGTTCAGGGTGTCGAACGTGCTGGCGCCGCCCGTTCCCATCGTCACCATCCGGCCGCCCTTGGGCGCGTCCGGATTGACGTAGGCGAAGTGCTGGAAGTCAGCCGGATACTTGAGCTCGCCGAACACCGAAAGTCCGTGACGCGGCTCGGCGGACGCGATTGATCCGCACGCTGCCGAAATCAACAGCCCGAGCACCGCCGCAAGCGTCAGCTTGGCGGCGGCCATCGTGGACATTCGCTGGCGCCCTGATCCTTGCACGAGGGTCACTTCCCCTTGGCCGCTTCGACTGCTTTCGCCTTGGCGTCATCGTACCACCAGACCTGGGTAAAGCCTGAGGTCTGCGACGGCAATTTCTCCGGCCGGCCGAACTTGTCCCAGTAGGCCAGGCGCTCGTAGGGATAATGCCAGTGCGGCACAACGTAGTTGTTCCACAGCAGGACGCGATCGAGTGCATGGACTGCAGCGACGAGGTCGGCGCGGTCCTTGGCGAAGACGATCTTGTCGATGAGCTTGTCGATGGCCGGGTTCTTGATGCCGGCCGTATTGCGGCTGGCGGGCTTGTCGGCTGCTGCCGATCCCCAGAAATCGCGCTGCTCGTTGCCGGGCGAATTCGACTGGGGGAAGCTATCGACGATGATGTCGAAGTCGCGGTTGTCTTCGCGCTGCTTGTACTGTGCGTCATCGACGTTGCGAACGGTGGCCTTGATGCCGAGCGCGGCGAGGTTCTGCACGTAGGGCAGAATGATGCGTTCGAAGGTGTCGCCCTGAATCAGGAACTCCACCGTCATCTGCTCGCCCTTGTCGTTGCGCAGCACACGCGCGGTCGAGCCTGACGAGAGGCCGATCGTCTTCTTGAATTTGCACCACGCGCCGCAGTTGGGATCTTCGACGTCCTCGCTGCGGATTTTCCAGCCGGCGGCTTCCAGAAGCTTCAGCGCTTCCTGCTGATGCTTGCGGTAGTCGCCTTCCTGGGCGTTGACCGGGTTCTTCCACTCGGTCGTGAAGACTTCCGGGGGAACCTCGTCCTTGATCTCATTCAGGATCTCGAGTTCGCGGCCTTGGGGCAGGCCTTTCGCCGCGAGATCCGAGTTCGCGAAGTAGCTGTCGACGCGCTCATAGAGGTTATAGAACAGCTTCTTGTTAGCTTCCTCGAAGTTGAAGAGCAGGTTGAACGCCTGGCGGACGCGCGGATCCTGGAACTGCGGGCGCCGCAGGTTGAAGACGAACGCCTGCATCGGGGCGACGCGCTTGACCGGGATCGCCTCCTTCTTCACGAGGCCGTTCTTCAGGGCATCGAAATTGTACTGCGTCGCCCAGGCGCCGGCCTGGTTCTCAGGCCAGACATCGATCCGGCCTGTCTTGAAGTCTTCGAATGCGGGCGTGCGATCGCGATAGTAAGTGAATTCGAGATTGTCGAAATTCTGCTGACCGCGCATCACGGGCAGATCTTTCGCCCAGTAGTCGGGCACGCGCTCGTAGCTGATCTTGCGGCTGGTATCGACCGACTTGATTTTGTAGGCGCCGTTGCCGAGCGGGGGCTCGACCGTCGTCTTGCCGATGTCGCGCTGATTGCCGTTGGCGTCCTTGCCTTCCCAATAATGCTTGGGCACGATGTTCAGCTCACCGACAATCATCGGCAACTCGCGATTGCCCTTCGTGTCGAACGTGAACTTCACCTCGTGGTCGCCGGTCTTTTCCGCCTTTTCGACGTTCTTGTAGTAGAATGCGTAGAACGGGTTCGCCTTCTTCAAGGCGTCGAACGAAAAGACGACATCCTCAGGAGTAATCGGCTGGCCGTCGTGGAATTTTGCTTCCGGGCGCAGCTTGAACGTCACGGATGAATAATCATCCGGGTAGAACGCGCACTCGGCGATCAGCGCGTACTGCGTGGAAGGCTCATCAAAGCTCGGCGTGAACAGGCTGTCATAGATCAGCCCAAGGCCCGCAGCCTTGACGCCCTTGTCGGAAAACGGGTTCAGCGTGTCGAAGGTGCCGTTCGCCCACTGGCGCACCGTGCCGCCCTTCGGCGCATCGGGATTGACCCAATCGAAATTCTTGAAATCCGGTGCGTATTTGGGCTCCTCCACGAGCGACATGGCGTGGTGGCACTGGCTTTCATCGGCCATGGCCCGGTTCGGCACCGGTAGGAAACTCAAGAACGCCAGCGCGGCAACAGTAAACGGCGTCAGGCGTCGCATCTGCATCGTCGAATTCGTCCTTCCAAATCTCAACCACGGCGGCAGTTTAACATGGGGCGCGCGGCCGGGGATAAGTCCGCGGGGCGGGACGTGAAACGACCCCGCCAAGTCCCGGCAGGGTCGCAAAGTTTTCCGCCCTTAGCGAGTTAAAACGCCGTCATTTTGGCAGCGCTACAGGGGTATCTGCAAGCGTCGCCAAATAGGCGATCACATCGGCTTCATCCGAGGGAGAAGCCAGTCCGTTGAAGACCATCTTCGTGCCGGGGATATAGGTCTTGGGGCCGTGAAGAAAATGGGCCAGCTCCTCGAAGGACCAATCGCCGCCCTTCTTTTTCATCGCGTCCGAATAGTTGTAGCCCGGGAAGCTCGCTTTCGGGCGGTTCACGACGCCCCATAGGTTGGGGCCGACGGTTGACGATTTACCGTTCTCTGCGACGTGGCAGCCCTGGCACTTCTTAAAGATCGCCTTGCCGTTCTCGGCGTTCGCTTGTGCCAGGAGCGCGACAACTTCTTCACTGCCTGCGGCAGCGGCGGGAGCGGCGGCACCTTCGCCCTGCGGCGCGTTGGCCGTTTCGGCGGGCGCCGGTGCGGGCAGCACGTAGCCCGGCTTTTCGGGCGTGTGGCCGACGTTCATGTCGATGGCCGTCTTCGCGCCGACAATCAACAGCAGCGCCGACAACACGGCGGCCGCAGTCTTCGTGAATTCGAACGTATCCATAATCCGCTCCCTGTACGGTCTTCCCCAGGACGCGCAATTGAACGTGACGGGATCGAATTGCCGTATATAAGTTCGGCGACCCCGCGAGCGCGCCGACGTTTTTCAAATGTCGATAGCGATATCGTGGCAATTTGTCACCGAACAAAAGACAAAGCGCAGTGGCTGAAGAAACTCTGATCCTCATACCGGCGCGGATGCAGGCGACGCGGCTTCCCGGCAAGCCGCTGGCCGACATTCATGGCAAGCCGATGATCGTCCACGTCTGGCAGCGGGCGATGGAGGCGAACGCCGGCCGAGCGGTCGTTGCAACCGACAGCACAGAAATTTTGCAAGCCGTGAAGGCTGCGGGCGGCGAAGCGGTGATGACGCGCGCCGATCATGCCTCGGGCTCCGACCGCATTCACGAGGCGCTGACGCTCATCGACCCGGCGCGGAAGGTTGGCACGATCGTCAACCTGCAGGGCGATCTGCCGACGCTCGATCCGGCGCTCGTCCGCGATTGCATCGCGCCGCTCGCGTCTGGCGAAACCGATATCGCGACGCTCGCCGCCGTCATCACGGACGAGGAGGAGCGCGGCAATCCCAACGTCGTGAAGGTCGTCGGCACGCCGATCGGCGAGAACCGGCTCAGGGCGCTTTACTTCACGCGCGCGACCGCGCCGCACGGCGAGGGGCCGCTCTTTCATCACATCGGCATTTACGGCTATCGCCGCGACAGTCTGGAGCGCTTCGTGGCGCTGCCCCAGGCGACGCTCGAGAAACGCGAAAAACTCGAGCAGTTACGGGCACTTGAAGCGCAAATGCGCATCGACGTCGCCATCGTTGACACGGTTCCCCTCGGTGTCGATACTCCCGCCGACCTTGAGCGCGCCCGCCGCCTCATCGCGCCTTAAGCCTCCTTCCCGGACAATCGAACGGCTATGACAAAACAGACGGGTTCCGACGCCGGAGCCGCAAAAATCTCGTACCAGGGTGAGCCTGGCGCAAATTCGCATCTGGCAGCGCGCGAGGCCTATCCCGGTTTCGAGAGCGTCGCCTATCCGACGTTCGAGGACGCGTTGGCCGCGGTCAGCAGCGGGGAAGCGCGCTATGCGATGATCCCGGTCGAGAACTCGGTCGCGGGGCGCGTCGCCGACATCCACCACCTGATGCCCGATTCGGGTCTCTACATCGTGGGCGAGCACTTCCTGCGCGTTCGCCATCAGCTGATGGCGAAGCCCGATGCAACGATGTCC
>Ga0182740_1002391_pt1 | contig 11531 bp, 7 predicted proteins | sample eDN5th37CKraftBY_FD_128872 | JGI IMG/M metagenome (GOLD analysis project Ga0182740, IMG submission 128872) | Enriched backyard soil microbial communities from Emeryville, California, USA - eDNA 5th pass 37_C Kraft BY (version 2) (version 2) | ecosystem: Environmental > Terrestrial > Soil >...
GGGACTCGAGGAGAACACGCTCATCGTGTTCGTCAGCGATCACGGCGAATGCGCCGGCGCCCATGGGTTGTCGCAGAAAACCGTGTTCTACGAGGAGGCGGCGCGCGTGCCGCTGATCGTGTGCGCTCCCGGCGAAACGCAGGCGCGCACGTCCGACGCGTTCGTCAACATCGGCATCGATCTGCTGCCGACGATGCTCGACTACGCCGCGATCGCGAAACCCGCGAAACTTCGCGGCGAGAGCCTGCGCGCGCTCGCCCGCGGCGACTCGGTGCCACAATGGCGCGACGAAATCATCAGCGGCAATCACATGTCGCAGGGCGGCAAGGTCGGCGATTTCGTGCCGATCACGGAAGGCCGGATGGTCCGCACGGAGCGCTACAAATATTGCGTCTACGCGCACGGCGACCAACGCGAGTCGCTGGTCGATCTCGTCGACGATCCCGGCGAGATGGTCGATCTCGCGAGCGATCCGGGCTATCGTGACATCGTGCACGAGCATCGCGAGCGCCTGCGGCGTTTCGCCATCGAAAAAGGCGATACCCGTGCGCTCGAGCTGCTCGCCGACGACGTCGCGCCGCGGCCTTTCGAACGTATTGCCGCGCCGCGTCGCCCGACCGAACCCGATTCCGCCCGCATCGATTGAAGCCCATGCTCTCCTCCCGATTCCTTGTTCTCGGCTTGATTGCGCTCGTGACGAGTGCAACCGCCGCGCCTGAGTTCCTGCACCAGAGCCGGCCGGTGCGACTCGACCCGTTTGCCGAGAGTCCGGTGCAGATCAATCCGCCGTCGTTCCGCTGGCCGGCGAGCGAGGAGCCCGCGACCTATCGCCTCGAGTTCTCCCGCGACGGGAAGTTTGCCGCGGCCGAAAGCGCGACGACCACGGACCTGTTTTACCGCCCGCTCGCGCCGTTTGCGCCGGGAAAATGGTTCTGGCGCGTCCGGCGCGAATCGCCGGCGCCGGGACCATGGCTCGGGACGGAGTCGTTCGAGGTCAGCGCCGAGCTGCCGCGCTGGCCCGTGTCCTCGTGGCAGGAATGGCTCGCGCGCGTGCCGACGGGTCATCCGCGCGTGTATTTTACGGCGGAGGAAGTTCCGTCCTTGCGGCGCCGGGCAGCCGCGCTCGGGCAGGATCTGGCGCCATGGATCGAGGAAACGAAGCGCGATCTGGAGAAACCGTATTCGCTCGAAACGTGGACGAGCCAGGTGCCGCCGGGCGTGGATCCGTTTTCTCCCGACAGCCCGGATCGGAAGAAACTCATCTGGGCCACCAAGAGCGCAGCGTCGGCCGCGTCGCGCCCAGCGGTGAACGGCGCGTGGCTGTGGTTTGCGACGGGCGATCCATGGTATCTCGAACGCGTCAAGGCGCGCGCGCTGTTGATCGCCACCTTCGATCCGGACGGGTTCATCTCGGAGCGCAATACGGGCCACGATCGCGGCAACGTCGATTTCGGCAATTCGACCTTCGTGCACGATCTCGGCGTGATCTACGACCTGTTGCACGACGAGTTCACACCCGAGGAACGCGCCCGGATCCGCGATGCGATCGCCGCGCGTGCGGCGCCGATTTTTTCCAAGGTGCGTCGCGCGCCACTCGAGCTCATGCGCGCGCATGCGTGGCAGCACGGTTTCTTCGACGCGCTCGTGGGCGCGCTCGCCATCTACCGCGAGGACCCGCGCGCCGACGCCTGGGTCGATCTCGGGCTGCGGTCGTTCGTGGCCTTTTACCCGTGGTATGGCGGTGACGACGGCGGCTCGCAGGAGGGTCCGCGCTATTTTCACGGTGCGGCGATGCTCGCCTCGCTCAACACCCTCGACGTGTTCCGGTCCGCGTTCGGACTGCGGCTGGAAGACCACAACCCGTGGTTCCGCAACAATCCCTATTTCCTGTTGTATTCATATCCTCCCGACAGCCTGCAAACGCATCTCGGCGACAGCAACCCGGGTCAATACGACGAAGGCGACGACCGCCGCACGCCCGGCGGCAAGGCCCGCATCGCCGCGCGCCGCATGGCCGAGCTCTATGGCAACGGCTACATGACGAGCTACGCGGCGAACCTTCCCGACAATCGCGTGAATTACACGCTCTCCGAATATCTCCGTTGGGCCCAACCGGAGCTGCCCGCGGCCAAGCCGTTGAGCGAGCTGCCCGCGGCGCGGTTGTTCTCCGATGTCGGCGTCGTGTTCACGCATTCGAAAATCGAAGACCCGGAGGAGAACGTGCGGCTGATCTTTCACGCTTCCCCTTTTGGCGGCCAGGGCCACGCGCACGCGGATCAAAACAGCTTTCACATCATCGCCTACAACGAGCACCTGCTGATCGATTCCGGCTACTACACGCCGACGGGCGATCCGCATCGCGAAAAATGGACGGTGCAAACGCAGGCGCACAATACGATCCTCGTCGACGGCACCGGTCAGAAGTGGGGCGGCACGACCGGCTACGGCAAGATCGCGCATTTCGAATCACACGACGGCTGGGTGTATTTCATCGGTGACGCCGCGCCCGCGTATCGCGAGGCGCCGCTCGAACGTTTCGATCGCCACATCGTTTGGCTCAAAGGCGAGGCGGTGCAGACCTACGTGATCGTCGACGATCTCGCATCGGCCGGTGGTGTGGCGCGGCGCTTCGACTGGCTGTTGCACGCAGAGAAGGAAATGAAAGTCGACGCTGCCACACAGACCGTTGTCGCCACGGGCGAGAAGGGCGAAGCGCGCGTGCAGTTTCTCGCGCCGAACCAGCTGACGTTCGCGCAAACCGATCAGTTCACCGTGCCCGCCGTCTACTGGCGGCGGGGAAAGAATTTTCCGCTGCCGAATCAATGGCATCTCACCGCCGCCCCGGCGCCGTCATCGCAGCAGCGCTTCATTACGGTCGTGCAGGTTTCGAAGCGCGGTGTATCCAAACCTTCACTGCAGCCCGTTCCGCAAGGCGTCGAAACCGCCGGCTGGCGCGTGCGGCTGCCGGACGGCAGCCGCCGGCTCGTCATCGAAAAACTTCCATGATGTCACTCCTTCATTCCACCCACCGGCGCGGCGTCGTCGCTTTTTTTGCTCTTTTGCTCACGGCTGCGGGTGTGCAGGCCGCGCCGTTTTCGGTGCGCGCCACGCGGGTCGGCGATGCGCCGATCGTCGCTCCGGCGATGTTGCCGGGCAAGGAGGGCGACAGCATCAACGGCCCTTCGCTGCTCCGCGTGCCCGACTGGGTGCCGAACCCGCTCGGGCGCTATTACCTCTATTTCGCGCATCACAACGGCAACTACATCCGCCTCGCGTATGCGGATCGTCCCGAGGGTCCGTGGAAGATTCACGAAGGTGGCGTGTTTTCGCTCGGAGCGCAAAACGTCATCGCCGGTCACATCGCATCGCCCCACGTCGTCGTCGATGAGCAGCAGAAACGTTTGTATCTGTTCTATCACGGCAACAACCCGCGGAAAAACGAGATGAAGCTCGAAGGCGACGTCGAGGGCGGTCAGCTGACGGGCGTGGCGGTATCGTCCGACGGACTCGCGTTCGAATCGCTCAACCGCGTCGTCGGTCCGGCCTATCTGCAGGTGTTTGCTTACGACGGACGCTGGTTCGCGCTGAATCACAGCGGCGTGCTGCGCGAGGCGAAGCAGATTGGCGAACGCTTCGAACCGGTGGCGAAGGTCATCGGTCCCGACATTCTGGAGGCCGTAGATCCCGCGCGCCGCGGCGAGCCGGGCGCGACGCCCGCGGAGCAGCGTCCGCCGAACGGGCCGTTTCGCTATTCGATCCGTCACATCGGCGTCGACGTCGCCGGCGACCGTCTCGTGGTTCATTTCTCCTGCGTCGGCCATCGTCCCGAGCGCATCCTCTGCACGGTGGTGAAACTCGCCGGCGATCCCAAGGATTGGCGCGCGCGTGGCACCTACGAAGTCCTGCAGCCGGAGCGCCCGTGGGAGGGCGGCGATCTGCCGCTCGCTTATTCGCGCGGCGGCATTTCCACCACGCCCGTGCGCGAACTGCGCGATCCAGCCGTGCTGCGTGAAGACGGAAAGGCGTGGCTCGTCTACTCGATCGCCGGCGAACATGGACTCGGCCTGGCCGCGCTGCACTATGCGGGGAATGATTGAGCGTTTCCGACCTCTGCTCGCGCTGGCGGGCGCGATGGGATTGCTGAGCACGCCCGCCATGGCAGCGCCGGTCTCGTCACCGCCCAACATCGTCATCATCATTGGCGACGACATCAGCGCTGAGGATCTCGGTTGCTTCGGCAATCCCGGCATCCGGACTCCGAATCTCGACCGGCTCGCGGCGGAGAGTCTGGTTTTCGACAACGCCTACGTGACCACGTCGAGTTGCAGTCCGAGCCGCTGCAGCATTTTAACGAGCCGATATCCGCACAACCTCGAGACCGCGTCCGAGCTGCACGGCGCGCTGCCGGCCGGAATTCCGTTTCTGCCGCGGATTCTGCGCGACGCGGGCTACTACACCGTGCAGTCGGGCAAGGCGCATTTCGGCGAGACGCCGGGTCGCGTCACGGGACCGGCGCTGACGGCATTCGACGTGATGGGCGATGGCGAACTCGACGAACTTTACGGCGGACGCGGCGGAGAGAATCGCTGGGTCGACCGGCTGCGCGAGCGTCCGCAGGACCGGCCGTTTTTCATGTGGTTCGCCTCGCACGACGCGCATCGGATTTGGGATGCGGATTCGTTCACCGGCTTCGCGCGTCCCTCCGACGTGCGCGTGCCGCCGTATCTGGCCGACACACCGGAAACGCGGGCGGATCTTGCGCATTACTATGACGAGATCATGCGGCTCGATTTTTATGTCGGCGAAGTGATGCGCGAGCTGGCCCGGCAGAAGGTGCTCGATCACACGATGGTCATTTTCCTTTCCGACAACGGCCGGCCGTTTCCGCATTCGAAAACGCGGCTGTATGACGACGGCATCAAGACGCCGTTGATCGTCCGCTGGCCGGGCGGCATCGCGCAGCCGGGGCGCACGGCGTCGCTCGTGAGCACGATCGATCTCGCGCCGACGCTGCTGGAACTCGCCGGCCTCCCGCGACCCGCGAGCTTCCAGGGCGTGAGCCTGGTGCCGCTGTTTCGCGACGCGCGCGCGACCGTGCGCGACTACGTTTTCGCAGAGCAGAACTGGCATAACTTCACCGCGCACGTGCGCATGGTGCGGCAGGGCGATTTCGTTTACATGCGCAACGCCTGGCCCGATCTGCCGCTCCCGGGCGCGTCGGATACGTTCTACACGCCGAGCGCCGACGCGCTGAAACGCCTCCGCGCCGACGGCGCGCTTACGCCGTTGCAGGCCGACGTGTTTCTCCAGCCGCGTCCGGCGGAAGAGTTCTACGATCTCGCGAACGACCCGGATCAAACCCGGAATCTCGCGCTGGAGACGGAACCGCCCGCTGCATTCGCGTCGTTGCGCGCGGCGCTCGATCGCTGGACGCAGGAAACGGGCGACACGGTTCCGCGCCAGCCGACCGCGTCGAACATCGACCTCGCCACCGGCCGGCGACTGGAGATGCTTCGCGGCGAGCCTCCCGGCGCAGCGGCCCGCGCGGCCCAGATCAACGCTCCCGGGCCCGTGCGCCATCCGTGAGACTTCCCATGAATTCGCCCCTCCTGCGAATGAGCCAGCGATTCCTGCTGGCGGCTTGGCTGATGCTTCCGCTGTTCGCCGCGCCACCGCCTGATCGGCCGAACGTGCTCTTCCTCATCGCCGACGACCTCAATTGTGAGCTTGGCAGTTACGGCGCGGCGGAGATGAAGACGCCCAACATCGACGCCCTCGCCGCGCGCGGCGTGCGTTTCGAACGCGCCTACTGCCAGTTTCCGAACTGCTCGCCGAGCCGCTCGTCGTTCCTTACGGGACGCAAGCCGGACGTCACCGGCGTGAAGGTCAATCCCGCACCGACGCATCCGTTGTCGCCCCACTTCCGCGAGCGTTTGCCGGAGACGGTGACGCTGCCGCAGTTGTTCAAGAATCAGGGCTGGTATGCCGCGCGCGTCGGGAAACTTTATCATTACGGCGTGCCGAAAGACATCGGCACCTCGAGTCTCGACGATTTCTATTCCTGGGAGCTGGTGGTGAATCCACGCGGGCGCGATCGCGAGAACGAGTCGAAGATCTTCTCGCTGAAACCGGGTCCGTTCGGCGGGACCTTGAGCTGGCTCGCGGATGACGAAGGCGACGACGTGGATCACACCGACGGCATTGGCGCGACGGAGGCGATCGAGTTGCTCGAGCGGTTTCAACGCGAGCGCCGCCCCTTCTTCCTGGGGGTCGGCTTCTACCGGCCGCACACGCCGTTCGTCGCACCAGCGAAGTATTTCGACCTTTACCCGCTCGACCGGATCCAAATTCCGGATACGAGCGAAGACGATCGTGCCCGTCGCCCAGCCCTCGCGTATGCGAGCGCGCGCCCGGAACAGGATCGCGCGACCGACGATCTGCGGCGCCGCGCGATCCAGGCGTATCGCGCGTCGACGTCTTTCATGGATGCGCAGGTCGGCCGCGTGCTGTCGGCGCTCGAGCGCCTCGGCCTCGCGGAGAACACGATCGTCGTGTTCACGAGCGATCATGGCTATCATTTGGGCGATCACGGACTCTGGCAAAAGCAGAGCTTGTTCGAACGCGCGACGCGCGTGCCGTTGATCATCGCGGCACCGGGGGCGAAAGCGAATGGCCGCGCGACGCCCGGTGTGGCCGGGCTGATCGATCTGTATCCGACCCTGGCGGACCTGTGCGGGCTCCCGGCGCCGGAGTATCTGGATGGCGTGAGTCTGCGCCCCGTCTTGGACGATCCGACGGCGCGGCCGCGGCATCAAGTGGTGTCGCAGGTCTGGCGCGGACCGGGCCGGGCCGGTTACGCGCTGCGGACCGAGCGCTGGCGCTACATCGAATGGGAGAGCGGTCCGTCGGACACGCAGCTGTTCGACATGGAGAACGATCCGCGCGAAACGCGAAATCGCGCGCACGATCCGGAGCTGGCCAGCGTGGTCGCCGAACTCGGTGCGGCGTTGGCGCGGGAAAAAGCGCCCTGAGCGGCCGCTCAGAGTTTTTCCCGCGGCGCCCGACGCAAGGTCGGGCCATCGACCCAGCGGCCGCTGACCATGATCGTGTGAGGATCGACGGGCAGCCCGCGTTCGTTGCGATGAATCTGGGCGACGACGGAATCGACCGCCGCGATGCCCTGCAGCTCGGGGCGCAGGTCCAGCCCGGCACACGGGCGGCCGCGCTCGTTCCAGTTCAGGTTGAAAAATCCGGCTTGCTTCGGGATCGCGATCCCCGCCTGGCGCAACCACAGGATCGCCTCGTCGACGTGGCCGATGGCCAGGTCGAGCTTGTGCCGGCGATGCCACGCGAGGAACGCCTCGGGAGTCATCGTCGTCTCGATCAGCAACGGCGCATCGCCGATGCCGCCCTGCAGTTCCTGGAACGAGCGAAACGCCGCGGTCCACTTGTTGAGAAGGCGCTCGTCCTTGTAGCGTTCGATGAAGAGGCCGATTTTGCGGTAACCGAGCGCCCGCAGCCGGACGAGGGCGTTGTTGAGTGTGAGATGATGATCGATCGCCACCGTATTGACCGAGAGGGCGAGCGAGCCGTAGTCGATCTCGGCCGAGGCGAAGTGCTCCCACGGGAAGCCGTTCGCGGCGTCGGTGAGTTTTGAATACAAAAAGATCACGCCCTGCACGCCCCGCGCGCGCAGCATCCGGCCGAGCGCCGGCGCGGTGAGCGTCGCGGGATCGAGCCCGAGCACGTCGACGCGGAAGCCGAGCTCGCGGGCGCGGGCGCGGCCCGCGTCGATCATGACCTGCTGCATCGGCCGCGGCCGCGGCTGTTCGGGCGAGGCGACGTGCACGATCGCAAGATTCCCGAGGAAGCGATCGGTGCGCGCGGCGCGGACGTGCGCCATCAGCGAACCCACGAGGTGGTTGCGGTTGTAGCCGAGCCGGCGCGCCTCCGCCTGCACCTGGGCGCGCACCTCGGGCCGGACGTTGGGATGACCGGAGAGCGCGCGGGAGGCGGTCGAGGCGGAGAGCCCGCACCGTTCGGCGAGCGTGCGAAGGGTGGCCTTCATTGCAACGCATGCAAAAGTGGCGCGCTGACGGTCGCGAACAAGTCTAATTTCGTCGGCGGCACGGAAATCCCGCAGGTGGGCTCCGTGAACTCTTTCCCGCTATGGCTTACCCCTTTGGCTCCGGCCGCCGCACCTTCTGCCGGCTTTTCCTCACGCTCGGTCTTTCCGCCGTCGGTCCCGCGTTGTCGGCGGCGACGGAGGTCGATCTTTCCGGTCGCACGGACGCCTCCATTCGCGAAGTGCTTCGGCGCGTGGCGCATCATCACGTCCGCCCGCTGCGCGACGGCGAATATCCGGCGGGCGCCGATCTGGCCGCCGCGCGTCGGGCACGACCGCCCGAAGGCATGCAGTGGACCTACCCGTGGGGTGTCACGATCTACGGAATGCAACGCGCCGGCGCGGCGCTCGGCGACCAGACGGTGCTCGACTTCGTGCGGGAGCACAACCGCATCGTCGGCCGCTACTACGCTTGGTTCGCCGCTGTCGGCGAGAAGGACGGACATTCGGCGGCGTGGGACGCGTTCGTGCGCGACGACCGCAACACGCCGCTGCGGCGGCTGATGCTGCTGGGCAACCTCGATTTCTGCGGCGCGATGGGCGTCGAGATGCTGGAGGAGCGGTTGCGTCACCCGGAAACGGATACACCCGAACAGCGAGCGGTCATCGCGCGCGTCGCCGACTGGATTGTCAACCGGCAGTTCCGTCTCGCCGACGGCACCGTGTGGCGGCCCGACCGCACCGACGTGGCCGAGCGGATGCCGCCCGGCACGCTCTGGATCGACGACCTTTACATGGCCTGCCCGTTCCTCGCGCGCTGGGCGCAGTTCACGGGCGACGGGCGTCACCTGACCGATGCCGCGCACAACATCATCGAGATGGCGTCGCGACTGCAGGACGAGGACGGCCTCTGGTATCACGCGTATTTCGAGACCGCAAAGAAAGCGTCGCCGTGGAAATGGGGCCGTGCGAACGGCTGGGCAATGGTGGCCACGGTGGAGGTGCTTTCGGCGATGCCCGAAAACCACCCGGACCGGCCTGCGTTGCTGTCGATTCTTCGCCGGCACATCGACGGTTTGAAACCGTTGCAGGCCGGCTCCGGGCTCTGGCGCCAGGTGCTCGACCGGGCTGAGCTGTGGGAGGAGACCTCCTGCTCGGCGATGTTTGCCTACAGCATCGCCCGCGCGGTGAACCGCGGCTGGATCGACGCCTCGTATCTTCCGATGGCCCGGCGCGCGTTCGAGGGCGTCTGCGGCAACGTCACGCCGGAGGGCGTCGTGAAGGGCACCTGCCAGGGCACGAACATCGGACTCGATCTCGACTATTACATCCACCGCCAGCGGCCCGACGACGACCTGCATGGACCGGGCGTGGTGCTCCTCGCAGGAGCGGAGTTGCTGGCCGCCCAATGACCGAGGCGGCCCGTTTCCGACGTGTGAGAGAAATACGGATACAGGTCAGGCCGGATGCGCCGGCGGGTTGGCGGCGGGGCCGGCCGGGAGGGCGCGCCGCATGATTCGCGCTGCGCTCGTGGGAGTCTCCGGCTACGGCCGCTGGCACCTGCTGATGGCGATGGAGCAGACGCTGCTCGGCCGCCTGCAGCTGGTCGGCGCGACCGTGATCAACGCGTCCGAGCAACAGGCGGTGTGCCGCCGTCTGGCCCGCCAGCGCGTGCCCGTCTTCGCCTCGTTCGACGAGATGATGACGGCGCTCGCCGGCTCGATCGACCTGTTGCTGCTGCCGACCGGCATTCAGTGGCATGCGCCGATGACGATCGCGGGACTCCGCGCCGGCGCGCACGTGCTCGTTGAAAAACCGATCGCGCCTACGCTGCAGGACGTCGACGCCATCGTCGCCGCGCGCGAAGCCGCCCAGCGCGTCGTGGCCGTCGGGTTTCAGGACCTTTACGTGCCCGCCGCGCATGATATCAAGCGCCGGGTGCTGGCGGGCGAAATCGGCGCGTTGCAGCGCGTCGTCGTGATCGGGCAATGGCCGCGGTCGTCGAGTTATTATTCGCGCAATCGCTGGGCCGGCCGCCTGCAGCTCGACGGGGCCTGGGTGCTCGACTCGCCCGTGAGCAATGCGTTCGCGCATTTCCTCATGCTGGCGCTGTTCTGGGCCGCACGCACGCCGCGCGGAGTGGCGGAGCCCGTGGAGCTGGATGCGGAGCTTTATCGCGCCGGTCCGATCGAGAGTTTCGACACCGCCAGCCTGCGCGTGCTGACCCACGAGGGCGTGGAGATTCTTTTCTACGGCACGCATGCCGGTCGCGAGGAATTCGTGCCCGAGGTGAAGTTGATCGGCGATCGCGGCACGATCACCTGGCTCTACGAACGCACCTACACCATCGAGCGTCCCGGGGCAGCCGGCGAAACCCTGTCGGTTCCCGACCAGCTCGATACCCGGCTGCAGGTGCTCGATTCCACGTTGAGCCGGATCGAAACCGGCGAGGGGTTCATCGTGACGCCGGAGATGGCGCGCGAACACACCCGCGTGATCAACGCGTTGCACGAGCATTTCCCGATCCACGGTGTGGCGACCTGGCACGTCGACGCCGAGTCCGATGCGATGGGCACGTTTCATCAGATCAAGAATCTGGATACGCTAGTGGCGCAGGCGGCGGCCCGCGGCGTCCTGTTCAGCGCCGCCGGGGCGCCCTGGGCGCAACCGTCCGCCGGCGCGTGTTGCGTCCGCGGCTACCGGCGGTTCGGCGGCGTCAAATAGACACGGTCACAGGCCGCCCGTGCAGAAAATGAGGTGAGGCGTGTGTCCCCACGCGCGGTCGTTGGACGCGCGCTGGCCGGATCTTTTCGCCCGTCACAACTGGCGCTCGCGAAACTCAGGGCGGCCGGGACGGCCGCCCCTACCTTTTCGTGCCCTTCTATTTTCCGGACTTCAGGTCCCAGAGCGTCAGGCCGCGGAGGGACGCCGGCTCGGGCCGCCGCCCGAAGACGAGGCTCGCGACGTAGCCGATCAGCATGCAGGTGGCGATCGCGATGAACGCGTGCAGGAAGACACTGAGCGTCGTGTAAGTTTGCACCCACCAGGTCACCGCGATGCTGGCGACCGCTCCGGTGAGCACGCCGGGCGCGTTGGCCCGACGCGTCAACAGGCCCAGACCGAAAACGCCGGGAAATCCGCCGCCGATCAGCGCGAGGAGTTTCAAATACTGGTCCCAGAGCGACGGCACGTGCAGCGAGGCGATGAACGCCGCCATCGCCGTGCCGAGCGCGCCGGCGATCACGGTGGTGAGACGGGCCGTGCGGGCGCGCTGTTGATCCGTGCGCGGCCGATCCTTCGTTTCGATGAAGTCGGTCGCGATCATCGCGGCCGACGAGTTGAGGGCGCTCGAGAGCGCGCCCATCGCGGCGGCGAACAGCGCCGCGATCACGAGTCCGACGATCCCGTGCGGCATCTCATTCGCGATAAAATAGGGGAAGATCGCGTCGTTCGGCAGCGCCGAGGA
>Ga0182740_1002392_pt1 | contig 11530 bp, 16 predicted proteins | sample eDN5th37CKraftBY_FD_128872 | JGI IMG/M metagenome (GOLD analysis project Ga0182740, IMG submission 128872) | Enriched backyard soil microbial communities from Emeryville, California, USA - eDNA 5th pass 37_C Kraft BY (version 2) (version 2) | ecosystem: Environmental > Terrestrial > Soil >...
GAATGCTGACCTCGCCGCGCGCAATCAGCTTCGATAGGCGCGGGAACGTCATCAGGTTCTCGAGACTATTGACGATATTCGCCTGCTCCAGCCGCCGCAGATAGTCGCCCGGCGCTTCGCCTTCCGCGCGCGGGCCGATCTTTTCCATCGCCGGCGCCATCAGCTTCATCCACTTGCCGATGAAGTCGCCGGGTGTCAGCGGCTCGGCATCTTCCGCGAAAGCACGCACGCCGCCGCATTGCGCGTGCCCGAGCACCACGATGTGCTTGATCTTGAGTGCAGCGACGCCGAATTCCAGCGCGGCCGACACGCCATGAGCCTGACCGTCAGGAGCATAGGGCGGCACGATATTCGCGACGTTGCGAACCACGAACAATTCGCCCGGGCGCGCGTCGAAGATGACTTCCGGCGATACGCGGGAATCGCAGCAGCCGATCACCATGATCTCGGGCGACTGGCCGATTTCCGCAAGTTCCCGGTAGCGGGTCTGCTCCTCGCGCAGCCTTCCGCCAACAAATGCCGTGTAGCCTTCGACAAGGCGCTCGGGAAAACTCATCGCAACACCCTTCTGGACGCCAAGTCCGTTCGGACACCCTTATTCACGCCCAGATCGCCATCGGCAAGCCGTAACGATCCGCCGGTGGCGGATTGGGGAACGGTTCCGCGATTCCTGCATGCAGGCGGCGCGCGATGGCGGCGCAGGCCAGCGCGTCCAGCAGATCGTCGGGCCCGGCGCCGGGTGGCGGCGCGCTCCCGACGATGCTCCGGGGCAAGCCGGCATTGATGAGGAGATCGCGGCGCTGGGCGAGACCGGGATCGTAGGGCTTGCCTTTGACCTTCTTCGGTTCGGGCAATGAGCGGCCGCCATTGAGCCGCCAGAACGCGAGTTCGGGATGAACTTCGAAGACCCGTCTGACCGCGTCCGGATTGTTGCGCAGACAAGCATCGACCTCGCGGATACGCGGCGCGATCATGAAGAGCTGCTTTGAAATCTTGCGCGGCGGGTCCGATGTCGCGAGCGCCACCGCGCAGGCCTCGCGATAATCGGTCTGTTCCAGCGCCGCACGCGAGGGCACGGAAAACACTGCCGATTGCCGTGCGCCAAGCAGCGGCCGCACCGCATTCTCGGCGGCGCGTCCGCCATATCCCGTCCGTTCGGGCAAACCGACCGGCATGTCGACGGCGATCACGGCCGGCTGTTCCGGTGCGTCCAGAATCTCCGCAAAATGCGCCAGCACGCGGACGTGCACGTCCCCGCCGTCCGGCCCTACCAACGCCACGATCCATCCTGCGCGGCAGCCGTCCACCCCGGCGAGCCAGATATCCGCGCTCCTCATTCGACCATTGTCGCCCATGGCTTACGCTGGCATGAGACAGTCGGGCTCGCTAGGCTCCGGGTGATCAGGGGGAACGATGACTATCAGGCCGCGCCGATCCGTACTTTACATGCCGGGTTCGAATGCCCGTGCCATCGAAAAGGCGCGGACACTGCCCGCCGACGGCGTCATCATCGATCTGGAGGATGCGGTCGCGCCGGATGCCAAGGTGCAGGCACGCGATCAGGTGGCCGCTGCGGTGAAGCAGGGCGGCTTCGGCGCACGTGAGGTGTTCATTCGCGTCAACGGCATCGATACGCCCTGGCATGCCGAGGACATGAAGGCTGCCGCACAGGCCGCGCCGGACGCGATCCTCATTCCGAAGATCAACAATTCCGATCAGCTCGAAATGGTCGGCCGCCGGTTGCTCGACATGGGCTGCAACAAGAAGACCCGTATCTGGGCGATGATCGAGACTCCGTTCGCGATCCTCAACATTCTGGACATCGCGTCGGCCGCAAAGGATTCCGAAACCCGGTTGTCCGGCTTTGTGCTCGGGACCAACGATCTCGCCAAGGAAACGTCGGCGAAGCTTTTGCCCGGCCGCGCACCGATGCTGCCGTGGTTGACGACGTGCGTGTTGGCGGCGCGCGCCTACGGCATCGCCGTGCTCGACGGCGTCTACAACGATATATCCAATGCCGAAGGTTTCGTCGCCGAATGCGAGCAGGGCCGCGATCTCGGCATGGACGGAAAGACGCTGATCCATCCGAATCAGATCGCGCCGTGCAACAACGCGTTCTCGCCAAGCGAAGCGGAGATCGCACAGGCCCGCAAGTTCATCGCGGCATTCGATCTGCCGGAAAATGCCGACAAGGGTGCGATCATGCTGGACGGCCGCATGGTCGAGCGCATGCATGCCGATATCGCGAGAAGGACGGTCGCTATCGCGGATGCGATTGCGGCGCGGGGTTGATGACCTGCTCGAATTCACACCATGCTCCGCTCGGAATGAGCGGAGTTTGAGGAAGCGCTTTTCCGCACGAGGTTGATCAATGTCCCTCGAACTCTTCGCCGCCTATCTCCTCGCCTGCGTGGTGTTCACGCTCGTGCCCGGCCCGACGGTGACGCTGATTGTCGCCAATTCGCTGACGCATGGCACGCGCGCAGGCCTTGCCAATGTCGCCGGTACGCAGGCAGGCCTTGCCGTGTTCGTCGGCGTGCTGGTGATCGGCCTTGCCTCGGTCATCGAAACCATGGGCGTGTGGTTCGACTGGATCCGTTTTCTGGGCGCGGCCTATCTGATCTGGATCGGCATCAAGATGTTTCGTTCATCCGGTCGTCTCGACGATCCGGGACAGACACAAAAGCCGCGGGGCGGCTTTTTCCTGCAGGGGTTCCTGGTGATGCTGTCGAACCCGAAGGTGCTAATCTTTTTCGGCGCCTTCATCCCGCAATTCGTCAATCCGGCGGGCGATTATGTCTGGCAGGTGATCCTGCTCGGCTTGACGGCGATGCTGACGGCGGCTGTCACCGACGGTGCCTACGCGATCCTCACGGGACGCGCGCGCGTCATGTTCACGCAGACGCGCGTGCGGTTTGTTTCGAAACTGAGCGGGGTGTTCCTGATCGGCGGCGGCGTCTGGCTCGCGCTGACAAGGACAAGGTAGAAACCACGGTTATTCCGGGGCGGCGCCAGGCGCCGCCCCGGAACGACAGTCACATCCACGGACGATCTTCGGCGACCTTGCTTTCGAACGAGTCGATGCGGTCCTTCTTCACCATCGTCAGGCCGATGTCATCGAGACCGTTGAGCAGGCAATGCTTGCGATGCGGGTCGATGTCGAACTTGATCACGCCGCCGTCGGGGCCGCGGATTTCCTGCTTCTCGAGATCAATGGTCAGCGTCGCATTGGCGCCGCGCTCGGCGTCGTCGAACAACTTGTCGAGTTCTTCCTGCGTGACGCGGATCGGCAGGATGCCGTTCTTGAAGCTGTTGTTGTAGAAGATGTCGCCGAACGAGGTCGAGATCACGCAGCGGATGCCGAAGTCCAGCAGCGCCCACGGCGCATGTTCGCGCGAAGAGCCGCAGCCGAAATTGTCGCCGGCAACGAGGATCTTGGCGTTGCGGTAGGCAGGCTTGTTGAGGACGAAATCGGGGTTCTCGCTTCCATCGTCATTGAAGCGCTTCTCGGAAAACAGGCCCTTGCCGAGGCCGGTACGCTTGATGGTCTTCAGATATTGCTTCGGGATGATCATGTCGGTGTCGACATTGACCACCTTCAGGGGCGCCGCCACGCCTTCCAGAACCGTAAATTTGTCCATGGCATCATACCTTTAGAGCGGCCGCCGGGCGGCAGCCTGGAATTGTTCTTTGTCATGCAGCCAGGCCGGGGTTTGGTCAAGTATCGGGAGCCGGAGACTGGCATGTATGCCCTGGCGGCAATCTTTGCGAGCGTTCTGGCTGTGGCCCGGCCCGCTCAGGTGCAGGGTTCCCTGTGGTGCTATCGGTCCGACAAAACCTCGGCCCGTGGCCTGTGTTTTTCCCGCCATGGAGCAGTGCGGGCGGTCGGCCGCGATTGGGCGCGATTTGCGAACGGGCGGAGGCCGGGCCGGACAGATCCGGCCCGCGCCGACCCGAAAAGAAGGGCCGGCGCAAGAAGCCGGACTGATCAGGACAGCGTTGCTATTCCCGCTTTCGCGATCTGCTCGTCCTCATGCGATTGCACGCCGGACACGCCAATCGCGCCGACGCATTCACCCTCATACATGATCGGCAGGCCGCCCTGGATCTGCAGGATGCCCGGGAAATTCATGAAGGCGGGCCGGTCCTTGACGCGATCTTCCCAGAATTTCGACGGCCGGCGGGTGATCGCGGAGGTCTTCGCCTTCAAGGTCGCGACTTCCGAGGTTGTGGCGATCGCCCCGTCCATGCGGTCGAGATAGAGCAGGACACCCGCGTCATCGACGATCGCGATCGTGACGCTCCAGTTGTTCTTCTCGGCTTCGGCGCGGCAGGCGGCGGCCATCTTGTGAACGTCGAACGATTGCAGGCACGGCTTTTTGCGCATGAGGTGCTCCCCGGAATTGCGTTTGAGGTGTCGGGTTATAGAACGCTGGCTTCGATCGCTTCCATGTCGTCGTCGGAGAGACCGAAATGATGACCGATCTCATGCACGAGCACGTGTGTGATGATGGCGCCCAATGTTTCGTCGTGTTCGGCCCAGTAATCGAGGATCGGCCGGCGGTAGAGCCAGATCATGTTGGGCATGTGCGTCGGTGCGCTTTCGGAGCGGAATGGCAATCCGACGCCCTGGAATAGTCCGAGGATGTCGAACTCGCTCTCCAGCTTCATCTCGGTGACTACGTCGTCGGTGGGAAAATCGTCGACGCGCAGGATCACGCCTTCGCACAGGGTGCGAAATGTTTCCGGCAATCTGCCATAGGCGTCGGCGGCGATGATTTCCATTTCGTCGAGCGATGGCGCTTTGACGTGACGCCAGGCCAGGGGCTCGGCGAGCGGACTTGCGGGCGTGTCAGCGGACATAGGTTGCGTAAAGATAGATGGCGAGGGCCACGAATGCGACGGCGCTCAATGTGCGACCGATCCGGCGGCCCCACAATTCGATTCGATCGCCCGCGGGGGTATCGGCTGCGCCGAAATGGCCGCGCGCGCGTCCGAACAAGCCGCCGAGTGCGTCGCCCTCGTGTTGCAGGCGAGTCAGATCCGCGAGCGCGGCACGGCGCTTTTCCTGATCGCGGGTGGGTTCCATGGCGCCACAATATGCCTGTTGGCACGCCGGACACAAACGGTTGACGGCGCGGACGAGATAGGGGAGCGTTCGCCCATGAAACCGCATCATTTTGCACTTCTTGCCGCCGCATTGGTCGTCTCGGCCAATGGCCCAGCCGCTCGGGTTTCATCAGTCCAAAACGCGAATGTGCAGGCGACCGAATTCTCGTCGCAGACGAGGGAGCGTCCGCGCGTCCGCGTCACACCGCCAGCGGCCTATGACTACCCGCGTCCCGGCCCGTATGCATGGCCCGGACCGGGCTACGTGCGACATTGTGTCGATTGGTATGCAACGGAATACAGACCGAGCGGGACGGTTGTCACTCCGCAGATGCGGTGCCGCTGGGTGAGGGGTTAACTTTCCTTCGTCATTCGCGTAGCGTGTCCGCAGGGGACAATTGCAACTCATGCTTCCGCGCGTTTAAGGTGGAGGAGGCAGCTTCATCTTGGAGAGAGAGGGCTTATGCTGAAGTATCTCGGCTTCCTTGCTTTGTTCGGTGCGCTCGTTGCCTTGACGCCCTTGCCTGCTTCCGCAGCTGCGGATGGCGTGCGCAACGGCGAGGCGACCGTCACTCACGACGAGATCAGCGCGCGGCGTTATTACTACCGGTATTACCGGCCCTATCGCTATTACCGGCCGTACCGTTATTACTATCGGCCGTATTACCGTCCGTATCGCTATTATCGGTATTACTGATAAAGCGATCCGTTGATCGCACACGAAGGCCCGCCGCGAGGCGGGCCTTTTTGTTTTCGCAAACATGGCTGGGCTCGCGCACCTTGGCTGCAACGGAAATTGCGTTGGCGCGTTAGCAGGCGAGAGGCGACACGAAACGCGAAAAGGAACAAGGAGTCTGCGTGATGAAGGCTATGGTTGTAACTCTCGCCGCGGCGGGCATCGCTGCAGCATTCGCGATGCCGGCGAAGGCGGATGGAACCGCTAAAGCAAACGGCGTCAACACCACGGCGAATGTCGAACACACCGACATCAGTGCGCAGCGTCGCTATCATCGCCACTATTATGGGCCGCGTCGCGGTTATTATGGGCCGCGCTATGGGTATTACCGGCCCGCTCCGTACTATCGTCCTTATTACGGTTACGGACCCGGCGTCGGTTTCGGGTTCTATGGCGGTCCGCGCGTCGGCGTCTGGTTCTGACGTCCGCCAAAACGAAATCATGGAAGGCCCGCCGCGAGGTGGGCCTTTTCATTTGGCAAGTCGTTCGGGACACGAAACCCAACGCTCGTACGCGCGTTGGTTCCCCGTAGTGTGTTCAGGTGCCAGGGAGCATGAGATGAAAAAGCTTCTGTTGGCATTGGCAGCAGCATATTTCGCGGTGGTGCTGGCAATGCCGGTCCAGGCCGAATCGAAGATCAAACCCGCTGGCCTCAACGCCGGTACCGATGCCAAAGAGACCAGCGATATCTCGTCGCAACGCCGATACCACCGCGGCTATTGGGGTCCGCGTCGCGCCTATTGGGGCCCTCGCCGCTATTGGGGGCCGCGCTACAGATACTGGGGACCGCGACGTGCTTACTGGGGTCCGCGGCGTGCGTATTGGGGCCCGCGTTACCGCTACTGGGGTCCGCGCTATGCCTATTGGGGACCACGCCGCGCCTGGTGGGGTCCGCGCTATTACTGGCGTCCACGCCCCGCGTTTTGGGGACCGCGCTTCTATTGGGGCGGTCCGGTCGTGACCTTTGGCTTCGGCCCACGCTGGTGGTGGTGAGCCTCGTTCGAAACGAAAAGGCCCGCCTCGCGGCGGGCCTTTTTGCATTGAGCGATAACAGCGATCGCTATTTCCACTCGCGCACGTCGACGAAGTGACCGGCGACTGCGGCCGCGGCTGCCATCGCCGGCGACACGAGATGCGTGCGGCCCTTGAAGCCCTGACGGCCCTCGAAGTTGCGGTTCGACGTCGAGGCGCAACGCTCCTCGGGCTTCAGCTTGTCCGGATTCATCGCAAGACACATCGAGCAACCCGGTTCGCGCCATTCGAAGCCGGCCTTGATGAAGATCTTGTCGAGCCCTTCGGCTTCTGCCTGCTCCTTAACGAGACCGGAGCCCGGCACGATCATCGCGTTGACATTGGCGTTGACGCTCTTGTCCTTCACGATGCGCGCAACCTCGCGCAGATCCTCGATGCGACCATTCGTGCACGACCCGATGAACACGCGGTCGAGCTTGATGTCGGTGATCTTGGTGCCTGGGGTGAGACCGATATATTCCAGCGCGCGCTTCTTCGAGAGGCGCTTTGCTTCATCGGCGATGTCGTCCGGATTCGGCACCTTGCCGGTGACCGAGATTACGTCTTCCGGGCTGGTGCCCCAGGAAACCAGCGGCGGCAGATTTGTGGCGTCGAGCCGGATCTCGTGATCGAAATGTGCGCCGTCGTCGGAGTGCAGCGTCTCCCAATAGCGCAGCGCGCGATCCCAATCCTTGCCCTTCGGCGCCTTCGGGCGATCCTTGAGATACGCGAAGGTCTTCTCGTCCGGCGCCACCATGCCGGCGCGTGCGCCGCCTTCGATCGACATGTTGCAGATCGTCATGCGGCCTTCCATCGAGATGGAGCGGATCGCTTCGCCGGCATATTCGAGCGCGTAGCCCGTGCCGCCGGCGGTGCCGATCTCGCCGATGATGGCCAGGATGATGTCCTTCGCGGTCACGCCGGGCGGCAGCTGGCCGTCGACGATCGCGCGCATGTTCTTCGACTTCTTCTGGATCAGGGTCTGGGTGGCGAGCACGTGCTCGACCTCCGACGTGCCGATGCCATAGGCGAGCGCACCGAACGCGCCATGCGTCGCGGTGTGGCTGTCGCCGCAAACGATGGTCGTGCCCGGCAGCGTGAAGCCCTGCTCGGGTCCGATGATGTGGACGATGCCCTGACGCTTGTCGAACTCGTTGTAATATTCGAGGCCGAAGTCGCGCGCATTCTCCGCCAGCACCTTGATCTGCTCAGCGCTCTCCGGATCGGGGTTAGGCAATTTGCGATCGGTGGTCGGCACGTTGTGATCGACCACGGCCAGGGTCTTGTTCGGCGCGCGCACCTTGCGGCCGGCATTGCGCAGCCCCTCGAAGGCTTGCGGCGAGGTCACCTCATGCACGAGATGACGATCGATATACAGGAGGCAGGTGCCGTCCGGTTGTTCGTCGACGACGTGGTCGTCCCAGATCTTGTCGTAGAGGGTGCGAGGCTTCATGGCATGTCTCGATGTCGTTTGAACGGATAAAGGCTGGCGGCTGACATTCGCGCGGCTGCGCGAAGCGTCGCGCGTCAAAGGCCGGCGAGGATCGACGCGGTCATACGGCCGAAAAAACGGCCGGGCAGGCGGTCGTGATCCCGCAGGACAAAGGCGAAAGGCCCTATAAAACCGCTCAAGCTCATGGCTGCGATATAACAATTCCAGTCTGAAGCCGCAATGAAGCGGAATTTCATGGATCGCAAACGAAAATGGCCGGGCGTTTGCCCGGCCATCGCGCATCCAGCGAATGATGGATGGGTTACTCCGCAGCGGCTTTCGCGGTTTCCGCGTTGCCGCCGTGACGACCCTGGGCTTCGGCGATACGCGCCGACTTGCCGCGCAGGCCACGCAGATAATAGAGCTTTGCGCGGCGGACCTTGCCGCGGCGCACGACCTTGATCGAGTCGATCAGCGGCGCATAGAGCGGGAACACGCGCTCGACACCTTCGCCATACGAAATCTTGCGCACGGTGAAGTTCTCGTTCAGGCCGCCGCCCGAGCGCGCAATGCAAACGCCTTCATAGGCCTGCACGCGGGTGCGCTCGCCTTCCTTCACCTTGACGTTGACGATCACGGTGTCGCCCGGCTCGAAATCCGGAATCTCACGGCCGGCCGAGAGTTTCGCCACCTGTTCCTGGTCAAGCTGCTCGATGATGTTCATGGCGATATCTCCGTATCGGTCGGCGGCGCCGGGTCTCGGTGCGCGAGGGACTCGCATCACCGACATGCGCGGCACGGCAAAATGGGGCGCAAAAGTGGGGACAGTTTCGTCCGGTTTCGGCGGGGTTCTAGTCGAAAGACAGGGACTTGTCACCCATCCGTTGAGCCCTTTTTTCGAGGAAATTCGGGCCGATTTTCGGCGGGCCGCTGCGACCACAGGTCCGGGCGCCGGATTTTGGTCAGCCGCTCGGCCTCTGACCGACGCCAGGCCGCGACTTTCGCGTGGTCCCCGGAGGTGAGGATCTCCGGAATGGGGCGGCCTTCGAACACCTGGGGCCGGGTGTAGTGCGGGTATTCGAGTAGGCCCTGCGCGAAACTCTCTTCCTCGGCGGAAACCGCCTTGCCCATCACGCCCGGCAGGAGCCGGACGCAGGCATCAAGCAGCACCAGCGCCGCAATTTCGCCGCCCGACAGGACGTAATCGCCGATCGACACCTCTTCGAGGCCGCGCGCCTCGATCAGCCGCTCGTCCACCCCCTCGAACCGCCCGCACAGGATGACCGCGCCCGGTCCCGCGGAAAGGTCGATGACCCGCTGCTGGGTCAATGGCCGACCGCGCGGACTCATCAGCAGGCGTGGCCGGCTGTCCGCCCCGATCGAGTCGATGGCGCGGGCAAGAACGTCGGCTTTCATCACCATGCCCGGGCCGCCGCCGGCCGGCGTGTCGTCGACCTGCCGATGGACGCCGATGCCGAAATCGCGGATGTCGATCGTGTCCAGCGACCACGTTCCCGCCGCCAGCGCCTTGCCGGCAAGGCTCAGGCCCAGCGGGCCCGGGAACATGTCCGGAAAGATGGTGAGGACAGTGGCGCGGAAGGTCATTGCCCGGACCCCTCTCCCGTTTTGGGAGCAGGATCCTGCACGATGATTTCTTCCGGCATCACGACGACGATCCGGCCGCCGACGATATCGATCTCCGGAACCGTCGCTTCGTTGAAGGCGAGGAGGATCGAATCGCCGTTGCCGGTCAGCTTCAACTCGACGATGTCGCCAGCGCCGAAATTATGCAGCGCAACGACTTCACCGAGCGCATCGCCCTGCGGTGTGACCGCAGCAAGCCCGATCAGGTCGGCGTGGTAGAATTCGCCGTCCTCGGTTTCGGGCAACCGGTCGCGGTCCACATACAGAGTGAGGTCGCGCAACGCTTCGGCCTGCTCCCGGCGTGTCACGCCGACGAAGCGGACGGTGAACCCATCCCGGGACGGCTTTACCGAATCGATTTCGAAGCGCCGCGAGCCGTCTTCCGTTTCAAGCGGACCGTATTGCGCGAATGCATCCGGCTGCTCCGTGAAGGATCGCAGATGCACGCCGCCGCGCAGGCCGTGCGCGGCGCCGATCTGCGCCACGCAGACTCGTGTCTCGCGCCCGCCACTCGGACGCGACATGTGCGATTAGCTCGCGGCCGGAGCGCCGCCGGCAGCCTTCGCGGCTTCGGCAGCCTTGCGCTCCTTGCGCGGAATGGCCTTTTCCGGATTGTTGCGCTTCTCGCGCTTCATCACGCCGGCCGCATCGAGGAAGCGGGCAACGCGATCGGACGGCTGGGCGCCCTTGGCGATCCAGGCCTTCGCCTTTTCGACGTCGAACTTCAGGCGGTCCTTGTTGTCCTTCGGCATCAGCGGATTGTAATAGCCGAGACGCTCGATGAAGCGGCCGTCGCGCGGGGAGCGCGAGTCAGCGACGACGATGTGGTAGACCGGGCGCTTCTTGGTGCCGGCACGGGCCATGCGCAGTACGACGGACATCTGAGTTTTCCTTTCGCTCGATTCGTTTGTGTGTGTGTGTGTGTTGGTTATTTCTTCTTCCCCAAACCGGGGAAACCGCCACCAAGGCCCGGCAATTTGCCGCCGCCGAGGCCGGGCAAACCGCCCGGAATTCCAGGGATATTCTGCGGGAGACCGGGCATGCCGGGTGGCAAAGCGCCACCCTGCTGCATTTGCTCGGCCATCTTCTGCATTTCTTCCCGCGATGGCATGCCCTTGCCGAAGCCCATGGCGCCGGCAAGCTGCGCCAGCGGACCGCGCTTTGCACCGCCCATGGCCTTCATCATGTCGGCCATGCCGCGATGCATCTTGAGAAGCTTGTTGATCTGTTCGGGCGTGGTGCCCGAGCCGGCCGCGATGCGCTTCTTGCGGCTGGCTTTGAGAATGTCGGGGTTGCGCCGCTCCTGCGGAGTCATCGAATCGATGATCGCGCATTGCCGCTTCAACAATGAGTCGTCGAGATTGGCGGCCGCGAGCTGGTTCTTCATCTTCGCGATGCCCGGCATCATGCCCATCAGGCCGCCGAGGCCGCCGAGCTTCTGCATCTGGGCCAGTTGATCGCGCAGATCGGCGAGATCGAACGCACCCTTGCGCATCCGCTCGGCCGTGCGGGCGGCCTTCTCCGCATCGATATTGGCGGCGGCCTTCTCGACCAGCGAGACGATATCGCCCATGCCGAGAATGCGGCCGGCGATGCGC
>Ga0182740_1002396_pt1 | contig 11507 bp, 9 predicted proteins | sample eDN5th37CKraftBY_FD_128872 | JGI IMG/M metagenome (GOLD analysis project Ga0182740, IMG submission 128872) | Enriched backyard soil microbial communities from Emeryville, California, USA - eDNA 5th pass 37_C Kraft BY (version 2) (version 2) | ecosystem: Environmental > Terrestrial > Soil >...
CAACAAACGCCGCCGGGGATGCTCATCTTCTGGTATTCGGAAAACGGTCTGCCGTCCAGCACGATCAGATCGTCGCCGCGGCGTTGGCGCTCGGCAAGTTCACGCGCGCCGATGCGGGGGGTGTGGAAAACTTCTTCGGCCAGCTCCCCGAAGGTTTTGCTGGGCACGTTCACGCCGGCAAAGACGGCGTAGCCGTCGCGCTGCCATTGCGCGATGCCGCCGGCCAAACGGTGCACGTTGCGGTATCCGAGCGCGGCCAGCGCATGCGCGGCGCGATACGCCGTGTCGTCGGCGCCGCCGTCGTCGTAGACCGCTACCCGCACATCCCGCCGCGGCGCCAGACGCACGATATCCACTTCCAGCCGGCTATACGGCACGGGCGCGGCGTAGAACAAGTGCCCTTCGCCATACAGGCCATGTTCGCGCACGTCCAACAGCGCGATCTCGGCGCCGTCGTGCAGCCATTGCTTGAGCGTGTGAGGATCGATGTCGGCAACGGAATGGTCTTGGATGGGGTGCATCATGGAACTCAAAGGGAACGGGAAGACGGGGAGAGTTTGGCAAACGCCTGTTCGAGATCGGCGATGAGATCATCGGGATCCTCCAGGCCGACATGCAGACGCAGCATGGCGCCGCGCGGCACAGGGTCCGGCAGGGAACGCGCGGCAGCCAGGCGCACGGGGATCACCAGGCTTTCGAACCCGCCCCACGATGCGCCGATGCCGAAGAGCCGCAGGCTGTCGATAAGCCGCTCGGCATCGTCCTCGCTGACCGAGCTGACGAACTCCACGGTCAAGAGGCCGTTGGCGCCGCTGCAATCGCGTTGCCACAAGGTATGGGAAGGATCGCCGGGCAAGGCCGGACACAGAACGCGCGCGACTTCCGGACGGCCCAGCAGGAAATCGGCCACGCGCAAGGCCGCCCGGGCGTGCTGGGCCAAGCGCAGCGGCAGCGTGCGGACGCCGCGCAAGACGAGATAGGCGTCATCGGCGCCGACGGTCTGGCCCAGGTCCACGGTGGCGCGTTCCACGGCATTCCATGCACGCGAGTTGGTGATCACGGCGCCCATCATCACATCGGCATGACCGCCCAGGTACTTGGTGGCGGCCAGAATGGAAATGTCCGCGCCCAGCGTGAGCGGCTTGTACAGCAACCCGGACGCCCAGGTGTTGTCCACAGCCAGCCAGCAATCGTGCGTGCGCGCCAGTTCGGCCAATGCCGGCAGATCGGGCATCTCGTAAGTGAGGGAGCCCGGAGATTCCGCGTAGATCATGCGGGTTTCAGGCCTGATAAGCGCCTCGATGCCCACGCCGTCCGGCCGATAGTATGTGTACGCGATGCCCAAGCGCGAGAGATGCTCCGCGCAGAAACGCCGCACCGGCTCGTACACGGCGTCCGTGATCAGCACGTGGTCGCCCGCGCCGAGATATGCCAACAACACAGTGGCGATGGCCGCTTGTCCGGTTGGATAGAGCTTGGCGCGATAGCCGGCTTCCAGTTCTACCAACGCGTCTTCCAGCGCGTGCGTGCTATCGGTGCCACGCGCGCCGTAGGACGGCAGGCGTTCCTGGTCGCGCCGGCTGCGCGTGTCACGCCAATCCTGCACGCTATCAAAAACGTAAGTGCTGGCGCGCGTCACGGGGGTGTTCACCCAGCCGCGTTGCGGGCGACCTGCGCGCAGCAGGCGCGTCGCGGACCGATAGGGCCTGTCCATGATCAGCGGCGCGTCTGCACGCCGATCGGCATGACTTTGCAGGTGCCGGCGTCCAGATCGAATGCCAGACGTTCGGTCAGCGTTTCCAGCGCGCGACCATACATGTGCAGGTGGCGGATGACGCTGTCGCCCTGAATTTCAACCGCATGGATATCGTCCGGCATGAGCGCAATACCCGTGCCGGGGCCGACCACCACGGTGCCGGTCTTTTCCAGCCGGCCCACGCCAGGCACGGAACCATCGTCGCTACGGTCGTAGACGTAGTTGTATTCCACGCCTTCAACGGCCGCGATACAGGCCCAGGTCGTGTGATTGTGGGGGACGATCTGCTTGCCGGGACGCATCACGTTCAGATAGAGGGCGTAGCTTTTGTCGGCATCTTCGGCGATCAGGTAGCGCGCCTGGCGCTCTCCGTCTTCCGGCGCCGGGTAGCGATCCGCCGCCCACCAATCGGTGTGGCTGGCCAAGCCAATCAGTTCGTCCAGTACGGCCTTGAGGCTGTCTCGGTTCAGCCCCTTATTTCCTACAGTTTTTTTAATATTTCCGATGGCCTGCGCGATGCCGGCTTGATGGGGATGCGTAGTGGTCACTTTGAATTTTCCCTATTTTCATCACATATGGGATTGAATGTATCCGCCCCGCCCGCCGGGAACAATTTAAATTGCCTTAAAATTCCATTAGCATCGCTAATGTTTTCTACACCCTCATGCGCAACCTGGATCTGGACCTGCTTCGCACCCTCACCGCCATCGCCCGGCACGAGACGTTCTCCGAAGCCGCCAACCGTCTCCACAAGACGCAGTCGGCGGTGACGCAGCAGATGCAGCGGCTGGAATCACTGATCGGCCAGCCGCTGTTCGAAAAGCAGGGCCGCAACAAGGTGCTGTCGTCGCACGGACGCCGACTGGTCGAGTACGCGCGGCATATGCTGGCCATCAACGACGAAGCGTTGCGCGCCCTGCAGGACGGGCCGCTGGAGGGCGACCTGAGGCTGGGCGCACCGCTGGACGTGGCGGACTCCATCCTGCCTACCCTGCTTACGCACATCGCGCGGTCGGCACCGCGCGTGAAACTCGAAATCCGCACGGACCGCAGCCCCTTCCTGATGGATGCCCTGCGCGCGGGAGAACTCGATCTCACGATATCCACCCGGTTCGACCAGGACTTCGAAGGCGTGGCGCTGCGCACCTCGCCCACGGTCTGGCTGGCATCCGCGGACTATGTGCACGACATGCATGCGCCGGTGCCGCTCGTGCTGGCCGACGAACCGAGTATCTTCCGCCGCCTGGCGCTCACGGCCCTGGAACAGGCGCGCGTGCGCTGGCACACCAATTACGTGGCGCCGACGCTGGTGGGAATCAAAGCCGCCTTACGCGCGGGTTTGGGGGTGACGGCGCGCAGCGTGGAGTTGCTGGGGCCGGAGATGCGGGTACTGGGCGAGAAAGAAGGATTGCCGCCGCTGCCCGACGTGACGTACTTCCTGTGGATAAGACCTGACCTGATCAATCCGCTGACGCGCCAGGTCTATGACATGCTCAGGACCAGCCTCGGGCTGGCCCAGCAAGGCGGGGGCGATTCAGCCGCCGCGCATCAATAGCGGTCGAACAGATCCTGCAGGGCAGCCGGATCGCGGGTAAGCGACAAGCCCAGCATCAACAGGATGCGGGCTTTCTGGGGGTTCAAGTCGCGTGCGGCGACGAATCCCAGACGGGCGTCGTCCAGCTCGACGTCGCGCGCCACAAACCCGCTGCCAGTGCGGCTGGAGCGCACGACTGCCACGCCGTTGGCCGCGGCGCGGCCAAGGCCTTCAATGGCGAGATCGGTGGCATTGCCGTCGCCCACTCCGGCAAGCACGATGCCGTCCGCGGTATCGGCGAGGAAATCAATCAGGTCGGCCTGCAGATTGGCGTACGCATAGACGATATCGACGCGGGGCCAGCCGGCCTTTTCCAGCAATGCGAGTGAAAACTCGCTTTTGTCGGTGTGCGTAGTGGTGTTGCGCGAATAGAAGAACGGAACTCCGCCATGCATGACGCCCGCGCGGCCCCGATTGGGCGATGCGAAGGCGCACAGCCCCGCGCTGGCGATTTTCTGGATCTCGCGGGCGTAATGCACGTCTTCGTTCATGACGACGAGCGGTCCGCGGCCCCGCGCGTCGGGGTGGCGCGCCAGCGCCACGGCGTTGTACAGATTGGCAGGCCCCTCGGCGCCCAGCGCCGTGGCGGGACGCATGGCGCCCACAAGCACCACGGGCTTGTCATGGGGTATCACCAGGCTCAGGAAGTACGCCGTTTCCTCAAGCGTATCGGTGCCATGGGTAATGACAATGCCGGCCACCGAAGCGTCTCGGCACAACGCGTCCACGCGTTGCGCCAACGCGCGCCACACGGCATGCGTCATATTCTGGCTGCCGACGTTGGCGACCTGTTCGGCTCGGATCTCGGCAAGGCCGGCCAGTTGCGGCACGGCGTCCAGCAAGTCGTTGACCGAGAATGAACCTGCCTTGTAGCCAGCGGCAGTCGCGTTGGCCTGGGCGCCGGCAATCGTGCCGCCCGTCGCCAGTACCGCGATGACAGGCAGCGCGCGGTCAGGCATCCACCACCCCGGACAGGCCCTGGCGCTCAAGCAGGGAATTCAGGTGTTCCCAGCCGTGGAAATCAATGACGATCTGGCCCTTTTCCTTCGCACCCACCTTCAGCGCGACGCGCGTGCCCAGGTGGTCGGACAGGGCTTCTTCCAGGCGTGTCAGATCGCGCGAGACCCCATTGGTCTTCTTTTTGGAGACCGCGGAGGACTCCACTTCCTTGGCGGTCTTGGCGACCAGCTTTTCGGCTTCGCGCACCGACAGGCGGCGCGCGATGATCTGGTTGGCCAGCTGGATCTGCGTGGCGGCATCCACGGCGAGCAGTGCGCGCGCATGGCCCATGTCTACATCGCCCGCCAACAACATGGTCTGCACGGCCGCGGCCAGGTTCAAGAGGCGCAATAGGTTACTGGTGGCCGAGCGCGAGCGCCCGATCGCCTGCGCGGCCTGCTCGTGCGTCAAACCGAATTCGTCCAGCAGACGGCGCACGCCCTGCGCCTCTTCAAGCGGATTCAAGTCTTCGCGCTGGATGTTCTCGATCAGCGCCATGATGGCTGCGTTCTCGTCGGCCACTTCACGCACCAGCACCGGCACTTCCTTCAAGCCAGCCAGCTGGGCCGCGCGAAAGCGCCGTTCACCGGCGATGATTTCATAGTGGCCGGGCGCGGCTTCGCCCAGTGCCCGCACAAGAATGGGTTGCATGATGCCTTGCGTGCGGATCGATTCGGCCAATTCGCCCAATGCGCCCTCGTCCATGCGCGTGCGCGGCTGATATTTGCCTGCGCGCATCTTCGAGACGGGCAAGGTGGACGGCGGACCCTCGGGCTTGGCGGTGGCCTTGCCGATGTTATCGATGGCAGGCGCGTCCGCGCCGAGCAAGGCGTCCAGTCCGCGGCCCAATCCCTTGGGTTTCTTGGTGGCCATAGTTAAATCCTCTTTCCTTCTGTTTTTGTATCCCGAGCCAGGCTCAGGCGGCGTCCGTCTGCTCGGCGGGCAGGCGATACCAATACGCGTAACAGTCTTTGAAACCGTAGCGGCCATACAAGGCGCGCGCGGCTGTGTTCTCCGGCTCCACCTGCAAATAGGCGGTCGTGGCGCCACCGGCGGCGCCTATTGCCAACAAGTGTTCAATCAGCGCGGCGGCGTAGCCTTTACGCCGCTGCCCTGGATCCGTAACGATGTCGAACAGGCCCAGCAGGTCGCCGTCGCAGACGGCCAGGCCCGCAGCGACGCACTGCCCCGTCGCGTCCGTTGCCAGCACCGGCGAGATATCCACAGCCAGGCCTTGCAGGCGCGCCCCATGTTCGGCGATGTGCCCGGATTCCGAGTTGCGCATCGCCCCGACCGCCGCCGCAAAGCGCGCGGTATCGACAATATTGAAAAGCAGGTCGCTCCGGGCGCCGGGCCTGGGAGCGAGCGGCGTAAACATGACTCGGGTCTCGCCGGTAAGGATATAACCGCGGGACTCCAGTTCGGCGTCGAGGGAAAAATCGGGGCCGATGGAGGTAATGCGCAACACCATGGGCAAGCCATGACGCGCATACAACGATGAACAATACGCCAGCCGCTCGTCCAAAGGACGTGTGGATAACCCCAGCACATTGATACTGCGCACGCGCTTGGCCAGCGAAGGCGCGAACCGCACCAGCCAACCATCATAGAGCACCTGCGAGGCGACCGCCGTCGCGTTCAGCGCTGCTTCTTCCAGACGCGCGCGCAGGCTGTCGCGCGCATCAACGCGCGGCGTGCCGGAGGCTTGCGGTTCAGTCTGGGAAAAGAGCGTGACAACGGACATGGTCGAGGCCTACTTCAGGTCCTTCTTCACGCGTTCGATCATTTCGGCGCCAAACGAGATATAGGCCTGCGCGCCGCGCGAGCCCCGGTCGTACACCACGCCAGGCATGCCATAGCTGGGCGCTTCGGCCAGGCGCACGTTGCGCGGCACGACGGTCTTGAAGACCTTGTCGCCGAAGTGCGCCTCGAGCTGCGCGGACACCTGCTGTTGCAAGGTCATGCGCGGATCGAACATCACGCGCAGCAGGCCGATGACGCGGAGGTCATCATTGATGTTGCGGTGCACGCGCTTGATGGTGTTGACCAGGTCGGACAGGCCTTCCAGCGCGAAGTATTCGCACTGCATCGGAATGATGACGCCGTGGGCAGCGGCCAGGCCGTTCAAGGTCAGCAAGGACAGCGTGGGCGGGCAATCGATCAGCACGAAGTCGTACTGGGTAGCGACGGTGTCGATCGCGGCCTTCAATTGCCGCTCGCGCTGCTCCATCTGCACCAGATCGATCTCGGCGCCGGACAGTTCGCGGTTGGCGGGCAGCACGTCGTAACCGCCCGATTCGGATTTGACACGGGCCTGCTCGATGCTGGATTCGCCGATCAGCACCTGGTACAGGTTCGACTCCAGCGAGTTCTTGTCGATGCCGCTACCCATCGTCGCATTGCCTTGCGGGTCCAGATCCACCAGCAGCACACGTTGGTTGTGCGTGGCAAGGCCCGCCGCCAGGTTGATGGCGGTCGTCGTCTTGCCCACACCGCCCTTCTGGTTGGCAATGCAGAAAATGCGGGCGGTGGTGCTGGGGGGTATGTTCTTCATAGGGTTCCTTGACTACGGCGCATCCAGATAAGGCAGCGCTCGGCCTGCAATTCAGGCACGCGCAACGGCTGGATGTGATCGACTTGCCATTCTCCGCGCGCATGCAGCGCCTGAATTTCGTCCTCGGGGACCTTGCCCTTCATGGCGACGAGGGTACCATCGTTGCGTACATGGCGACCTGCGAGTTGCGCAAAATCGTCCAAGGATGCAAAGGCGCGCGACGTCACAATATTGCAGTCCGCGGGCGCGAGCGTTTCGATACGGGCGTGGCAGGCCTGCAGGTTGGGCAAAGCCAGTACGCCGCTCATCTGCCGCACGAATGCTGTCTTCTTTTCGACCGCGTCCACGCAGGTCACGGACCAATGCGGCCGCATGATCGCCAGGACGACGCCAGGCAGCCCGCCACCCGATCCGACGTCGTAGACCTTGGCTGGCATCTCGGATGCGCCCAGCGCCTCGCTGAACGGTCCTACGGCGGCCATGCTGTCGAACAGGTGCTGGATCAGCATCTGTTGAGGATCGCGGATGGCGGTGAGGTTGTAGGTCCGGTTCCAACGCTGCATCTGGGCCAGATAATTCAGCAGCTTGGCCAGCGCGGCGGCATCGGCCTCCAGCCCCAATTGCTCGCATGCGCGAGACAGGCGGCCGGCCATGTCCGCGCCGGCCGTGTCGGTATGCGCGCTCATGCCGCTTGTTTGCGCGAGCCGTAGTGCAGGCGCTTCAGATGGATCAGCAGCAATGAAATTGCAGCGGGGGTAACGCCCGAGATACGCGCGGCCTGGCCGATGGTTTCCGGGCGGTGCGCTTTGAGCTTCTGGCGGACTTCGAACGACAGACTGGTCACCGCGTCGTAATCGACATCGGTGGGAATCGCCTGCTGTTCATGCGCTATCTGCTTCTGCACTTCGACCTGTTGGCGGTCGATGTAGCCCGCGTACTTCACCTGGATCTCGACCTGCTCCGCGAGCACGTCGTCTTGCACGACACCGGGACCGGCCAGCAGCGAACCGTCGGTGTTACGCGCAGCCATCAAGGCTTCATACGAAACATTCGGGCGTTTGAGCAGATCTGCAAGTGAGTACTCACGTTCAATCGCCTTGCCCAACAGAGGTTCAGCAACTTCCGCGGGCAGCACACGCGGATTGACCCAGGATGATTTCAGGCGTTCGACTTCAGCAGCCACGGCGTCGCGCTTGCGGTTGAAAGCGTCCCACCGTGCATCGTCGACGATTCCCAGCCGACGGCCGGTCTCTGTCAGACGCAGATCGGCATTATCTTCGCGCAGGCTCAACCGGTATTCAGCCCGCGAAGTAAACATCCGGTACGGCTCGGTCACGCCTCGCGTAACCAGGTCGTCTACCAGCACCCCCAGATAAGCTTCGTCGCGACGCGGCGTCCACTGCTCGCGGTCTTGGGAGAACAACGCGGCATTGACGCCGGCCAGCAATCCTTGAGCAGCCGCTTCTTCATAGCCTGTGGTGCCGTTGATCTGTCCCGCGAAATACAAGCCCGCGATGGCCTTGGTTTCGAGCGTGCTCTTCAATCCACGTGGATCGAAGTAGTCATATTCAATGGCGTACCCAGGACGCAAGATGTGCGCGTTTTCCAGGCCAGGCAAAGAATGGATCAGGGCCAGCTGCACATCGAACGGCAGGCTGGTGGACACGCCGTTTGGGTAGACCTCATGGGTGTCCAGCCCTTCGGGCTCCAGGAACACTTGATGCGATTCTTTGTCGGCAAAGCGATGGATCTTGTCTTCGATGGACGGACAGTAGCGCGGCCCCACTCCTTCGATCACACCGCTGTACATCGGCGAACGGTCCAGCCCGCCGCGAATGATGTCGTGGGTCCGGGCGTTTGTGTGCGTAATCCAGCAGGGCAGCTGGCGCGGGTGCATCCCCACGTTGCCCATATACGAAAACACGGGGATCGGATCGAGATCGCCAGGCTGCTCTTCGAGGATGCTGTAGTTGATCGAACGGCCATCGATCCGCGGTGGCGTTCCTGTCTTCAGACGACCCTGCGGCAGCTTGAGCTCCTTCAGGCGCTGGCCTAGTGAGACGGCGGGAGGATCGCCCGCACGGCCGCCCGAATAGTTCTGCAGCCCCACGTGAATCAGGCCATTCAAGAACGTGCCAGCGGTAAGTACCACGGACTTCGCGCGAAACTTCAGGCCAATCTGGGTTACCGCGCCGACCACGCGGTCACCTTCCACCATCAGATCTTCGACTGCCTGTTGGAACAACAAGAGGTTCGGTTGATTTTCCAGGCGGCCGCGGATCGCCTTGCGGTACAGCACTCGATCCGCTTGGGCGCGGGTAGCACGGACCGCAGGCCCCTTGGAGCCGTTCAGGATGCGGAATTGGATACCCGCTTCATCCGTAGCCAAAGCCATGGCGCCGCCCAGAGCGTCGACTTCTTTGACAAGATGGCCCTTGCCAATCCCACCGATCGAGGGATTGCAAGACATTTGGCCTAGGGTTTCGATGTTGTGCGTCAACAGCAGCGTCTGCGCGCCAGTGCGGGCAGCAGCCAACGCTGCTTCGGTGCCGGCGTGGCCGCCACCGACGACGATGACATCGAATTCGCGGGGATAGTCCATGATGGGGGGGGATGTAAGAGAGCGTTCGGTGCTCATTATAGAGGCAGGCCTGCCATGTTTCACGTGAAACATGCTTCGGCGCAACATGAAAGCGGGAAAGGTCCGATTTGCCGCATATCCCTGAGGCCAAAGGCCCCCTACCCGTGAATATGTCGGCAATTGCCCCCGCTTTCGATTGCATGTTTCACGTGGAACATCACTTGAAGACCGTTTCCTACAACCCCTTGCAGAGGGCGAGTTGCCACAGTAGGCCATTCTCTGTGCATTCCCTCATATGCTCTTCGCGGAGTGCCCCGTACAGGGCCCGGGCGGTGTTTCACGTGAAACATCCCCCACCGATTCCTACGACCACTCGCAGCCCCGACAAGCACGTGAAAACTGCGCACCCCGATGCCTAATATGCCCCCAAGAGCAGTCTGTGCTCATCGCGAGAGGTAACGGCTGGTCAGCGGCAACCTTCGCTACCTCGGACGGAATGCCGCGAATAGCCAGCATCAATATGCTGAACCACCACGTGAATCTTCCGCCCTGCCGCCGCCACGAAGTCCTGCAAGGGCCATACTACTCTCGCGGACGTGAGGAATTAGTGGGTCCTGTTAAACCCAATCTCAGGTGCATCAGACTTCGCTTGCAATGTTCCACGTGAAACATCGGATATGCCTGCCTTCCGTAGGTTTCACGTGGAACATCCTGTACGTGGAAGCGCGTCGATTTCACACTCGTGTTGTCCCACGACAATCATGTTCCACGTGAAACAGCGCAGCACGGGGACACGAAGATTCGGAAATATCGCGCGAACAGCAGCGAGGCGAAGAATTCCTGCGACATATCCCGGCGCGAAACTTGACTGGACTATGCTGCCCACCTATTCGTCCGCGAAACACGGAATTGCAGTTTTATGAAGATTCATCCACAAAAAAACGATTTTCACGCCCCTACCTTACCCCTTACCCAAAACAAGAGCTCTTTTTGAGTTTCACGTGAAACAGGCGGTATGACGAACATCGGGAGGTGGCCGGGAAACAATCAAATAAATGTTCCGGAACAGAAACCCAAGCGCACCCGGAGATTGCCAAAATTCCGCAAAAGCCGACGGGTGAGACAGCTATCTCTGCTTGGCCAATGTTCACAAAACTGGCGGAAACCTGAAATCGTCAACCTCAACGCATCCCAAAAACACTGTTATCCCCTTGCGCGGACAGCGTGGCGACAAACGACCCGAGGGGTCTAAATAAGGAGAAGGAAGGCGGAGTGCTGCTAGAGAGCAAGCCACCAAACGCCATCAACTTTCGTCCGGTTGGAGCCACTCGAATTCTGCACAGCGTTATCAACAAGCATCGCTGGCCTACACCCCACTTCGTAGCCAGGCGTTTCACGTGGAACAACTCTGGGGATAAGTTGATTAGCGCCGCACAACATGGGCGAGAAAAGCAGCGCAACCCCGGCTGGCATGTTGAATGCAAAGATTCATGAAAAACCACAATTGCACAACAAGCTTCCCTATGGCGCCGATCGATTACAGCTATCTGGCAAGCTGGCCACAACGGGAAGCTCCGCGCTACGGTGTTCCGCTAAAACCATCGCCACAGACCGTGGAAAACTTTGTGGATAAGATCTGCGCTGGTTTACGTGGAGTATTTAAAACGGGCTGACACGACGCGGCCATTCTGAAACCGGCCGGGAACTCTAGCGACCAAATAGGATCAAATCGCGGCTAAATATTAAGCCGGTGAATTGTCCACAGAGCTATCCACGCATGTTCGTCTTGCGGGCCGCCCCTACGCACATCCCGCGTGCCGCTGCATGGATTATTTGACCGGACAACTATCTTGCTCCGCCACGGGAAACCACGCCATCATCCTTATGGGTGAGATCGCCCGCGTCCCATCCGGCCATCTGTGGACAACTTGCCCGCCAAGATCCGCATCCGCGCCGAGCTAAAGACAAGCCTTATGTTGTGGAGGGCACCGCGCGCTTCCCTCCGGCAAGTGGACCTCAAACC
>Ga0182740_1002397_pt1 | contig 11506 bp, 11 predicted proteins | sample eDN5th37CKraftBY_FD_128872 | JGI IMG/M metagenome (GOLD analysis project Ga0182740, IMG submission 128872) | Enriched backyard soil microbial communities from Emeryville, California, USA - eDNA 5th pass 37_C Kraft BY (version 2) (version 2) | ecosystem: Environmental > Terrestrial > Soil >...
AATCCGCGCCGGCAGGTCAAGGTACTGGAGACCATGCGCGCGCGCGGTGTCGACGGACTGATCCTTGCGAGCGTCCAGCGCAGCGACCGGATGGTGTCGCGTCTCGCCGCCGATCTGCCGGTCGTGACTGTCAGCCGGCGCACCGACGATCCGCGGTTTTCCTCCGTCGTGCACGATGAGGACGACGGCATCGGGCGTCTGGTTACGCATCTCGTCTCGCTCGGCCATCGCGACATCGCCTGCATCGCGGGACCGCAGACCGTGTCGACCGGCTTCAATCGCTACAACGCCTTCCTCCGCCATCGGGACCTCGCTGGACTACAGGAGCGCTCTTCTCACGTCGTTTTCGCGAAGGCCTTCAACGAGGCCGAAGGCGAACGATGCGCCGAAGAATTGCTGGCGGCCGGACGGCGCTTCACCGCCCTTGTATGCGCGAACGACCGGCTCGCGATCGGCGCGATTTCGGCCTTCCGGCGGCACGGCGTCGCCTGCCCGGGCGATGTTTCCGTCACCGGCTTCAACGACATGCCACTTGTGGACCGACTGTCTCCCGCGCTGACGACCGTCCGCGTTCAGCATCACAAGGCAGGCTTCGAGGCCGCAGGCGTCCTCATTGACCTCATCGATAACGAAGCATCGGAGCCGCACCATCTGGTGCTGCCCGTCGAAACCGTCGTGCGCAATTCGACCGCGCGATGTCCCGGCACGATCAGGAAAAGAATGATCGCAGTCGCAGGAGAAAAGGCGTGAAAATCGGGTTTGTTGGCCTAGGCGTGATGGGTCTCGGTATGGTGCCGCGCCTTCAGGCCGCGGGATACAAGGTTACCGGCTGGAACCGAACGAAGGAGAAGGCGAAAGCGCTGCTCGATGCCGGGATGGCCTGGGCGGATTCACCGCGGGCGGTTGCCGAAGTGTCGGATGTCGTGTTCACCGTCGTCACCGACGGCAAGGCCGTGAAGGACGTCGCGCTCGGGCCGGATGGCATCATCGCAGGTCTGAAGCCCGGCTCCGTCTATATCGACATGAGCACGATCGCGCCGGAAGTCACCCGTGAGGTTGCCGACGCGTTCGCGGCGAAAGGCCTCGTGATGCTGGACGCGCCGATCTCCGGCTCGCCGGTGACGCTCGCTCAGGGCAACGCGTCGGTCATGGTTGGCGGCGATGAAGCCGCGTTCGAGAAGGTCAAACCCGTTCTGCTCGCGATCGGACCGAAGGTCACGCGCATCGGCGCGAGCGGCCTTGCGGTGAAAATGAAGATCGCGGTCAACCTCCTGCTCATGGTCGAGGTGATCGCCTTCGGCGAGGCCGTTGCACTCGCGGAGAAAGGCGGCGTGTCTCGCGAAGCCGCGGTCGATGCGATCCTCAAAAGCGTCGCCGCCGCACCCGTGCTCGGCTATCGCGGCCCCTTCATTCTGGAAGGCAAGATGCCGGACGTGCCGCTCGCCGACGTGACGCTGCAACAGAAGGACATGATCCTCGCGCTGGACATGGGACGCAAGCTTGGCAGCCCGGTGCCGCTCGCCGCCGCCGCAAATGAATTGATGAACGCCTGCCGAGGGCTCGGAATCGATCGAAACGATTTCGTCGTCGCGCATCAGGTCTATCGCCGCCTTGGAGGACACCCGCAGTGAACACGCCGAAGATGTATCGCACCAATATCCGTGACGTACCCAAGGTCGAGGGTCTCGCGCGTAAGGACGGCTGGGTCGAAATGCAGGTCCAGTTCCTGATCGACAAGAAATCGGCCGGCGCGGATCACGTGGTCGGCTGGACCGTGCTGAAGCCCGGCGCGCGGCACGAGAGCCACCGCCACCACAACTGCGATGAATTCTTCATCGTGCTGAAGGGCAAGGGCCACATCTACACCGACGAGGGCGACAAGCCCTCGGGCGAAGGCGACGTGATCTACTCGCCGCGCGGATGCTGGCACGGCTTCAACAATACCTCGGACGAGGACGTCGTGCTGGTCTGGGGCTGGATGGGCGCCGGCTCGATCGAAGACTCAGGCTACGAAGTAGATCCCGCGAGCCACGCATGACGGGCACAGCATCTGACGATCCCCGCATCCAGGCGGGGATGCGACGGCAATTCGCGCTGTTCGACGAACGCAAGCAATCCGGCGCACGCCGTATCGGATGGAAGGTCGGCTTTGGCGCGCCGGCGGCAAAAGAGAAGCTGAAGATCGGAGCGCCGCTCGTCGGGTTTCTGCTCGACCGTGCGATCCTGCCAGATGGCGCGAGCGTGTCGCTTGCCAGCTGGACGAAGCCGGCCGCAGAACCCGAAATCGCGGTCGAGATCGGCCGCGATGTGCCGGCCGGCGTCAGCGAACAGGACGCGGCGCAATCCATCGCCGCCATAGGACCTGCGATTGAACTCGCCGACATCGACGGGCCCATTGACGACGTCGAGCAGATCCTCGCCGGCGATATCTTCCAGCGCCACGTCCTGTTCGGCCCGCGCCGCGCGGTGGCGTTGCCCGGCGGGCTGACGGCACTGACCGGCGAAGTGATCCGCTCCGGGCAATCCGTGCCGGTCCCGGCCGATCTCGAAGCCAATACCGGCCGGCTGCTGGACATCGTGCGTCAGGTTGCGGCGACGCTCGCGGCGTTCGGCGAAGTCCTGAGGGCGGGCGATGTCGTGATCGCGGGCTCGGTCACGCCGCCGCTGTTTCTCGGGGCGGATGACAGGACGCTGTCATGGGAGCTTGCGCCGATTGGCAAGGTCTCTGTGAACTTCGCGGGCTGAAAGCCGGCTGATCATTCCGGGCGTCGCGAAGCGACGAACCCGGAATGACAGCAACGTCAGAACCCGTCCGGCAGCCCGGCCCAGACATCGGCTTCGGTCATCGGCCGCGGCAACATGCTCTGGGCCGAGATGTATTTGAGCGCGAGCGCAACGCTCGGTTCGATCGCTTTGCGGCCGATGGGAAGCTCCTTGGCCGACGCGGTGTCCTTCCATGCATCCTTGACCGCCGACCAGAACTCCATCAGCACATCGCGATGCTGGTCTACCACGGACTGCTTCGCCACGATGACGTGGTTGACCGGCACGAAACCGTGCTTGCGGGCAAATTCGCGCCCCGCGCCTTCGGCGTCCGGATAAACATCGGCCAGGTCGGAATCGGTCGGCTTGTCGTTGCCGACAATCACCGCATCGAGTTCACCCGCACGCAGCATGTCGAGCAGCACGCTGCCCGGCTTCGCGCGCGTTGCAAACGGCGGATCGGAATATTCCGCCACATGCGGATCCTCGAACGTCGTCCAGTGCACGGTTTCCGGCGCGATACCGAAATTCTCGGCGAGGATGCCGCGCAGCCACGCTCCCGTGGTCTGGCTATAGGCGCGAACGCCGATCCGCTTGCCGCGCAGATCGGCCGGGCCGCGGACGGCGTCATTCTTCGCCAGCTTGATCAGGCTGATTTCCTGCGAACGCGCAGCGACGGCGGCCGGAATCAGCACCAGCGGCTTGCCGAAGGCCTTGGCCTGCAGGAAGGTCACCAGCGCCATTTCGGAGATGTCGTAGGTACCCTGCCGCACCATCTGCGCGAACGCCTTGGTGATCGGCGATACGTCGACGAAGCTGAAGTCCGGCGATGATGCAAGTCGCTCCTTGAGCAGTCGCGTATGCGGGTAATTGCCAATCGCCACACTCAGCACGAAATGTCCTCCGTCGGGCTCTCAATCCTGTCATGCCCCGCGCAGGCGGGGGTCCGAAGCGCAATGTGCCGCCATGCCGGATCGCCCGCTTTCGCGGGCGATGACAGCATGCACCGGGCTCAGCCGCCTCAGAACATCGGCGGGAACGGCCGGCCGCCACGATCGAGCGTGATCCAGCGCGTCTCGGTGAAGGTCTCCAGCGACCAGCGGCCGCCATGCTTGCCGACACCCGATGCCTTGAATCCTCCGAACGGCACATGCGGCTCATCGTTTACCGACGAGCAGTTGATGTGGCAATTGCCGGTGTCGAGCTTGTTGACGATGGCGAGCCCCCTCGCCTCGTCCCGCGTCATCACGCCCGCCGACAAGCCGTATTCGGTGTCGTTGGCGATCTGGATCGCTTCATCGTCAGTCCGGAACGGGATCACCGGCACGACCGGCCCGAAGGTCTCATCCTGATAGAGCTTCATGTCGGGCGTAACGCCGGTCAGGATCGTCGGCTCGACGAAGCGGCCTTCGATCTTGCCGCCGAGCGCCACCTTTGCGCCCTTGGCGATCGCGTCCTCGAGTTGTTCGCGCACCTTGCCGACCTGCTTGTCGTTGATCAGCGGGCCGATGATGTGCTCCTTGCTCTTGGTCGGGTCGCCGACCTTGAGCTTCTTCGCGCGCTCGACGAACTTCTTCAGGAAGTCGTCGTAGATCTTCTCGTGCACCAGCACCTTTTCGACCGACATGCAGATCTGGCCCTGATGCATGAAGGAGCCGAAATTGGCGGCCTGCGTCGCGCGCTCCATGTCGGCGTCCTCGCACACGATCAGCGAATCCTTGCCGCCGAGTTCGACGCAGCATTTCTTCAGATGGGCGCCGGCCTTGGCCGCGATCTGGCGGCCGATCGCGGTCGAGCCGGTGAACGAGATGCCCTTCACGTAAGGATGTTCGATAAGCTCATCGCCGACCTCCTGCACGTTGTCGCGCGAACAGGTGACGACATTGAACACGCCCTTCGGCAGCCCGGCTTCCTCGAACACTTCGGCGAACAGCAGCCCGCCGCAATAAGGCGTTTCTTCGGAGGGCTTCAGGACGATGGTGTTGCCGGCCGCGAGCGGAAACGCAAAGCCGCGCGACGACAGGATGCACGGGAAATTCCATGGGCTGATGATCGAGACGACGCCCATGGGACGGCGCACCGCCATCGACACCTTGCCGTATTCGGACGGAAGCACTTCGCCGGTCGCCTGCCATACCGAGGCCGCAGCCGCGCGAAACACTTCGACCGTATATCCGGTCTCGAACATGCCCTTGCCGAACCAGCCGCCACCCTCGCCCTGCAGCGCCTCGACAAATTCCATGCGCCGCTTCTCGAAGATCTCGGCGGCCTTTTCGAGGTAATGGGCGCGCTTGGTGAAAGGCAGCGCCGACCATTCGGCGAAAGCCGCGTGCGCAGCCTCGATCGCAGCGGCCGTTTCGGCGCGACCGCAATCGGGCACCTCGGCCCAGACCGAGCCGTCAGCGGGATTGAGATCCCTGAACATCTTCCGGCCGGACGAACGACCACCGATGAACTGGCCTTCGAATACGCGTGCCATGTCAATTCTCCTTGAGCCTTTGGGCCTTTTGGCCCTGATCATAAGCCTCGCGGCCGCTATTTGGTATCCGGTCCGCTATCGCCCGGCAGGTCGCCGGGCTTCAGCTTCACCACGGTGAGACGTTTTCGCCGCGCCGCGACATGCTGCGACTGGACCTGCGCCGCACGCGACACCAGCGCATCGATGTCGATCCTGCTCGCCGGCGGCGACGCGATTGGTTGCGGTTCTTCCGCGTCGATATCGACGCCGCGGCTGTTATGTCCGAGGAGCGGATCGCGAACTCCCTTGCCCGCTTCAGGCGGCGGCAAGTCATCCCTGCGGGCGAATGCGCTTGGCACGGGCGCTGCCAGCCGCCGTTGCCGGATATGATCCGCCATTCGCGCCGAAGCGGCGCGCGCCAGTCCCGCCGGATCGAGCGCATCGATTTCAATGAGGGCTGTCGCAGGATCATAGACGCCGACGAAAGCCGACGGGTTCTCGCGCGATGCGCGTAGCGAGCGGATGTGGCGCGCGTGCCGGAGCGTCGCCGCCCTCGCAAGATCAGTGGCAGCGTCCGCAAGCCGCCTCGCATCGGTGGCGACCGCGGCGTTAGGCAGCCCGCCCAGTGACGAGACAGCGGCGGCTTCGTCCCAAGGATCGCCACCCTTTTTCGGATCGTAGCGACCGGCGAAGGCGCTCGGTAGCGGCGCAGACTGCCGCAGAGCCCGCACGAAGGCTGTCCGGATCGCGCCGGCGCGCTGCGCAAGGCTTCCGATGAAACGGCCGACAGAGGCAAGATCGACCGGAAGCACGAATGGCGCGGGCAGACGGATCGTCGTCGCGTTCGCCGTGCCGCGCGCACCACCGGGATACGCATTCACCACGGCGGGATCGGTCATCAGGCTTTGCGCCGTGCCCTCGCCCGTGATCCGGCCGACTTCGATCAGATAACCGCGCTCCGCGATCTTGAGACTCTGCCGCGCGTTCTGCTCGACCAGAAGAATGCCGACGCCGGTTTCGGCGATCTTGGCCAGAGAACGAAACAACTCTTTCGTCAGGACCGGTGAGAGCCCGAGCGACGGCTCGTCCAGCATCAGGATTTCCGGCTGCGACATCAATGCGCGGCCGATCGCCACCATCTGCTGCTCGCCGCCAGACATCGTTCGAGCGATCTGCGACTTGCGCTCCGCGAGCCGCGGAAACAGCGAGTAGATCTGTTCGAGCGTCGCTTTCTCCCGCGATCGCGCGCGGTTTGGAAACGCGCCAAGCTCGAGGTTTTCGGCGACCGTGAGTTCGCCAAAAATGCCGCGGCCTTCGGGTACGAGTGCGACACCTTCTTCGACGATCAGGTGCGCCTTCATGCCCGTGATCATCTTGCCGTTCATGACGATCTCGGAACCGGGCTCGGCGCGGACCGTGCCCGCGATCGCCTTCAGAAGGCTCGACTTGCCGGCGCCATTGGCGCCGAGGATCACGCAGATCTCACCCTTGTCGACCTTCACCGTGACATGATCGAGAGCATGGTGGCGACCGTAACGGACGCTGAGATTTTTCACCTCAAGCATCGTCGTCGTCCCCGAGATAGGCTTCGATCACCTCTGGGTCGGACAGCACCTCATCGACATCGCCTTCCTTGATCTTCCGGCCGGAATTCATCACGACACAGCGGCCGCACAAGGAACGGATCGCATCCATCACATGTTCAACCATGATGATGGTGCGGCCCTGATTGCTGAGCTGTTCGATCAGCTGAATGCCGATATTGAGTTCGCTCGGATTGAGCCCCGCGAGCCATTCGTCGAGCAGAAGCACACGCGGATTCGAAGCCAGCGCACGCGCCAGTTCGACGCGCTTCTGGTCGATATAGGTCATGGCCGCCACCGGCACATGCTCGCGGCCGCGCAGACCGACGAGAGCGAGCAATTCATGAGCGGCTTCGCGCGCCTGTTCGCCCCATAGTCGCTGATGCCCGAACACCGCGCCGGCGATCACATTGTGCTCCGCATCCATCGCGGGAAGCATGCGCACGAGCTGGAACGTGCGCGCCACGCCCTGGCGCGCGATCTTATGCGCCGGCATCCGGGAAATCCGCGTGCCGGAGAGAACGATCTCGCCCGCATCCGGCTTTAACGCACCAGAGATCAGGTTGAGCATCGTGGTCTTGCCAGAGCCATTCGGACCGATCAGCCCGAGCAGTTCGCCTTCGCGGACCTCGAAGCTGACGTCGTTCACCGCCACAAGACCTCCGAAGGCCTTGCGCGCACCGTTGACGCTGAGGGCCGCGGCGGTCATGCGCGTTCTTCCACAGGAACCGGCTGAGGCTCGGCCCGCGTTTTCTTCAGACGCGCCCAGAGCTGCTCCAGCCGTCCGGTGATGCCGTCGGGCAGGACATAAACGATGACCAGGAACGCGATGCCGATGACGATCGAGGTGTCGTTCGGAAGGCGGGCCGATACGAACTCCATCACCAGCGAGAACGGGATCACCCCGACCAGCGGCCCCCAAAGCCTGCGCGTGCCGCCAAGCAGGGCCATGATCACGACGAGGAAGGAAATCATCGGATTGAAGGCCGCCGGCGGCTCGATATAGGCGTAACGCGGCGCGAGGATCGCGCCCGCCATGCCGATGAAAGCGCCCGAGATCATGAACAGGATAATCTTCAGCTTGGCTGTATCGATCCCGGAATGGCGTGCGACGGTTTCGTCATTGCCGATGATCTGCATGGCGAAGCCGAGACGCGAGCGGTTGATGAGCCAACCTGTGAGGAAGATGACCGCAGTCAGCGCCAACAGCATCCAGTAGATGTGTTTCTCGGTGAAGTCCGTGAAGACGTAGAGACCCATCTTGGTCGACAGCTTGATCTGCGTGTAGGACACGATCTGGCGGACCAGTTCGGCGAGGCCGAACGTGAAGATCACGAAATACACGCCGGAAATGCGCAGCGTCGCAGCGCCGACGAGGCCCGCCAGGATCGCCGCAACGACCCCGCCGATCAGGACGAGCGCACCAAAAGGCACATAGTCCAGGCCAAGGCCTACGGCATAGGTGCCGAGCCCGAAGAAGGCCGCGGTCGCGAGCGACACGTAATGGGTCGGACCGGAGAACAAGGTCCAGGCCGTACAAAGCGCAGCATACATTACCATGTTCAGGGCGAGCGACAGATAATAGCCCTGATCGAACAGCGGCAATGTGGCAGCGGCCGCGACCGCGACCGCGCCCGCGATCCCCGTCCAGATTTCGGAAGGCGAAAGCCTGGTCATGCCTGCTGCCTGCCGAAGATGCCCTGAGGCCGGAACAGCAGCACGAACACGAACAGCGCATAGGTGGCAGCCAGGGTCAGGCCCGGATCGACAAGGCGCGCGACCGCAGTCTCAGCGATCCCGAGAATCAATGCCGCGATCACCGCGCCGCGTACATCGCCGACACCGCCCATGATCACGATGATGAGCGCCTTCATGGTGAAGATGACGCCCATCGATGCGTTGAACGTATAGAAGGTCGACAGCAGCGTGCCGCCGCAGGCCGTCAGCGCGCCGCCCAGCGCGAAGGACAGGGCGGCAGCCTTGGCCACGTCGATCCCGACCAGTTTGGCCGAGTTCGGATTCACCGCGACCGCGCGCACGGCGGTGCCGTAGCGTGTGCGATAGAGAAAGAGATACAGCAGGACGGCAATCACACAGGCCGCACCAAAGGCGACCACGCGGTTGAGGCCATAGAACGTACCGAATATGTCGAACCGCTCGGCCAGAAACGTATAGGACGTATAGGCGCCGCCGAAACCGCGCAGCATCAATCCCTGGAACAGAAACAGCAATCCGAACGTCGCGAGGATCGAATCGACCTCAAGCATGCCCTGGCTCTTGGCGCGGTCGACCAGAGGCCGCAGCAGCAGCGCATAGATCGCCCAGTTGACCAGGAAGGCGACGGGCGCAATGACCAGAATGCCCCAGAGCGGGTTAATCGCGTAAGAGGTGAACAGCCAGAACGCGATGAAGCAGGCTGCGACGAAGGTCTCGCCATTGGCGAGATTCATGATGCGGGCGACACCATATTGCAGCGTCAGACCGATCGCGATGAGCGCGTAGGTTCCGCCGAGCAGAACACCGGTAACGATCGTCTCCATTGGGGTCCTGCAACAAACCGTCCGGCGCGGCCGGTGGAGCCTGCCGCGCCGGACATATTCGCTCCTCGAAGGCTTACTTCCAGGGCTGCTTCTTCACCGGTGCCTTGGCGCCGGAGAGGCCGGAAGACGCGACACCGTTGAAAGTACCGTCCTGCCACTGGCCGACCGCCCAGACGTTGTGGTTGATGCCGTCTTTCAGATTCACTTCGCCGATCACGGTCTTGAACGGACCCTTCCTGATCTCGGCGATCACCTTGGCCTTGTCGGTCGTGCCGGCGCGTTCGATCGCCTGGCCGAGAATTTCAAGACCGGCATAGGTCGTGGCGCTGGCCCATGCGTCGGGAACGGCACCGGTCACTTCCTTGTGTCGCTTCAGATAGTCCTGCATTTCCGGTGCGGACGCGTTGATGCCGCCGACGCCCATCACGCCATTGGCATTGTCCTTGAAGCGACCGGCAAATGCGGGGAATGCGGTGCCGACGCCGACATAGAACGCGCCGACATCGAATTTCTGGATCTGCGCCTGCTCGGTGAGCGCGAAGGTGTCCGGCGGATACGAGAAAGCAACGAACGCATCCGGATTGGCGGCCTTGGCGGCGCTGATGATCGGCGCGACGTCCTGCGTGCCGAGCGGATAGGACGCCTCATACACGATCTCGAAGCCGGCCTTTTCGAGCGCCGGCTTGCCGGCATTCTTGAGTTCGAGGCCGAACGCGTCGGCGACGTTGACCAGCGCGACGCGCTTGCCGATCGCACCCGAGTCGCGAAGCTTCTTCAGCGCGTCGGCGACGCCTTCGGCGAGCTGCTTCGATGTACCGAGCAGCCAGAACGAATTCTGCCAGCGCTTGGCGAATTCCGGCACGCTGTCGGTAGCGGCGCTGGTAGTGATGTGCGGATAGCCGAATTTCGCAATCAGCGGCGCGGTCGCGACGTTGATGCCGGTCGAGTACGGGGTGACGATGAAGTCGACCTTGTCCACGGTGGCAAGGCGGGTGATGTTCTTGATGGCTTCGTCGGCGGTGGTCTTGTCATCGTATTCGATGAGCTCGACCTTCATCTGCTTGTTGCCGACCTTCAGGCCGCCGCGCTTGTTGACCTCTTCGACCCACAGCTTGATGTTCGGCCAATGCGTAACCGCAGCGCCGCCCGCCAGCGGACCGGTCTTCGGAGCACTCGCACCGATCTTCAGAGTGTCCTGAGCGGCCGCGATCCCGGTCGCCATGACGAACGCAGCGGCCGAGACCGCCACCATCATCGACACCTTCCTCAACATGAATTCCTCCTCGGTTTTATTGCGGTGCGGTGTTGGCACCCTTTTCTCACTAGCCGGGCAATGTATCGGCCGATCTGGGCCATGGTCCAGCATGGTTCATCGTTAACGTCAATCGTGCCCGCGCCGCGTTAGCCGCCTGCGGCGCCACGCGCTTCCCACTGCGGCGTTCTGCCGCCCGGTTCAGCAGCCCTGCGGCGTCCAGGCATTGGCGATGTCGTTCGCGCGCGTCCGGACGGCGGCATGCGTGGCTGCGGTGGTCGAACGCGTCGCATGCCTCGGCGACCGCCCGGTCGATGTCCGCACGAACGCAGCCGCCAACAACAGCAAATTTTGCGTCGATATCTCAAAGCGTGCGGTTCACATCCGCGAACCGCGGCCGGGTGCGACGATCAGTAGCCGCGGTCAGCGCCCGAGGATCGCTTCGGTTTCGAACCGTTCGACGAAGTGAAGACCGATCCGGCGCGTCAGGGCAGCCGCCGCTACCGACGACACCGCCAGCCCGACGGCTCCGGCAATCGGGGCGGCAAAGGACAGCGTCGTCGCCGCAGCAGCTGCGAGTCCGGTCGGCGCCGCACCGCCCATCAGCCCGATCACGATCGAACGCGTTTTGTCGCGCTCGAACGGGATGCCGTAGAGATCGCTGAGCGTCTTCACCATCCGCAGGATCACCGCCGTAACGCCTGCTACGTTTACAGCGGCCATGGGCAACAGCCCGCCAAGCCCGGCATACATCTTGTGACGGTCGACGATCTTGAAGGCGTGCTGAAGACGCATCTCCGCGTCGGACTGGGTTATCACCTGCATGTCAGAGGGTGCATCTTTCGCGTCATTCGCGTTCGCAGGGGGTGGCGAGGGCGGCCATATCTCGGCCTCGACCTGCACCGGCTCC
>Ga0182740_1002398_pt1 | contig 11504 bp, 22 predicted proteins | sample eDN5th37CKraftBY_FD_128872 | JGI IMG/M metagenome (GOLD analysis project Ga0182740, IMG submission 128872) | Enriched backyard soil microbial communities from Emeryville, California, USA - eDNA 5th pass 37_C Kraft BY (version 2) (version 2) | ecosystem: Environmental > Terrestrial > Soil >...
CGCCATCCGGTGTCGCCGTGGGGCTTCCCGACCAAGGGCAAGAAGACCCGCAAGAACAAGCGCACCAACAAATTCATCGTGTCGAGCCGGCACGCCCGGAAGCAGAAGGATTAATTCGGCATGACTCGTTCTGTCTGGAAAGGCCCGTTCGTCGACGGCTATCTGCTCAAGAAGGCAGATGCCGCGCGCTCGTCCGGCCGCTCGGAAGTCATCAAGACGTGGAGCCGCCGCTCGACGATCCTGCCGCAATTCGTCGGCCTGACTTTCGGCGTGCACAACGGCCAGAAGCACATTCCGGTTTACGTCACCGAGGACATGGTCGGTCACAAGTTCGGCGAGTTCTCGCCGACGCGCACCTTCCACGGCCACACGGCGTCGGGCGACAAGACGGCGAAGAAGCCGGCGGCCAAGGCAAGCTGAGGATAGGTCATGGGTAAAAGCTCGAAACCGCGCGCGCTGAAAGACAACGAAGCGAAAGCCGTTGCGCGCATGCTGCGCGTCTCGCCGCAGAAGCTCGGCCTTGTCGCCGGCCTGATCCGCGGCAAGAAGGTCAACGGCGCGCTCGCCGATCTCGAATTCTCGCGCAAGCGCGCGGCACGCGACGTCAAGAAGTGCCTCGAGTCGGCGATCGCCAATGCCGAGAACAATCACGATCTCGACGTCGACGATCTCGTCGTCGCCGAGGCGCATGTCGGCAAGGCGTTTGTCATCAAGCGCTGGATGCCGCGCGGCCGCGGCAAGTCGGGCAGCGTGTTCTCGACGTTCTCGAATCTGACGATCGTTGTGCGCGAAGTCGAAGAGAAGAAGCCGGCCGCGAAGAAGTCCGCGCCGAAGCAAAAAGCACCCGCCGCGCAAGCAGAAGGAGCCGCCTGATGGGTCAGAAGGTCAATCCGATCGGGCTCCGGCTCGGCATCAACCGCACCTGGGATTCGCGCTGGTACGCAAACCGCGGCGAGTACGGCAAGCGGCTGCATGAGGACATCAAGATCCGCGACTATCTCACGGCGCAGCTCAAGCAGGCGGCGGTGTCGAAGATCGTCATCGAGCGTCCGCACGGCAAGTGCCGCGTCACGATCTATTCGGGCCGTCCGGGTGTCGTGATCGGCAAGAAGGGCGCGGACATCGACAAGCTCCGCAAGCACATCTCGAAGATGACGGACGCTGAAGTCATCATCAACATCCTCGAGATCCGCAAGCCGGAGATCGACGCCAAGCTCGTCGCCGACTCGATCACGCAGCAGCTCGAGCGCCGCGTCGCTTATCGCCGCGCGATGAAGCGCGCGGTGCAGTCGGCCATGCGTCTCGGCGCCGAAGGCATCCGCATCAACTGCGCGGGCCGTCTCGGCGGCAACGAAATCGCGCGCACCGAATGGTATCGCGAAGGCCGCGTGCCGCTGCATACGCTGCGCGCCGACGTCGATTACGGCACGTCGACGGCGTTCACCACTTACGGCACCTGCGGCGTCAAGGTTTGGATCTTCAAGGGCGAAGTGCTCGAGCACGATCCGATGGCGCAGGACAAGCGCATGAGCGGCGAGGGCGGCGGTTCCGCCGGCGGCCGTTCGCGCGACGCCGCTTAATCAAGGTTTTCGGACATGTTGCAACCTTCACGCACCAAATTCCGCAAGCAGTTCAAGGGCCGCATCCACGGCACTGCGAAGGGCGGGACCAAGCTTTCCTTCGGCCAGTTCGGCCTGAAGGCGCTCGCGCCGGAGCGGCTCACCGCGCGCCAGATCGAGGCCGCTCGCCGCGCCATCACGCATCACATGAAGCGTGCCGGCCGCGTCTGGATCCTCGTGTTTCCGGATGTCCCCATCTCGAAGAAGCCGGTCGAAGTCCGCATGGGCAAAGGCAAAGGCCAGCCGGAATGGTGGGCATGCAAGGTCAAGCCGGGCCGCGTCATGTTCGAAGTGGACGGCGTCGATGAAGCGACCGCGCGCGAGGCAATGCGTCTTGCGGCGGCGAAGCTGCCGATCGCGACGCGTTTCGTGACGCGGATCGGGTGAGGTGAGCGCTATGGCGATCAAGATCGAAGACGTGCGGGCGATGACCCCCGACGAGATCGAGGACAAGCTCCTCGAGCTCAAGAAAGAACAGTTCAACCTGCGTTTCCAGAAGGCGACGGGGCAGCTTGAGAGCACCTCGCGGGTGCGTATCGTGCGCCGCGACATCGCCCGCTTGAAGACGGCGGCAACCGAAAAGCGCGCGGGCAAAGCCGCCGCCAAGAAGGCTAAGTGAGGTAGATCATGCCGAAACGCGTGCTCGAGGGCGTTGTTGTCAGCGACAAACAGAACAAGACCGTGACCGTGCTCGTCGAGCGCCGCTTCACGCACCCCTTGTTCAAGAAGACCGTGCGGCGGTCGAAGAAGTATCACGCTCACGACGAAGAGAATGCCTGCAAGGTCGGCGACCAGGTGCGGATCGAGGAGACGCGCCCGCTGTCGAAGACCAAGTGCTGGGTGGTGCTCGGCAAGGCCGATCTCTCCCATGCCGGCGACAAGAAGCAAGCAAGCTAACGATTTTGGATTTCACCGGGACGGTTTGCGGCCCGGCCAAGAGAACAGACAAGGCGAAGTGCCATGATTCAGATGCAAAGCAACCTCGACGTCGCGGACAATTCCGGCGCGCGCCGCGTGATGTGCATCAAGGTGCTCGGCGGATCGAAGCGCAAATACGCGACGATCGGCGACACCATCGTCGTTTCCGTCAAGGAAGCGATCCCGCGGGGCCGCGTGAAGAAGGGCGAGGTCTCGAAGGCCGTGATCGTGCGCATCCGCAAGGACATCCGCCGCCCGGACGGCTCGGTCATCCGTTTCGACCGCAACGCCGCCGTGCTGATGACCGCGCAGAACGAGCCGGTCGGCACCCGTATCTTCGGGCCGGTGCCGCGCGAGCTGCGCGCCAAGAACCACATGAAGATCATTTCGCTTGCACCGGAGGTGCTCTAATGGCCGCGAAAATCAGAAAGGGCGACAAGGTCGTCGTCATCGCCGGCCGCGACAAGGGCAAGACCGGCGAAGTCATCAAGATGCTGACCGCGGAGAATCGCGTGCTCGTGCGCGGCGTGCAGATGGTGCGCCGCCATCAGCGCCAGACCGCGAAGAGCCAGGGCGGCATCATCGCCAAGGAATCGAGCATTCACATTTCCAATATCGCGCTCGCCGACCCGAAGGGCGGCAAGGCGACGCGCGTCGGGTTCAAGACGCTGGACGACGGCACCAAGGTGCGCATCGCCAAGCGCTCGGGAGAGCAGATCAATGGCTGATACTTATATCCCGCGCCTGAAGACCGAGTACGAGAAGGTCATCCGGCCGAAACTCACCGAGGCGTTCGGCTATTCGAACTCGTTCGCGGTTCCCGTGGTCACCAAGGTCGTGATCAACATGGGCCTCGGCTCCGAAGGCGTCACCGATCAGAAGAAGGTGACGGCGGCGGCCAACGATCTCACGCTGATCGCCGGCCAGAAGGCGGTGATCACGCGCTCGCGCAAGGCGATCGCGAACTTCAAGCTGCGCGAGGATCTGCCGATCGGCGCGAAGGTCACGCTGCGCTCGTCGCGGATGTACGACTTCCTCGACCGCTTCGTGAACATCGCGCTGCCGCGCGTGCGCGACTTCCGCGGCCTCAACCCGAACAGCTTCGACGGGCGGGGCAACTACACCTGCGGCATCAAGGAACACATCATTTTCCCGGAAATCGACTTCGACAAGGTCACCGACGTCTGGGGCATGGACATCACCTTTTGCACGACCGCCAAGAACAACGACGAGGCGCGGGCGCTGCTCACCGCTTTCAATTTTCCCTTCCGGCAGTGAGGCGAAAGCTTCAAACGCGGAAACTCTGGAGAACGAAATGGCTAAGAAGAGCATGATCGAGAAGAACGAGCGGCGCCGCCGGTTGGCGAAGCAGTACGCGCCGAAGCGCGCGAAGCTGCGTGCCGTCGTGAAGGACAAGAAGATTTCGATCGAGGAGCGTTTTGCCGCGGTCCTCAAGCTGCAGAAGCTGCCGCGCAACTCGGCGCGCGAGCGCTATCGCAACCGCTGCGAAATGAGCGGCCGCCCGCGCGGCAACTATTCGAAGCTGAAACTGTCACGCATCGCGCTCCGGGATCTCGGCTCGAACGGCCTGATTCCCGGTCTCGTGAAGTCGAGCTGGTAAGGGAGGTCGCACATGTCTCTTAGCGATCCGATCGGCGATATGATCACCCGCATCCGCAACGCGCAGTTGCGCTTGATGCACAACGTCACGACGCCTGGCTCGACGTTCCGCGCCAGCGTTCTCGATGTGCTCAAGAAGGAAGGCTATATCCGCGACTACTCGACGACGTCGCACAAGAATGGCCGTACCGAATTCAATATCGAACTGAAGTATTTCGACGGCACGCCGGTCATCAAGGAGATCGAGCGCGTGTCGAAGCCGGGCCGCCGTGTTTATGCGTCGGTCAAGAATCTGCCGCGTATCCATAACGGACTCGGTGTCGCGATCCTGTCGACGCCGAAGGGCGTGATGGCGGATCACGCCGCGCGCGAGCAGAATGTCGGCGGCGAAGTTCTCTGTACGGTGTTCTGAGGAGGGCACGATGTCAAAAATCGGCAAACGGCCCGTCACGGTACCAACCGGCGTCACCGCCACGGTGCAGGGCCAGCAGATCAAGATGAAAGGCCCGAAGGGCGAGCTTTCCATGACGTTGACCGACGAGGTCGGCGCCAAGCTCGACAAGGGCGAGCTTACGATCGAGAAGAAAGGCGACACCAAGCGTCACGCCGCCGTATGGGGCATGACCCGCGCGATGGTCGCCAATCTCGTCGAAGGCGTCACCAAGGGCTACGAGAAGAAGCTCGAGATCAACGGCGTCGGCTATCGCGCCGCGGTGCAGGGCAAGAACCTGCAGCTCGCGCTCGGCTATTCGCATGACGTGCTCTATCCGATCCCGCAGGGGATCACGATCACGACTCCGAAGCCGACCGAGATCGTCGTCGCCGGCATCGACTGCCAGAAGGTCGGCCAGGTCGCGGCCGAGATCCGCCGCTTCCGCAAGCCGGAGCCCTACAAGGGCAAGGGCATCAAGTATGTCGACGAGTATATCTTCCGCAAGGAAGGCAAGAAGAAGTAACGAGGGCGAGATGAGCACCAAGCAGAAGACAAACGCCCGCCGCGCCGAGCGCACCCGGGTCCGGCAGCGCCGCAGGGCTTATGGCCGTCCGCGTCTTTCCGTGTTTCGCTCGTCGAAGCACATCTACGCGCAGGTTATCGACGACGTGAAGGGTATCACGCTCGTTTCGGCCTCGACGAAGGAAAAAGAAGTGGCGGCGGCAGGCAAGACCGGCGCCAACATCGAAGCCGCGAAGGCGGTCGGCAAGCGTATTGCCGAGCGCGCGTCCGAGAAGGGCGTCAAGGAAGTGCAGTTCGATCGCGGCCAGTATCTTTATCATGGGCGCATCAAGGCGCTCGCCGAAGCCGCCCGCGAGGGCGGATTGAAATTCTGAGGAAGGACGATCACCGAATGGCACAGGCAGCGGGACAAGAGCAGGGGCAGGGTCGCGAGCGCGGCGAACGCGGTCGCGGCGGCGGCCGTGGCCGCGGCGGCGGCCGTGAGCGTCAGCGCGAGGAGCGCGATACCAGCGGCATCGTCGACAAGCTCGTCCACATCAATCGCGTCGCCAAGGTGGTGAAGGGCGGTAAGCGCTTCGCGTTTGCCGCGCTCGTCGTCGTCGGCGACCAGAAGGGCCGCGTCGGTTACGGTCACGGCAAGGCACGGGAAGTGCCGGAAGCGATCCGCAAGGCAACCGATGCCGCCAAGCGCGCGATGGTTCGCATTTCGCTGCGCGAGGGCCGCACGCTTCATCACGACGTCGAGGGTCATCACGGTTCGGGCCGCGTCGTGCTGCGCGCCGCCCCTCCGGGCACCGGCATCATCGCCGGCGGCCCGATGCGCGCGGTGTTCGAGACGGTCGGCGTCGCCGATATCGTCGCGAAGTCGCTCGGCTCGTCGAACCCGTACAACATGGTCCGCGCGACCTTTAACGGCCTCAAGATGCAGGATGCGCCGCGTTCGGTCGCGGCCCGCCGCGGCTTGAAGGTTTCGGAGCTGCAGTCGCGCCGCGGCAAGGTCGACGCGGAAGCGGCCGACTGATTGGGGCAGGAAACATGAGCAAAACGATCACCATCGAGCAGACGGGCAGCGAAATCCGCCGCTCGCCGCAGCAGGAAGCGACGCTGATCGGCCTCGGCCTGAACAAGATCGGCCGCCGCCGCACGCTCAAAGACTCGCCGCAAGTTCGCGGCATGATCGCGAAGGTCGCGCACCTCGTGCGCGTCGTCGAGGACAAGAAGTAAGCGCAAGGATTCAGTGCGATGAAACTCAATCAGATTGCCGGGCGTCCCGGTTCGCGCCACAACTCGAAGCGCGTCGGCCGTGGTATCGGTTCGGGCAAGGGCAAGACCGGCGGACGCGGCGTCAAGGGCCAGAAGTCCCGTACCGGCGTGCGCATCAAGGGCTTCGAGGGCGGCCAGATGCCGGTCTATCGGCGTCTGCCGAAGCGCGGCTTCGCGAACATCTTCGCGCTCGATCTCAATGAAGTGAATCTCGGCCGCGTGCAGAGCGCGATCGACAAGGGCAAGCTCGACGCTTCGAAGCCGGTGACGGCGGAAGCGCTGGTCGCGGCCGGCGTCATCAATCGCAAGCTGGATGGCGTCCGTATTCTCGGCGGCGGCGAGTTGAAGTCGAAGGTTGCATTCGAAGTGCATGGCGCGTCCGGTCCGGCCGCGGCGGCGATCGAAAAGCTCGGCGGCTCGATCAAGAAACTCGCGCCGGCGAAGAAAGAGCCCGCGAAAAAGACGGGCACAGCGAAGAACTGATTTTCTGAACGAGGGCGGGCGGCAGCGGAGCGGAAATGGTCTCGGCAGCGGAACAACTGGCAGCGAACCTGAATTTCGGTGCCCTGGCGAAGGCCACGGATCTCAAGAAGCGTATCTATTTCACGCTGGGCGCGCTCGTTATCTATCGTCTCGGCACGTATATCCCGATGCCGGGCATCAACCCCGATGCCTTCGCGGATGCGTTCAAGAACGCAAGCGGCGGCATCCTCGGGCTGTTCAACATGTTCTCGGGCGGCGCCGTCGAACGGATGGCGATCTTCTCGCTGAACATCATGCCGTATATCTCGGCCTCGATTATCTTCCAGCTCCTGCAGACGGTTTCGCCGTCGCTCGAAGCGCTGAAGAAAGAGGGCGAGTCCGGCCGCAAGATCCTCAACCAGTACACCCGCTATCTCACCGCGGTGCTCGCGGCGTTTCAGGCCTATGGCATCGCCATCGGTCTTGAGAGTTCGGGCAATATCGTCGCCGATCCCGGCTGGTTCTTCCGCATCTCGACGGTGATCACGCTCACCGGCGGCACGATGTTCCTGATGTGGCTCGGCGAACAGATGACCGAGCGCGGCATCGGCAACGGCATCTCGCTGATCATCATGGCCGGCATCATCGCCGGTATTCCGAGCGCGATCGCTTCGACCCTCGAGCTCGGCCGCCAGGGTGCGATCTCGACCACGCTGATCCTTGTCGTCATCGTGATGGCCGTCGGCGTCATCGCCTTCATCGTGTTCATGGAGCGCGCCCAGCGGCGCCTTCTGATCCAGTACCCGAAGCGGCAAATCGGCAACCAGATGTTCGAGGGGCAGAGCTCGCATCTGCCGCTCAAGCTCAATACCTCGGGCGTCATCCCGCCGATTTTCGCGTCGTCGCTTCTTCTGGTGCCGACGACGGTTGCCCAGTTCAGCCAGGGCGGGCCGAGCTGGCTCACCTACATCACGACGCTGTTCGGCCACGGCACGCTTGGCTTCAACGTCTTCTACATCGGAATGATCATTTTCTTCACGTTCTTCTACACGGCTGTCGTCTTCAACCCGGTTGAGACGGCGGATAACCTGAAGAAGCACGGCGGTTTTATTCCAGGTATTCGTCCGGGCGAGCGCACGGCCGAATATATCGATTATGTTCTGACGCGTATTACTGTGATCGGCGCTGCTTACCTTGCGCTGGTCTGCCTATTGCCCGAGCTCCTGATCTCCTACGCAGCGGTGCCGTTTTATTTCGGCGGCACTTCGCTCCTGATCGTGGTCAGCGTCACGCTGGACACCGTGGCCCAAATCCAGGGCTATCTGCTCGCGCATCAGTATGAAGGTTTGATCAAGCGTTCGAGGCTGAGGGGGATGCGTCGATGAGACTCGTTTTGCTCGGACCTCCGGGTGCGGGCAAGGGCACGCAAGCGGAGCGTCTGGTCGCTCGTTACAATATCGTTCCGCTGTCGACCGGGGACATGTTGCGTGCGGCGGTTACGGCCGAAAATGCCATCGGGTTGAAAGTAAAGGACGTGATGGCGCGCGGCGACCTGGTGCCGGACGATCTGGTGATCGCGCTGATCGCCGAACGGACCGACGCCGCGGAAGCCCAGAACGGCTTCATCCTCGACGGCTTCCCCCGGACGGTGAAGCAGGCCGAGGAACTGGACAAGCTGCTGGATAGCCGCGGGCTCAAGCTCGATGCGGTTGTCGAGCTGAAAGTGGATGAAACGGCGCTTCTCGCCCGAATCGAGAAGCGGGTGGCGGAACACAAGGCCAAGGGTCATGCGGTACGTGCCGATGACGACGCGGCGGTGCTCCGGCAGAGGGTGGAGAACTATCGGCGGCAGACGGCTCCGGTGTCGGATTACTACCGCAAAACCGGGGCTCTTCTGACCGTCGACGGCATGCAACCGATGGATATGGTTGAGGCCGATATTGAGCGGGCGCTGCAGAAGCGCGCGATGGCGTGAGGTTGACGGGTGGGTATGCAGGGCCTAAATAGCTGTCTTCTGTCGGTCATTCGAACGATGCCGGGTTACCCATGCAGGGTGAACCGGGCGTCGTTTTTGCGCATCGGCTCAAGCTTCACCAAGGCGAATTATTTCAATATTCCAACGACTTCGAGCCAGGTCTTGAGCCAGGATCGGACAAGAAAGCGGAGAATCTAAAGTGGCCCGTATCGCAGGCGTGAACCTTCCGACCGGCAAGCGAGTCGTGATCGGTTTGCAGTACATCTATGGCATCGGTGAGAAGCGCGCTCATGACATCGTGACCGAGCTGAAGATCCCGGCCGAGCGCCGCATCAACCAATTGACCGATCAGGAAGTTCTCCAGATCCGCGAATTGATCGACCGCGAATACCGCGTGGAAGGCGATCTTCGCACCGAGATCCGTAACAACATCAAGCGTCTGACCGACCTTGGCTGCTATCGCGGCCTGCGTCACCGCCGCAATCTGCCGGTTCACGGTCAGCGCACCCACACCAACGCACGCACCCGCAAGGGCAAGCCCAAAACCGTCGCCGGCAAAAAAGTCGCGCCCAGGGGTTAAAGCCGAAGAGCTAAGAGGATCATTCGATGAGCAAGGAATCACCTGCCGCTGCACAGGCGGGCCGCATTCGCCGCCGCGAGCGCAAGAATATCGTGTCGGGCATCGCGCATGTGAACGCGAGCTTCAACAACACGATGATCACCATCACCGACGCGCAGGGCAACACGATCGCCTGGTCGTCGGCCGGCACGCTCGGCTTCAAGGGCTCGCGCAAGTCGACGCCTTACGCCGCGCAGGTCGCCGCCGAAGACGCCGCCAAGAAGGCGGCCGATCACGGCATGCGCACGCTCGAAGTCGAAGTTTCGGGTCCGGGCTCGGGCCGCGAGTCGGCGCTCCGCGCGCTGCAGGCCGCGGGCTTCCAGATCACCTCCATTCGCGACGTTACGCCGATCCCGCATAACGGTTGCCGGCCGCGCAAGCGCCGCCGCGTTTAAGTTTGGACTGCGGCCCCGCGTCAGCGGGGCTTGATTGATTTCCTCGCGTATCGCGCGAGGCGCGCGGCGAGAAGCCACGCGATAGAACGTGAAGGATGAGCGACGTGAACACGCTGGTAAATCCGAAGAATTGGCAGGAATTGATCCGCCCCGACAAGCTCGCGGTCGCCGCGGGTAACGATCCGAAGCGCTTCGCCACTGTCGTCGCCGAACCGCTCGAGCGCGGCTTCGGCGTCACGCTCGGCAACGCGCTGCGCCGTATCCTTCTGTCGTCGCTGCAGGGCGCGGCGGTGACCTCGGTGCAGATCGACGGCGTCCTCCACGAGTTCTCCTCGATCGCCGGTGTACGCGAAGACGTCACCGACATCGTTCTCAACATCAAGGACATCGCCATCAAGATGCAGGGCGAAGGCCCGAAGAAGATGGTGCTGAAGAAGCAGGGGCCCGGCCAGGTGATGGCCGGCGACATCCAGACCGTCGGCGACGTCCAGATCCTCAACCCCGATCTCGTGCTCTGCACGCTCGACGACGGCGCCGAGATCCGCATGGAATTCACCGTCGCGACCGGCAAGGGTTACGTGCCGTCCGACCGTAACCGCCCCGAAGACAGCCCGATCGGCCTCATTCCGGTCGATAGCCTGTATTCGCCGGTGCGCAAGGTCAGCTACCGCGTCGAGAACACCCGCGAGGGCCAGATCCTCGACTACGACAAGCTGACGATGGCGATCGAGACCGACGGTTCGATCACGCCGGAAGACGCGCTCGCCTTCGCCGCGCGCATCCTGCAGGATCAGCTCAACATCTTCGTGAACTTCGAGGAGCCGCGCCGCGAGATCGAGGCGCCGGCGATGCAGGAACTGCCGTTCAACCCGGCGCTGCTCAAGAAGGTGGACGAGCTCGAGCTTTCGGTTCGTTCGGCCAACTGCCTGAAGAACGACAACATCGTTTACATCGGCGATCTGATCCAGAAGTCGGAAGCGGAAATGCTCCGCACCCCGAACTTCGGCCGCAAGTCGCTCAACGAAATCAAGGAAGTGCTCGCGACGATGGGCCTCCATCTCGGCATGGAAGTGCAGGGCTGGCCGCCGGAAAACATCGAAGAGCTCGCGAAGCGCTTCGAGGATCATTACTGAGCGGCGCGCCGCTTCAAGGAGACTGTCATGCGTCACGCACGCGCTCATCGTAAGTTCAACCGCACCCACGAGCATCGCAAGGCGATGTTCGCCAACATGTCGGCTGCGCTCATCACGCACGAGCAGGTCGTCACGACCCTGCCGAAGGCGAAGGATCTGCGCCCGGTCGTCGAGAAGCTCGTCACGCTCGCCAAGCAGGGCGACCTGCATGCGCGCCGCCGTGCGGTCTCGCAGATCCGCGACCTCGATGCTGTGAAGAAGCTCTTCGAGGTTCTCGGCCCGCGCTACAAGGACCGCAATGGCGGCTACATCCGCATCATCAAGGCGGGCTTCCGCTACGGCGACAGCGCCCCGGTTGCGGTCATCGAGTTCGTCGATCGCGACGTCGAGGCCAAGGGCAAGGCCGACCGCGAGCGCCATGCGGCCTTCCTCGCCACGCAGCCGAAGCAGGAAGCGGCGGCGACCGCCTGATCGTAAAACCGATTTGATAAACACCCCGGCCACAGCCAAGCCTGTGAGCCGGGGTTTTTTATATCCGCCCGATC
>Ga0182740_1002401_pt1 | contig 11489 bp, 10 predicted proteins | sample eDN5th37CKraftBY_FD_128872 | JGI IMG/M metagenome (GOLD analysis project Ga0182740, IMG submission 128872) | Enriched backyard soil microbial communities from Emeryville, California, USA - eDNA 5th pass 37_C Kraft BY (version 2) (version 2) | ecosystem: Environmental > Terrestrial > Soil >...
AGGCGTCGATGGCCTCATGGTGTCGAACCACGGGGCGCGCCAGCTCAATGCGTCGCCCTCGCCGATGGAAGTGTTCCCGGCGATCCGCGATGCGGTCGGCGATAAGATGACGCTCATGCTCGATAGCGGCGTGCGCAGCGGCACCGACGTCGCCAAGGCACTGTGTCTCGGCGCCAAGTTCGTCTTCGTCGGTCGCATGACGCTCTATGCGGTCGCGGCGGGCGGAGAAAGGCTCGCTTCGCGGGCGCTCGATATCGTGCGCAACGAGCTCGACCTGGTCATGGGCAACATGGGAGCGCCGAACATTGCGGCGCTCGGGCCTGATTTCCTTATGTGGGACGATCCCGAGGACCTGAAGCGCAACCGCCGGCCCTGAAGCCTGCTACGCGCCATCGACCTTGTATTTCTTGAACTCGGCGACGAGGCCCTGCAGGGCGTTTGCGACCTCGAGCCCGGTCTCGACGAGCGTCTTGAGACTCGCGCGCTCCTGGATGAGCTTGTTGAGCCGGTCCTGCTGTTCGCCGAAGCCGAAATAGATGGGTTCCGGCGCGACGATCTCGCCATCCTCGACGGCGCACATGATGTCGAAGGCATTCTGCGAGGCGAGCACTAGCATCGACGCGACGTCGTTCATGAGCTGATGGTAGATGCGCGCGAGCCCGGCATCGATTCGCGGCCCGTGCACGCCGAACTTCAGCGGCGAAGCGGCAGCGGCGCCCTCGCCGGCGAAGAGGCGGGGATTGCGGTTGAGGCGCCTGAAGATCTCCTGGAGACCGAGACAGCACGATTCGAGATCGCGCAGGATCAGTCCGACTTTGCGGCGGCCGCGCGAGCCCTCGGGAACGCGCTCCTGTCCGACCCAGTTGACCGCGGCAATGGAGGCGATCGCAGCCAGCGCCGAGATCGCCGGCAGCACGACAGCCAGAGGGTCGGGCGCGATCCGCGTGTCGGTCTCCTCGCTGTCGCCATCCCTGGGCCTCGCAGGCGCTGGTGGTCGTGGCGGTCGTCCCAAGCTGTTCCTCCGCGGCGCCTGACGATCTGATCCCGAAGCCTTTAGTGGAGGAATGCGGCGAAGGACAGCGCCGCGCGGTCATGCCGCGCATGGTCTTGCGCGGTATCAAGGCCGCTGCGGCCCGGCGCGGTCAGACTTTCAACATTACAAGCTGGAGGAACGGAAGCCGTGGCGCGGATCGTCATTATCGTGGGGCACGCGCTCTCCGGGACCTATTGCGGTGCTTTGGCCGAGGCCTACATGCGCGGCGCCGAGACCGCGGGGCATGAAGTCTCTCTTTTCAATACAGCTTCCATGAAGTTCGACCCTGTGCTCCGTGGGGCCTATCGCACGTTGCAGCCCCTCGAGCCCGATCTTGCGGCGGCGCGCAGCGCTATCCTGGCGGCCGACCACATGGTGCTGATCTTTCCGCTCTGGCTCGGCACGCTGCCGGCGATCTTCAAAGGTTTTCTCGAGCGGATCATCCAGCCCGATATTTTCGAGCCGGCGAAGACGGGCAAATTCGCGACGCCATGGACGGGAAAATCGGCGCGCGTCGTCATCACCATGGGTATGCCGGGGTTCGTCTACCGCTGGTACTTCGGCGCTCACGCGCTCAAGATGCTCAAACGAAATATTCTTGGCTTTCTCGGCGTCGCACCGATCCGCAGCACCCTTCTCGGCAATATCGAGGGCGTCTCGAACGACCGCCGCACGCGCTGGCTCGCGGATATGGAGGCACTCGGCCGCGCGGCACGATAGGGCGCTACTCGCAGAAGCTCTTGTAACGGCGCTTCGCCATATCGAGGTGGAAGTGATCGCGATGCGCCTCGTTGGCCTCGGGGCCGAGGACGGTGCCGAACGTCCCGCAGGCGGCTTCGTGAATCTCGCGCAGGAACTGGCCGCGTGGTCCGGGATTTTGGGCTGTTGCGGCAAGCGAAGCCGAGGCGGGCATCACGACCGACGGTTTCTCGCGTGCGAGGCGGGCGGCCTCCTTCGCGGCTTCCCTTGCCTCCTCGCGCGCTTTCTGCCGCTCGGCGCGCTTGAGACGCCGCCGTTCGCGCGGAGAGAGTTGCCGCTCCTCGACTTCGGTCTCTTTACCGGCTTGGGTTTCCGCCTTCGCGTTCGCTTTGATCTCGGTTTTCGGGTCGCTCTTGGGATCCGACTTGGCTTCGCCCTTGGTTCCGCCAGCGCCTTTGGCGGTGCCTTTCTCAGCCGCCGCTTTTGCCGCCGCTTCCTTGGCAGCCCTGGCCGCGGCTTCGGCGGCTGCAGCTGCCGCCTTGCGTGCGGCTTCGGCAGCCTTTTCGGCCGCGATCTGCGCCGCGATATCGCGCGCGGTCGGACCCCAGTCGCGCTTCAGATCGATGACCTGCCCGTCTTCGGTGTGGAAGTCGCGAACGTCGAGCGCGTTGGCGAGCGCGTGCTCGCTGAGACGCGTCGACGTGCGCCCTGGCGCATTCCGGCAGGAATAGTCGCTGATGTTGCTGATCTTGGTGATGGGCTTGCCGAAAACGCGCTGCGCGGCGGGCTGCACGTCCTTCTCCATCCAGTGCGCGAGCGCGACCACGAGATCGCATGTCATGGTTGCGGGTGGCGAGACGCCGACTCTGATCGTCTTGCCGATGCTGATGAGCTTGACCGGCCCAGCCGAGCCGCAACCGCCCTTGCGTACGGGATCAGCGGGCTCGACTTCCGCATCGACGCCTTTGAGCACTTCGGCACAGCGCGCGCGCTCCGCGTTGATCTCCTCGTCGGTCCACGTGGCGAGGATTTCGGGTGTGCCAGGGAGGAGTTTCGGCCAGCGGCCGCGCTTGCTGGGCTCGGCTTCGGGCACGACACGCAGCGGATTGCGCAGCGGGACAGGCAACTCGGCCGCCCGCTCGGGATTGCGCTCGGGCAGCGGCAGCTCGGCCTCGCGCACCGGATTGCGCTCGGGAAGGGGCAGCTCGGCTTCGCGCACCGGATTTCTCTCCGGCAGCGGCTCGCTTGCCACCGTCATGGCGCCAGCCACATTCAGCAGCAACAGCGACCCGGCCACGGCACCGGCTGTCGTCAGCACGCGCATACGATGGCAGCTCCGTACAGGCATGGCTTTCTTCAACGGGTGATGCCCTTCAGCAGTTGCCTTCGCAGCGCGGGAATCATACGACCTCTGCCAATACATCATGACGTGCCGATCCGGCCATCCGATGGCGGGTGCCCGGTGCGTTCGCTAAGGTGCTGTTCCAGTGGCGTATGAAGAGAGAGGCCCGATGGGCGCGCAAGGCGGTGTTGCGGATGCTGTGGACGGCCTTGCGTGCGAGCAGCGCGGTGCCATGGCGCTCGTCACGCTCGCGCGGCCAGAGAAACGTAACGCGCTGACCATCGCGGCGCGCGCGCGGCTCGCCGAGCGCCTGCCGAAATACGCGCGCGACCCGATTATTTATGCGGTGGTGATCCGCTCGGCAGTCGACGGTATCTTCTGTGCCGGCGGCGATGTCGTCGAGATGGCGGCGCTCGCCGATGGTGACCTTGAGGCAGCCGAGAAAGCGCTCGCGGACGAGATCATGCTCGTTTGGCTGGCTGAGTGCTTCACCAAGCCGACCATATCGTTCATCGACGGCCCGGTGATGGGCGGCGGCAACGGCATCAGCCGCTTCGGCACGCACCGCATAGCCGGGGAGCGCTACCGCTTTGCCATGCCCGAGACCGCGCTCGGCTTCATCCCCAACAACGGCCTCGCCCATACGTTCGCGCGCATGCCTAAGGACATCGGCATGTATCTCGCACTGACAGGGGAGTCGCTCGGCCCGGCGGATGCCTACCATTTGGGGCTCGCCACGCACTGCATCCCGGCAGCCGAGTTCGACGTCATCATGGCGGCGCTCACGGATGCCGAGCCCGTGGACCCCTTGGTCGATGACCGCCACAAGGATCCGGGGCCGGCGCCCATTCTGGCGCTGGGCGACGTCATCACGCGCACATTCAATGCGGGCACGGTCGCCGAGATCCTCACACGCCTCGAGCGCGAGCGTGGTCCTCACGCGTCCTGGGCCGAGGCCACGCGGGCGCGCCTCCTCGAACGCTCGCCAACGGCGCTCGCCGTCGCCCATCGACTGGTCCGAGAGGCATCGTCGATGCAACTCAAGGAGCTGCTGGAGCTCGAGCACGCGCTCTCCTGCCGCATGATGGAGCTCCCCGATCTCCATGCGGGCATCCGCGCCCGCCTCACGGCGCGTGGGGAGGTGCCGCGCTGGCGCCCGTCACGGATCGAGGACGTGAGCCCGGCCACGCTCGACGCGATCTTCTCGAGCCCCGAAGTCCATCACGTCCGGCTGCCGGAGCGACGGACGATGCAGGAAATGCTTGCCTGAAAACTGGAATAACATTTGTTATGGCATGTATTTTCTCGTGCCAAAAAGAGAATAGATAAATCGTTTATTTAGTATGTCTATTAGCGCAAGATTTAATTTGCTCATGTAGCTTGCCGGTTAATTCGGGGATCTCTATCGGTCGGGACGCACCCACTGAGCCGGAGGCAGTATCATCATGAGTGCAGTACTGGAAAAAGTACGTCCGCGCGAAACCGCGACGGGTGAGGATTTCCGGAGCGAGTATTTGCAGGCTCTACGCCTGATAGAGCGGCTTCACCGCCTGCTCCTCGACGTGATCAAGGACGAGTTCGATCGCCAGGGCGGCGCCGAGCTCAACAGCGTGCAGGCGCTATTGCTCTACAACATCGGCGAGAGCGAGCTGACGGCCGGCGAGCTCAAGACGCGCGGCTACTATCTCGGCTCGAACGTCTCCTACAACCTGAAGAAGCTCGTCGACATGGGCTATCTTCACTACAAGCGCTCCGAGGTTGACCGCCGCTCGGTGAAGGTCAGCCTGACGCCCAAGGGTATGGCGGCGTGCGACATCGTCGACAAGCTGTACCATCGCCAGCTCGGCTCGCTCGAGGTCGTCGGCGAGGTCAACCAGGGCGATGTGCAGGGGCTCAACCGGGCCCTGATGCGTCTCGAGCGCTTCTGGTCCGACCAGATCCGCTACCGTCTGTAGTCGCGGTCAAGACGGCCAATGTTTCCAACGGGAGCTGCTCATCGCAGCTCCTGTTTCTATTTTTACTATCCGAAGCGGCCGGTGATGTAGTCGCGCGTGCGTTCCTCGCGCGGGTTCGTGAAGATGGCCTGCGTTTCCCCCTCCTCGACCAGGACGCCGAGATGGAAGAAGGCCGTGCGCTGCGAGACGCGCGCTGCCTGCTGCATCGAGTGCGTGACGATGATGATGCAGAAGTTCGAGCGCAGCTCGTCGATCAGCTCCTCGATCCTCGCGGTCGCGATCGGGTCGAGCGCGGAGCACGGCTCATCCATGAGAATGATGTCAGGGCTGACGGCTATGGCGCGCGCGATGCACAGGCGCTGCTGCTGACCGCCCGACAGGCCGGTGCCCGAGTCGTTGAGCCGGTCCTTGACCTCCTTGAGCAGGCCCGCCTTCTCGAGGCTCGTCATTACGATCTCGTCGAGATCCGTCTTGCTCTTGGACAGGCCGTGGATGCGCGGGCCGTAGGCCACGTTCTCGTAGATGGACTTCGGGAACGGATTGGGCTTCTGGAACACCATGCCGACGCGGGCGCGAAGCTGAACGACATCGAGTGCGGGATCGTAGATGTCCTTACCGTCGATCTCGATCTTGCCCGTCACGCGGCAGATCGGGATCGTGTCGTTCATGCGGTTGATGCAGCGCAGGAAGGTCGACTTGCCGCAGCCAGAGGGGCCGATGAAGGCCATCACCGCCTGGTCGGGAATATCGACGGTGACATCCTTGATGGCGTGCTTCTCGCCATAGTGCACGTTCACGTTCCGTGCGACGACCTTGGCCGCCGGAGCAGGCTTTGCGGGCACGTACGGTTGTGCGGTCGGGATGCCTTGGGTGGTCATATCCATGTTGATCTCTACTCTCTCAGATCCGATTGAGCTACCAGCGACGCTCGAAGCGCTTGCGCAGCCAGATGGCCGTGCCGTTCATGACAAACAGGAAGACGAGGAGGACGACGATCGCCGCCGCCGTCTTGGCCTGGAAGGCGAGCTCGGGCAGATCGGACCACAGATAGATCTGCACCGGCAGCACGGTCGCCGCGTCGGTGATGCTCGTCGGCACATCGACGATGAAAGCGACCATGCCGATCATCAGGAGCGGCGCCGTCTCGCCGAGCGCGTGCGCCATGCCGATAATGGTGCCGGTCATGATGCCCGGCATGGCGAGCGGCAGGACATGATGGAAGATCGCCTGCTGGTGCGAGGCGCCGACGCCGAGCGCGGCCTCCTTGATCGATGGCGGAACGGCCTTGAGGGCGGCACGCGAGGCAATGATGATCGTCGGCAGCACCAGCAAGGCCAGAACGAGGCCGCCGACGAGCGGCGCTGATCGTGGCAGTCCGAAGAAGTTGAGGAACACGGAGAGGCCGAGCAGACCGAACACGATCGAGGGGACGGCCGCGAGATTGTTGATGTTGACCTCGATGATGTCGGTGAACCGGTTCTTCGGCGCAAACTCCTCGAGATAGATGGCGGCGGCGACGCCGACCGGCAGGCAGAGCGCCAGGGTGACGATCAGCGTCAGCGCGGTCCCGACAACGGCGCCGCGAATGCCGGCGAGCTCCGGCTCGCGGCTGTCGCCGGACGTGAAGAAGCGCCAGTTGAAGGACCGTTCGACCTGGGCGTTCGCCTTGAAGCGCTCGAGGAAGGCAACCTCGAGGTCGCTGATCTTGCGCTCGCTCTCGGGGCGCGCGTAGGTCACGATGCGCCAGTCACCGGGCTTGGCCTCGTTCGTCGAGGCGAGCGTCAGGAGGACGTCGCCCTCGATGCGGTCGGCGGCGACCTCGCTGATCTTGACAAGCCCGCCATTGATCTCGACGAGCAGGGAGGGCAGGCGGCTGTCGAGGCGTTCGGCGGCGGTGCGGTCCTTGCTGCGCGCCAAGAGCTCTTCGGCCTGCTTGCGCAGCTCGGCCGCGCGGTCGGCGGCGTCGGGCGCCGTGCTGCGGGCGATGCGTTCGGCCTCCGCCGACAGCAACGACGCGCGCTCAGTCATGATCAGCTTCAGCGCGACCAGGTTCTCGGAGAAGTCGGCGGCCGACGATGTGATCGTAATCGTTCCCGTTGTATCGCTCGGCGTAGCTGTCCCGCGGCTGGCACGGGTGAAGATCGGCGTGCCGCCGCCCTTGAAATATAGATCCGCGTCGTCGGAGAGCAGCAGCGATGTCTTCACGCTCGTTCCGATCAATGCGGGATCCGCCGCAAGGCGCTCGCGCAGACCGTCGGCCGCGCCCGAGCTCAGAAGACGGATCAGCGTACGCTCCGGCCCGCGCCCTTGGACGCCGGGAATCGCCGCCTTCAGCGCATTCCGCAAGACGGGGAGATAGTCCGCATTGCGGATGGCGGCCGGGTTGTACTTCTGATCGGGAGCGACGAGGTCGGCGGGCACTGCGACATTGAGCACAAGCGAGGTGGTGCTGAAGGCCGGGAGGGACTTCATGAAGACATCGGCCAGCAGAACGGCGAGGAATATCGCCGCGGTCGCGATCGCCATCAATCCGTAGGCCTTGAAACGAGCCTCGGCGCGATAGCGGCGGCGGACGGCCGCCTGAGCCGCCGGCGACGTCGTGTCGAAACGCCGACGCGCAATTGCCGAGGTCGTATGAGCCGTGGTGTCAGTCATATTGCTCTCGATATCTACGAACGATCTGCTGCGCGATCACGTTGAGCATCAGCGTGACGAAGAAGAGCACGAAGCCGAGCGCGAAGGCCGCGAGCGTCTTGGCGCTGTCGAATTCCTGATCGCCGACGAGAATGGTCTTGATCTGGACCGTGATCGTCGTGACGGCGTCGAGCGGGTTGAACGTGAGGTTGGCGGCGAGACCCGCGGCCATGACGACGATCATGGTCTCGCCGATGGCGCGGCTGATCGCCAGCATGAAGGCCGAGACGATGCCGGGAAGTGCCGCTGGGAGCACGACCTTCTTGATGGTCTCGGATTTGGTCGCGCCAAGGGCATACGCGCCGTCGCGCAGCGACTGCGGTACGGCATTGATCACGTCGTCGGAGAGGGACGAGATGAAGGGGATAATCATCATCCCCATGACGAGACCGGCGGCGAGCGCGGACTCGGAAGCGACATCGAGGCCGAAGCTTTCGCCCCAGCCCCGAATGTGGGGCGCGACGGTCAAAGCCGCGAAGAAGCCGAGCACGACCGTCGGGATTCCGGCGAGGATCTCCAGCAGCGGCTTGGCCCAGGCGCGAAAGCGCGGCGAGGCATACTCCGAGAGGTAGATGGCCGAGAAGAGACCGAGCGGTCCGGCGATGATGATGGCGATCATCGTGATGAGCAGCGTGCCGGTCAGCAGGGGAATGAAGCCGAAGGCCGTCTTGATATCGCCCTGGTCGGCCCGCAGCGCGGCCTGCGGGTTCCATTCGGTCCCGAACAGGAATTCCGCGACCGTCGGGCGGCCCTTGAGTGCGGGATCGAAGAAGAAGCGGTACGTCTCCCACATGACCGAGAAGACGATGCCGATCGTGGTCAGGATCGCGACCAGCGCGCAGAGAACGAGCACGAGCGTGACGAACCGCTCGAAGAGATTGCGTGCCCGGAAGCTTGGGCTGATGCGGCTCAGAACGATGAAAAGAGACACGAGCCCGAGCGCAACTCCGAGGCCGAGGATGATCCAGCGCCCCGTGGAGTAGATGCTCGCATAGTGAGCGGCTGCATCCCGCAATGCCGGCGAGGGTTCGCCCTGGTGGTTTCCGCTCAGGATGTTCCCGACGTCGCGCAGAATGACGCCGCTCTGAAGCGGATCGTTCGCGGCCTCAGGCGGAAAATAGGAAAAGACGCTCGATGTTGCGATGTGCTTCACGATCGGGGTGCCGATCGCGAAAACGAGGAACATCGGAACGATGAGCGAAACGGCTGCGAAGAGACCATGATACGTCGGCAGCGAGTGAAGCGCGCCTTGGGGACCGCCCTGGAGCGCTTTCGCGCGCTGGGCAGCAAGGACGTATCCGGCGACGACCAGACAGGCGAGCGTGAGGAAATATACGGCTGTCATCGTCGTATTCCTGGTGCGGTATGGGTGGCCCGGGGCCTTGTCGGCCCGGGCCACCTTGGGTGAGTTTGCTGCGGCAGTGGACTTACTTCACGTCGGCGGCCGTCAGGGCTTTCATGCTCGTCGCGTTGGCGGCAATCGTCTTGGCCTCGCTCGGGGGCAGCGCAATCAGGCCCTTGAGTGCAAGATAGCCATCCTTCGACATGGCCTTCGACGAGACGTACTCGGCGACAAACTTGTCGATGCCCGGGATAACACCGACATGCTGCTTCTTCACGTAAATGAAGAGCGGACGGGCGCCGGCGTACTTGCCTGCAGCGATGGCATCATACTCAGGAGCGACGCCATTGATCGGCACGCCGCGCAGCTTCGCTGTATTCTCCTCCAGGAAGGAGTAGCCGAAGATGCCGAAGGCGTTCTTGTTGGCCTCGAGCTTCTGGACGATCACGTTGTCGTTCTCGCCGGCTTCGACATAGGCGCCGTCCTTGCGGATGGACTTCCATACCTTGTCGAATGCCTTGCTGTCCGACTTCTTGAGCGCCGCGAGCGCGGGGATCTTGAGAGCGCCGACTTCCATGAAGAGCTCGTGGAAGGCGTCACGCGTGCCTGACGTCGGAGGCGGGCCGAGGATCTCGATCTTGACGTTCGGCAGCGAAGGATCGATGTCCGACCAGTTCTTGTAAGGATTGGCGACGAGCTTGCCGGACTTGTCCGGCACCATCTCGGCAACGGCGAGGAAGGCCTGCTCGAGTGTCAGCTTGAGAGCGGGACCAGCCTTCGACTGGGCAATGGTGATGCCGTCGATGCCGACCTTGATCTCGACGATGTCCTTTACGCCGTTCTTCTGGCAGAGCTCGAACTCGCTCTTCTTGATCGCGCGCGAGGCGTTGCTGATGTCGGGATGATCGGCGCCGACACCGCCGCAGAAGAGCTTGAAGCCGCCGCCGGTTCCAGTCGACTCGACGACCGGCGTCTTCAAGCCGCCGGTTTTGCCAATCTGCTCGGCGACAGCGGTGGTGAACGGATAGACCGTCGACGAGCCGACGATCCGAATCTGGTCGCGTGCCGAGGCTGCATCAGCAAAGCCGACAGCGCCCGCAGCAGCCAAGGCCGCCGCGGCAATCATGAATTTCGTGCTCATTGTATTCTCCCACGAGCATCAGAGCCGAGGCCAGCACTCCCGCAATCTGCCTCGCCGGGCCCCTTGGCCCTGGCAGACTCCTAGCCCAGAGCCATAATCGTTTCGTGACAGTGTAGTGCTTTGATATTACGCTAGATAATCTGGTTAATGCCGCTGACGCCCTATCTCCCGTTGCGCGCGTGTTCACTCCGGCGCGCGAGCGGCCATGACATTGATGGCGTGAGGCAGTATGGATGCGCGAGGGCCGCATCAGGTCACGACGGACAATACCCATGGCAGCTCAACAAGATGGCGGCGGGACGGAGCGCGCGGGAGGCACTCTCGAACGCCTCGCCACGACGATCCGGGAGCGGCGCGAGGCAGGCGCCGATACGTCCTATACGCGGCTGCTTCTCGATGGCGGTGTGCCGCGGTGCGCGAAGAAATTCGGCGAAGAGGCCGTCGAGGTCGTCATTGCCAGTCTCGGCGAGGACGACAGGGCGCTCGAGGGCGAGGCGGCCGATCTGGTCTATCATCTGCTCGTGCTCCTCGAAGCGCGCGGCGTTACCATCGATGCCGTGCTGGCGACACTCGAGCAGCGCATGGGCCTCTCGGGCCTAGCCGAAAAAGCGAGCCGCAGCCGCAAGGAGAGCTGAATCCATGCGCGATGTCCTGCAGCAGGAAGAGGCGGCAGCACGGTCCGGCGTCCTTTTTTCGCCCTATCGCACGTTCAGCCGAGCCGACTGGGCGCGATTGCGTGCGGATACGCCGATGACGCTGGTGCCGCGCGATCTCGCGGCGCTCTCGGGTCTCATCGAAGAACTCTCGATCGAGGAGGTGGAGCAGATCTACCTGCCGCTCTCGCGCTTGCTCAATCTCTACGTTGCCGCATCGCAGGAGCTCTATGCCGTCACGTCGAAGTTCCTCGGCCGGCAGGGGCGCCGCGTGCCCTTCATCATCGGCGTTGCGGGCTCTGTTGCGGTCGGCAAGAGCACGACGGCGCGTGTGCTGCGCGCGCTGTTGGCGCGATGGCCCGACCATCCGCGCGTCGATCTCGTGACGACAGATGGCTTCCTGTGGCCCAATCACGAGCTCGAAGCGCGCGGCATCATGCACCGCAAAGGTTTTCCCGAAAGCTTCGATCTCACACGCCTGCTCAATTTCCTCGGCGACGTGAAATCGGGTCGCGAGAAGGTCGCAGCTCCCGTCTACTCGCACTTCCACTACGACATCATTCCCGGCCAGCAGATCGTGGTCGATCGGCCTGACATCCTGATCGTCGAGGGCCTCAACGTGCTTCAGCC
>Ga0182740_1002403_pt1 | contig 11485 bp, 8 predicted proteins | sample eDN5th37CKraftBY_FD_128872 | JGI IMG/M metagenome (GOLD analysis project Ga0182740, IMG submission 128872) | Enriched backyard soil microbial communities from Emeryville, California, USA - eDNA 5th pass 37_C Kraft BY (version 2) (version 2) | ecosystem: Environmental > Terrestrial > Soil >...
CAGCAACGTGACGCACATCGGGGCTAGATTGGGGTGAGGGACATCATGGCTCGAAAGACCGGACATCCGCAGTCGTCGCTTGGAACGTGGGAACTCGGCCGCCGCGCCGTCGTCAGGACAGGGGCGATCGGGGCGGGGCTGCTGGCCGCAGGGCGCCTCGGGGCCGTGGGCGCGCAGGATGCGACACCGGGCGCATCTCCCGCATCCGATCTGCCGATCACCGGCTTCAATACCGCCGACGCCGCCGTCAGCGGGCCAGTCGAGATCGAATACTGGCAATACGAGTACGCGACCAAGACGGAGCTGGTCAATCAGCTCATCCCCGAGTTCGAGGCCGCGAATCCGGGCATCACGGTGAAGCACGTCAACTTCCCGTACGACGATTTCCGGCAGCAGGTCGCGGCGGCCGTCCAGGCCGGCGAGGGGCCGGATGTCCTGAACGTCTTCTACGGCTGGGTGCCCTCCTACGTCCAGCAGCAGTTCCTGGTCGCGCTGCCGGCCGAGTACTTCCCGACTGCCGAGATCGAATCGGCCTTCTTCCCGACCGTGCAGACCGGCAAGATCGGCGATGCCTACTACGCGCTGCCCACCGCCGTCCGCACCCTCGCGCTCTTCTACAACACCGATATCCTCGAGCAGGCCGGCCAGCAGCCGCCAACCACGTGGGAAGAGGTGGTGTCCGTCGCGCAGGCAACCGTGAAGAAGGACGGTGAGAACTTCGAGATCGTGGGCATCACCCAGGACATCGACGGGCAGGGTCACTCCTGGTGGCGCGAGGGATTGATTCGCCAGAACGGCGCGCTGCCGTTCTCCGATGAGGCCCAGAACCGCACCCTGAACTGGACGTCCCCCGAATCGGTGGAGGCCTTCACCTGGCTCACCGCCTTCCTCACCGAGCACAAGGTGACGCAGACCGGCTTCCAGACGGACGGCCCGACCGCGTTCGGCTCCGGCAAGGCCGCGCTCCACGTCGATGGCTCCTACCGCCTCGGCACGCTCAAGAGCAGCTTCCCGGAACTCAACTACGGCGTGGTGCCGCTGCCGGCCCACAAGGACAAGGCGAGCTTCGCCTCCTACTGGGCGAACACCATCACGCGCAACGCCGCCGAAGGCGACAAGCTGATCGCCGCCTCCAAGTTCATCGACTTCCTCTCCTCCGAAAGCGTCCAGGCGCGCTGGACCCCCGCCATCGGCGAGCTGCCCGCGCGGACCGCCCTCGCCAGCGACCCGGCCCTGCTCCAGGACGAGAAGCTGGCGCCGTTCATCGAGTCGCTCGATTGGTCCTACGCGACCTTCACGGTCAACGAAGCCGATCTCCGCCAGGCCGTGCTCGATGCCTTCGACCAGGTCACGCTGAATGGGCTGGATGTCGCCTCGGCGCTGACCGAGGCCCAGGACAAGATCCAGGCCCAGTACGACGAGTATTGGGCATCGATCGACGGATAGGTGAGAAGGCGGGAGCGGAGGCTCCCTGGCCGGGATATGCCCGCACCGCCGATGCCGCACACTGCATGGAACGGACGAACGCGCCGTTCCATGCAGTGTGGCGTGTGACGCAGGGCAGGGAAGGGGACTTCATGGGGCCCGGGACAAGGAGGGAACGGTGCGCCTGACACTCGAGCGCCGCCGGTGGCTGTGGGCGTATGCCTTCATTGCGATTCCGTTGCTCTTCTTCCTCGCGATCCGGATCGCACCCGTCATCTATGCCTTCTGGGTGAGTCTCCACAAATGGGACCCGATCGCGCTGAACAGGCCCTTCATCGGGACGGAGAACTACCAGAAGATCTGGTCGGATGAGGTTTTCTGGCACGCCTTTCGGAATACCTGGACCTATGTCCTGCTCGGGGTGCCGATCAGCCTCGTGCTCAGCCTGCTGATCGCCCTGGGATTGCAGAAGCTGATCCGGTATGTGGGCTTCTATCGGGTGCTCTATTTCATTCCCTACGTCACATCGCTGGTTGCGGTGGGCTGGGTGTGGCGCTGGATGTACATGCCGAACGGGTTCTTCAACGAGATCCTCAGCCGGATCGGCGTGGGACCGTTCAAGTTCCTCGGCAGTCCCGATACCGCGCTCTACGCCATCCTGGCGATGACGATCTGGCAGGGCCTCGGCTTCCAGATCATCATCTTCCTCGCCGGACTGGAGAGCGTCCCCACCATCTACCAGGAAGCCGCCGCGGTTGATGGGGCCGGAAGCTGGCAACGCTTCCGCGATATCACCTTCCCGCTGCTCAATCCCACCATCGTCTTCCTGCTCGTCACCGGCGTCATCGGCTACCTGCAGGTCTTCACCCAGATCCGGACGATGGCTCCCACGGGCGGGCCGCTGAACAGCACCATGAGCCTCGTGCTCTACGTCTATCAGCAGGCTTTCCAGCAACTTCCATCGAAGATGGGCTATGCCTCGGCGATCACGTTCGTCCTGTTCGCCATCATCCTGCTCATCACGCTGGCCCAGCTGAAGCTCTTTTCGAGGGAGAACAATGAGTATTGATCCTGGCGTCTCCATCGATCCCCAGAGCGCGGCCCTGTCCATCGCCGAAGGAGGAGCAGGAAACCCGCGTCCCCACATGGTCGCGGAGCAGCGGCGCGGCTGGAAGCATCGCCTCGCACGGTGGGCGCTGGAGGCCATCCTGCTCATCGGCGGCCTCGGGATGATCTTCCCGTTCGTCTGGATGCTCTCCTCGTCGCTGAAGCTGCCCGGGGATATCTACTCGCTCAATATCATTCCGCCGACCTTCACCCTCGGCAACTACCGCGAGGTCCTGGAGCAGACGGAGTACATCCGCTGGTTCCTGAACAGCCTCGGCATCGCCCTCGTCACCACGGCCAGCGTGGCGTTCTTCGATTCGGTGGCGGGCTACGCGCTCGCGAAGTACCGGTTTCCGGGCCAGAACGTCGTCTTCATCCTCATCCTCAGCACGCTGATGGTGCCGACGGAGATGCTGGTGATTCCGTGGTACATGATGTCGATCCAGTTTCACTGGACCGATTCCTACTGGGGCATCATGTTTCCTGGCGTCATCAGCGCATTCGGGGTCTTCCTGATGCGGCAGTTCTTCGGCGGCGTGCCGAACGACCTCATCGACGCGGCGCGCCTGGACGGGTTCTCCGAGTTCCGCATCTTCTGGAAGATCGCGATACCGCAGGTGAAGCCCGCCGTGGCGGCGCTGTGCATCTTCACGTTCCTGGGAAACTGGAACGCCTACATCTGGCCGCTGATCGTCACGCGGTCCGAGGAGATGCGGACCCTGCCGGTCGGCATCGCCTTCTTCTCCACGGAATCGGGGAGCGCCTTTCACCTGATCATGGCGGCGTCGGCGTTGGCGACGATCCCCGTCCTGATCGTCTTCCTGATCTTCCAGCGGCAGATCATCAAGGGTATCGTGCTGACGGGCCTGAAATAGCGAGGGACACGCAGATGGGGCACACGGCGGGAGCCTTCCCGAACCCGGTCTATGCCAGGGAGATCCTGGAGGTCGGATTCCACGAGGCGCAGCGGCTGCTGTTCGCGCACATGCAGGCCGCGAACGAGGCGCACATCCTCATGCTCGTGGAGCAGGGAATCATCAGCGAGGCGAACGGGGCGGCGCTCTTCCGCGCCTTCGCGGAGGTGGACGCCGCCGGGGCCGCGTCGTTCACCTACGATCCCTCGGTGGAGGATCTCTTTTTCGCGGTCGAAGGGCGGGTGATCGCCACCGTTGGGGTGGAGGTCGGCGGCAACCTCCAGATCGCCCGCTCGCGCAACGATCTCGCAGCCGGGATGAACCGGCTCTTCATCCGCGAACGGTCGCTCCGGGTGCAACGGGCGGTGACGCGGTTCCGGGCTACCCTGCTCGACCTGGCCGAAGCGCACGTGCGGACCATCATGCCCGGCATCACCCATACCCAACCCGCGCAACCGACCACCCTGGCGCACTACCTCCTCGGCGTGCTGGGACCGCTGGAACGGGACAGCGCCCGGCTGCGGGAAGGATGGGCGCGACTGAATCGCTCGCCGCTGGGGGTCGCGGCCTTCACGACGACGAGCTTCCCGATCGACCGCGAGCGCACGGCGCAGTTCCTCGGGTTCGACGGGCTGGTGGAGAACGGGTACGACGCGGTCGGCACGGGCGATCACATGATCGAGGCGACCCAATCGCTCGTCACGCTGGTCTCCGGCCTCTCGCGGTTCGTCTACGAGCTGCTGGTGTGGACGCGGCGGGAGGTCGGGGTGCTGCGTATCGCCGACGAGTTCATCCAGATCAGCTCGATCATGCCGCAGAAGCGGAATCCGGTCGTGCTGGAGCATGTGCGGGCCCGGATCGGCTATATCTATGGCGATTCCGCCACCGTCGCCACGATGATCCACTCGGCGGCGTTCGGCGATACGAACGACGTGGAGGACCAGATCTTCCTGCCGATCGCCCGCGCCTTCGATGCCACGATCAGCGTGCTGGACCTGCTCGGGGCGGCGCTGGCGACCGCCACCTTCGATGTCGAACTCCTGGCCGCGCGCGCCGGGGAGGGCAACACGACCGCCACAGCCGTCGCCGACGGCCTCGTGCAGGACTTCGGGCTCCCGTTCCGGTCCGCGCACCACGTCCTGTCGACGCTGGTATCGGAGGGCGGGGAGATCAACAGCGAGCGGATCGCGGCAACGGCCACGGCGATCGCAGGACGCGCGATCGCGGTCGACCCGGCATGGGCCGCGTCGAAGCTCGACCCGTGGGCCTTCGTGAATGCACGCACGCTGCCCGGCGGCCCGGCGCCAGTGGAGACATCGCGGGCCATCGACGCGGCGCGGGCGCAACTGGCCGCGGATGTCGCCTGGATCGACGCAGTGGAGGACCGGATCGCGGCGGCCTATGCCGATCGGGCCCAACGCATCGCGGCGACCCGCGCGTCCTCGCGCGCGTAGAGTCGAATCCGGACAGGCCGCTTCCTCGCACATGCGACAGTCACTATCATTCGGGAAGAAGATTACCAAAATCCTTGACAACCCGAATCCCGCCCCGGTAGAGTCATCGCAACAACCGAAGAGACCTCATCCAGAGGGGCAGAGGGACCGGCCCGATGAAGCCCCAGCAACCACCACCTCGTGGGAAGGTGCTAATTCCGGCAGGGTTTCCTGGGAGATGAGTCCGTAATCGCTTGCCGGCGTTTCGCCTGCCTTCGCTTGCCTCCCATCTCCCCGATGAGGAGGTTTTTCGTGTTCCTGGCCATTCCCTCGGTCATCGATCGCCTTCGCGAGTCGCATCCTCCACGCGGCAGCAACTGGCACGATGGGCTCTTCGCTACCTCCACCTCCTGGCACCGCTGTCGCCGCTGACCGGCATCCGCCAGCGCTTCCGGGCAGGCCCCGTTCCCCCGATGCATCGGCCCTCGAGTCCGAACGGTACGCTGCCGTCCGTGTCGGGTCCTGCGGCCCCATCGCCCATCACCTCCGATCGATAACCCCTTCACCAACAGGAGTGCTCCGCATGACGTCGTCGAACGATTCCCTGGCATCGCTCGTTTCCCGGCTCCGCGATGGCGCCATCAGCCGTCGGGACTTCGCGCAGGCCACCGCGGCCCTCGGGATCGGCGCGGCCGCCGCCAACGCGATCGCCGCGTCCACCACCCTCGCCCAGGGAGCAACGCCGGAAGCCTCTCCGGGCGCATCCCCGGCAGCATCGCCCGTTGCCAGCGGCTTCCCCGATGCCGGCACCGAGGGGCAGACGCGCGGCGCTGGCGGCGAACTGCGCATCATCCAGTCCCAGGCTCCCACCGTGCTCAGTACCCACGTCTCGTCCGGCAGCAAGGATGTGTTCGCCGCCAACCTCGTGCTCGAACCCCTGCTCACCTACCTGGCCGATGGCAGCCTCGGGGCGCAGCTCCTGGATCGTGTGCCCTCGGTCGAGGACGGCACCCTCAAGGAAGACCTCACCGGCGCGACCCTCATCCTGAAGGAGGGCCTGCTCTGGAGCGACGGCACGCCGGTCACCTCGAAGGACATCGAATTCACCTGGAAGTGGGTCACCACGCCCGAGAACGCGTCGGTCAACATCGCGACCTGGAGCGCCATCACCGCGATCGACCTCCCGGACGACCGCACCGCCGTGGTGACGTTCGACGGCCCGCGCATCGCCTGGTTCGAGCCGTTCACCTCGGCGGACTATGGCGTCATCCTCCCCTCGCACGCCTTCGGCGACGATCCGGCCAACAAGAACGACGCCTTCCTCACCGCGCCGATCGGCACCGGGCCGTTCAAGGTGGACAGCTTCTCGCCGAACGACCTGGTGACCTACTCGGCCAACGAGCACTACCGCGAGGCGAACAAGCCGTTCTTCGCGACCGTGACCTTCAAGGGCGGTGGCGACGCGGTTTCCGCCGGGCGCGCCGTCGCCCAGACCGGCGAGTACGACTATGCGTGGAACGTCCAGGCCGAGCCGGCCATCATCAAGGACATCATCGACAACGCCTCGACCGGCACGATCGTCAAATCGATCGGCACCACCGTCGAGGCGCTCTACATCAACTTCTCGGACCCCCACACCGAGGTCGATGGCCAGCGATCCCAGAAAGACACGCCGAACCCGGTGCTGAGCGATCTCGCCGTGCGGCAGGCCATCCAGCTCGGCATCCAGCGCGACCTGATTGCCGGCGAGTTCTACGGGGAGAAGGAGAACGCCACGGCCAACATCCTCACCGGCAACCCGTTCTTCGACTCGCCCAATACCAGCTGGAGCTACGACCCGGACAAGGCCGCCCAGATCCTCGACGAGGCCGGCTGGACGCTGGATGGCGATGTCCGCTCCAAGGATGGTGTCGAGCTGAAGATCCTCTACGGTGCACCCATCAACCAGGTGCGGCAGAAGACGCAGGCCGTGATCAAGCAGAGCCTCGAGAAGATCGGGTTCAAGGTCGAGCTCGCGGAGATCGACACCGCCATCTTCTTCGATTCCGCCGCCGGCAACGACCAGAGCTTCCTGCACTTCTACTGGGATGTGGCCGTCTGGTCGTCCGGGCCGAACAGCAGCATCCCGGTGAAGTTCGTCAACAAGTGGTACGCCGGCAAGGATGGCGAGAACATCGCCCAGAAGGAAAACGGCTGGGCGAAGCCCAACAACCAGCGCTGGAACGATCCCGAAGCCGACAAGCGGTACGAGGCGCTGGTCGCCTCGCGCACCAGCGAGGAAGCTGCCGCCGCCCTGATCGCGATCAACGACTACGTGATCGAGCAGGCGGCCGTGGTGCCGATCGTGCTGCGGCCGTTCTACGACGCCGTGAGCAACCGGCTCAACTACGACAGCCTTGGCCACGACAACGGCTTCGCGACGCCGTACTGGAACATCGCGAACTGGAATCTCGCGAAGTAGCGCAGCCCCGAGCGCGGATGGCCGGCAGTCCCACCAGTTTCGACTGCCGGCCATCCGCACAGGGCCAGGCAAGCCGCCGTATCGCGAGCCGATGCGCCGGAGACACACGAAAGGAAATCGCCGTGTCCGCAACGATCCCCCAGACCGATATCGAGCAGTTCACCGAGCAGTGGCGCGACTGGCACGCCCAGCATGAAGCCCGGATCGGCGACCGGCACGGCTTCCTCGCGGTCACCAGCATCAACTGGCTGACCGATACGCCCCAGCGCTTCCCGGATGCCCCGGGGGAGTGGTACACCGACGCCACCGGCGTCCATGTCACCCTCGCGGATGGCGAGACGATCGTCGTGGACGGCCAGTCCGTTTCCGGAGCCGGACGCCACGACTTCGGCGCGATCGCCGAGCGCGGCGGCGTCAACGTCGGCTGGCAGGACGGCGACAAGGATGTCGTGCTCGAGGTCGCCAACCGTGGGGGGTTCGACATCCTCCGGCCCCGGCACCCCGACGCCCCTTTGGTCACCGCCTACCACGGCACCCCCGCCTACGTGCCCGACCCGAAATGGGCCGTGACCGGTCGTTTCGTGCCATTCACTGCGCCACGCCCGACCGAAGTCGGCAGCGCGGTCGAGGGCATCAACCACGTCTACGAGGCGCCTGGCCGGGTCGAGTTCGAGATCGATGGACACCCCCTGGCGCTGACCGTCTTCGGCGGGCATGGAGCCGGATATCACGTCCTCTTCACCGATGCGACCTCCGGCGTGACCACCTGGCCGGCGAACCGCAGCCTGCAGCTCGGCGTGCCGGCCGAGGATGGCACGCTGGTGCTCGACTTCAACCGGGCGACGAACCTGCCCTGCGCCTACACCGACCTCGCCACCTGCCCGTTGCCACCCGCCGAGAACCGGCTGCCGGTCGCCGTCGAAGCCGGCGAGCAGATCCCCTACGAGCGGAGTGCGCACGCCTGACCGGCCGGTCTCCGCAGGCCGTCTTGCCGTTTTCCTGAAAGCGATGCCTCATGCCCGAGTCGCAGAACCGCATCCATCTGGCCGTCGCCCTGGATGGCGCCGGCTGGCACCCGGCCGCCTGGCGCGAGCCCGACGCTCGCCCGCTCGACCTCTTCACGCCGGCGTACTGGGTCGAGCAGGTGCAACAGGCTGAACGCGGCCTGATCGACTTCGTCACGATCGAGGACAGCCTCCGCCTGCAATCCGACGATCCGCTGGAGCCGGATGCGCGCACCGACCGGGTCCGTGGCCGGCTGGACGCGACCCTCATCGCGGCCCGCGTGGCCCCGGTGACGAGCCACATCGGCCTGGTCCCGACCGCCATCGTCACCCACACCGAACCCTTCCACCTCTCGAAGGCGATCGCCACCATCGACTACGCCAGCACCGGCCGCGCCGGTGTCCGGGTCCAGACGGATACCCGGGCCGACACCAACGCCCATTTCGGCCGGCGCGAGATCCAGCCCCTGCGCCGCGAGGACGTCGCCGCCATCGCCTCGCCCGAGGTGCAGCAACGGCTACGCGACTCCTTCGACGAAGCCGCCGCCTACGTCGAGGTCCTGCGCCGGCTCTGGGACAGCTGGGAGGACGACGCCGAGATCCGCGACGTGGCGACCGGGCGCTTCATCGACCGCGACAAGCTGCACTACATCGACTTCGAAAGCCGCTGGTTCTCGGTCAAGGGACCGTCGATCACGCCGCGCCCACCGCAGGGCCAGCCGATCGTCGCGGCGCTCGGTCACGCGACGGTGCCATACCAGCTCATCGCCCGCTCGACCGATGTCGGCTTCGTGACACCCCACGACGCCGCCCAGGCGACCGCGATCGTCGCGGAGATCCGTGCCGAGCAGGAAGCCGCCGGACGCGCGAACGACACGGTTCATGTCTTCGCCGACCTCGTCGTGTTCCTGGACGACACGCGCGAGCAGGCCGCGAGCCGCAGGCAGCGGCTCGACGAGCGGGCCGGGGCGGACTACACCAGCGATGCCCTCGTCTTCACGGGCACCCCATCCGAGCTCGCCGACCTGCTGCTCGACTGGCAGGCAGCCGGGCTCTCGGGCTACCGGCTGCGCCCCGGGACGGTGCCGCACGACCTCGCCCGGATCACCAACGCCCTCGTCCCCGAGTTGCAGCGCCGGGGCGCGTTCCGCACGTCCTACGAGGCATCGACCCTGCGCGGGCTCCTCGGCCTGCCGCGGCCATCCAACCACTACCGCGACCACGACCACGACCACCCCGCGACCACAACCACCACTACCGCCGCAGATGTGGCCTGAGCGCACGGCCACGACCCAGCGCGCCCAGGGGCGCCGATGCGAGAGGAACGCCATGTCCAGGCCACGCAAGCAGGTTCATCTGGCCGCGCACTTCCCGGGCGTGAACAACACGACGGTGTGGAGCGACCCGGCAGGTGGCAGCCACATCGAGTTCTCGTCGTTCGCGCATTTCGCGCAGACCGCCGAGCGCGGGAAGTTCGACTTCCTGTTCCTGGCCGAAGGGCTGCGCCTGCGCGAGCAGGGCGGCAAGCTCTACGACCTCGATGTCGTGGGCCGTCCCGATACCTTCACCGTGCTGGCGGCCATCGCGGCGGTCACCGAGCATCTTGGCGTCACCGGCACCATCAACTCGACCTTCAACGAGCCGTACGAGGTGGCGCGGCAGTTCGCCAGCCTCGACTGGCTCTCCGGCGGCCGCGCCGCGTGGAACGTGGTGACCAGCTGGGACGCCTTCACCGGGGAGAACTTCCGCCGCGGCGGCTACCTCCCGCAGGACCAGCGCTACGAGCGGGCCAGGACCTTCCTGCAGACCGCGATCGAGCTGTGGGATTCGTGGAAGGGCGACGAGATCGTCGCCGACAAGGAAACCGGCCGGTTTCTCTCGACTCCGGACGCGGGGAGCTTCGCACACACGGATGCCCACTTCGATATCGCGGGCCAGTTCAACGTGCCCCGCAGCCCCCAGGGACGACCGGTGATCTTCCAGGCCGGTGATTCCGATGAGGGCCGCGACTTCGCCGCAGCCCAGGCCGACGCCATCTTCACCGGCCACGCGACCTTCGAGGCGGGACAGGTGTTCTACGCCGACGTCAAGGGACGCCTGGCCCGGTTCGGCCGCACGCCCGACCAGTTGCTCATCCTGCCCGCCGCGACCTTCGTGCTGGGCGACACCGACGCGCAGGCCGCCGAGATCGCCCACGAGGTCCGGCTGCAACAAGTCTCGCCGGCGACCGCCGTCGCCTTCCTGGAGCAGTTGTGGAACACCGACCTCTCCGGGTTGGACCCCGACGGCCCGCTGCCCGACTTCGATCCGGTGGTCAGCGATGTCGCCGGGCTCATCTCCAAGGGCCGGGCCAGCGTGCGCCAGTTCGCCAAGGACCCGATCGGCCTGGCGAACCAATGGCGGGAGCTCGCGGCCGCGAAACACCTCTCCGCCCGTGAGGTCGTCGTGGAGGTCACCGGCCGCCAGTCGTTCGTGGGATCGGCCGACACGATCGCCACGGCGATCGACCGCTCCGTGCAGGAGGATGCGAGCGACGGCTTCATTCTCGTACCGCACATCACCCCCGGCGGGCTCGATCGGTTCGTGGACGAGGTAGTGCCGCTGCTGCAGGAGCGAGGTGTCTACCGGACCGACTACGAAGGCAGCACGCTGCGCGAGAACCTCGGCCTCGCCCCCGTCGGCGCGGCACGCACCGTCCCGGCGACGGCATGACGGTGCGTGCCATCACGCGTGATGACCGTCCGGAAGGCTGGCCGGAATCGGGAACGCCGGACAACGCCGCGAGACGGCGTGGACGCGATGGCGTAGATCTCCTGCGCGTCAGGATGACGGAATCGTCATGCCGGAGGCGGTCATAAGGTCGCGTGGATGCGCGAGATCGAGAAAGAGGGCCGCCGCCCCGATCGGCCCGGCATCGTCGCCGAGCACGGAGCCCTCGATCGAAACATCCTGGAGTGAATCCCAGAGCGCCCGCCGCCGGATCTCCTCCCGCAGCGCGTCGATGAACAGCGGTCCGATACCCGTCACCGGGCCGCCGATCACCACGCGCGACGGGTTCAACAGATTGATGGCGCCTGCGATGGCAATCCCCAGCCATGCTGCGACCTCCTGCAAGACCTCGAGCACCACCGGGTTTCCCTG
>Ga0182740_1002406_pt1 | contig 11481 bp, 14 predicted proteins | sample eDN5th37CKraftBY_FD_128872 | JGI IMG/M metagenome (GOLD analysis project Ga0182740, IMG submission 128872) | Enriched backyard soil microbial communities from Emeryville, California, USA - eDNA 5th pass 37_C Kraft BY (version 2) (version 2) | ecosystem: Environmental > Terrestrial > Soil >...
CGCACCCAAGGTCATCGACCTACCTGAATCCGCGGCGATCAACCCACCCAAACCGGCCGAACAGGAGACCGAAACGGAAGCCGCTTAACACCCACTGGACTCAAACACCTTGACAAATTCCGCTGGCAGTGAGTGCACCCCAATGGGTGCATCATTTTGGCGACTCCCCGGGATCCCGCCACTCCTCGGCCGAGGGCCACATGGTCCGTACCGGGACTCGTTGTCCCACAACAGTGTCTCTCATCCTGCGTCGGAACGCTACGACTGGAGGCTTGTCTTGTTCGGGTTCTTCGTTTGTGTGCGGAATGTCGCGCGGTAGGCCTGAGGTGGTACGCCTACCATTCGCTTGAACTGGTCACGGAAGTTGGCGGCGGACGAGAAACCGACTTGGGCGCTGATGGTTTCGACGCTGTCGGATGTGCGTTCCAGCAGCTGCTGGGCATGGCGTATCCGCACACCCGTAACCCATTGCATTGGCGTCTGACGGGTTTCCACTTGGAATCGGCGGTTGAGTGTGCGGATGCTGATGGATGCCTGGGCGGCGACATCTCGTAGCGTCAGGGGTTGATCGGCGTGGGTTTCGATCCAGCCGAGCAGATCGCCGAATTCAGTGTCGGGCGGCTGAGGCTGCTGGTTGCGCATGATGAACTGCGCCTGCCCGCCGCTGCGGTGCAGCGGCGCGACGGCCAATCTTGCCGACTGGGCGGCTACAGCCGCCCCATGGTCGAGCGCCACCATATGTAGGCACAAGTCCAAACCAGCCGAGGCGCCCGCTGAGGTGAGGATTTGGCCCTCATCCACGTAGAGGACATCAGGGTCGAGGTCGACGGTGGGATAGGCCCTCTGAAAATTGGCGGCGGCAAGCCAGTGCGTCGTCGCCCGTTTGCCATCGAGCAGACCTGCCGCAGCAAGAACGAAGGCACCGGTGCATATCGACGCGATGCGAATACCGTTGTCGTAGGCAGTTTTCAAAGCCACGATCAACTCGTCGGGCACATGCGCCAGAGGATCATGACAACCCGGAACGACGATGGTGTCGACGCCACCGAGTGCGTCGATCCGGTGGTCTGTGGCAATGCGCATCGGGCCGGCCCTGACCTCGGGTGCAGTGCCGCACACTTGCACCCGATAGCCGGCTTTGCCATCCGATAGTTGGGTGCGGCCGAAAACGTCAACCGGCGTCGCCACATCGGAGGCGACACTGTTGGGCAATGCGACCACAGCAATCCGATGCATGGGTGGCAATATAACAGCGTAAGATGGCAATCTAGCCAGTAGCGAGTGTGACTTACATGCACCAGCATTGTCAGGTGTGTACGCACAAGTCGTCCTCTTCGACAAATTCGACCCACTCGATGTCATTGCACCCTTCGAAGTTCTCGTCGCGGGCGCGCAGGCTCTGGGCGGTGGTCTCACCGTGGAGCTGGTGTCTGCTGAAGGACCCCGCGAAGTGGTCAGTGGCACCCAGGACATGACGCTCACGGCCACTGCCGCACTGGATCCAGCCAAGCCCGGGTACGTAGTTGTGCCGGGAGCGAGCGGGCCCGTCAACGGTGACCCCGATCAAGGCGTCGAGACCATCCCAGTATTACTCGCACGAGCCGCGCAAACAGCCCTTATCCCATTGATCGGCAAGGCCCTCGCGAACCCCGAAATCACCGTGGCAACCGTGTGCGGGGGCTCGCTGGTCTTGGCCATGGGTGGATTGATCGACAACCGCTACGCCACAACCCATTACATGGGGATGGACGTACTGGACGCGACCGGAGTGAACGCGGTGAATGCTCGCGTGGTCGATGACGGGGATCTAATCAGCGGTGGCGGAGTCACCTCCGGCCTCGATCTGGGCCTCTATCTGCTGGAGCGCTCGTATGGGCCACGTATCGCCCACGCCGTGGAGAAGCTCTTCGAGTATGAACGGCGAGGCACCGCGTGGAAGCCGTCGGCAATCGAGCCACAGGAGCTGTGAGATGACTGTTACCGGAGACTGGGACGTCACTATCAAGACACCGATCGGATCGCTGGCCGTGGAGTACTCGTTCAGCAACACTGCCACCGGTCTCGCTGGCACAGCCACCCTGAACGGCGACAGCGTTGAACTGCAGAATATTTCGCAGACCGGCAACCGCGTGACGTGGAGGCAGAAAGTCACCCGGCCGATGCGGTTGAACCTCGAATTCGACGTCACGATCCTCGGCGAAGAAATGACCGGACACTCACGCGCTGGCAGGCTGCCCCGGTCCGCAGTGACCGGCACGCGACGCGTCTGATACCCCCACACACGTCACTCCCTTGATTACTCGTAAGGATTTCATCAAGAAATTGCTCGTAGATTCGATGCTGCGCGCCTCTGGGCGAACTCGCTCCGGGGATGAGGACCGCAACCTGGACGCCGTCGTATCCTCGTTTGAGGCACTCGCTGCATGTGACGAGCCCCAGATCGATCGCTGCTACAGCGACGATTACCTCGAACATGCCCCGACAGTGCCAGGCAGCACCCGCGAGGACTTGAAGCAGTTCGTTCCGTCCTTCGGGCCAGCGCACCCGCACGGCGAGCTACGCCTCAACCGGCCGCTCGCCGACGGCGACTTCGTTTACGTTGAAAGCGTCGGCCGATTCGAGCCCGAAGACCAATGGTCCACCATTAACGAAGTATCTCGCCTTGCGAATGGAGTCGTCGCTGAGCGCTGGGAGACGATCAGTCCTGCCCAAGGCTCCGCCGAGAGGTACCGCGGCCGGCAGCCGAAGGCGAACGTGAAGGTTGTCGCCAGTGACGGTGTCGAACTGGCGGTCGATGTGCGCGGTCCAACAGGTCGGACGCCGGTGATACTTCTGCATGGTGTGACGTCCAGCCGCGCCACCTATGACTGGCTGCCGAGCGAGATCACCTCTGGCAGAACACTCATCAAGCCCGTCCACCGCGGGCACGATGAATCAGCCCACAAGCGGGACAGCTACAGTCTTTTACGTTATGGCGATGACACGACTGCCATCCTGGAATGCGTTGCAGATCGCCCCGCCGTGCTAGTCGGCTTCTCGCTGGGCGGAGCGATCGGATGGACACTCGGTCAGCAGCGCCCCGATCTGGTCAAGGCCGTATTTCTCGAAGACCCCGCGCTGTTCCCAGAATTCGTGTACTCCACCGACACGATCACGTCCGTGCTGCGTTGGATGCTGACCAAGCGACACACCTGGCACGGCCAGAAAGCCGACCCCGACCAGATTATCCGGGAACTGGCAGCCAAAACTCTCGGGCCCAGCTTAACGTTCGGCAGCGCTACCCATCCCAGGAGGATGCCGGCCATCGCCTACCGCTCATAGTGCTCGACCCAGGCGTCACCGAATCGGTAACCGACGGGACCATGACCCAAGGCATTGACACAGCCACCCGGTACGGGTTCCCACCTTCATCGTCGCTGCCGACGAAACGGCCGGCGGCGCACGCCAGTACGACCAACAGATCACCGAAACACAGCCCAATGGGGAGATTCACCCGGTCGAGGGTAGCCCCCAAACCATCCATTCCTCGCTGATCGGACGTGAGAGATACGTTCACCACCTCGCCAAGTTCCTCGATAAGGATTCACCAAACTGAGCCCGCCACCATCGATGGCCAAACAGGCAACCGGCTCCGTCACCGGTCGCCACGACCGATTCCGACGAGCGGCAAAAGCAGCGGGCATGAACCAGATCGTGACTGCGCCCCTACCAACAGTGGAGTAAACAAGTGACAGCATTCCTGTTATCAATCCATCTGGTAGCAGCGATTCTGGCGATCGGCCCGGTCGCCGTGGCTACCAGTATGTTCCCGAGGGCCGTTCGAACTGCCACCTACGGCGCGGGCAACAAACAGACCGTGGCCTCCGTCCGGATTCTTCATCGAATTACACGGGTGTACACGGTGGTTGGAATAGTGGTGCCGGTTTTCGGTTTGGCAACTGCTGCAAGTCTTGGGGTGCTGGGCCAAACGTGGCTACTGGTATCGGTGGCGATCACGGGTGTCGCGGCCGGGATCCTCGTCATGCTGATACTGCCTGCTCAGCGTTCGGCGCTGGCAAAGGTCGATCGCCCCCCATCAGTCACTTGTTCCGACAGCACTCCAGACCGACTCGTCAGCATGCTGAGGGCACAGGCCGGGGTGTTCAATCTGCTTTGGGTCGTCGTCGTCGTACTCATGGTTCTGCGACCAGGCTCGACGACAGAAGTGGGCTTATGACTGCGGGGAGTGCACGCATAGCACTGCGCATCCATTCTCGCCGGTAACCGCGCCAGGATCGGCTGTGTCGGGCGCCGTCACCGATGCTGCCTCACTCACCCAACTCGTGCGACCCGGATCACATGCGTCATCAGTCAACAGTCACCGTGGTGATCTGGTTGCGAATGGAGCACCCGTGTCGCCGACTCAAACCTTCACGCCTTGTGCAGACCTGTCCAGGCGAAACTTCCCAAGGCCACACATCGGAGTAGAACTGTGAATTCTCGTCGAATACTTCACGTCACAGGGTCGATCGAGCTCCTCACACTCATCGGCATGCTGGCGAATCTTGCGACTGTCCACCTGCCTGCGATATCTCACATCCTTGGCCCTCTTCATGGACTCGTGTACACCGCCACCGTCGTCGCGGCCATCCTCGTTATGAACGGTATGCACCGAGTATGGCTGCTCGCACTCGTGCCCGGGGTCGGCGGACTACTCGCGGCACAAGCAGTACCGCAAGCAGTCGATTGAGCTCCGACAGCACAGAGCGATGTCGACACCAGAGCGCGTATTGTATCACCAATTACATTGGCCGATAGGCTATCCGGCGGTCGATCCGCCGCTCTCGCAAACGCTCGCGCTGTCGCTGCTTAGCACGGAGTAATCCAACGCGAAGGCCACACTCGTGCGCACCGGATATACAAGGCTCACAGAGCGCTCGTCGTTGAGCGACCAGCGCCCGAACCCTCCGCTCCACACGCCAGCTACCTCATTCGCGGCAAATCTCGCCGGTGAAGCGGACAACACCGACGGCATGCTGGCCCACAGCACCTTCGCCTTCGGGCGCGCTGACCCATCCGCGGCTTCGGAAGGTCCCGCGGTAGCCTGCGAACCTGCCCGTGGCCTCAACCACGGTGTACTCCCCTTCCAGGATGGAGACTCGGTCTTCGGCGGGTGCATGCAGGACCATGTGGTCGTGCGTGCGCAGTCTGGAGCCATCTTTGTCGAGGAAGACGTGATACATCGTGTATTCGAACCTGCCGCTCCCGTCGCTGTGCAGGTCGCTGGTGCGTTCTCCGTAGGCCGCGCCATCAATCGTTCCGGTCATGGCGCCCATACCTGACTTTTCAGTCAGGGTGAAGAGATTGGCCGTGCCGCCCATGCTGATACAGGCATTGGCAGTGACGTGATGTGTGCTCGTCATGTGGCAGTTCCTTCCTATATACGATCACGCGTTGCCGAACCACCGCCAAGTGACAGGCGATCTACGGAACATGGGTTGTTCACCGCCGCAACGGTTTCCTTCCCCGCCCTAAACCGTGCGCCTCTTTCTCGGAGATCCGGTCACAGGCCGTGGCGCCGTTCGCCCATCACCTGAGCGCACAAGCGTGCTTCTGTTTCTGCGGAGAACGGTGAACGGCGAGCCTGTACCGCCAAATTGGTTTCTTCTGCGACAAGGTCGGCGTTGATCTGCGCTGCCGCGCTCGCTGCGGCGGCAGCGGCGACGCCAATCTGTGCCGTCAGGTCGGTGACATTGCCGGCGACCCACACCCCGGGGACCTCGCTGCGACCATGGGCGTCAGCCGGGATGTACTCACCGAGACCGGTGGAGTGCTCAATCGTGTGCAGACCCAGCGGCTCCAGAAACTTTGCGCGGGCGACCATCCGGGGCGCGACGACCAATACGTCGCGGTCAACCCGTGTGCCATCTGCCAGCCGCACCCCGATCAGCCGGTCATCGGCGATATCCAGTGATATCACCTCGCTGGGCGCGACTTTGATGCCGCGCGCAGCGAGCTGCTCTGCCTGTTCGCCCGTCGGCGCCGTGACGGTGTGGGTGAAAAGTGTGACGTCGTCGCTCCATTGACGAAACAGCAGGGCCTGGTGCACGGCCATCTGATTGCTCGCCAATACACCGATGGCCCTATCACGGACTTCCCAGCCGTGGCAGTAAGGGCAGTGCAACACGTCTTTGCCCCACCGCTCTCGTACCCCCGGTAGGTTCGGCAGTTCATCCACCAGGCCGGTGGTCACAAGCAAACGCCGGGCACCGACGGTCCGGCGATCGTCGAGCGTGACCGTGAACCCGGCACCGTCACGACCGGCACGGACAACCTCTCCGGACACAACCTGCCCGCCGTACCGACGCACCTCGGCCCGACCACGCTCGAGCAGCTCATTCGGCTTGATCCCGTCCAGCCCGAGCAACCCGTGCGCGCCTGCGGCCGGTGCGTTACGTGGTGATCCCGCGTCGATCACCACGACCGACCGCCGGGCGCGAGCCAACATCTGAGCACCGCTCAACCCGGCCGCGCCACCGCCGATAACCACAACGTCGTAGTCGTTCTGCAATCCGTCAATCACGATGACCTCCTCCGAGGCCAGCATGCGGACTAGCTGTCGCGCTCGCAAAATTGTTTGCAGAAATGGCAAAATCGGCATCATGGATGAGTCTCTTGACCTGGCTGTGGCCACCGGCTCTCGCCTTCGCGAGCTCCGAAAGATGCACAGGCTCACACTGACTGAGCTCTCTGAGGCGACCGACATCTCGGTAAGCACCCTCTCTCGGTTGGAATCCGGCGCCCGCCGTCCGACGCTCGAACTGCTCCTGGCCCTGGCGCGCGCGCACGGCGTGACACTCGATGAGCTCGTCGCTGCCCCACCCACGGGCGACCCACGCATTCATTTGCGGCCGGTTGCCCGCCACGGCATGACCTACCTCCCACTCACCCGCCGCCCTGGCGGCATCCAGGCGTACAAGATTGTGATCCCGGCCGGCCCACTAAAAGAACCCGACCCACAAACCCACGAGGGCTACGATTGGGTGTACGTCCTCAATGGCAAATTGCGACTTGTCCTGGGCGGTCACGACATCGTGCTCTCGCCCGGTGAGGCAGCAGAGTTCGACACCCGCACGCCCCACTGGTTTGGGTCCGCAGACACCGCAGCAGTCGAGTTTCTCAGCCTTTTCGGCAGCCAGGGCCAACGCGCTCACCTGCGCGCCCACCCTCCAGCAAAAGGCGCAGCGCGCACCAACCGGTGACAAGTGGGGTTCCCCTGAAAAAGTGGACACGGCTAGCTTGATTGCTGATTGATGCGTGCGGCGATCTTGAAGTCGATGGGCGAGATCATTCCCAGTGAACTGTGCCGCCTGTCGTGGTTGTCGTAGTGAAGGTAATTGCCCAGTACCGCAGTGAGATTCGCATACGTAGTGAAGGCATGCCGCTTGTAGTACTCGTGCTTGACCGTCGACCACAGCGATCCGGACCAGGCGTTGTCCCAACATATACCGGTTGCGCCCGTAGAGCGGCGCAGGCCGTGATCCGAGCAAGCTTGGCCAGGTCGTGACTGGCGTATTGGGCGGATTCAACTGGTCGTCGCAACACCTCGATGATGGAGGTGTTCATGGGCAGACCAGCGGATTGGATGAAGGAGTTGACGGGGCGCTCGCCGATGAAGTCGCCGGGGGCACCGTCGCATCGGCGCGAGATCCAGCGCAACTTCTGGACTGAGATCGCCACGGGGTCACTTCCCGAGGAGTGCGCGCACGTCGTGGGTGTGTCGCAAGCAGTCGGAGGGAGGTGGTTCCGTCATGGTGGCGGTATGCCACCCATGTCGTTGAAACCGTTGTCAGGAAGGTACTTGTCGTTCGCCGAGCGCGAGGAGATCGCATTACGGCGAGCCGAAGGCGCCAGCATGAGACAGGTCGCCCGCGAGTTAGTTAACGGCGCTGCAATCCTCACCCGTGCTGTCGTGGATGGTGCCGTCCTGATCCGGGCTGCTACTTCGGGTATGTGCCGCACCGCTTCTCAACCGCGTCACCGACGTCGAGCAGTCCTGTGTGGTTCACCGCGGCCTCAGGTAGCCATTCGCCACCCATCGAACCCTCGGATGACCGGTCAGGCGATTCCGGTAGGAGCACCGAGCGCAGCGTGCAGTTGGTTACGTCTGGTGATCCCCAGCTTGGGAAACACCTTGTAGAGATGGGCGGCCACGGTGCGGTGCGACAGGTAGATGCGGTCTGCGATCTCCCGATTCGTCATCCCCGCCGCGGCCATCTGAGCGATCTGCAGTTCCTGCGGGGTGAGGGCGCCGGCATCGGCACCAGAGTGGGTACCCGGTCGAGGCGCCGAGGTGACCCCGGCGGCCCGCAGTTCGGCAGCCGCGCGCTCGGCAAAAGGTACCGCGCCCGCTCTGTCGAAGGCGGTCAAAGCGGCCGAAAGGTGCACGCGTGCGTCCACGATCCGGCGTCGACGTCGCAACCAGACACCGTAGAGCAAATGAGTACGGGCACTTTCCAGTTCGGCGCCGGTACGTTCCGCCGCACCAAGCGCGGCCCTGAAACGGTCCTCGGATTCGGCGACGGAGTCAGCCAGCAGCGCGTGTGCGCGGTGGACGAGGAAGCTGTCGATCCCCAGGCGCTCGGCTTGTTCCTCGGCCTCGGCGAGCAGAGGTCGGGCGATGTCGGCTTTTTCGGCCCCGGCTGCCGCCTCTGCGAGATCGGCGATGGCCCACCGTCGACTCGTGCGATGCAGGGTCATCTGCGTGAGGTGCCCGAGAGCCTGAGTGTGGTCGGCCTCGCAGAGCGCGGCCAGGCCGGCAGCCCAGTGGACGTCATCGCTCCAAAGGATCGTGGGTGCCGGGGAGAGATGGTGCCGAGCACGGTCGAGGACGTGACGCGCACGCTCGCCCTGTCCCTGCCAGACGAGAGCGCGCGCGAGGATGGCGGCCGCAGAACCTGCGGTCATCGCGATGTTCATACTCTCGGCCATGTGCAGGGCGGTTTGTGCGCTCATTACGGCGGCTTCGACATGCCCTTCGGTGAGCAGGATGTTCGCCGCGCCGCGCAACCCCTCGCATTCGTCTGCCAGCGAGCCGCAGTTGCGGGCCTGATTCTGCACGTGAGTCCAGCATTTCAGCGCGCCGGCGCGATCGGTTACCGCCTCGGCCGCAAAGGCCAGCGACAGCATCACCAGCCGGGAGTCGCCAACCGTGTCGACCAGCTGCGGAAGCCTGGCTCTCAGGCCCGCCCCCTTGCCGGTGTCGTCGGCCAGGGCCAGGGCGATGGCGGTCAGCGGGTCGTGTGGATCGTCGTCGAGACGGCCTATCTCCGCGACGACGTCTCGGCGTGAATGCTCCGGGAGGCCGTGCATGCGGCATTCGATGGCGGCCGCCCACAACAACTGCCGTCGCCCGGGATCGTCGTCGACGATCTTGCGGGAGAGGGCGAGAAGCTCGTCGGCCGACTGCCCGGGCGTCGCGGCGGTCGCATTCAGGACGAATCGCGTGATCGCCAGCGGCGTCTCGCTTTCGTGCTCCCTGATGAGCGGTTCGGCCTCGCGCAGGATTCTGACGGATTCGGCGATCAGACCGGAACTGCGGGCCACCTCGGCGGCAACCGTCATCCGTCGTAATCGCTCCTGCGGATCATCGGTGAGAGCCGCAGCCCGTCGCAGTGCCGCAGCGGCTTCCGCGCCGGCGCCGCGGACCCGGGCGCGATCGGCCACTCGTTCGAGGTCGGCGGCCACCTCTTCGTTGGGCCCGAACGCTGCCTCCGCTCGATGCCATGCAGCCCTCGCCGGGTCGGTCGCGGCTGCCGCCAGGGCCCGGTGCACCGCAGCGCGTGACGCGAGTGCCGCGGCACCGTAGACGGTGGAGCGTATCAGCGGATGTCTGATCTGGATTCGACCCCCAGCGACGGTGATCAGACCCGACTCCTCGAGCGACCCGAGGTGTTCTGTCAGCGAAAACCCGAGATGATCTGCCGCCCAGTCGATCTCCGAGAGGAGGCCGTTCCCCGTCGCGATCAGCAACAGCAACAGTCGGCTCTCATCGGAAAGCGGCCCGAGTTGTGTCAGGAATGCGCGTTCGACGCGCCTGGTGGTGGGCAGCGGCTCACCCGCGAAAATCGGTGCCCCGTCGCCACTCTCGATGAGTGCGATGGTCAGCTCGATGACCGCCATGGGATTGCCGTTGGCCTGCTCGAGGATGCGCTGCCGAGCGACCTCATCGACTCGATCGGATTTCTCCGGGTCACGCAGCGTCAAGGCGAGCAGTTCAGCGGCGTCAGCGGGCTCCAAGGGGCCCATCGTCAGTCGCGGTAGACCGTCGAACTGCACCGAGAAGCCGTCCAACGTGGTACGCGTCGAGCACAACATCATCAACGGCGCGTTGGAGAGCCTGCGCGCCACGAAGTTCAGTACGTCGACCGACGACGGATCCAGCCACTGCGCGTCGTCGATCACCAGGAACAGCCGCCGATTGCCGGCGGCCTCCTCCAAAAGGCCCAGCACGGACAACCCGATGAGCATGCGACCCGGCGGGGGGCCGTCCTCGAGTCCGAACGCGGTCATGAGTGCCGCCCGCTGACGCGGCGGCAACGCGTCGACCTGCGCCAGCAAGGGATGAAGAAGTTCATGCAGCCCGGCGTATCCGATTTCCATCTGGCTCTGCAGACCGGAACAACCCAGCCGCGCGTAACCGTTGGCGACCGCCCAGTCCGAGGCAGCCGCCAGCAACGTGGACTTGCCGATACCCGGATCGCCGTCGATCACCAGCGCGGCGCCAGCAGTGGAGATATCGGCCAACACATCCGTGACAGCGGCAAGCTCTTCGGATCGCCCCACCATCACCTCACCGAAGGTAGCACAGCTGAGTTGGTCCGGCCAACTCAGCTAGACTGTTCAGGTGCGCCGAAATACCTGGTCTGAAGATGCGTGTCCGATTGCACGCACCATGTCGGTGCTGGGACAGCCATGGGCTCCCCTGATCATCCGGGAAGCTCTGCTGGGGCGGTCACGGTTCTCCGAGTTCCGGGACGCACTGGGCGTGGCGTCGGACGTTCTCAGCGCACGACTGGCCGAACTGGTGAGGGTTGGCGTCCTGGAAGTGGAGGACTACCAGGTACCTGGTGAGAGGCGGCGTAGCCGATACGTGCTCACCGAACCCGGACGTGGACTGGTTTCCGTGCTGGCGGCGATGGGCCAGTGGGGCCGCGTCCACCTGCCCCGGGAGGACAGTGCCCGTTACCGATTCGTCGAGGCAGCCACCGGCGAACCGGTCGTCGCGGGCTTCCACCGCACCGACGGTCGGCCGGTAGCCGCCGCAGAGGTGGCGTTGGTGGATCCTCACTCCACCTAGTGTCGCGCGTCATTAATTAATTTACAGTGTGGGATGATGGTGTATGCCGTCATCCACATTGGTGATCAGTTCTGAAGATCGTGTGACGTTGGAGTCGTGGACGCGGTCCTCGACGGTGCCTGCCGGCCGTGTTGAGCGGGCGC
>Ga0182740_1002407_pt1 | contig 11472 bp, 11 predicted proteins | sample eDN5th37CKraftBY_FD_128872 | JGI IMG/M metagenome (GOLD analysis project Ga0182740, IMG submission 128872) | Enriched backyard soil microbial communities from Emeryville, California, USA - eDNA 5th pass 37_C Kraft BY (version 2) (version 2) | ecosystem: Environmental > Terrestrial > Soil >...
ATATCATGTTTCTCGAAAAAAAAATGCGGATCTGACGCGACTGTCCGCAGTGACATCATGTTACCTGCATAAGTCATCTTGTCGAGAACCACGACGTCGTAATTCGATTCGGTGATGAAATGACGGCACACCGCCGAGCCAATGAAGCCCGCGCCGCCCGTGACAATGACCCGCTTACTCACGTTTCTTAACGCTCCAAGGTTGACTGGCGCTATTCGTTTAAAGCGCCGAAATGATCCGCGATGGTACGATTGGCGAGACCACGTTCGCTATTTATCACACCCCTAGTATGGATGGCATTCCGTTTCAAATCGCCAGTCGTACCCCGACGCATTCCCCGCGTGGCAACCGGAAACCGGCAAACGGTAATATTTTACTTGCCCTGCATCGAAATCATTGTTTATCTCCTCAAATAGCGGCTCGCTGCCCTTCTGCGGACAAGTGAGTTCGTTGGTTCGCCATAGCGCTAATCAAGCTAGTTGTCGGCCGTATCTGGAGCTCGTCAGGCGTGAAGGAGATTGATCTCTTCGGTCGGATAGAAGCTGTGACGGCGCCTAGAGCGTGATGACTTCAAGTTTGACCATATCCGGCGTTAGCGAAGAATTGGCGCATTCTACCGGTGAGACGACGTTGAGTATCGGGGCGATGAAATCTTAGACAGCCTCGGTGGTTCGCTGTTGGGCCTTACGCAGCCAGTGTTTGAGCTTGGCGAAGAAACTGCTCGATCAGGTTCAGGTCGGGCGAGTATTTCGACAGGTAGAACAGCCCGGCGCCGGCGGCGCGACGCACAGCATTGGCCTTGTGCGAGCCGAGGTTGTCCATGACGACGCCGCACCGAGGGCGGGACCAAGACGATCCCGATGTACGGAAAGAAAGCTTCGCCGTCGGCCCCTCGACGAACCACTGAGCGCTGATGCGATCGTGACGCAAGGCGGCAACGAAGGTCATGGTCTGCCAGCAGCCGTACGGCACCTTGGCTTTGAACCGTGGACTGCTGGGCACCCACCCAGCCCCGCAGCGGCGCCATCCTAGTCTTGGTCCAGGTTTCATCAATGAACACCGGCCCGGTAGGATCGATCCGACCCCGATACTTGGTCCACTACGCCCACCGGCGGACGACAGCGGGACGGTCCTGCTCGGCGACAATCAGCGTCATTTTTTGGAACAGAGCTTCTCGGCGTGGATTAACGCCCACATCGTGGGTAATCAACGTTGAGACCATGCCCAGCGAGTTCGGTCACCAGTCCACGGACGGTAATCCTTTTGACATCGCTGGATGTGCCATTCGCGGTGCAATCCGGCAGTCTTCTTCGGCCCATAACCGCCGATCCGGCCGTTGACGCTGCCGGTTTCCTGGAAACGCCGGCCGCAATTATCGCCGTACTGATGTCGCGACACACCGCCTTTGTTGATAACAGGCCTTCACCACCCGCTCATCACCAAGTGGAATCTCCGTTCAGCCTCCCACTAACATTCTATCTCAGTGACTCCGAAATCATTATCAACTGGTTATTCTTTGACTATCACGCAATGACCGCCAATCACTCTCTCAACCGCGCGGGATTACCGACGACAATACTCCCGGCCGGAACATCTTTTGTTACAACAGCCCCCATTCCCACGACGGCGTCTTTTCCGACACGAATCGGCTTATCTTGCTCTCCTTGCTTGAATACCGCGTTAGTTCCAATATACGCGTAGTCGTCAATTTCGACCCGCCCATTGCAACGCACCCCCGGAGCGAAAGTAACGAAATCTCCGATAATGCAATCGTGAGCAACATAAGCAAAGATATTGAGATGAAAATGTCGTCCTATTTGGACGTTTGACGTGATCAAGGTGTTGCCACATAAAATCGCACCCTCTCCCAAGGTGTTACTATCGTATGCCTTATGATCGGGAGAGATGAGGCTACCAAACTTAAGCCCCGCATCCTCACACTTTCTAACGATCTTCTCACGAACACGAGGGGCGGCCACGGCTACACTAACCAACCGCTCGCTCTCAGATGAAGTCAATTCATCAAATGAAATACACCGAATTCCATTGATCACCCGACCGTGCCATACGGGATCATCGTCAACAAACACGACCGCATCCTCAACAACGGCTCCTCCACTTGAAGCACGATGCCGAGCAATGTAAGCGATCTCGCGCCCAAAACCGTTGCAAGAATAAATAGCAAATTGCATGAAATCTTCTCCTCATGAAATCTCCTCCTAAGTGCTGAACGTCGAGAGAAGCCAGGTTCTGGTCGCGATGGCGATGTCGTGACATGCAGCGAGAAGAATAATAGTTCTAACGTTCCATTGTGAAAAATGATCCCACCGCGGCAAGCGTCGGCTGCTTGCAATCCTTTTCGGACAGGATTACGTCGTCCTTCGGAATTCGCCAATCTATCTGCAATGCAGGATCGTCCCATAAGATACCGCGATCGCATGTCGGCGAATAATAATCGGTTACTTTGTAGATAACCTCGCAATCGTCGCGCAGTGTAATATAGCCATGCGCGAACCCCGGCGGCACCCAGAGTTGTTGCCAATTTTCAGCGGAAAGCTCAACGGCGACATGACGGCCATAGCTTGAAGAGTTTACTCTGATATCAACGCACACGTCGAGAATTGCCCCTCGATGACATCTGACGAGCTTGCCTTGTGCATGAGGTGGAATCTGGAAATGCAGGCCGCGCAACACGCCTCTACGAGCCGAAAAGACATGATTGTCCTGGACGAACGGCAAAGTAATTCCGCGTTTAATCGCAACGTCAGCGCGAAACGTCTCGGAAAAAAAGCCGCGTTGGTCACCATGCTTCGTAGGTGTTATCAATAATACATCTGGAATTTCGCAAGATTGAATTTGCACCCTCATACCCTCGACATGCCATCGTGTTCCGTTCCGGCCATTGCCTTAAACTCGGCTAGTATCAAAATCATCTTCGTCCACGCTTGTGAAAAAAATCTTTATTCATTCTTTTTCTAACAATCTCTATAATAATACAAAGTGATTGTCTTGGAAGCGGGTCCTGGAGGCAAGCAGCTTTCGTAAGAACTGAACCCCAATTGGTGAATCAATTGGTTCCCAAAAATCTAGCCTTTGAGGGTACATTCATGCGGAGACAAAGCTATTGACGCAAATATCACTCTTGCCGGTCGTTGGTTAAATATCGACATGCCCACTAAGCTCGCATTTCCTAGGCTCACTTCATCCTTTTTTCCGGCGGATTTGGCTGTCGCCTTGATTGCGGCGTCCTTGCCCTGGTCGACCTCACTGCCAGCAATTTTTGTCGGTTTTTGGTTACTCGCATTAATCCCACTTATCGACGTTCGGGAATTTTCGCAACTCGCGAAGCATCCTGCTTGTTTCCTGCCAATTGCATTTTCCCTGCTCGCGATGGCCGGGATGTTCTGGTCGACGAGTCCATGGAGCGCACGTTTTTATTCTCTCGGCCCATTGGCCAAGCTGCTTGCTATTCCGGTACTGATCTATCATTTCCAACACTCTTCGCGAGTAAACTGGATTTTTCTTGCGTTCCTGATCTCTAGTACATTGCTTTTGGGTTTGTCATTCATATCAACGATCGATCCGCGCGCTATATTGAAATCCGATCCCTATTATGGGGTCCCGGTTAAGAACTATATCGATCAAAGCCAAGAGTTTGCGCTGTGCGCCGTGGGAGCAACTTATTTGGCGCTGCAGTGCCAACGCCGAAAGCGATATCGAGCTGCAATCGGCCTCCTGCTTCTTTCTGGCAGCTTCATTGCGAACATGCTCTTTGTGGTCGTTTCGCGGACTACCCTGGTGTCGATGCCAATCATGTTCGGGGTTTTGGTGTTTCTGCACCTGTCACGCCGCGGAATTGCCTTGGCGCTTGGCATGGCCTTGGCAATCATCATTGTTGCGTGGTTTACCTCGCCCGGTTTGCGTTGGAGAACGGAAATCGCGATCACGCAATATCAGGAGTACAAGGCTTCAAATGCTCCCACCTCGGTCGGGCTAAGATTGGAGTTCTGGAAAAAATCGATCGAGTTCTTTATTGAAGCGCCGCTCATCGGACACGGTACAGGATCGGTCGAATCGTTGTTTGCGAAATCGGCGATCGGTCAAACTGGCGCTTCCGCACAAAGCATTGCTAATCCCCACAATCAGACGTTGTTTGCCGCGATTCAATGGGGCTCGTTGGGAATGGCTGTTCTGTTCGCCATGTGGTTAAGCCATTTAATGCTGTTCCGTGGCATAAGTCTGAGTCAATCGACAAGTCTGGCTCAATGGATAGGATTTTCGGCCGTCATACAGAATATGCTGACATCGATTTTCAATTCGCACCTGTTCGACTTCCATGAAGGCTGGATGTACGTCCTCGGTGTAGGGGTAGCTGGAGGTGCGGTGCTTTCGCAAAGCAGGCCCTCGATAAAGTCGAATGATGCGGAAAGGGGCTCCGCATGAAAATCGCGATGATCGGCACCGGCTATGTCGGCCTCGTCTCGGGAGCCAGCTTTGCAAGTTTCGGCAATCACGTCACCTGCGTTGATAAGGATGCCAGCAAGATTGCTGCGCTTTTATGTGGCGAGATCCCCATCTTCGGCATAGTGATCTTCCAGCGAAGGGCCGCTGGCGACCTTCGCGCCGAGCGGATTGACAATGGTCCAGCCCGCGATAGAGCGCGGATACACCCGTGTTTTACGGCCGCCAGAGTTGGCGTTGTAGACCATCCAGGTCGCGCCGCGGATATGGTGCCTCAGCACAAACACATGATGCCGACGTACCGCCACCCTCCTCGGCGCCGGCCGCGCTTGATCGTGAACCCGCCGGTTTCGGCATGAAGGTTTGCGAAGCAATAGGCCAACCGTTGTCGGGTCTTATTCAACCCAACGGTTGACAAGACGCCCTGCTTATCAACGAAAGCGTTGGTTATCGTCTCCGGCGCGTTCGGAAAAACAGCACGCATTGTTGCCTGCGACAGGCGGATGCCATCGGCCATAGGTTCTCTCTTCCGAAAGATGGGTTGGGCAGGTTCAGGTTCTGGGGCTGCGGCTATTACGCGCCGCGACGGTTACGTGGAGGCTGGCTTTTGTTGGTGATCAGAGCGATGCTGGATCAGCGGAGAAAACCGGAATCGGAGTCATGACTCTACGACTTGTGCTCACTGCGACGTTCGCGGCAGGAATGTCGGCCTGCACGACATCGGGTTACGAGCTAGGGCAAATGACGCCTCAGATTTTTGGCGGTGCCCCCAACACCATCCCGCCGCCACGCGGGACGCCGGAATACGAGGAATGGCTTAAAAAGCCCAGCCCTACGCCCGGGCCGGATTCACGTAAGCCATAGGTTCTCGTCCTCTGAATTGGAGGTGGAGTGGGTTTTTCCAGTGAAGAATTGATCGTGCTCGCCTAACCCATTTGGATGGTGCGCTGATCTCTTCATCCGGCTAAGTTCGGATTTCGCGGGAGTTACCGTCGTGATTGAAGCGTTCGAATTATTGATCGGCGCTGCAGGCGCATATTTCATCGTGTCTGCAGGGATCGATCGGCTGCACCATCGCTGATGCGGATGATGGGCCTGATCTTTCTTCTGGCAGCCAGCGCGGTTGCGTTCAGCCTCTATCAGGAATCCGCGCTCGCCTCGTGCCGACTATCGCCGCCACTCGCCGCCTTCGGAATATGCTCCCGCTAGATTTCAATCGACGCACTAGTGCGCCGACAACATGGCTACTCGCTACGTGATGACCTTCAATTAAGCGACGCTGGGTCGCTGATTAAACTTCCGATTACGGTCCGTCATGTGCATTATTCTTCGTCCGCGAGAAACGCCTGAAGAAGGAAGTGCTATGGATTTAGATAGTCTTTATGTGTTCGACATCTTGAATACACCGCCGTCAACTCCGGCAATTGGAGACGCATATATCGTCGGTGATAGCGCGACCGGAGATTGGACCGGGCGCGAGAGAAACGTCACTGAGTTCACAGCAAGTGGCTGGGATTTTGCGCCCCCCTTCAACGGCCTTCAGGCCTTCGTGGGCTCGACAAATTCCTTTTACGTCTATAAAGACACCATATGGGCTGCTGTCGGGTCAACGGACTTCGCTACGAAATCCGGCGTTGAAACTCTGTCGAATAAGACGATTTCTGGCGCTTTCCAGATCGCGACGAACGGGGCGCGTACTGGCATCACCAACGATTCGACGCCGATCAGTCCGTTACCGGCGCTCCTCACCGTTCACAATAAGACGGGAGAGACCAGCAACACGCTGAACACGCGAGGCTATTGGACAGGCACAACGGCGGCGCCTTACCAAAACAACGACTGCATCCTGACCGAGGTCTATAACGACGTTCAGTCAGACAGCCTCAATCGAAGTTGGGCGCTGTCGGCGCCGAATGGCTACAATAACATCCCGGCCGGCGTCACCGATACAGGCTCGCGTGTCGGTGTCATCGGATGGGCCGTGTCGGTAGCGCGTGCCGGATATGTCCACGAGGGCATTCTTGCGAGCCAGATTGGCGTCCAGGGCAATTGTGGATTTCAGGGTTCTGGCTCCGGTGCATCAGCGATCATACAGGATGCGATTGGCGTCCGCGGCGAGGTCTACAATGATAGTGCTGGCTCGACGATCCAGAATGCGCGAGCCGGCTCATTCCATTCAAGCCCCAGCATTGGCACTGTCCAAAACAACTATGCAGTATACGCTCTTGCGCAGAATGGAACCGCGTCAAACTACTCGTTCTATGGTGCAGCAGGAAAGTTTCATAACCAGGGCGATGCCTTTATCGGTGGACTGCTCTCTATGGCTACAGCAGCATCCACCCAATCTTCTCCCGCGATCGCGGCCCGCAAGGCAGGCGATTCTTACGAATTCGGCCATCCAGACGCCGAAGGTTACGGCAGCAATATCGGGGCGACCTACTCGTCAGGCTGGCCGTTCATTGCCCTTTGCGCTGAGGCAGATCCAACCGGCAATACCTTCGCGACGCGAGGCAAGCTTGGCACTACCATTCACAATAACCTTGCCGGGGCGATGATTTTCTCGCGCCTGACCAATGCAAATGCTTCGGGGCAGTCGCTCACTGAAAGCGCCCGATTCGATGCGGACGGGCATCTGCAGCTAGCCACCACCCCCTATCTTCCAACCAAAACTCCATCTTCGCCGACAGCAGTCGGGAAAACGGGGGAGATTGGTTGGGATGCGAACTATTTGTATATCTGCGTGGCCACAAACACGTGGAAACGCGTTGCTCTATCGAGTTGGACGGCATTGGCCGAATCCTCAGAAGCGCCTATTGCGCGTTTGAGCACCAAGAAAAGAAGAAAGGCCTCCACCAAATCTACTGCGAAGAGCAAAAGGACAACACCCGCCAAATCAAGAAAGAGGCGGGCTCATGCAAAGCAAAGTGCCACCTCGCGCACAAAGTAACTCAAGAAGATCGGGGCACCTCTCTCCGACGGCGCCTCGTTCTTTCGTAGTTTTGGACGCTCAACTTGTCACGATAAGGTCAATTGTGATTGCACTAGCGACACCATTACGCGCGATGCGTATGGCCGCGTGGCAAGCACCGCACTGCCGCGCCCCGCTCTCTCATCGCGATTGATATTCTTCGCACATGCACAACAGGTTGCGGTCGACAAAACAATTGGTTAGGCGCGGAGACGATTTCGCTTGAGCTATGGCTTGGTTTGCTGCTTAAAGCGACTCTTGCGCCGTCATTGCTAAAACAGCCCACCTCATCAAGAACCGAGTCTTTCGCGGGCCGGAAAACTCACAATGGTATTCTCTTCACCGCAATTTCTTTTCGTTTTTCTTCCCATCGCCTTCTTCGGGTATTTCGCCCTAAATAAGCTTAGACTGCTCTCTGTGGGGAAATTCTGGCTCGTCGCGATGAGCCTCGTGTTCTATTCGTACTGGTCCATCTACTATCTCCCGCTCTTGGGCGGGTCGATTTTGTTCAATTTTTTGGTTGGCCGGCTATTAGGAAAGCAAGCTAAGAACCGATTGTTTCTTGCATTCGGGATAGTAGTTAATTTGAGTCTGCTCGCCTACTTCAAGTATGCGAATTTCTTTGTCGAAAATATCAGCTGGGTGCTGGACGAAAACTTCGCCATCGGTGCCATCGCATTGCCACTAGGCATAAGCTTCTTCACCTTCACTCAGATCGCATACCTAGTCGATAGCTATTCGGAATCAGCACGCGAGTACGACATTATAAATTATGCTCTCTTCGTCACGTTCTTTCCGCACTTGATTGCAGGACCCATTCTCCATCATCGAGAGATGATGTCGCAGTTCAAGTCCTCTGACACGCTACCCATCAACTACAAAAACATCTTGATGGGCCTTTTCTTCTTCAGCGTAGGCATGTTCAAAAAGGTTGCTATCGCCGACACTTTTGCGACATGGGCAAACGCTGGCTATGGCAGCACCGGCGATCTCCAATTTTTTGCCGCGTGGGCTACGAGCTTGTCTTATACTTTCCAACTGTATTTCGATTTTAGTGGCTATTGCGACATGGCGATCGGGGCCGCACTTCTGTTCAACATTTGGCTCCCTATCAATTTTAATTCGCCATACAAGGCGTTAGATATCCAAGACTTTTGGCGCCGTTGGCATATTACCCTCAGCCGGTTTCTCCGCGACTACCTTTACATCCCACTGGGCGGGAATCGCGCATCGGGCGCACGAGTTTCTTTCAATCTGTTTGCGACGTTCGTTCTCGGAGGCCTGTGGCATGGCGCGAGCTGGATGTTTATTTTATGGGGTGCACTCCACGGTGCCGCGCTAATAATCCATAGATTTTGGCACAGAGCAGGGCTTTCTCTCCCCAGTCCGGTCGCATGGATTGTAACGTTTTTCTTCGTGAACGTCACGTGGGTTTTCTTTCGCGCTCCAACTATGGACCACGCCGCGCGCGTCTTGCGCGGGATGGTTGATCTGGGATCAGCCAACCTTCCGGTTCCCGACATACCTACCGCCGCGCTGGCCTGGGGAGGCCACATCTCTGATTTGCTTCTGCGGGTTTGGCCATCTGGCATGGTTACGCAAGGTCCGTGCTTCGCTGCGATTATCGCTGCATTTGCGCTAATCTCGCTGAAGAACTCACAGCAACTTGCTCTAAATGGTATCGGAACGATAAAAACGATATACGCCGCCGCGCTCATGTGCCTTGCATCGTATCTAATGCTTGAGACGACAAGTTCCGTATTCCTCTATTTCAATTTCTGATCATGGATCGCATCAAAACAGTCGTATTTTTAACCGTGTTCGCCCTAGGCATGGCGATCGTCCCTGTCATCAATTACCGGGACAACAAAGTTTCCGCTTCTGAAACGAACGAATGGGGCATTCCGGTAGGCCTGTATAATTTCGACTTTTTACGCCCCTACGTGAGTTTCGTCTTGTATTCTTGCGGGCTAAGCATGAACCCCTCGCAAGCAATCGTAGGGAAATCTGGATGGATGTTTCTCGGTAACGAATACGATGACAACATAGACAACAGGCGAAGGTCGATCGACGATGCCACTAAGACTGCTCGGGATGTTCTTGGCGTCTACTTCGCAACGTGGAAATCTTGGTACGGCAAGCACGGCGTTAAGGACGTGGTGTTTATGGTGGCTCCAGATAAGGAGACGATCTATTCGGAGTACACCCCAAACTGGAGCCGTCCGGTAGGGGACAGTCCAACGAAGTTACTGATAAGCCACATCAACCCCGAGGATCTGCTGGATACAACGCCCACCGAATTCGAAGCGAAAAGCAGGGTACCTTGGCCAATTTATCATCTTACGGACACGCATTGGAATCATTTCGGCGCATGGAAGGCGTTCCAATCCCTAACTCTTCGTCTATCTCGCGACCGCTTGTTAGATCGCTTCAAGGATTCTGATTTTGAGGTTCAAGAAGCGAAACCTTGGTACGGTGGAGATGTTTCCAATCTCCTGTATATCCGGGCCTTGGCTGCCGGTGATAGGGAGGTGGAGGTTACCTTAAAGAATCGGACTCCAACAAATATAGAACAGATTGATTTCGTAACTGGCAAGGTTCTTGAAGCGGGCGGCAATCCTGAGATTGGATCTCCAATTCAGCCGCTACTTATCAGATCACCTAACGCTCTGAACAAAGCGCGCGTTCTATGGTTGCGAGATTCGTTTGGTTCTGGTCTTTCACCTTTTATGGCTCATGCATTCTCTGACGTTCTTCAACTGCACTACGAGGCGATTGCTCGCAACGACATTCGTAAGGTCGTTTCTCGGTTTATGCCTGAGGTCGTCATTTTTACCGTCGCTGAGCGCAAATTGCGGTCACCCGCGTTTCAGGTTCTTCCACATAAGTCGCCATAACATCGGCCGCGCATGATTCCACTAGATAGGCGAAACTTAGCGATCCTCTTGGCGATTGCTGTTATCGCAGTTTTTTTTTGAAAAGAATCCTCCTGATCCTCAATCTATAGACTCCGAGATTCGATTGGCGTCCGCCGCTCATGGAAAATTTCTCGAGATCGACTGCTCCAACAACCTTCGCAAGCCGTCATGCAGCACGGCATTTTCGGCAATGCAGAAAGGACTCGCCGCAATCCCACCCGGAGAAAGATCGGTAGCTATACAAGCGACAGTCGATCAATGCGAGGCAGCGATATCCCTGCTGCCATACGACAACCCCACAGAACCCCTCCCCTGCATAAGCAAGGGTCGTCACCCTTAGGTGGCCGGCTCATACTCGATACTGACATAGCCTTTGATCTCAGCGCTTGCGCCGGACGTGTTCAAGACGTTGATGCTGAAGAAGCGGCTCGAATCATTCGCAACCTTGGGGACCGCGATGTCGTTCAGGGATGTTTGTAGCGCGAGCACGCCGGCATCTTCGGATGTGTCGCTGGGTGAGGTCCCATATCCGAAAACGATGCCGGTCGCGTTGGTGTAGCCGCCACCGAGATAGATGTCCTTGATGGTGAGTCCCTTGGTCGTCAGGCTCGGCGCCACAAAGACCGTCGACGTCGTTCCGGTCGCGACGGTTTTGATGATGGGCACACGCACGATCGCCTTGGGCCAGCCGGCGGAAGGCGCCGCGGCGGCCGCGGAAGACGAACAGATGACCATTGTGCGGATCACGCTTCAGCGTCTCCTGCACCACCAGCGCCAGGCCCGGAAAGCCCTTCCTCATGTCGGTGTGGCCGGTCGCCAGCCACACTCGCACGCCGCTAGGAACCGGGATCATCGGGACCCGAGCGCGTCCAGCACGCGCCGCAGCGCCTCGGCATCCACGTCGCGATCGACGCGGACACGGCGTCCCCTGCCAAGCTCGATCTCGATGAAGCCGCTGTTGCGGCGACGCCGGCCGGGAGACGCCGATGGCGCCGGCGCCTCAAAGGCGGGCGGCATGGCAGCGGCAGGAACGATCTCGACCGGGACCAATTGCGATGAATCGGCATCGACCCGATCACACAGGTCCTTGCGCCATCGAAAGAGCTGGCTGACGTGAATGCCCGC
>Ga0182740_1002409_pt1 | contig 11469 bp, 13 predicted proteins | sample eDN5th37CKraftBY_FD_128872 | JGI IMG/M metagenome (GOLD analysis project Ga0182740, IMG submission 128872) | Enriched backyard soil microbial communities from Emeryville, California, USA - eDNA 5th pass 37_C Kraft BY (version 2) (version 2) | ecosystem: Environmental > Terrestrial > Soil >...
CGACACCGTACTCGGGGTGGGCGACAACTCACCGCAGGCACGCGGCGTCGTGTGTCACCCGTGATGCCGTCGTCCGGCCGCCGCCCACACCGCGACCCGCGACCCACGTTCGAGGATGTCGACGATCACGAATCCTGCCCGTGCGAGAACGGTGCTCACCGTCATCGAGACGGTTCCGGTGTCCTCCCCCGGCCCCGCCTCGTCGATCACCCACAGTTGTCCGTCGTCGGTCAGCAGCGGCGCGAGGGCGGCCGCGGCGGCGGTGTCCTCGCGGAGGTCGGGGATGTCGAGTGCGTAGATGCGGTCGAACTTCTCCCGCTGCGCGAACTCGTGGGCGCGGGTCACCGAGGGTGCCACGCGCACGCGGCCGTGGGGGCCGACGTGCTCGGCGACCACGGCGGAGGCAGACCCGGCGTCGATCGCGAGGACGGACGTGCCCGGACACGGATCGAGGACGTCGAGCAGGAACTCGACGCCCTCGATGCGGGACCGTTCGGTCATTCGACCTTGCGCAGTGTCCGTTTCCTGCGCCCGCCCGTGATCAGGGGGTCGCGCTGCAGATCCCGGTACAGCGACACGCACAGGCCGATCATCACCAGAAGGAAGGGGGCCGCGGCGATGATCGTCATCGTCTGCAGGGCGTTGAGGGCTTCCTCGCCGCCGCTCCACAGCAGCAGTGCCGCGACACCGCCGGTGAGTCCGCCCCAGAAGACCACGACGCCACGATTCGGCGCGAGGGTGCCGCGTTGACTGAGGCTGCCCATCACCATCGACGCGGAGTCCGCTCCGGAGATGAAGAAGATGGCGATGAGGAGCATCGCGACGACCGTGGCGATGCCGGTGAGCGGGAGGTTGCCGAGCACCCCGAACAGCTGCCCTTCGACGCTGTCGGCACCCGCGATGTCCAGGCCGTCCAGTTGCTGTCCGATGCCGGCGCCGCCGAACACCGAGAACCAGATGAGGCTGACGAGGCTCGGGACGAGGATGACGCCGACGATGAACTCGCGGATGGTGCGGCCGCGGCTGATGCGGGCGAGGAACATACCGACGAAGGGCGCCCACGAGACCCACCACGCCCAGTAGAAGATCGTCCAGCTCGACAGCCACTCACCTGCGGCCTCGTTGGAGGCGGCCGTGCGCGCCGACATGCGGGCGAACTCCGCGGCGTAGGCACCGAGGGTGGTGGGCACGAGGTTGAGGATGAAGACGGTGGGTCCGAGCACGAACACGAACATCGCCAGGATCGCGGCGAGCACCATGTTGATGTTCGACAGGTATTGGATGCCCTTGGCGACACCCGTGACCGCGGACGCGATGAACGCGAGCGTGAGCAGTGCGACGATCGCGACGAGCAGCATCACGCCGGCCGTCTCGAGCCAGCCGGTGACCTCGAAACCCGAGCCGATCTGCAGCGCGCCCAGGCCGAGCGACGCCGCGGTGCCGAACAGGGTCGCGAACAGGGCGAGGATGTCGATGACCTTGCCGAGCGGACCTTCGGCCCGGCGTCCCAGCAGCGGGATGAACGCCGAGCTGATGAGCTGCTTGCGACCCTTGCGGAAGGTGCCGTACGCGATGGCCAGACCCACCACGGCGTAGATCGCCCAGGGATGCAGGCTCCAGTGGAACATCGAGGTCGCCATCGCGACGCCGGTGCCGCCGTTGCTGCCCGGTGGCGGCTCGACGAAGTGCGAGAGCGGTTCGGCGACACCGAAGAACATCAGGCCGATGCCCATACCGGCGGCGAACATCATCGAGATCCAGCTGACGGTGCGGAACTCCGGCTTCTCGTCGTCCTTGCCGAGCGGGATGCGGCCGTATCGGCTCACCGCCAGCCAGAGCGCGAAGAACACGAATCCGCTCGCCGTGAGCACGAACAACCAACCGAACTCGACGACGATCCAGTCGAGGATGTTCCCGGTGACGGTCCCGAAGTTCTCGGTGGCGGCCAGACCCCACACCACGATCGCCGCCACCAGCGCGGCAGCGACTCCGAAGACCACCTTGTCGGTCTGCGGCGGATGCGCCGCGGACGCGGCTACTTCAGAAACACCGGCGCCCGAGACCTCGTCGATCTCCTCGGACCCGGGCCGATCACCAGGGACGTTCATGCGAACAAACCTTGCAAGTTTCGGGCGCCTGCGGAGCGGAATCGCCGAACCCGAGAAAACCATCACATTTCGGACGCGACATGCATACTCTGCGCGATCCTGCAGATGGGCAGGTCAGCCCGCCCGCAGGGCGGCCGAGACGAATTCGAGGATCTCCTCGTCGGACATCCCGAGTGCCCTCACCTCGGCGACGTACTCGTTGGTGGATCGCTGGGCCCGCGTGCGGGTGGGATCGCCCGTGTCGGCGACGAACGTCCCAGCCCGCCCGCGGGCCTCGAGCACGCCCAGCTTCTCGAGTTCCCGATAGGTCTTGGCGACCGTGTTCGGTGCGATGCCGAGGGTCTCGGCGAAGCCCCGGACGGTGGGCAGCTTCGAACCTGCGATCAGCTCACCATCGTGTACCAGCTCGACGATGCGCCGGCGCAGTTGCTCGAACGGCGGGACGGGCGAGTCGGGATCGATGGTGAGGTCGAGCATTCTCGCAGGTTATCAGCGCTCGGTGACCTTGACGGGCGCTTCGGCCGAGGGCGCGTCGGCAGGGGCGTGGTTGTAGCTGCCGGTCTCGAGCAGGTCGCGGATCTGGATGAGCAGATCGGTCTCGCTCAGCGGCTCGTCCTCGGGCTCCTTCTCCGGCGCGAAGCGGGCCTTGGCGGCATTGACCGGCACGATGAGCACGAAGTAGACGACGGCGGCGATGATGAAGAAGTTGATCGCCGCGGAGATGACGGCACCGAGGTTGACGAAGGTCGCGTCGTTCGACGAGAGCAGGCGGAAGCCGAAGCCCATCTCGTTGTCGCCACCCACAGCGGCGACCAGCGGGTTCACGATGTGATCGGTGAACGCCGTGACGATGGACGTGAACGCCGCGCCGACGACCACTGCGACGGCGAGTTCGACGACGTTTCCGCGCAGCAGGAAATCCTTGAAACCTTTGAGCATCGTGCTCCGTGCCTTTTCTGAGAGAGAATTCGAAAAACTTCAGGGCGCGAAAATCGTAATAACGCTTCCCAGCAGCTTCAACAGGGACGAATCGGGCAACACGGCCGCGGGTGGCACCTGAGTACGGACTGCGTCAGGGCAGAATCGGGCCATGGCAACCACGGCGACGATCTATCACAACCCGCGCTGCAGCACGTCACGCAACACTTTGGCGCTGCTGAAGGAGAACGGACTCGAACCCACGGTCATCAAATATCTCGAGACTCCGCCGTCTCGCGACGAGCTGCGGTCGCTGCTCGATGCGGCAGGTCTCACACCGAGTCGGGCGATCCGGAAGAAGGAATCGCTCTACAAGGAGCTGAACCTCGCCGAGGCGTCCGAGGACGAACTGCTCGACGCGATGGTCGCGAACCCGATCCTCATCGAACGTCCGCTGGTCGTCACCGACAAGGGCACCGTGCTCGCGCGTCCGGTCGACAAGGTGCGCGAGATCCTCTGACGGCAGCTACAGGGCCGCCCGCGAGAGCGGGCACGACATGCATCGCGGACCGCCGCGGCCGGAACCGAGTTCCGACCCGGCGATCCGCAGCACTTCGACCCCCGAGTCCTCGAGGCGGGTGTTCGTCTCGACATTGCGTTCGTACGCGACGACGACGCCGGGCGCCACGGCCAGCGTGTTGTTCCCGTCGTCCCACTGCTCACGCTCGGCGACAACGGAATCCAGACCGGTGTCGATGACGCGCAGTTTCTCGATCCCCATCGCATCGGCGGCGGCCTCGAGGAAGGGGCGCGGCCCCGAGATCTGCACCGCGCCGTTCTCGCGGTGGATGGCGAACGCCTGGAGGCTGTCCCGGATCGCCGGGTACATCACCACCGCGTCGACGTCGACCATCGTGCACACGGTGTCGAGGTGCATCGACGCCCGTCGCTGCTCGATCGGCACCGCCAGCACGGTGTGCGCGAGCCCGTCGTCGAAGGCGCTGCGCGCCAACGCTTCCGCACCGGCCGGACTGGTCCTCTCCCCCACCCCCACGGCGACGACGCCGGGCGCGAGGAGCAACACGTCGCCGCCCTCGACGGGCGCGGTGTGCGATTCGTACGCGCGTCGCACGTGGAGGAACTGCGGGTGGAAGGCGTAGATGAGGTCGGTGAGGCTGGTCTCGCGCCGGCGCGCGGGCAGGGCCAGGTTGGGGATCGCGACGCGCGATCCGAGCCAGAACGACGAATCGCGCGTGAAGAGCAGGTTCGGCAGCGGTGCGATCGCGAAATCGGAACCGTGGTGCATCAGGCGCACGAGGGACGGAGCTGCGCCGTTGCCGACCGCGGGCAGTTCGTCGAAGGTCATGCCCGCGATGAGGATCCGGGCGAGCTCGGCAGCGGGCAGGGCGCGCAGATGGCCCGTCAGCTCCTCCGCGAGCGCGTAGCCGAGACGCTGTGCGTCGACGGCCGACGACACGCTCTGCACCCGCGCGGCGCCGCTGGCCTCGAGTGTCTCGGTGAGCAGGTCCGCCAGCAGGAACACCTCGACCCCGCGGCTGCGCAGCAGGTCGGCGAAGGCGTCGTGCTCCTCCTGGGCGCGCGCCACCCACGGCAGGGCGTCGAAGAGCAGCTGGTCGTTGTTGCGGGGCGTGAGGCGTTCGAGTTCGGCACCGGGCCGGTGCAGCATCACGGCGCGGAGTTCACCGACTTCGGACTCGACACCCCAGCGATGACTCATATGCTCACGGTATCGCGCAGAACGGCGGCAGCCGGGTCAGGCACGTCGAGTACGGCGACAACGATTGCGAAGAACACACCGATCCGAGAACACGAGGGAGATTTCATGGCCGACGACCCGCTCGGGTGCCTGGCACCGTTCGCCGGGCGCTGGACCGGAGGTGGCGACGGCCACTACCCCACCATCGACGACTTCGCGTACGACGAGACGATCGAGTTCGCCACCATCCCCGGCAAGCCGTTCCTGATGTACGTCAGCCGTACGCGGCACCGGACCGAGGGACGCCCGCTGCACACGGAGAACGGCTACCTGCGTCGCAGCGGCGACGACGTCGAACTGCTCGTCTCGCAGCCCACCGGGTTCGTCGAGATCCAGCGGGCCAGTCCGGCCGGCGGCGTGCTGGACTTCACCACCCTCACCCTGGAGCGCTCGCCCGAGGCCAAACCCGTGCACGAGGTCCGGCGGCGTTTCGAGGTCGACGGCGACACGCTGGTCTACGACTTCTGGATGGCCCACGCCGACACCCCGCTGACGCACCACCTGCACGCTGAGCTGCACCGCGCGTCGGAGTGAGTTCAGTGGATCCGGCCCCGCTCAGCGGGGTCGGATCCACCGAAATCACTTGGTGCCGACGACGCGACGGAAGTAGTCGTTGGCGGCCTGCATGACCAGGTTGTAGGGCGGTGCGAACTTACGCGCCCACCAGTAACCGAACCTGGTGTCGAACGACGTGTAGACCATGAAGCGGTTCTTCAGGATGCCGGCGACGATGCGCTCGGCCACCTTCTCGGGCGTCGCGGCGTGCCGGACGAACCGTTGGGTGAGCTTGCGGACCTCGGGGCGGTCGCGGTCGACGCCGACGATCTGCACGGTGTCGACGAGCGGTGTGCGCACGGCCCCCGGGACGACGAGCGAGACACCGATGCCGTCGCGCTTGAGGTCGAACCGCAGCACCTCCGATACCCCGCGCAGACCGAACTTGCTTGCGCTGTAGGCGGCATGCCACGGCAGGGCGAGCAGCCCGGCGGCAGAGGAGACGTTGACGATGTGCCCGCCGCGACCGGCCTCGATCATCGCCGGTACGAAGTTCTCGATGACGTGGATGGGCCCCATGAGGTTGACGTCCACCATGAGCTTCCAGTGCTCGTGCTTCAGCCGGTCGACGGTGCCCCACACCGATACTCCGGCGACGTTGGCGACGATGTCGAGCGACCCGCACGCCTCGTGCACGTCGCGGGCGAAGGCTGTGACGGCCTCGTAGTCGGAGATGTCGAGGGCGGCCGAGTGCAGGACGGTGCCGCCGCGTTCACGAACGCTGCGGACGACCTCGTCGAGGGCCTCCTCCTGCAGGTCGGTGAGCACCAGCCGGGCCCCGCGTTCGGAAGCGGCATGGGCCAGGGCGCGGCCGATTCCGCTGGCCGCGCCGGTCACAAGGAATTTGGTTCCGCGCAGGTCGGTGATCGCCATGGCGACACCCTAACGTCGCCGTGACGACACGACGCTCCGGCGCGCCACGGACGAACCGGATGCGCCGGAGCGAAGCGACTTGTGTGTCTGCGCGAAGCGACTTGTGGGCCGGAGTGTTCGTGTTCCACTCCGGGGACGGAACTCAGAGCCGCTGTGCCATCTCCTCCTGGTATTGCCGAATCGTGCGCTCGATCATCTCGACATCGTCGTGGCGATTCTCGCTGCGCGCGAGATCGGCGCGCTCGCGCAGTACCCGGATCGCCCGACGCAACTCGTCGTCACTCATCCTGTGGTCCATGCCACACAGTCTGCCGGGTTCGGCGTGGACCCGCCAGCGAATGACCCCGCATACGACGAAAGCCCCGCCGAGGGCGGGGCTTTCGGGGGTGGAGCTGAGGGGAATCGAACCCCTGACCTCTTCGATGCGAACGAAGCGCGCTACCAACTGCGCCACAGCCCCGTAGGTTCCGAGGGAACCGACTCGCAAACTCTAGCAAACCACACCGTCCATCACGAAATCGGTATGTCGGCGCAGGTGACGGGCAATTTCGACGACCTGCCCCGAAGACGGCCCGGGGCCCGCACCGATTCGGTGCGGGCCCCGCCGGAAGCATCGTCGGACGATCATTCCCCCACTGCGCGGGGAACGACGTAGTCGCCGGGCTCGTCGCCGCCGTCGCTCGCTCGGACGTCGTAACCGTGGTCGATGCCGTAGTCGTCCTCGTAGCGGTCGAGATGTTCGAACTCCGGATCCTCGTCGTCGACCTCGAGGACCACGGCCCCCGGGCGACGCAGGCGCTGCGGAACGTCGTCGTGGCCGCCACGGGCCCCTGCGCGGGACCGCTGCAGTCGCGCGAGCCGACGCCGCCGGATCTCCTGCTCGAGACGCACTTGGCGCCGCAGGTAGAACAGGTAGGCGACGAGAGCCACGGCCGCGAGACCGGCGAGCCACCACATGACCGACGAGACGATCAGGGCGAGCGCCGACGTCATGATCGCGGCGATCAGCAGGCCGAGAACGGCCCGCTGACGGAATTCGTATCGCGCGGCGCTGGCGACCGCATCGGCGTGCGGGTCGAATCCGCCACGGCCCCGGCGCTGCGGTGCATGTGCGCGCACGGGCTCACGGTCGGGTGCTGCTTCGTCGTGGACGTCGGCCTCGTCGGAATCGATCTCCGGCCTGTCGTCGAGTTCAGTGTTCATGCGGTCCTCCGCGGGGGTGCGGTGCGTGCGGTCACGACTCGGACGCCAATGAGGATCGCTGCGGTGCCCGGCGGCCGGCCCCCGAGGGGTGATCGGCTCGTCGTCTCCGCGGTGCAGAACTCGAGTTGCGAGAGCGGCGTCGGTCGTCTGCCGGATTCGAGGACGCTTCGTGACCAGCATGGGCACCAGAACGAACAACCACACGGCAACGAGCCCGATCCACAGAAGCGAGTTCGGCATCCGGTGGTCCTCCCTCCAGTCGTCGCCCTACCAGCCCGTCGACGCCACCGACCTACATGAGGCTAACGGCATCACTGCGCTTACCTGTACAGAAACGCCGACTCAATCGACTACAGAAGTCACTCGAGTCACGCGAAACCAACTGACACTCTCTTCACTCTAATCACAGGGATCCCACACGCGCTGGGGATTGTTACTCGAGTTGCGAGTAACCTGCGTTACATAACGGACGAACCCGACTCGAGACGGGAAGTGGTCAGGACCAGGTCGCGCGACCGGCACGGACGAGACGGTCCGAGACCGAGCCCGGCACCTCCTCGACCGTCATCGCGACCAGCAGATGGTCGCGGAATCGGCCCTGGACGTCGAGATAGCGCTTCAACAGACCTTCCTCGCGGAAGCCGATGTTGCGCAGCACCGCGCGACTGGGCTCGTTCTCGGGCCGCACGGTGGCCTCGACACGGTGCAGCCCGACCGGGCCGAAGCAGTGGTCGAGCCCGAGGGCGACGGCGGCGGTCGCGACACCGAGGCCGTTGACCTCCTTCTCCACCCAGTAGCCGATCCAGGCCGAGCGCAGCGCTCCGCGCACGATGTTGCCAACCGTCAGCTGACCGCAGAACCTGCCGTCCAACTCGATGGCCATCGGCAGCATCAGGCCTTTGTGGGCCTCCGACCGCAGACTGCGGTAGAGCCCCGGCCACACCGAGATGTGGTGCCGCATGTCCCACGGCGCCTCACCGGTCGGCTCCCACGGCTCGAGATGCGCGCGATCACGCAGACGCAGGCGGCTCCACGCCGCGGCGTCGCGGAGTCGGATCGATCGGACGGTCACCACGCCCCCGGCCACCCGCAGCGGCCCGAGCTCGGCCGGCCAGCCGGGATGACGGGACATCAACCACGCTGCCCGAGGAACGCCACGTCCACCGGATCTCCCGTGCGGATCTCGGAGACCTCGGGGTCGACGATGACGAGACAGTTCGCCTCGGCGAGGGTCGCGAGCAGGTGCGACGACGAGCCTGCGGCGCCGCCGAGCGCCTGCACGAGATAGTCGCCCGTCGTCTCGTCGCGCATGAGCTGGCCGCGCAGGAAACCCTTGCGACCGGGGATCGAGGTGATGGGGGCGACCGTGCGTGCCGAGACGACGCGGCGCATCGGCTGGCGCCGGCCGAGCGCGATGCGGATCAACGGCCGGACCATCACCTCGAAGACGACGAGCGCGCTCACCGGGTTGGCGGGCAGCAGGAAGGTCGGCACCTCGTCGCGGCCGAGACGCCCGAAGCCCTGAACCGAGCCCGGATGCATCGCGATCCGCTCGACGCCCAGCTCACCGAGATCGGACAGTGCCTCGCGGAACTCCTCGAGCGCACCACCGCCCACGGCACCAGCGATCACGACGATCTCGGCGCGGATCAACTGACCCTCGACGACCTCGCGCAGCCGCTTCGGATCGGTACTCGCGATCCCGACCCGGTTGACGTCGGCTCCGGCGTCACGCGCAGCCGCGGCCAGCGCGTAGGAGTTGACGTCGTAGACCTGTCCCGGCCCGGGCGTGCGATCGACGTCGACGAGTTCGCCGCCGACTGAGATGACCGACAGTCGCGGCCGCGGATGGACGAGCACCTTGTCGCGGCCGACCGCGGCGAGCAGACCCACCTGGGCGGCCCCGATGATCGTCCCGGCGCGCACCGCGATGTCGCCGGGCTGGACGTCGTCGCCGGTGCGACGCACGTAGTCGCCCGAACGCACCGGCTCGAGCACCTTGATGCGTGCGGCACCACCGTCGGTGTTGTCGAGCGGCAGCACCGCGTCGGCGAGCGTGGGCAGCGGCGCACCGGTGTCGACGCGCACCGCCTGACGGGGCTGGAGACGGATCGGCTGACGCGAACCGGCACGCACCTCGCCCACGACCGGCAGCGTCACCTCGGCGGGCGCGGACCCGCCGTCGGTCTCGGCCGGGGCCTGGAGGTCGACGCTGCGCACGGCGTATCCGTCGATCGCCGCCTGGTCGAATCCGGGTAGGGGTCGCTCGGTGACCACTTCCTCCGCGCACAGCAGACCCTGCGCCTCGGAAATGGCCACCCGGACCGGCCGGGGTGCGACTGCCGCCGCCGTGACCCTGGCCTGCTGATCCTCAACCGACCGCATACCGCTTCTCGTCCTCCAGCCCGTCCTGCAGTCAGCGCTTCAGGCGCTTGAGGAGCCACTCGCGCAGCGAGGGCCCGTACTCTTCCGTGTTCAACGCCGAGTCAACCGCAGCGCGCAGATAGCCACCGGGATTTCCGAGGTCGTGTCGGGTGCCGCGGTGCACCACCACGTGGACGGGATGACCCTCGGAGATGAGCAGGGCGATCGCGTCGGTGAGCTGCAGTTCTCCCCCGGCTCCGGGCTCGATGCGACGCAGTGCGTCGAAGATCGCCCGGTCGAGCAGATAGCGGCCGGCGGCGGCGAAGGTCGACGGTGCGTCCTCCACGGCCGGCTTCTCGACCATGCCGAGCACCTTGAGCACGTCGGGATTGGCGGCGTCCGGCACGACCTCGACGTCGAAGACGCCGTACGCGCTGACCTGATCCTTGGGCACGTCGATCGCACACAGCACGGAACCGCCACGCTTGGCGCGGACACGCTGCATCGTCTCGAGCACGCCCACCGGCAGCACGAGGTCGTCGGGCAGCAGCACGGCGATCGCGTCCTCGTCGGGATCGAGAGCCTCCTCGGCGCACGCCACGGCGTGACCGAGACCGAGCGGCTTCTCCTGGACCACGGACTCGACCTCGAGCAGCCCCTGGGCCTTGCGGACCTTGGCGAGGAGCTCGTACTTGCCCTTCTCCTCGAGCTTGGACTCGAGGACGAGGTCCTCGACGAAGTGCGCAACCACGCCGTCCTTGCCCGGCGCCGTCACGATGAGGAGGCGCTCGGCGCCCGACTCCGCGGCTTCACCCGCCACGAGCTCGATGCCGGGCGTGTCGACCACCGGAAGGAGTTCCTTCGGAACCGTCTTGGTCGCGGGAAGGAACCGCGTCCCCATACCTGCTGCGGGGACAACCGCGGTCTTGAAATGCCGCGTGCCTCCGGTCGTACTGTTCGTCATAGACTCCCACCCTAAACTTCGACCACCGAGGACGGTGGTTCGGCGATCGTAAGGCTCAGACATGCCCCCACCCCCGAAAGCGGTCTGGCGTGACCGCATTCTTACAGCTCGGCGCGAGCTGAGTGCTGCGAGGCGCAGAATCGAGGACACCGCGCTCGCCACGGTGGCCTCGACGCTCGCCCCGGCGGGGTCTGTGGTGTGCGCATATGTGCCGGTGGGTTCGGAGCCCGGATCGATCGCACTCCTCGATGCCCTGACCGAGGCCGGAGCAACCGTGCTCGTCCCGGTGACACGCACCGGTGAACCACTGTCGTGGGCCCGCTACATGGGCGAGAAGACGCTGATGGCGGCCGATTTCGGGCTCCGCGAGCCGGGCGGTGAGATCTACCCGCCCGAAGCGGTGGCGAAGGCCCACACGGTGCTCGTCCCGGCACTGGCGGTCGACGTGCGGGGCGTGCGACTCGGTCGCGGCGCCGGCTTCTACGACCGCACCTTGCACCTCGCCTCACCCGAGGCCGTGATCATCGCGGTGGTCCGCGATGAAGAACTCGTCGACGAACTCCCCGAGGACCCCCACGACATCCGTATGGGATGGGCGCTGACACCCGGGAAAGGGCTGGTCCGGCTCGGTAGCGACGACCGTGCGGAACAACACACTCCCTAGCGCTGTTGGCACTGTCGGCGGTAGAGTGCCAAAACTGCAGTAC